>LDZT01005246.1_pt1 | contig 75484 bp, 58 predicted proteins | sample 615521 | NCBI WGS metagenome assembly LDZT01 (sample SAMN03408292, study PRJNA278302) | terrestrial metagenome | isolation source: oil reservoir sample SB1 | place: USA: Alaska, North Slope, Schrader Bluff formation | collected 2011-09 | reverse complement strand
GCTGGTTTCGCACCGCTGTCCGGTTACCCTCGCTTCGCCGGCTGCTGTTACCGGCGCTTCGCAATTCGTTCGCTGTTGACAACACCGTGCCCTTTGGACAGTTTTACTGAATGCTTACTTTTTCATCACCTGATGGCGCTGCATTGGCAGCATGGGTGTCTATCCTGAAAATTAATTTGCCTTAGGAAGGTCAACTACCTACGTGCTCATGTTCGCCTCTTATACTTGTACGAACTTGTTCACCCTCGGGCTCGGTCAAAACTCGGCGCTAATGCGCCTCAAACAATTCCCTCGCTTATCCTCGGGTTCACTCGTTCTTTGAATGAAGGCTCAAAATCGCACTTAAGGCATTGACCTCCCTTAATTGATGAATTTTCATCCTCCTTGCTGGCGCCGCTTTAGCGGCATGGATATCTATTTTAATGTATATATCTATATAGAACAAGCATTTGACGAAGGTTAGCTTTGACTGCAAATTCTTTTAATCATCATTCCTGGCCGGCCTTGGATAAAGGCATGGGCACCGCGCCGCCTATGGCCTTTCACTCAAAAGTATCACCTTTTCAATCCCTGTTCTTAAATGTCATGACAAAGGAGTCGCAGTAGATCTCCCTGTTTAAAAGCACATTCGATGCGGCAACTGCCTTGAGCAGTTCATCATCGTCAAGGTTTACAATGGCCGCATCCAGTCCGGCCGCCATGCACATAACCAGGAATGTGCGGTTAAGCAGGTGCCGATCTGCGCATCTTTGTGAAACGTTGCTCAAACCCAATGTTGTACGCGGCGGCGGATCAGCAAGTGTTTTGATCCAGCGGATTGCCTCGATCACCTCGGGGCAGTGCTCCTGCCCGACGTTGCAGGGCAGGACAAGAGGATCAAGGTACAGATCTTCCAACGGAAAACCGCTGGCGTCCGCATTAACGATTATCTCCATGGCCAGGGCCGCCCGGTCGCCGGCGCTTTTGGGCACACCCTTCTCATTCATGGCCAGGCCGATCAGCGCCGCTCCATATTTTAAAGCCATAGGTAAAAAAATATCTATCTTCCACTGGTCGGCTGTCGTCGAGTTAATCAGCGCTTTACCCCGGTGGGCCTCAAGGCCTGCCAGAATTGCTTCCGGGTTGGTCGAATCGAGGCAGCATGGCAGATCAACAGTATCCTGGGCAACCCTGACCAGCCATTCCATGGCCCCCGGCTGATCCTTGGCTTCCAGCGAAGGGCCCGTGCTAATATCAAGGTAATCGGCCCTGCGCTGATACTGGCGCATCGCCCAACGCCTCACAGGTTCCGGGTCCCTGTTTAGAATAGCCTCCTGTATATCCCCAAACATACCGTTAATGCGCTCGCCAATTAAGATCAAATCGCAGCCCTCTCTCCTATGCTTTTTTAGATCATCACAACTGTAGTTTTTATTCCATCAGGTTTTTCACATGAGTAAGAAACTGTTTTAAAGACCCGGGGTGCCTCATAACCATAATAGAACCCCCTGCCTGGGCCAGCGTCGCTGCCGTAACAACCTCCCACGTGACCGCACGCCTGGCCTGATCGCCCCATTCAGGTGTTTCTTCAACCGGACTGTTAGCCTCTTTGGTCTTCCAAACCTCCTGCCCAATCTGGCAGAATACGGGCATGGCCAGCATTTTATCCCCGGACAGACCGCTGATCCTGATTCTTTCCATGATTGAGTATGCGTATTCCAGCCCGTAGCCCAATGATCCCACAAGAGGGTCAATGACAATGCGGTTTGGAGACAGGCCCATCTCAGTAACAAGGATATTAAGCTGTTTGGCGATGTTTATGTCAAGGGGGTTAGAGGCAATCAGGCTATGCCCGTGAACTATACAGGAGGCGGTTATTGTCTTATAATTATCCGGCTTGGCGCACCCGACGAGGCAGTTCCTTCCCTCCAAAACCCTGCAGACTTCGCCAATAACCTGAACATCCTTTTCTTCCACTCCGCAGCCCATGATAATCAGCGGAACTTTTACGGCGTCAGCAACAGCCCTGGCCGTTTCAGCGCATTGGGCGGGGCTGCTGTTCAAGTTATCGGGGTGGGAACTGGCCAAGGTAAGGCAGATTAAATCTGCGCCGTATTCCTCGCACTTCCCTGCCCAGGCCGCCGGATCGCTCATGACGCCCTCAAATTCAGAAGTCAGTATTTCAGGCCATTGCTTTGGCTCAATGTCCCAAATCTCCAAGGCAGCCAGCGGCCTGTTCGGCATCTCACCTTCAAAAAGAAGGAAAGGCAGCGTACTGTCACCGCCAGCTTTTACCGCGTGCGGGCCTGTGCCTATAACCACTTCGTTGATCCTGTTACTGTATTTTTCTTTAATTATATTTACAGCCACATTCATTCTCCTGTTTTACAAATTATCAGGGTTCTTCAATAATTTTAGTTCTGGACATAATCCCGGATACGGCTTTAACGACAGGCGATTCGTCGGGCAGCTCAAATATCGGTCTCCCGACAAGGTCAAAACCAACAACCTGTTCGTCTTCGGGAATTGTTCCGATCAGCGTCAGGCCGGTCCGGGCAATTTCTTCTTTCAAAAGTTCTCCGAAATCCCCGGCAGTCCTGTTAATTACAAGATACATATTCCTGACGGCCAGGCTTAAATTTTCCACAAGTTCTTTGATCCTCTTCGCCGACCGGATTCCCCTGACCGTTGCATCGCTGGTGATGAACAGAATATCCACGTTGTTTGTGGTTTGCCTGCTTAAATGCTCCATGCCGGCCTCGTTGTCTATGACTATATAAGGGTAATTGGAACTTAGCTGCCGCACGAAACCCCGCAGGAGATTATTGACATAGCAGTAGCATCCCTGTCCCTGGGGACCGCCCATGACCAACAGGTCAAAGTCATCACCCTCAGCCAGAGATTTATGAACACAGTAGGCAAGATAACGCTCCCTGGTCATGCCCGCCGGCAGCGGTTCGAGACTGTTGTTAATCCTGGGCATTTTTGAAGAAATGGTCTGATCGCCAACCTTAATGCCCAGAGCCTCATTCAGATTTGCATTGGCGTCGGCGTCAACCGCCAGGACAGGAACCCTGCCGGATTTGATCAACTGTCTGATTAAAAGCGCGGCAAGCGTTGTCTTGCCCGTTCCCCCCTTTCCTGCAACAGCTATCGTAAATGACATGTCCTTGCTCCTTACTGGAAATTTACAGACGGAAACAGGCTTAAATCCGTGTGGGGAAGAAAAAGAGCGGAAACAAACTCATCATAAAAAGATTTGTCCGCGGCCAGTTCTAAATATGTAATCCTTCCCGAGAGTTCCTTTAGACTCCTCCGGGCTGATTTAGAAAGCAACACCTGCACAGCCCCTTTCACCGAACTGTTGCCAAGGTAGGCGTACCTGTCCTCCGGCAGGTCGGGCAGCATACCGATTGCAACCGCCTGCCTGATATTCAAAAAACGCCCGAAGCCTCCGGCAAGATAGATCCTTTCGATTGCTTCTACCGGAAGGCCGACTGTTTTCAGCATTGACCGTATTCCGGCAAACACCGCCGCTTTTGACCTGATCAGGTTTTTTATTTCCGTTTCCGAAATAGTTATTTCCCGGTTTTTTAACCCATGGGCAAGTATAAATTCAGGGCCTTCGTCCCCTTCCCTGATCCGGAGGCTGTCAGGTTTTATGATGAATTTGCCTGCCCGATCAATAATACCTTCCCTGTAAAAACAGGCCAGGCAGTCAATCAGGCCGGAACCGCAAATTCCCGCCGGCGGCGCATTGCCAACTGTCCGGCACTCTGTCTTTAAACCTTTTTCCGATATAAAAACACGCTCAATAGCGCCTTGTGCGGCCGGCATACCGCACCTTATTCCGTTGCCCTCAAAGGCCGGTCCTGCGGAACAGGAACAAGCCACCAGCCACTCCCTGTTTCCCAACACCATTTCCCCATTGGTCCCCACGTCAATAAAAAGGGCGGTCTCCTCCCGCTCGGCCATGCCTGTGACAAGCACGCCCGCCGTGATGTCACCCCCGATGTAACTGGAAATCCCGGGAAGACAGTGCACCCACGCGCCGGGGTTTATTTTAAGGCCGATTTTCCCGGCCCGCCCCGGCGGCGGATTATTGGCAACCGGCACGTATGGCTCCAGGCGGATAAAGGCCGGATTAAGGCCCAGAAATAGGTGGGTCATTGTGGTGTTGCCGGCGCAAACCGCCACCCGGACATCATCCGGAACAACCCGAAGGTCATCAAGCATGCCGGAAATCAATCCGTTGATAGTCCCCAACACGGCGCCCTGAAGATCCCCCAGGCCATCCTTGTGCTCTTCGGCGTAAACTATCCTTGAAATAACATCTTCACCAAAAACCGATTGTTTGTTATAAGCGCCTCTTACAGCCGCCGGCTGGCCGCTGCCGAGATCCACCAGGCAGGCTGCGATGGTTGTCGTGCCTATATCCACGGCTAAGCCGTAATATTTTGACTCAGACAACGGTTCAATTTGTTCTATAAATGTCTCCCCGCCGGCTTCGGCCAGGGAAACGTTTACAACCCAGCCGGATTCCCTCAATATGACCGGCAGGGAACGCAGTACGCCCAGGCCTGCCTTAATCCGGTCGTTTCCCAGCTGAAAGCTCAGTTCGTCGAGCAGTCTTCCAAGATCATCTTTGGGGTCATCCAGCGACGGCCGGCTTAGTTTTAATTCTGTTTTCCTAAAGAGCGGCTCAGAAGGATTGATGCCCTGGCCGGGTCCCGCCAAAACAACCCGTCGCCAGTCCATCAGAGAATCCGCCGGTATCTCGATAACCACGTCTTCTACCGGGATGCTCTGACAGGCCAGAACATAACCGGAGGCTAACTCTTCCCCGGTAAGTCCGCCCGGTGATCCAGGACTGACTCTTCCTTCCTTAAGCAAAACTTTGCACCGGCTGCAGGCGCCTTCTCCGCCGCAGGCGGCGCGTACAGGTATTTCCGCTTCCGCTATCGCCTGAAGAAGGTTTTCACCGGCAGGTATGGCCACAACCTTTCCCCAGGGGATGATTTTTACATTTCTAACCAGGGAATCTTCCAATTCACAGGTCACCTTTTTCACCTTTACGCCTTTTCAGCCACCCAGCGCCGTTTAAGAAAAGCCGGTAAGCCGGACGATTCTACGGGGCCTACAATCACTTCCCAGCCGGAAAGATCCTGCAGTTTACCGCTTAAAACAGCGACACCTCCGGGTATAATCACCCTGCGGTGGGTTACTTTATCCTCAATTCCTGATTCCTTAAGCATTGCAGCAATTTTCTCGGGAGTAAACTTGCCTGCTGCCCAGCCTGTAAGGACGGAAACGCCGTCGGTATCAACGGGCAGGATATACGCAGGCACTCGGGACGCCTCCACATCCGAGGCGACGCAAAAATAAGTAAGTGAAAAATTTGATGTCACCAGAACCGGCGCCGAATTTCCCGGGGAACCGATTTCATAAATCCTGGAGTCAACAGCAGCGGGTTTTTGAGGATCAGTAAAAATGTTCAAACGAAGGGTAACCAAGGGGAGGACGACCTCCGGATCAGCGCTGGGGAGGACAACTATCCCTGCGTATTTCGCTATGTAGACACCTGCTTCAATAACTGCCTGTAAGGGGTCCCGGCTGTTGGCCGCAAAAACAATCGTGGGGTAGCCAAAAGGCCGGAACCTTCTCAAAGCCTGGCGCCTGATTTGTGTCTGATCGGCAAGAACCTGCCTGACGTTTTGCGCCCCTGAATCAAGAACCAGCTGCCTGTGTCCAAGCGCAGCCACTTTTTCGGCCAAACCGGCCAAATGATCCAGGTCCCTTCCTTTTACCGCCAGTGGGACGTTGTATTTCCTGGCCAGTTCTGTCATAACCTTATAATTTTCTTCATTCGCCGCATAGACAAGCGGTTTTTTTGCGCCGGTTACCTCAAGAGCTTTTTCTATCGCCAGAGAATCCTCACAAACCAGTATTAAAGGAAAATTTGTTTTTTCCGATACAGACCTGACAGTTTCGCAAAAAGTAACCGGGTCCCCGGAGTGGTTTTGGACCGCCAACAGGTTTATCCCGTGCATCTGTCCGAGCCGGTCGAAAACAAGGTTATTTGCCTTTAACGCTTCCGCGGCAGGATTTTCGCACCGGTCTGAAATCAAAACAGCAAGAGGCGTGGGATTGACAAAACATTTATCATGGCGAAAAAGGACGGTTTCATTGCCGGCCTGCGCCTCATCAGGCCCTACCCCGATCTTGACAAGGGCTATTTGCGGCGAAGAAGCCGCTTCCAGCGCATCCCTTGCTGTATCGTTCATATCCGGGCATTGAGCGACATCAGCCTTCGCGTTGGCCAGCGCCATGGCAAAGGCGAGGCACGTTGCCTGACCGCATTTTTTACAGTTTGTCTTGGGCAGCAGTTTAAAAATATCCAAACCAGTCAAGGGCATGTCTCCTTTAAGGATATTAAATCAGATTAAAGACTCCATATTCAGGGCGGGGTGCCCTTTTTCTTCCATGAATTTCAGAACTTCCATGCTCTCTGTGCTGATCGTCTCGTCTGCTATCTGATCAAGAAATTCCTCTCCAAGTCCGGCGTTTAGGGCCGCCGCCGCCAGTACCGTCCGCAGCTGTTCTTTAAGCGCCAGGGGCATCCAGACCAGCCTGGCCAGCCCCCCGTCGGCAGCCACAAACTTTCCTGAGAACAGATACGACTTGCTGATCCCCATAAAACCCGGCGCCTGAACTCCGCCGCCAATCAAGCCGGCTAAAGTTGAAAAGCTCATTCCTGTCGGTGTCGGACCGCTATGCTCCCGGTTTACGACCATCAGGCCGTTGCACTCCGGAACAATGCCCAAAATACACTCGAAACAACCGCAGGAGGTATGCGGATATTCCATAACGGTATAAAGGTTTACATTTGTAATGGTATGCTGGGAGTTTTTATAGACAAAATCATTAAATGATTCCCATTGCCCCTTCTTTTCGTCGATTAAACCCTGTTTCCGGATAGGCTGGTTGACGCCGAAAGGGTTGATCTCGTAGGCCGCCCTGGCGTCCAGCCAGCTTACTGCCCCGCACAGTCCCGCCCGTTCAGGTGAGATAACACAAACATGGGTTGGGGCGAATGACTGGCAGAGCAGGCACGAGAAAAATGTGTCCACCGTATCGTCACTGAGCAGCCTCAAACGTTCATCTCTTTTTTTATAATAACCCCGGGCGGTTTCCCTCAATTCAAGTACTTTCTGCTCTTCGGTATAGATAGATACCTTAACACGGTCCACTATGGCGGGAAACTCGGCCTTCAACCTGGCGATCAGAATATTGCCCAGGTGTTTTAAGCGAAATCCCTTTTTAAAGGCATCAGAGCTGATGCGAACCCAGATCAGGTCGCGCTGAGCGACATGCCATAAACCTTCGCCGTAATTGATAAAGTAGTGAATACGCCGCTCCAGGACAGGTTCGAAGTCTTCCTGCATCTTCCTGCCAAATACGTCAACCATAATGCCAAGAGGCAGCGCGCTTCCCGGTTTTACGCTATCAATGTCAGGCCCGGTAAGCTCAACCTGGCCGTCAAGAAAACCGCCTGCTTCCTTAACCATCCTGACCAGTTCAAAACCGGGCGCCCGGCTTCCGCCGAATTCAACCTGCGCTTCTTTGCGGCGGATGCTCTCACCCTCAAAGGTATGCCCGACCGAAATCGGAGCATCCAGACCAACCGGGGTAATTTTAATGCCTCGTATTTCCAGGCAGGTTTGTATTATTTTATCATAATCGGGTACTGAAATAAACCATTCCGGTATCTGCCCGTCCTCCGGCAAAGCCTGATCTGTAACGACGGGGATGCCTATGTTGATTGCTCCCATGGCTGCGGCGGTTCTTACCGGGTCATGCCCGCCCAGATAAAGGGCAAAAGCCCTGATCCTCCTGCGCTGGTAATCACGCTGGGCATCTTTTTGCCCGGCAGGGACCCTGCCAAACATCATCCCCGCCCGGAGAGCAAAGCCGGCCGCATGTACAAGCTGAGTGAAACTTCCCAGCGGGTAGGCCATGAACTCTACGCCCAGCTTAACTCCTTCTGAGAGAAGCTGATTGCAGACTTCGTCGCACAAAAAGATCATCAAACCGGCTTCCATCAATTTCTGGACAACCACGGCAATCGCCCGGCTGTCCCTGGCACGGCCGAAGATTATGGCCTCTCCGGGGATGGTCCAGTCAACCATCTTTACACCGCACGCGCGAACCACGGGGTCGCCTATAAAACCCGTCCAGGGAGGAGTATGCAGCGGGGCTTCCGGAGTTTGTTTCAGGTACCTTACCGCTTCAATAATCTCTGCGGCATACCAGGTTGCCTCTCCCCACCGCCTTGCATTGGCAAAGGTCATCTCATTGCGCATGAGCAGCCGCTCACGGTTAAGGGGGGGTACACAATCACCAAGGGTTTTGATGTCCTCCCCGCTCATACTGTGGATAACAGGAAGGAAATAGGCGGTATCAGGAAAACCGGCGGGGTGATCGATGCCATATTCGCTGATGGCCTGCTCAAGGACTTCTTCAGCCAGGCCCAGTGCGGCGACTGCCCCTTGACGGGCTTCCTGAAACAACTTTTCAGGAAACCTGCCTATCTGGACAGCGCCATCGTAAATCTGATCGAAGCCAGAACCCTCAGGCATTTTTTCACCCCTTGCCATTAAAAAACTCTTTTTATGCGAAAAAGCCGGTCTACGTAATTACCGGCCTTTAATATCTTTGCCGACGCCTTTTCTCCACAACCAAAAGCCTGTGGGGTTACGGCTTCCGCATTTTTATATTAAGGAAATTTTAATATGCCCCGGTTAAATTGTCAATAATTGAAGAGCTTAAAGCTAAAGAAACATTCCCGCCTCCATAGGGGCGGGAACGCTTATTCTCCTCACAAACTAAGGAGTCGAACACTTTCCTCATTTCTTGTTCTTTTCCAGCATCCGGGAGAACATAATCACTGCCTCAGCCCTGGTTGATTTCTTCTGCGGACCGAATGTATTGTCGGGATAGCCCTGTATTAATCCCTCGGCAACCGCTATGCTGACCAGGTTCTTTGCCCAGTCGCTTACTAACGCTTTGTCGGCAAAGGCAAGTTCTTCGCCCTCCGCATCCTTGCCCAGTATCCTGACAAGTACGGCGGCAATCTCCTGCCTGGTTATGTTTTCATTTGGTTTGAAGCTGCCGTCCCCGTATCCCTTCATCAGATTTTTGCTGCAAACAGTTTCAATACAGCTGTTGTACCATGAGCCGGCATTGACGTCTTTGAACGATGCCGCTGCGGATTTGACTTCCTTGAGGTCAAGCGCCCTGACCAGCACTGCTGCAAATTCTGCCCTGCTGATGTTATTGCCCGGGAGAAAGGTATTATCCGCATAGCCCAGAATAAATTTCCTGGAAGCAAAGTCTGTAATCTCCTTGTATGCCCAGTGGGAAGGAGCGACATCCTTGAAATTTAATATCTCTTGAGCAGGTTTAACCATTACCGCGTATTTGGTAAAATGAGTTACCTGTATCATCACAGTATGGGCAGCCTCGTTTACGACCCCGCCCAGATTAACCCAGGATTTGGTTGCCGGATCATAAACACAGATTACGGGCGCTTCTCCGGGAGCCAATTTTTCAGGGTCATACTTAAGAATAATATTAACAGGTTTGTCAAACTGCTGGCCGGAAGGCCCGAATTCATAGATCTCACCGGCCAGATTAAAAGTTCCGGTACCTGCAACTTCATCGCTGGCAACCTTTTCAATTGTAATATCCGCATTTTTCGTCAAGGCGCCTTTGGGAACATCAAGAATTGCCCCTCCCTCAATAACCTGTCCGCCATCGGCGCCGATTCCGCTGCCTGCAGGCGGCGCAACTGCGCCCCCGCCGCTACCCCCGGTATCCGTGCCAAAGATCAATTGCCTTATTGCTTCGTAAAGGGGCTTTAAACCCGCTGGAAGTTCCTGTTTCCCGTTCGCTATTTCCCCCATGTCCGTCAAATCAATGCCATAATCACCGGACAGAATACTTATTAAAGCGACAGTCACCTCCTTGTGTTCTTGATAAAGACTCATGAAAGTATTAAACAGCTTTTGAGTCAGGTTATTTTTATTAAGCAAACCCTGATTCAATTGATTATGCAAACTTGCGTCCACATCAATGAACCAGGCAAATATCAAACCGTCGGTATCTTCCTCAGGAGTGCCCCGGGTGACCATTTCGGCCTTAAGCCTTTCAAAGAACGACGCATATGTATTTTTAAGGTCCGGGTACGCGTCGAAGAGCGTGCCGGACCCGGCTCTTGACGGAAAGGAAATTAAAAAAACCAGTGTTAGACATAGAAATGCCCTGAACACCATACCTTTGCTCGCCCTTTTGTTAAACAATTTTTTCCTCCAATTGAAGCAAAACTTCTGCAAGAATAGAAATTAAATAAACCAAACAGATAACTAAATACTTATTCTTTCTTTATCCTCATCAATTTTATCTACATTTAGAGAATGCGCTTCGCCGCCGTCTTTAAGTGTTCTTTACAACTGAGCAAAAATGTCCCTTACTTCTACCTCCAGCCCGTTCAGAATAAGCGATTTAACCCTGCCCTTCTCCTCAACCTGCTGGTCGAGCACGAATTTTTCCTCCTGACCCTTGTATACTTCGATGCTCCTGTCTTCCGGATCTGCAATCCAGTATTCTTTAACCCCGTGCCTGGCGTAAGTCCTGGCCTTTTTCTTTAAATCGTAATAGCCGGTGGAGGGAGATAAAATCTCAACTACCAGATCGGGAGCGCCATTTATCCTGGCCGGCTCTATGATGTGAAACCTATCTTGAGCAATAAAAATAATGTCCGGCTGGTAAGTTTCTTTTTCTCCAAAGTATACATCTATGGGAGCAAAAAGGACCACGCCTAAATTCTTTCCGTTAATAAAATTAAAAACTTTTCCTTCTAAGCGCATCGAAATGATTTGATGGTAAGTGGTCGGCGCAGGAGTCATTACCAGTTTACCTCCTATCAGTTGATAAGGAGCGCCTTCGGGCAACAGGGCATAATCCGCGTAGGTATAGACTTCTTTCGGAGGAATTTCAATTTCTCTTATCGGCAGGCTCATCAGTACCGCCCCCTGTTTTTGTGCTGATGCTCATATTTTAACAGGTTGTTTGCCCCAAGACAAGGCAAAAACTTTATCAGTGTGCGCCTCGTGGAAAAAAACGGCCCGGCCTCTTTATTTTTGTGTGATGGCCGTCACACAAAAAGATAATTCTTCCTGGCATCCCGGTGTTGCAGGCATGCTCTTCAATCGGCCCCGGATTCTTTTTCGGAAAAAACCGGAAAAGGAGGGAGGAAATTTTTCTTTTTTGTCAAAATGATTAACGCAGAGACATTCCAGGAAAAATATGATTTTATTCCCATAAAAAAGGGTGGTGGTGCTCTGGAAATACGCGCCGAAGGTAAACGGGGGGCAAATAATTGTAGAAAAAACATGTACTGCCGGCGGCAAAAGTTTGTAAATTTTTACAATTTTTTTTAGGAGGTTTTGAAATGAAGCCATCAAAGGGACAACGAATCCTCGCCGTAATGCTGTGCGCACTATTGGCCTTCAGCGCGGCTTTCTACTTTCCCCAGCAGCAGGCGAGAGCGGATACCATTGACAATATCGTTAGCGAACTGAATAAGGTTTATACAATGTTGAACGAAGATCCGGCGGGCAAGAACGCCGTAAATAATGCCAAGGAAGAAACAGCAGCGCTCCCGAGCGATCCTGCCAGTGATCCGTGGCCGGCAGTTTTTAGCCTTCTGCCTACTACGGCTTTTGAAGCAAATTTTGGCGGAGGAGATAATGCCAAACAGGCAATCGTAAACCTGCTTCGTGACGCCGCCGCCCTTACCTATTCAACCGACGGCGCCGCCCTCAGGACAGAACTGGGAAACTTCAAGACAACTCATCAGGATACTGTTAATAAGATACTGGAAAGCGGTTTTACTACGGTTGACGAACTGTATGATTTCTTGTTTGTAAAAGCGAAGGCCAAGGCGCCGGATGCGCTTTCCGGCCTGACTTCAACAGATCTCAATAAAATATTGGCAGGCAACTACACGGACAGCGTCAAAAACTGGACGCGCGAGGCCCTGAAACTCTCCGACACTGCATTCTTTGGCGGCAAGTTCCAGACAAAACTTGGATTAATCGGCTGGAGCATAGACAGCCTGGTCGATGCCAAGGAGGAAATACGCAAGGTGGTTGATCCGGACTACAAGGCCGAAAAGGCGCTGCTTAAAGCTTACGTGCGTTCCGAAAGCAAGTTTTATAAGGACGGCAATCCTCTTTCGGCCGTTTCCCTGTCTGCGGGCTGCAGCACGCCCTGCGAGCTGCAGCTACTGGGAATTAATCCGGACAGTGACATCGGTTCAGTTATAAATCTTTTCTTAAAATGGAAAACCGGCGCTGAAAGCATCGCCAAAGTAGAAGGCGGAAACCTTAAAGCCGTGGCCGCAGGCCAGACCACACTTATTGCCTACAAAAACGACCCGGCTACCGACTGGATCTTCAAGGGCACGGTCACAGTCAGCGCCCCATCGGGCGGTGGTGGCGGCGGTCCAGGGCCAACACCTTCGCCTGTTCCTTCTATTGACGAAACGCTGGAACAACTGGCAGCCGGAGAAATCACCCCCGAACAAACCGCCGGCCAACTGTCTACCATCGTGTCCGAACTAAAGCCGGAGGAAATCACCGGTGAAGTAAAATCTCAGATTCAAGATGCCGTATCAACCATCATGGAAAAAGCCGGAACAATACCGGCAGACGGACTCGCTACCACCACTACGGGCCAGTCAACGAGGGTTGAAGTCGGCACGGAGGCAATCGCGGCCGCACTGGCCAGGCTAAATGCAGTAAACCAGGAACTGGCAGCCGTACTCAGCCTGGAAGGTATTGAACGGCCCGAAATAAATGTGGTCCTGAATCTGTCGGACGTAAATACCAAAGTGTTAATAGTGCGTTATCCACGTGAATCCTTACCTGCTGATGCAGACCTGGAAGTAATTTCCCCGGCGGCTAAAATAATCATCCAGGGCAAGAAAACAACCACTGCCTCTATAGGAAATCTCCTGGCCAGCAGCAGTGCTTCCTGGCTTGCCGCGGCGGACAATGCGGCTCAACAGGTGGAAGTTGAGATAAACACCCTCAGCACTCAGGAAGTCAGCCCCTTGATTTCCAGGCTGCCTTCCACCGCTGCCGAAAAGATGACCTTAGCCGGCAAGGTTGTCCGGGCAGAGGTTAAAACAGTAAGGGGAAATACTTCCAGCGCTTACACCGGCCCCGTCAGGATCAAGCTCTTTTATGAGCAGTCCAGGGTGAAAGACACCGAGTTGCTGGGTGGTTACGCCTATAACGAAACCACTGGCAAATGGGACTACGCCGGCGGCAAAGTCAACACCAAAGAAAAAACAGTGGCAGTAAAAAAATCCGGCCTTAACAATTACGCTGTCATGGAATATGACCGTACTTTCTCCGATGCGGCCACCCACTGGGCAAAAAGGGAGATCAAAGTAATGGCGGCCAGGCATCTGGTAAAGGGCAGCGGGGCGGAAATCTTCTCCCCCGACAGGCAGACTACCAGAGCGGAATTTGCCGTCATCCTGGCCAGGATGATGAACCTGGCTGCTGATCCTGCCGCCGCCGGCCGGTTTGCCGACATTCCGGCCAATGCCTGGTACCGGGGAATGGTAGGCGCAGCCGCCAAAGCAGGGCTGGTTGCCGGAACCGGCGCAACCACTTTTGCGCCAAACGACCCCATTACCCGTGAACAAATGGCGGCCATGATCACCCGCCTGATGGCCAAACAGCCCGGCGGCCTGACCATCACAGACCAGGAGGCAAACAACATCCTGGCCGCTTTAAGTGATGCTTCCGCCGTCTCCTCCTGGGCACGCAAAAGCGTAGCCCTGATGGTAAGAGAAAATGTTATGAACGGCCGCCAGGTCAACACCTTCGTGCCGGCAGGAAAATCCACCCGGGCCGAGGGAACGGTAGTTCTCTACCGGGTGTCAAACAAAATATAAGTCACCCTGACCAATCTTCCGGCAAGCAAGGCGGCAGGTTTTTAGACCTGCCGCCTTGTGTTTTCCGGGGAGTTATTCACGCCGATGTTCCGTCTATAAAAGCCCGCCCGCATAAACCGCTTGAGCAGGGCGGCGCCTTCGGCCCTGGTGGCGGTAGCACGGGGGTTGCCTTTGGAAGCAACCGCCACTTTGCTTGAAGCGGCCAGGCTCAGGGTCACGTCGATCCGCTACTCATTGAAGCCTTTTCAGCGGCTACTGGTGGCCTGTTTTTCGGTTTGAAAGAGTAGTCCCGCGCGGCCATCTGCGAACTGAAGCCGTTTTGCCAAATCAATATAAAAAAGCTCAACAAGGGCCGAAACACCGTTTTGTGCATCGTCTGTTGATAACCGGAAAGAAAAAAATAAAACCCCCTACTGTTGCGATCAGAAAGGCTGCTATTGTCAAAATGGCTGCTTTTAGAAAGTTTTTCAGCTAAGGTTTAATAATCCCTCTGTAAAACTATTTCTGCTCAAGCGGGTATAACACCCCGGGCAAATTTTGTCTTTGCTCTCTGACGATTTTAATTTTTTTACGCTACTATAAGCCTGGCACGTAAAAACGACATTATCTCAACCTACTCTGATCCTCCATACCGATATCAATACGGTACGCTTCGGATCGTTTTAACTAAATGTTTTACAATTTAGCAAACTGATTGGTTTGAGCTCCGGTAAGTTTTAACAGGACGCCTAGTTTGCAGAAATCATCTTTTGATCCCTGCTTGTAAAACTTGAATTCTTTATAATCAGGTAGCGGTCTTTTAATTCGAGCAAACCTTCCTTGCGCATTTTTAAAAGCGAACGGGTAACCGTCTCACGGGATGTGCCAGCCAGGGATGCCAGCTCCTGATGGGTAAATTTCAATTCTACCTTTATACCTTCCGGGGAGGAAACACCGTACATCTTTCCCAGTTTTGCGATTAAATTGACAATCCTCTCATACGCATCATTAAAAACGAGGTTTTCTATCCTCTCGTTAGCCCATCTTATTCTCGCACTTAACGTTTTAATGACATTCATTGCGAACGCAGGAGTGCTGTGAATAAAACTCATAAATTCTCTACCCTCCATCTCCAATAAAATGCTTGGCCCGTTAGTCTGTGCCGAGGCCGAACGGTCATAACCATCTATAAGGGCCATCTCGCCAAAAAAATTACCTTTTGTCATTATATCAAATGTAATTTCACGGCCGTCCTCAGTAATGCGAAATATTTTAACTGAACCTGATTTTACAATATAAAACTTGTTGCCCTCGTCTGCCTGAAAAAAGATTATACTATACCGGGGATAAAACCTCTCCGAAAAGCAGGATGAAATCTTCTTCAGGTCGTCCTCGCCGATATTAGCAAACAGGTCAATTGCTTGCAAAAAAGCAATGCTATCCATTATTTCACCATACCTTATCTATTAACACTTTGTATACAGGTGTTTTTTCTTAAAAAGTATAACCGTGTCAATTAAACCGTGTATACCATTGCAACAAATGTTGGCCGAGTTTTAAGAAAAGAGAGCTGCATATGTTGTTTCAGGTCCGGAGATATCAGACAATACCGGGTCAAACCGGTTTCAGGCTGCTTTCCTTTATGATGATTAAGAAGACATAAGCTTTTTACTAAAATTAGACTCTCCTACTAATAAAGTGGTTAATAGGAAAAAGTTCGCTATATTGCTATCAGTTCTCTAAAAAGAACAGAAATCCTTCATTAATTTCCTAATTTCCTGGAAATACTTTTTTTCTCTAAAAATAAAAATCAGGATAAATTTTCCTTGGTCAAGGTGAAAATCTTTACCCTCTTCGAATGAAGGCTCAAAATCGCACTTAAGGCATTGCCCTCCCTTTGCTGATGAATTTTCATCCTCCTGCTGGTGTCACTTTAGCGGCATGGATGTCTCTCCAGGCGGGAGGCCAGGTTCACCTCTTCGCCGATTACCGTATAGTCCATCCTCTCCGGGCTGCCGATGTTTCCCACAACTACAACCATAACCAGAGGGGCAACAGCGTTAACCCAGTAATGCAGTTTAAGCCAGACAAGAAACACAGCAGCCAGCAGCAGACCGGCCAACAAAACAACAGACGACAGTCCGGTCCAGGGGCTTCGCCTTGAGAAGACCACGGTCGCCAGCCAGACAACTATTAACACAAAAACGTATACCGGCCAGCCGGCCCTGTGGAAATACTGACCTGTCAAGTAAGTCATAACGGCGTTGGCATGTATTTCCACCCCGGGTGAAGGCAGGGCCGCTGTAAGGACGAGGTTGCTTTTGGTAAACGGGTTCTCGAAATAGTCATTTTTCTCGGCTGGAGTATCAATACCGGCGAGGATTATTTATCCTTAAAGGATTCCGGCTTTATCTTTCCATTTAAAACGTCTATGCAGCTATATGTCTCAAAAGTCTTTGCCGGACCCCAAAAATTAATTAGAGTCTGGTAATCGCTGTCCAGAGGAACCGAATAACCGTTACAAACAGGCCAAGGATTCCGGAAATAATATACTTTCTTGCCCGATTCCCCAAATTTCGTAAAGGAACCACCACACAAGTCAGAAAGTTGAACCCGCAATATGGCATTATTAATCCTCTGCAAAAATTGGTCCTTTCCTGTCTGTCCAGGGAAAATTTGAAGAAAAATGAAGGATTTTTATTTTTTTAGTTTTTTTATGTAGAAAAAAATACCCGGGGATTACAGAAATGAATTTGTTTGAGTGACTTTTAATAGGTCACCTGGTTGGCGATTTCCTGCTGCAAACCAGCTGGATGGCTGAAAAAAAGGAAAACGAGTTTTGGCCGCTGGTTGCCCACAGTTTGGTTTATACGGCTTCCGTTTCATTGTTGGCCCTGCCGGGCGGAGGGCTTTCTTTTCCAGCCATTTTCCTGATTTTTTTAACTCACCTGCTGCTTGATAAACGTTCGTTTGTAAATTTTTGGGCTTGCCAGGTTACAAAATCAAACAACAACCTGTGGCTCAAGATAATTATCGACCAATCATGGCATGTCATCGTCTTAGCGATTGCCACACTAATTCCATCCTCTTTGATTTAAGCCTTGTTTTCTTCCTCCCCGGCCTGTTTCATCAGGGCGGCGAACTCTTCGGCTTCCAGCGTCTCTTTCTCCATTAAAGTATTGGCTGTCAAATGCAGGACATTGATATGCTTTTTCATAATTTCCTTGGCCCGGTTATAATTCATTTCCACAACCCTGTGCACTTCCTTGTCGATTGCCGCCGCAACTTCTTCTCCGTAGTTGCGGTCCCGCGCCAGGTCACGGCCCAAGAAAATTGTTTCCTGCTTGCGTCCCAGGGTCAAAGGGCCAAGATTCTCGCTCATCCCATATTCCATGATCATTCGCCGGACAATCTCGGTGGAACGCTCCAAATCGTTCTGGGCGCCTGTGCTGATCTCCCCCAGGACAAGATCTTCGGCGACCCTGCCGGCAAGAAGCATAGTCACCTGATCAAGCAGCATGGATTTTGTCATATAATAACGGTCTTCCTTGGGCAGAAGCAGCGTATAACCTCCTGCGCGGCCCCTTGGAATGATCGACACCTTATGAACCGGATCAGTATTCGGCAGCAGGTACCCGACTACGGCATGCCCGGCCTCGTGATAGGAGACAAGCTTTTTTTCCTTCTCGCTGATGACCTTGGACTTTTTCTCGGGACCTGCAATCACTCGCTCAATTGAGCTTTCCAACTCCCTCATGCCGATGTCTTTTTTGCCGAAACGGGCAGCCAGTAAAGCAGCTTCGTTGACCAGGTTGGCCAAATCCGCTCCTGTAAACCCGGGTGTGCGCCTGGCCAGAATATCCAGGTCCACATCATCACTCAAAGGTTTGTCCTTAACATGAACTTTTAAAATTTCTTTACGGCCGGTAATGTCCGGAATGTCTACGGTTACCTCCCGGTCAAACCTTCCGGGACGCAGCAGCGCCGGATCCAGGATATCAGGCCTGTTGGTAGCTGCAATAACAATGATCCCCTCATTGGGGCTGAAACCGTCCATTTCCACAAGAAGCTGGTTCAGGGTCTGCTCCCTCTCGTCGTGACCTCCGCCCAAACCTGCCCCTCTCTGACGGCCGACCGCGTCGATTTCATCAATAAAGACGATACAGGGAGCATTCTTTTTGGCCTGGTCGAACAGATCCCGGACCCGAGAGGCTCCGACACCGACAAACATCTCCACAAAATCGGAACCGCTGATGCTGAAAAAGGGAACCCCTGCTTCCCCGGCAACAGCTTTGGCAAGGAGGGTTTTTCCTGTTCCCGGGGCGCCGAAGAGCAGCACCCCCCTGGGGATACGCGCTCCGAGCTCGGTAAATTTTTTAGGGCTTTTCAGAAATTCAACCAGTTCGACGAGTTCTTCTTTTACCTCATCAGCGCCGGCAACATCTGCAAAAGTAACTTTTTTTCTTTCATCAGTATGCAGCTTAGCCCTGCTTTTCCCAAACGACATTACCCTGTTTCCGCCGCCCTGTGTCTGCTGCATCATAAAAAAGAAAAGAAGAACAAAAATAAGAATCGGCACAACACCTGTCAGGATATTTGTCCATAAACCCGGCGGAGGCGGCTCTTCTATGGTATACTTAACCTTTTTATCCAGAAGCAGTGTGATAAGATCGGCATCGTTCTTTAAGCCTGTCACTTTAAACTTTGTGCCGTCTTTTTTCGTACCGGTGATCATGTTGGTCGTATCCCTGGCCTGGATAGTTACCTCCTGAACCTGCCCTTGTTTTACAGAATCAAGAAATTGATCATAACGCCAGCGCTGTATGTCAACGTTTTGAGGTTGCGCATATTTGAGCAAGGCTATGATTACTAACAAGATTAGCAAATAAATACTAAGGTTCTTAAGAACCCTGTTCAAAAAAGCCACTCCTTCTTGTTTTTATAAATTCCGGTTAAAATCTGTTTAGAAAAAACTCCCGTCTAGTAAGAATTGTAACACATCCCGCACTTTGTTTCAATTATGCCGTTGTGGCGGAGCTTCCCGGAATCTGAAGATAAAGACAGTTCACGGTCCCGCCGGTTACTTTCCAATCCTGGGATAAACGCAGGCCGCCGACCCAGACGATATCGTCGCCGCTGACCACCAGTGGAATCCTGTCCCGTTTATAACGGGCGATCTTGCTGTCAATAAAAAACTTTTTAAGTTTCAGCGTCCCGCCCAGCCCTAAAGGAGAAAAAACATCCCCTTCCAAACGCCTCCGCACATAGAGCGGGTATTTAATAAGATCATAGTCAAGCAGGGCCTCATTTGGGGACATTTCGGCAAACGACGGGGCATCCTTCAAGCCGATCAATTCCGCTTGAATACAAAGATCTATTTCGGGAATATAAGTCACCCCGGGTACAATTAAGGGGTGCTTGTAAGGGAGTACGGGAACCGGTTCCGCTTCCCGGAAAAACTGCAGGACACTGTTGGTCTTCAGCGCACGGATTCCCCTTGGAAGGATCATAACCCGCCCGCCTGCTTTTTTATGTAATAATTCCATCAGCTTTTCAACATGGTGGTAAGAAAGTTCCTTTGTCTCCCCGGTTACTTCACCCCAGGCCAGACGTAATACGCGCCGGCATAGCGGGGCAGATAAGGAACGCAGCATATTATTATCTAAAGCAACCGTGCCGTTTTTCTCATTCACTCTTATATTTTTCAGGTTGATCAGGGCCAGTTCCTCAAGATAAGAATCCTCTTCGCTGCAAAGATTGCCCAGCTGCACCAGCGCATTGATAATTTGAGGGTTATATTCACGTTCCAGCAAAGGAAGCAAATTCAAGCGGATACGATTCCGTGTATAAACCGGTTTCAGGTTTGAGCTATCCTGCCTGACAGGCAAATGATGCTGCAGGCAATATTCTTCTATTTCCTTGCGGCGTATTTCCAGGAGCGGACGAATGAACAGGCCGCGCGCATAAGAAATGCCTTTTAGCCCGCTTATGCCGGCGCCGCGCAGAAGATTGAGAAGGATTGTTTCCGCCTGATCGTCCGCATGATGCCCCAGGGCCACCCTGCCGGCGCCCAACTTGCCGGCAAGTTGTTCAAAGAAAGAAAAACGGATTTCCCTGCATGCTTCTTGAAGGGACAAACCCGAGTTTTTATGGTAGCTTTTCGCATCAGCTTCTTCGATATAACAGGGCACCTCCAGTTTTTCGGAAAACTCCCTGACCGAACGGGCATCCTCTTTTGCTTCCTCGCCCCGGAGCTGATGATTCAGGTGGGCAACAATCGGGATTATCCGCAAGTCGTCCTTTAGGGTCCACAAAATGTGCAGCAGGGCAATCGAATCCGGTCCCCCGGAAACGCCGATCAAAACCTTGTCCCCAGGTTTTAACATTCCCAATTTCCCGATCAGCAATCTAACCTGTTTAACCAAGTCAACGCTAGCCAAAAAATCGACACCTTAAAACAAAATTTTATACTATATATTTCCACACTGATACATTTTTCCCTCCATTTTTTTATCAAAGCTTCTTTTTTCAAAATATACCGTCAGTATAGTTATATCGTCAGGAATCCTGTCCGTCCCTCCAACACTGGTGACAGCTAAATTCAGGAGAAGATCCGCAAGATCCTGGGGTTCAATCTCGCCCGTGCCCTGAATTACATCCCTGAGCCAATTTTCCTTTCCCTGCGGCCCGCTGTATATATCCAGCATCCCATCGCTTACCATAACCACAAGATCACCCGGGGCAAGCCTTCTTGAAACAGTTGCAACTTCAATATCTTTTATAATTCCCACCGGAAGTGAATTAGCCCTGACCGAATTAACTCTTTTACCCTGCTTCAAGAAACTCGGCGGGGCGCCAATTTTTGTAAATTCGGCCTGACCGGTATATAAATTGAGGGTTATTAAATCAACCGTAGCGAAACTGTCCCCAGGGAACCTTAACATCATCAGGGAATTTACAGTTTTAACAGCCAGTTCCCGGCTTAATCCCGATTCCAAAAGATTCTTCAAAAGAGCCAGGGCAGTACCGCTCTCCCGAGCCGCGCTCTCTCCGGTACCCATCCCGTCGCTCAACATGAAGGCAAACTCTCCCCCTTTTAAGTGAACAAAAGCGTGACTGTCACCGCAGACAGCGTTTCCTCCCTTGCCTATTTTGGCAACGCCCACTTTGACCTGGTACTTAAGCCCGGGGTATAACCTTAAAAAGCAAAGGCCCTCCCCCAGGGGGCCCGCGCAGTTAACCGACGGCGCCGATAAAGGTCCTTTAAAGAATTGGGAAAGGACCGGGATTAACCTTGCGGAGCAATCAAGGCAATCTGAGCAGGGCAGCCTGCTTATACCCACCTCAATACCATAATCATCATTAAGGGACATTTTAACGTCGGTAACGGGGATGCCTGAATGCTTCAGCTTGTCCTTCAGATAAACTTCCCTGCCGGCGAACTCCTGAACCTCCAACTGCAGTTCGGAAGACAGATCTTCAACTATTTCCGACATGCCTTTGAGCTGCTCGGAAAAGATTTCCTTGCTTTCCAAAATACGCTTGGTCCAGTAGAGGTTTAATTTATAAGTTTCATACAGACATGCTATTGTTATGGCCAGTTCTCTAGCCCTCGTACAGCGCCTTTTTAAAAACTCCGGCAAATCTGAAACCGTTATCTGGCCGTACAGCTCAACCTGGGCAAAAGCATCCAACAGGCTCTGATAGGTAAGGTAAAATTCCCGCTCCCAGCAGATTTGGTATACGCCGCAGCCGTTGCATACCTTTTGACCTATTTCCCTGAAAAGAGCCTGAAGCGCAGGCTCGCGGCGTTCTTCCGGGGCGGCCACGCAAGTTTGCGCATACCCCAGAGAAAGATCTTTGAAAACACACGACCATTTATTAAGACGGTTTCTGACCAGTCCCTGCAATCTGCTGCCGGTTGTAACCGGAGCGATATTTCCGGATATAAGCAGGGAAAAAGATTCCGAAAACTTTTCAATTTGCCGGATTGGAAACAGGAAAAATAAAATAATAGCCAAACAGCTTTCGATAACTATGGCGATCAGATTCCCGAAGTTCTTAATGTAAATAAGTAAAATTAGATTACCAACTAAAAAACCTGCCGCAACTCCCTGTTTTCCCAGGCCCCGGCAGAACCCTGCCACAAAACCTGCAAAAGAGTATACTCCCGTTAAAATAGGAACAGCCACGTAAGCCAAACCAGGGATAATTCCCATCAGGGCGCCGGCAATGGCGCCCTGACCCATACCCCCGCCACAGGCAAGGATAAGGATAATGAAACGGCTCAGCAAGCCCTGAAGGGAAACCCCCCTGAATTCAAGCCCGCTTGTACCTGCCAAGACACCTGCCAAAAGGATCAAAACAGATAATAATTCTTCGACTTCCAGGCCTTGCGAACTGCTTATCCTGGAAAGAGAAGGGAGGGCTTTCAGAAAAATTAAAGTAAATATGCCGGCGAAAACCGCTTCAAAAGTAATACTGATATAATCATAAGGAGAGGAATCAACAAAGGCGAGGAAGCCAATTTTAAGAATCAGGCTGAGCGCAAAAACTATGGCGGGTATCACAATTAATGGCTTTTTAATATTATCCTGCGGATAGGTAAGGAATATCCAGATAAGCATTACTGTCGCGCAGTCTATCATCAGGGGAAATCCCTTAACAGCTGTTGCCAGCCCCAGCGCCAACCCGATGGCAGCAAATAATGATGAAGCAGGCATAACAAAGGTAACAGCTCCGGCAAAAGCAGCAGCGAAAGGGACAAGTTCCCCAAATAAAAATGATCTGCCCAAAAAAAAGCCTGCCGCAAGGAAAAAAAACTGTTTTCCGGAAATAGAAGTTCCAAGTTTGATGAGCAGGTTTTTTTTCTTGCTTTCTTTCTCCTGCTGATCCTTGGCGATCTTTTCTGCAGGATCTTTTACAGGTAATGACTTTATCCGGGCAATACCGGCAGTATGCTTGACAGGCTTTTTCTTTCTAATCCCCTGTTTCTTTTTTAACCGGCGAAAGGGATAAACTTCAGATTTATTTAACACCTTAAGCCCCACCTCTTATACATTCAATTAAGGGTTGGCATCCCTTAACTTTAAATTATAGTATAAGCGGCAGGCATTTATTGTCATTACTGGTAACATGCGTTATTTTTTTATCGACAATTTACAACCCGCTGTCTGACTCCCGAATTGCAAGGCCATACATAAGATCTGCTTCACTAACTTTCAGCCGGGGCAACTCCAAATACAAAAGGATCTGTTTAACAATCCGTACTCCTGCTATTATTATATCCGCCCTTTCCGGCTGAAGTCCGGGCAAACAGCGGCGTTTTTCAAGTGGAAGGGCAGTTAATAAGGAAAGCGTTTTTTCGACCTGTCCCGCCGACAAGTCGAAACCGTGGACCAATTCAGGATTATAAACTCGAAGGGAAAGGGATATGGCCGCAATGGTGGTTACAGTCCCGCCGACCCCGATAAGATCTACAGGGGAAATTTTTCGAATTTCTTGAAGAGGAGAAACCAGCAGGGAAAGAATTTCCGCATCAGTAAAATTACCTTCTGTGGCGCGTACTACGCCTACCTCCACACTCCGGCAGGACAACCCGCCCGGTGTTTTCCAGGTAAACTCGGTACTTCCGCCACCAAGGTCCATAACAACCGCGTTTTGACTGTCGAAACCTGTATGCAGCCCGCTAAGCGCTCCCTGGTAACTTAAGAGAGCTTCCTCGGCGCCGGAAAGCACTTTGACTTCAAGGCCCGTCCTTTTGAAAACAGTTCTGAGGAAATCTTCACGGTTAACTGCATTCCGGACTGCGCTTGTTGCTGCAATAACAACCTTTTCAACCTGCCAGCCAGGAGTCCTTTTTAAATAATCATCAATTACGGTTACAGTATTGCCGATTGCCGAGGGCATAAGTTTGGCGGTTCCAATTCCCTTGCCCAATCTGGTAGTAACCAGATCAGTATGCAGGGGCTTTACTTCTTTTTGACGATTAACTTCTGCAATAAGCAGGCGGGTTGAGTTCGTACCGACATCAATTACTGCGACTCTCATAAATCTTCCTTACAATTAATATTAAAGGGGCATCCGAGAATGCCCCTGGTTTTGCTCTATTCTTCACGCCTTGCCGAACCCCGGCCTCCACGCTTAGCTTCCGTACTGCGCCGGAGGTGAGTCTGCTTTTCATCACTTTCTTTAAGAAATTTATTTAATTTTTCTTCAAAAGAAGCAGCCAGCCTGCCTTTTTGGTAACCACTTTCTCCAGCAGCCATAACTTCAACCTGTTTGATGGACAGGCCAATTTTACCCCGGGGATCGATTGAAATTACTTTAACTATTACACGATCATTCTCTTTTAAAAAATCATTAATATCCCTTACATAAATTCTAGCAACTTCCGATATATGAACTAAACCTGTTTCGCCATCCGGGAGTTGGATAAAAGCACCAAAATTAGTAATTCCCTTGACGATCCCTTCCATGACACTCCCTAATTTAGCCGGCATAACCCTTTTTAGATATCCTCCTTGAAGCCAGAAAAGACCTATGTAAATTATATGCAGGAGAATAAAAAGGTGTCAAGAGATCATCTTTATTGTTTTTTATCTGATTGTGTGGTTATGATCCGTGATTCGCCGGACTTAACCAGCCCTAATTTCTCCCTTGCCATCTGCTCAATATACTGATCTGACTGAACAAGTTTTAACTGCTCGCGCATTTGGAGATTCTTCCCCTGAAGCTCGACCACCTTTTTTTGGACTTCCTTCATTTCGTGCTGCATCGCATAGAGTTTTTTAAACTGCAGTGTAAAAGAAGCAACAAGGTAAATCAGCAGGATAACAAGTATTAAAGATGAAAGTCTGCTGATTGAAAAACGAAAAGTTTTTTTGCGTTTAGGAAGGATTATACGGGAGCTGATTTTTCCTCTTTTCTGCCGGCGGGCGGGCGAGATCAAGATTCCCTTTCCTCCTCCTCATCTACACCAAAAATCCCCAAGTTCCCGCGGACTACTATAACTACCTCATATCCTTTATTGCGGGCACGGTTGAATAATGTTGCCACTGTGCTGCTGCTCAAGTGAAGTTTTTGAGCAACCTGCTCATTGGAATGTCCCATTTCCTTCAGCACAATCACCTGGCGCTCGCGAAAACTTAGTTTCTCAACGCCTCGAATTTCTATTTGCAAAGGATATTACCCCGGTTTGTCCACAATTCTTGTACAACTTGTGGACATTTTAATATTATTATTCTTTATTTTATAAAAAAATCCTTCTATACTAAGAAAAAAATCTTGCCAATCTTTTTGAACGTTTTAACAAAAAACCGGATGCCAGAAACAGACAATGTAAAAATTCTGTAAAATAACAAATAAAAAAAACGGCTTAAAAGTTTTGAATAAAACAAAACACCAAGGACCAATCCTAAAATAACATAAAAACGGACTTCACCCTGGTTTGCCAGAAGAAGAAGAATAAGAGCCGCTGCGGTAAACAACAACCAAAAAAGGAGATCGCCTATAAAAACAGCCCTCCTTTTAATATATAAAACCCTGCCGCAGGCCCTGTAAAAATCGTATAGCAGCCCACCCAGGAACCCAATTCCAATTATGCAGGCGAATGTAAACAAACTTTCACCCAGGGCCATTTAATTACCACCATCACTTGCTGAAACGGCCGAATACCTTATTCTTTCCCCGTAACCTCTGAATAGTTTTAGAATTTTCCTTGAACTGGATTACTGCAAAAAACCCCTGTGCGGTGAGTGTGCCCTTTTCCAGATCAAGCTGGGTTATGCTTAAGCCTTCCCCTTTGAGAGATAAAATGCCCATATTGGTATCCAGCATTATTTCATCATCGTTGAACTTTTCTACATGCTTAACACCTGCAAGCGCCAGATTCTTCCGGTCTGTAAGCGTCACCTTATTACCGGCCTGTTCCTCCATTCAAACCTTCTCCTTACCGAAATTTATATATTCTTATGCCTTAGAGAAGGAGGAATATGCGCAAAAAAAAGTGGCCTTTAAGGGCCACTTTTTTATTCCCAGAGTTTGCGAATTTGTATATTCCTATAATAAAAACTTACAATATCTTCCGGTGACGAACCTTTCTCAGCCAGCTTTTTAGCCCCCCATTGACACATCCCTACCCCATGCCCGAATCCTCTTCCACTAAGAACCAACGAGCCTTCTTTAACCGCAACGCCGGTAAGTAAAGTGGAACGCATCAACTCACTGCCTATGGCAAGCCTCAGAGCCGGTGCGCTTACCGTAACGTTTCCGAGTTGCAGCTGCTCAACTCTTCCAGAAGGACCACGTTTTACGACTCTTGCGGATTCAATAGCCCCGGCATCTTTTCCGGTTACTTTTTTCACCGCCCGGCGAACCTGTTCGATCGGTATCCGCTTTTCCCACAGGCGATTCTCAGGTTTTGTGATAGATAGGCAGTTATCTTTCACTCCCGCCTTTATATAGGGAGTTGGCGTTTTCGTATAACCGAGCCCCTCGGCCGCAGAGGCTGTAACCCCTCCATCGCAGGCATTAAACCAGGCTTTAATGTACTGACCATTATAAGTGACCACTTTACCCCGGGTAAGTTTCACAGCCTGGCGCACGCGATCGTTTATTCTTGAAGGATCATACGCCTGAGATTCCTGTACATCAGTGGACACATCGGTACCGTGCAGTTGACGCACTCGACCGCTTTGAATGTTTTCCATCGTAAAGGTTCTTGCCAGGATTGCCTGAGCTGCAAGGGCATTTACCGGCCAGGCGGGTTCCATTTCCGCCGCCACTACGCCGGCTATATAGTCCTCAAGCTTAATTTGCTTTTTTTGCCCGGTCTCGCTCACGTAAATCGAGATTGTTGGCTCTTTACGCGGGGCGCCAGGAACCGGCTTGCGGGAAACCTGGCGGGCGCACGCCGTCGCCAGAAGACAGAGTATAAAACCAATCACCAGCATCCCAGTGAACCGCTGCTTCATTTTTTTCCTCCTTATACAACTAAGTGTTTTTATTCTTAACCCGGAGGAAAAAAAATATGTGTTCACTGAAAGGTAACTTAACACCTCCTGCCAGCTTTTTCCGCTTATAAAAAGATAACCTTTGCTATTAAATAGTCCTGTTTGGCAGGACGTTATTTTGGGCAAGGCGCCCTCACTTAAGGTATCTTTTTAGAGGAAGTTCTTAAGGGCTAAACAAGCATACCATCCCTCATAACACACCACCTCCCATAATGGTATTATATGTTAATTATAGCATTATCAGGCAAGCTGTATTGTATACTAAAAAAGCCAATAAATGACCCCAAACGAACATAAAAAATGAAGATCGCCAGATCCCTTCTGCTTGCTCTTAATTACTACTAAAAGCAATAAAAGAGGGCCTTTAAGGCCCCTACAGGTAATCTTCTTGGTCGTTTCCTATTTTCCTGTCTTCAAGGATTATGTACATTTGTGAAACCAGCTTGGCAGGCATACTCTCCGCCAACATGCAGACTTCCACCTTAAGCCGGCGACGCCCCAAGCTAATTTCAACGATATCGCCGGGTTTTACATCGGTACCTGCTTTTGCCGCACGCCCATTTATACTGACCAGTCCCCGATCACACACTTCCTTGGCTATTGTTCTTCTTTTTATCAACCGGGAAACTTTCAAGTATTTATCTACCCGCACAATATCACCAAAAAATGAAAATGATTCCAAAAAGCGTTCTAAATCAGGAAATTACTTCTCTTAACGATTTTCCGGCCTTAAACACAGGCACACGGGTAGCGGCGATGTCAATTTCCTGCCCCGTTTGAGGGTTGCGGCCCTTACGGGCAGCACGTTCTCTAATCTCAAACGTCCCGAATCCTACCAACTGAACCCTGTCACCCCTTACCAGGGCTTCTTCGACAGTTTCAATCAGGGCTGATACCGCCCTTTCTGCATCTTTTTTAGTAAGATCCGATTTTTCGGCTACCTGTGCAATTAGTTCTGCCTTGTTCATAAATACCCCCCTCAATGGATTTTGGTATGTTTTTATTATTCGCTATATTTATTACAAGTTCCTTCCGCCAAGAAAATAATTCCTACTTTTTTTATTCTTTTCAACTATTTTTGCCTCTTCCCACCAAACGTCCAACTGATCCAGGGAGAATTCGGTGATCTCCTTGTTATTGATCCAGGCTTTTTCCTCAATATAATGGAAACGTTTGATAAATCTGTTAACCGTCCCAGAAAGAGCTACCTCCGCATCAACTCCCAGAAGGCGGGAAAGGTTTGTCAGGGCAAAAAACAAGTCTCCTACTTCCGCCTCCACCTCTTCGGGAGCATTTTCAGCAATGGCCAAGGTTAGTTCCTCTAATTCCTCCTTAACCTTTTTCATTGCCCCCCGGTAATCAGTCCAGTCAAACCCGACTTTAGACGCCTCGGCTTGTACACCACCTGCCCGTAAAATAGCCGGGAGGTATTTGGGGACATCATCTAAAATTGAATCCTGAGGGCTTATTTTTTTCTCCTTGTTTTTGATCATTTCCCAGTTCGATTCAACCTCAGCGCTCTCCGCCACTATAACATTGCCAAATACATGGGGATGTCTTTCAATCATTTTTTTAATAATCCCGGCAATTACATCATTAAGATCGAAAGCGCCTTTTTCCCTGGCAAGCTGGGAATGAAAAACAATTTGCAGTAATAAGTCTCCCAGTTCCTCACATATTTTATACACATCTTCCTGCTCTATAGCGTCAACAACCTCATATGACTCTTCCAGGACATATTTTCGCAAAGTCATGTGCGTCTGCTCCCTGTCCCAGGGGCAGCCGTTCTCAGAACGCAGGATCTCCATTATTTCAACAAGCTGGTCCATCGGGCAGCTTGCTTTTGCGGTTTCCGAACCGGGCGGCAGATAAATACTGGTCAGATGATCTATCCAATCGAGGCGATCTATCCTGTACAAAGGATGTTCTTCAATTCTTTGAAGATCAGGGACTCCTGCGGCCCTGACAATAACAACTTTATAATCAGGCGGATAGCTTTCCATTAAAAGCAGCTTGATATCCGAGGCAATAAGGCGATTGTAAACCTGAAGTATTATGTTTCCTATGTTTGGCTGAGGGAGTTTTCCTTTGAAAGAGGAACCGTCCAGAATAAGAAGTCCTTTTGAAGGGTCAATGCCTAGGGCGGCTATTATGGCGTCAAGAAAGCTCATCGCCGGCAGAACATCAACGTCCAGGTTTAACGAAGCCGCCTCTTTAATAATAAGCTCCACCGTTTCTTCCGCAACAAACGGATTGCCCGGCACGGCATAAATAACAGGCCCCCGGCCGGCCTGCTCAAGCACACTGGAAGCTATTTGTTTATACACATCCTGAAAGTTCGTTCCAGCTTCGTACAAGCTATCGAAAGTAGTGAAAACAATCCCCTGTTTTTTTAACCACGGCACAACAGGATGCTCCCCTGTACGAAGGAGTAGCCGCTCACCCTGCTTCAAAGCCTCCCATACCATCAGGGGAATTTGCCCGGGACTTCCGGGACCCAACCCCACAACCGTTATTCGGGCTTTTTGTTTGTGCGGTGTTTGGTTCTCCCTTTGGCAAGACGCCGAAGACATTATTTTTATTTTCTCTCCTTTGGTCTTAAAAGAAGGTTTTTGGCAACATCCCTTCTCCAACACACAAATTCCTTGACGATAAGTAATTATTTGGTCGTTTAAAATCACATTAAAAAAGTGGCCTCCGGCCACTTTTTTTTACTGTTCCATTTGTTTGGCTAAAAACCCGGCTGCCGTTTCCGCCAGTTTCAGCTCCAGTTCACCCATTCTTTTTTCCGGTTCTTTTGAGGCCAGAATCACAGCACCAATCGGATCTCCGCCACAAATAATCGGCGCGATTACTTCCGAAGAATATTTACATTCACCATTATCTATAATCATACACTCTTTACAAAACGGATCTTCACCGGGGTTGTTAATCACCACCGTTCTACGCTCTTCCATAGCCTTTTCAAGAGCAGGGCCAATCGGTTTATTAAGATATTCCTTCTTAGGAGCACCGGCAGCGGCAATTATCGTATCCCGGTCAGCGATACAGGCGATATGCCCTAAAGCTTCATAAAGCGAATCGGCATATTCTTTGGCAAAGTCCCCTAACTCTCCAATGGGTGAGTATTTTTTTAGGATCACTTCACCTTCTCTGTCAACAAAAATCTCCAAAGGATCGCCCTCACGGATACGTAAGGTTCTGCGGATCTCTTTGGGGATTACCACTCGACCTAAATCATCGATACGACGGACAATACCAGTTGCTTTCACGGATCACCCTCCCTCCTTGTTTTTAAACTGAGCAATAGATCCTTTATTGATAGTATATAACAAGGAAAAGAAGGTTATTCATTTTTTACCAATACCTACGAAATAATTTTCAGGTTTCGAAAAAATTCAATATTATTCGCTTCCTAAGCAACTGCCACCCATATTTTAAATTATCCTTTAAAGTCAGGCAAGCTAATTTTTATATATTTACAAAAGACGACGCAGAAAGTCCTCAATAAAGGCCAGGTAACTGACAGGCTCCAAAGGAGAAATCCTTGTTTTCAACCTGATTTCAAATTCGTCGGAGTTGTTGAACTTGACCTGATTTTGATAATGACGGACAATAGCGACGAGTTTTTCACCGCTTAATGAGTGCTGACTGTGAAACTGCATCCGGTAGCCGCCTGCATGTCCGGTAAGGTTTTTTACTCCGGCCTGACTGGCCAGCGCTTTTGATCTTGTGATCATTAAAAGGTTGCGTACCGGCTCCGGTTGATCCCCATAACGATCAACCAACTCTTCCTCCAGGTCCAGTATTTCATCCTCCCTGCGGAATGACGCCAGACGGCGGTATAGATCAATTTTTTGATCGGGATCAGGAACATAACTGCTTGGAATATAAGCTTCAACAGGCATTTCTACGGAAGTGTCTACCGCTCGTTGGATAGTTTCACCTTTGGCCTCCCTGACAGCCTCCTCCAACAAACGACAATAAAGATCAAATCCGACCGCAGTAATATGACCGTGCTGTTCAGGTCCCAGTAAATTTCCGGCGCCGCGGATTTCCAAATCTTTCATGGCTATTTTGTATCCGGAACCGAACTCGGTAAATTCACGAATCGCCGCCAGCCTTTTTTCCGCCACTTCAGAAATAATCCGGTTCCTGGGGAAAGTAAAGTAAGCATAGGCCAGTTTGTTTGACCTGCCTACTCTTCCGCGAAGCTGGTATAACTGGGCAAGGCCAAGATTCTGCGCATCCTTGACGATCAGTGTGTTTACATTCGATATATCCATTCCGTTTTCAATAATCGTTGTGCAAACTAAAACGTCATACTCGTAATTAACGAAATCAAACATAACCTGCTCCAATTCGTCCTCACGCATCTGGCCGTGGGCAATGGTAATCCTTGCCTCGGGAACCAGGCCCTGCAGCCAATAGGCGATGCTGTCAAGGTCAACAATCCTATTATGTACAAAATAAACCTGGCCTTTACGTCCCATCTCCCTGCGGATCGCCTCCCTGATCAGCACGGCATCTTCTTCAAGAACATATGTCTGGACAGGAAAACGGTTTTCCGGCGGGGTCTGGATCAAACTTGTGTCACGCACACCAACCATTGACATATGAAGAGTGCGGGGAATTGGAGTAGCTGTCAGGGTAAGCACATCAACATTTTCCTTTATTTTTTTAAGCTTTTCTTTATGAGCGACCCCAAAACGCTGCTCTTCATCAACTACGACAAGCCCCAAATCTTTGAAAACAATGTCTTCCTGAACCAAACGGTGGGTCCCGACTACTATATCCACCTTGCCGGCGCCTAAGTCGGAGATTACTTGCCTTTGTTCCTGGGCGGAACGAAACCTGCTGAGCATTTCAACTGAAACCGGAAAGCCGTTGAAACGATCCGTAAAAGTATTGTAGTGCTGTTGGGCAAGAATAGTTGTGGGAACCAATACGGCAACCTGCTTTCCCTCCGTCACAGCCTTGAAAGCAGCCCTTAAAGCAACCTCTGTTTTACCATAGCCAACGTCGCCACATAACAATCTATCCATCGGCCTCACTTTTTCCATATCAGCTTTAACCTCCTCAACGGTTCTCAGCTGATCGGGAGTTTCTTCATAAGGGAAAGAAGCCTCAAACTCCCGCTGCCAGATAGTGTCCGGATTGAAAGCATACCCGGGCAGTTTTTGGCGGGCGGCATATAAAGCCAGCAGTTCACCCGCCATTTCACGAACAGCTTCTTTTACCCTCCCCTTGACACGGGACCACTCGCTCCCTCCCAAGCGTGACAACCTGGGAACCTCCGCCTCTGCGCCAAAGTATTTCCGGACGAGGCCTACCTGATCCGTAGGCACATACAGCCTGTCTTCCCCGGCGTACTGAACAAGCAGATACTCCTTCTGAACACTTTCTATTTCCAGAGAAACTATCCCCTGGTAACGGCCTATTCCATGATTTTGGTGAACTACGAAGTCGCCAACTTTTAAATCGGCAAACGTTTGCGTATGTTTTGACTGCCGGCGCCGCTCCCTTTGATTTTTTACCGGTCGGCTGAAAATTTCACTTTCAGTAATTACCACCAGGTTACCGGAAACAAATTCAAACCCCTCATTTAAAGCGCCTAATGTTATTACAACCTGTCCCGGTTTTAATTCCTGATTCAAGTTTTCTGTTGTAAAGGAGCTAATTCCAGCGTCAATTAAAGATTCCTGCAGATGAAGGGCACGCTTTTTGCCTCCAATTACCAGGACGATTATGTAACCCATTTTTATGAAGTATTTTATTTCCTCAAAAAGAGTTTCCAAATGCCCGTGAAAAGCTCTTCTACTCTTTGCAGTAAAAGACAGAATATTTTGGGAGATTACCTCCTGTGCTTGTCTTTGCAGCAAAGACAGGTAAATAACCCGGAAACGGCTTAACGATTCCTCAACATACTGCCAGTCAACGTAACCGCCGGACTGCATGGGAAGAACCTTTCCGTCAATCATCAGCTCTGTATAGATCTGTTCCCGTTCCCTGCCGATACTTTCAACGATTTCTTTTATTCTTACGGGGTCGTCCATGAAAACGGGACAGTCTTCGGGCAGATAGTCAAACAGGGTTACAGGCCTGGGATAAAAATAAGGCAGTAACTGCTCCCATCCCAATGAATAATACCCCTCCTGAAGTTGTTGGATTACTGTTTCGGTAAACTCAACAAGGTTATCGCCTGCTTCGCCGGCGCCGGCCCGCTTTATCTTTTTCAACTGGTTATGATAATCAGCTTCTATTCTTTTTAACGCCGCGGCCCTGATTTCCTCATTGGATACCAATTCCCTGGCGGCAAAAAAGGTTATTTCATGAACGTTTTCTTCCGACCTCTGCGATTCCTCATTAAAAATTCTGATCGAGTCCACTTCTTCGTCAAAAAATTCTATCCGGAAAGGGCGCTTAAAGTTTAAAGGAAATATATCAATAATGCCGCCCCGGCTGCTGAACTGACCCCTTCCCTCAACTAAATCGACATATTCGTAGCCAAAGCCCAGAAGCCTCAGTTTGAGTTCCCTCAGATCAACCTTTTCCCCGACCTTTACGCAAGTTTTAGTGCTCAAAAAGACATCCGGCGGGGATAACCTTCTAAGCAGGGCTTCGATTGGAGAAACAACTATCAGGCTTTTCCCCTTTCCCAACGCTTCCAGAACCTCCAGCCTCCGGGAGGGCGCTTCCTGGTCGTGGGCCAGAACCTGAAAGGGCAGCAGCTGCCAGGTAGGAAAATAACAAATCCGGGTATCTGGCAAAAAAACGCCTAGTTCATCAACCAGAGCAATCGCTTCGGCATCTCCAGGCGTCACAACCAGCACCGGAACCTCCTGCTGGCGGGAAACTCCCCCGATCAAAAAACTGCGCTGGGAACCTGACAAGCCGATAACTGTCTGACTTTTAAGCTGCTTATCCAGACCCATACTTAAACTTTTAAATTGATTCGTTTGAATTAAAGGATTGAATAATCCCTGCATTTAATTACCTTTCAGTCTAAAAAGCATTACAAAAAGAGCTTTAGCAGGCTTATACGCTAAAGCCCTCACCAATTAACTGCGTTGGTTAAACAAAACATCCGGCATATAAAAGCCTGCAGTTTTCCCGGTAAGAAATGTATATGCCAGTATAGTTCTAAAAAGAAATACGCGATAAAACTTAGGATAAAAAAGTATTTATCCCTTACATATATCATTCATTATTTTACCGGCAAGATAAAAAAATGACCTGAATCTTAACCAATTTTAACTTGCGTCTTACCTGCAGTCAAGTCAAACGCCCTGCAATTACCTGTTTATGGTATCCTCCCATAATACCAGGCTGTTTTTATATATTATCGGTAAAATCTCCCTGCTTTATACCGTGCTGCGCCTTACAGGTTTGTTTGACTTAAATAAGCGCTTCTGATACCATCATTTAATATATCTTTTTAAATGAGGTGTAAGTTTTGGGCAGTGTAAAGGACCTTACAGTTTGTACGCCGGCTGTTAAAGACAGTAGTGGAATTGGTATTTTTTTATTTTCAGACCGGTATTCTGTTTTTGACTGGGGGGAAATGCCGGATCAGATCGAAAACAAAGGCGCTTCCCTTTGCCTTGTAAGCGCATATTTTTTTGAACGGCTTCAGGAAAAAGGAATTAAAACACACTATCTTGGGATTATTGAAAATGGAGAGGCAAAAAGGCTGTCTGAACTATCCGGCCCATCTAATTCCATGAAAGTAAGCCTGCTCAGGGTAATCGAGCCGGCTTTAAAAAATAACGAATATGATTATTCGGCTTACCGTCTGGAAGGAGCTAATTTTCTTATTCCCCTGGAAATAATCTACCGGCGTTCGTTGCCGGAAGGCTCAAGCGTATTTAAAAGACTGAAAGAAGGCAGCTTAAAACCTGAAGACCTCGGGTTTAAAGACATGCCCATGCCTGGCATGGTTCTCGAAAAACCTTTTCTTGACGTTTCGACCAAACTTGAGGTAAGCGACCGCTATCTTGACTGGAACATGGCGATGAAAATTGCCGGGCTGGATAATCAAGAAATTGAAGATATTAAGAGAATAACCGTTTACGTAAGTGAAATGATCACACAGGAAGCAGGCAGGCTGGGACTGAATAATGAAGACGGAAAAATCGAAATCGGATTTGATGAAAATAGAAAATTAACTATTGTCGACGTAATGGGCACACTGGACGAATGCCGTTTTACTTTTCAGGGAGTTCCTGTCAGTAAAGAAATAGCAAGAATTTATTACAGAAATACAGACTGGTACCGCGGTGTTGAGGAAGCCAAGAAAAGAAATAAAATAACATGGAAAGATGATTTTCAAGTAATGCCCCCAAAACTTCCGGCAAGGCTGAAAGAACTCATCGGGCTGCTTTACTGCGCCTGCGCCAACGAAATAACGGGCAGGGAATGGTTTGCAAACGTTCCTCCCTTAAAGGAAATCGTCCGCGAAGCAAGCGAGTTTATTTAAGAAAAATATTATCCGGACAGGCACGCTTTTGAAGCCATCTCCATATTATTAAATACATTTTAATATTTTATGGGAGGTGGCATAGTGCTACCAGGCTTATGGACCTTGGCAGTTTTGTCGTTAGTAAATGGTCTTTTGCTGCTGGTATCGTACATTGCAAATAATACTTTTCCCCAGCCTCTTTCCGAAGAGGAGGAAAAGAAATGCCTGGATCAACTTACCAAAGGAAGCGAGGAGGCAAGAAACAAACTCACTGAACATAACTTAAGGCTTGTAGCCCACATCGTAAAAAAATACGACAATACCGGTGAGGACTTATATGATCTAATCTCGATTGGGACAATAGGATTGATTAAGGCAATCAATACGTTCAACCCGTTAAAGGGAACCCGCCTGGCAACCTATGCGGCGCGTTGCATTGACAATGAAATATTAATGCACTTAAGATTCATCAAAAAAACGCGCTCGGAAGTTTCACTTTATGATCCTATAGGGCTGGATAAAGAAGGTAATGAAATTACTTTAATCGATGTACTGGGTACCCACTCGGAAATCGTTGCTGAAACAGTGGAAAACCTTTTCGAGAAAAAAAGGCTGATGGAAATAATATGCAAGCTAAATAAAAGGGAAAAAAATGTGCTGGAACTTCGCTTCGGCCTGGGAAGCGGCAGGCATGACACACAGCGCGAGATAGCCAAGAAACTTGGAATATCGAGATCCTATGTATCCCGAATTGAAAAACGTGCGCTGAGCAAGTTGACAAAGGAATTTAACGCCGAGGGCTGCCAGTAAGGCAGCTCTTTTAATTTATAATTCAAAAGTTGGCGCCATCTGCAAAAAGCGGGGCCAGATCATATTCAGCCGCAGCAATACTGACCCGGTCTGGGTTGAAGGACATATTCCCGTTAAGCGGTGGAACAAAGTCCTGGGCTACCAAATCAAAAAAGCAGCCCTTTGATTAAGCCGCTGCTAGCAGTAAGCCTATTTAAGAAACCTGAGAACTGGTCTTCTTTTTGCTTTTTTGCGGCTTAAGCCGTTCGCCGCCTCACCGCTGATGGCTACGGGGATAGTCTGCAGAATAATCTTCAAATCCAGTATGGGAGAATAGTGACGTATATAGTAAAGGTCAAACCTTAATTTATCTTCGGCTGAAGTTGTATACTTTCCAAAAACCTGGGCCATTCCTGTGAGGCCGGGTTTTACAAGATAACGGTAACGGTAATCCGGCAATTCGTTGACAAATTGTTCAACGAAGAAGGATCTTTCCGGCCTTGGTCCCACGATGCTCATATTTCCCTTAATAACATTAAATAATTGGGGCAGTTCATCCAGGCGGGTAGCCCTTAAAAATTTACCCGCGCGGGTTGTCCGGGGATCATTTTCAGCCGACAAAACCGGGCCGGTATGTTTCTCGGCATTGTGAACCATAGTGCGGAACTTGTACAGCAAAAATGGTTTCCCTTTCAACCCTACCCGCTCCTGTATATAAAACACCGGCCCAGGGGAACTCACTGCAACAACAACGGCACAGGCAGCCAAAACCGGCGCCATGAAAAGAAGGCATAATAACGCGAAAAATAAATCGGTCCCTCTTTTTGCCGCCCTCTGCAAGACTGATAACCGGATGTCCCGGACCTCGACAACGGGCAGGTCATTAAGCTGAAGCATACTGCTGTGGCTCAACATTATATCATACAGATCGGGTACCAGATAAGCTTCACGGCGCGCTTCCAGGCAGTCTGTCAGAACTTTCGCCTTCTTCTCCCGGGGAAGCGAGGGTGAAAGCAAGACTGCATCAGCCTTTTTTAACAAACCGGGAAGCTGATCAAGATCCTCCGGTGTAATTACCTGCTGAACGCTGAACCAGGACCCCGGAGGGCAGACCAACTTTTCAAGAACTCCCGGAACTTCCAGGTCGCGTCCGATAACCAGCAGTTCCTGCCGCCCGTATAACCAGCGTTCGAAATACCAGAAGAAGTACCTCCAGACGCAGATCAGCTGCACCTGGATAAACATGGCCAGGACCAATACACTGCGTGGAAAGGCAAAACCACGAAACCAAAAAGTAAGCGCCATGGTTACAACCATAACACCTGCGATACCAGTAACAACGCCCCCGGTGATGGATGAAGGTCCGTTTCGCCGCCCCTGGTAAAGGCCCAGTCCGCCGAACAGAACAAGGGTGGCCGTACCAACCCATGGAATAACCCTGGTAAACGGCTGCCAGTTAAACACCGGCACTTCAACCGGGAAACGAACGGCAAAAGCAAGAAAATACCCGAGGAAAACCAGCATCAAATCTCCGGCAGCCAGCAGATAAGGCAGAAAAGGTTTTAGTATTCGCAACCGCTGCATCTTAACACCCAAAGTTATTCATAAATTCCTCAGGCAGAAATACATTTATAGTTTCTCTATCCTATCCTGAAAATTAACATGCATTAGGGAGGTCAACTGCTAAGCGTGCTCATGTTCGCCTCTTATACTTGTACGAACTCGTTCATTGAATAAAATCGCACTTAAAGCATTGACCTCCCTTTATTGATGAATTTTCATCCTTTAAGCCGGCGTTGCTTTAAGCGGCAAGGATGTCTACTCTTGCTTTATTTCTCAGCAAGGTCCTTTTTTCTAATGATCGGCCATGTCTTCTGCCCGCAGATTACTTTTTCGGGATCGTCAGCTTCTTCAAAGTAATTCGTCAGGGACCACCATGCCGATCTGGAAAGGCGCGTGTCATCAGGCCATTTCAGTGTGATATAAGGCACATCTCCAACCAGATTTACCGGTCCGTCCGGAAGTTCAATATCCCTTCCATCGGCTAATAAAACTCTTAATGTCCCGTCCTCCGGAACAACCTCAGCTGCAACAAAAGGCGTTTCTTCAACCTCTACCGGCATAGATTCATTGCCCAGGCAGACCAGAAAACCGCCATTTTCATCTTTTTGCAGGTTCTCCGCGAAAAGCATTGATATTTTGCGGTGTATTATAGGATTATAGTCAGCATACCAGGTTCCTTCCTTATCAATGCGCAGTATGGACACCATTCTACCACCCGGTCCTTTATTTAAGAATTGTATAGCAGTTCGTAATCCCGCACCATACGGGGAATCGCAAAATCTTTTTCGGCCTTATGGTACCCCGAAATGCCCATTTGTTTGCGCAGTTCAGGGTCTTTCAATAACCCGATCAGATTCTTTAAAGCCCTACTTTTATCTCCGGGATCAACTAAAAACCCCGTTTCTCCGTCTGCAACCAGTTCAGGAATACCTCCGGTACTATTAGCTAAAACCGGCAGTTTGTTCAACATAGCCTCGATTATAGTCAGCGGCAGCCCTTCCCAAAGCGAAAAAAGGCAGAATACATCAAAATCTCCCATCAATGAGGCGGCGTTTTCCCTGCTTCCCAAAAGAAAAATACGTTTCTGCAGACGCTGTATATTTATGTATTTTTCGCACCGCTTCTTTAAAGGCCCGTCTCCGATCATGACAAAATATATATTTGAGCTGATATCAACAGATAACAGATCCGACGCCAATTCCAGAAAATAAAGGGGGTTTTTTTGTGGGCTCAACCTGCAAACAGTCCCTACCAAAAGATCATCGATGCCCAAGCCCAGTTCAGCCCTCAAGAAACCCGGCTTCAAAATGCCGGCGCGGGGCACTCCATTATAAATAACAGTCAGCTTGGAAGGCGCTATATGTTTCTTTATGCCCCAATTAAAATCCGCCTTTGACACACAGACCACATTTGTGCTTATAATTGCGGCTGCCCTTTCCGCTGCCATATAAAAAATTTGCCTCAGCCTGCCTTGTTCCGGGGTAATTCCCCAACCGTGAACAGTAAAAAATATTTTCTTTGTTCCAGCCAGAAAAGCCGCCGCCCTGCCTAGTATTCCCGCCTTCGAACTGTGGCAGTGGACTATATCAAAACCCTCCCCGGCCATCAACCGGTTAAGTTTCCAGAGAGCGCACAGATCATTAACTAAAGAGACGCTGCGGCGTAGTTGAGGAAGCTCGACAATTTTTACTGTATCAAGCTCTTTTAACCATTGAATCAATTCCCCGCCCGGACTGCAAGCTACAGTAATTTCAAAATTATCCTGAGCAAGCCCGCGGACCAGATAAAAAAGTATTTTTTGCGCTCCGCCAAGCTCTGAAAGGGTAATTACCTGAAGTATTCTGATCTTTTCCAAAAGTCCAGGCCTCCAAGACTGCCAAATAACTCCTGCCCCCAAAGATGGAATACATTTAAAATCATCTGTCAGGAGCCGTACTTGATCAACTGTTTAAGGGCAGCCAGGCTGACCCTGGGCAATGCAGGAAGTTCACTCACAGCAAGATTAAGTATATTTGATAAAGAATAACTTTTTCTGTGACGCAGGCGCAGAATACGTTTAAGTTCTTTTCTCAAGGCGTTTGACGATTGGAGCATGTTGCAGTCATGCTTACGGTAATTAAACAATAATTCCGGAACATGATAACCGCGCCAGCCTGCTTCCGCCGCCGATAACCAAAAATCCCAATCCTCATATCCGGTTCTCATTTCTTCTGAAAAACCTCCGGCATCCAGCCAAATTTTTCTCCTAAACATAGCGGAAGAAGGAATGTAATTCTCTACCAGCAGATGTAAACACGAATAAGATACATTACTCCAGAGTTTATTTTTTTTGCCGAACACTTTCGTGCCTGTATATACGAAACCCACTTCCGGCCTGGAAAGCAAAACGTTCAGGCAGCTTGAACAATACGACGGTTCAATAATGTCATCCGCGTCAAGACAAACAATAAATTCTGAAGAAGTTTTTTCGATACCTGAATTACGCGCCCCCGGAAGGCCCGTATTCGGATGCCTGTAAATCACAAGACCCCGTTTCCGCAGATGATCAAGCACACGAATAGTGCCGCTTTCTGTAGAGCCGTCATCCAGGATTAGCATCTCAGTTTTGATGTCCTGATTCAGAACGGATTGAACCGCTTCCTCGATGTACTTCCCGTAATTAAAGCAGGGAATTACAACAGCCACCCGGGTTTCCAAATTTCCTCCCCTTAAAAAAAATTAAGAAATCAATTTTTTGTAAATGCTTTGGTAACTGGAAGCCATGCTGCTTAAAGCGTATCTATCCAAAACGGTCTTTCTGGCCAGTTTGCTGATTGAGTTCCAACGTTCACGGTTAACCAGCAGATCTTCTACTGCGTCAGCCATACCCCTGATGTCATGAGGATCAACCAGCAAACCGTTGATCCCATGAATTATTAAATCCGACCATCCTTCAACCCTGGAGGCAATTACCGGAACTCCGCAGGCCATAGCTTCCAAACCAATAATGGGCAGACCTTCAAAAAGCGACGGCGCCACTAGAATCTTCGTCGACTGCAAAATCATAGGTATTTCGGTATTGCTGCGGCCCCCGGCAAGAAAAACCTTACCCGTAAGGCCCTTTTCACGAATCGCCTGCCTTAGGAGCAATTCCTGAGGCCCACTTCCTACCATTAGAAAAGTAATCTTATCTACATTTCTTCTAAAACACAATTCTTCAACCATCAGTAAAAATTCCATCGGTTGTTTTTCATTGGCCAGCCGGCCGATGAAAGTAACAATCTGATCGTTTTGTATATCAAGTTTATTTTTTACCCAATCATTCTTTCCGGGCTGAAACAGGTCCGTATTAACTCCGTTTACAACAGTGCTGACTTTTTCAACGGAACACCCGAGAAATACCATCCACTGTGCCAAAGTATCGCTTACAGCAACGTGAAGATCAATATAACGGTCGTTTTTTACCGCCACCCTGGGATAATCCCAGGGATCGGAAGGAGCGTATGAATGAACCAGCGATACCACAGGTATGTTGAACTTTTCCTTTATCCTGGGAAGCAGGCTGTAACCGTCAAGGCTGTTGCTGATTTGAATCAGGCGGACGTTTCTGGTTCTGATCAGATGCTCCAGAAAACTTAACTTTCCGTCAAGGCTGTTCTCCAGGTTATCGAGGTGAAAAACATCGTCCGTGTACTTGCAGAATTTTTCATGCCAGGGATGGTCATTGTGCAGCGTTGTCGCTACCACCGGATGAAAGGCAGTTTTTTCAAGGGACATAATTAAATCAAGATTAACTTTATCGGCGCCGCCCATCTCCAGCCAGGGAACAAGGTAGAGTATGCCGTCTTTCTTTTTCGCACACGAAACCTCCAGCGGCGCTTGAGCTTCCAGTATACCTTTCGGCTTCGTGGTATTGCTTTTATATCTTTTTATCCTCCGGTACAAAGCAAGAGCGCCTGGAACAGCCTTAACCAGAGGGAAAAGCCTCCACTTAAGCCAGGCTAAAAAATCATGATCCCGCAAGACCAGCGCATCCCGCCAGAGGCGCCTTACTGCAAACCTGCCCAATGCGGATTCCTTGGCTTTTCTTTTCAGAATAATCCTGATACGGGACTTAAGAGTAACTGCCGGCGCATTGAAAATTCCCGGGTGCTTAGCCTTGATTATACGCATAATTTCACCGTGTTTTTGCCGTTCAACCGTAAATTTAGAAACAGGCTTGACACGGTAATAAAAAAGAACCTCGGGTATAAGGAAAGAATTCCAGCCTTTTTCCAAAATACTCAGCCAGAAATCGTAATCTTCATACCCAAAAAGCATTTTGCCGTCATACCCCCCCGCATCTTCCCAGGCTTTTCTCCTGAATAAAGAGCTTGCCACGGCGGCGTTACCCTCTCTCATCGATTCCACCGTAGCTTTCGGGGGGCGCCATGAAGAATCGTTGATCCCGAACTGGCGCAGCCAGACAGTTACAAACCCGACCCGGGGAGAATTATTCAGAACCCAGGCGGCTTTTTCGAGATAAGTAGGACCAATTAAATCATCGGCATCCAAAGCAAGGATATACTGCCCACGGGCAATGCTGATTCCTGCGTTTCTAGCATTTGGGAGGCCCTGATTTTCCTGACGGATTACTTTTATTCCCTGCCGAACAGCCCACTCAGAAGCCAAACGGGTATCTTCATCCGTGGAACCGTCATCAACAATAATAATCTCATAATTGGCCAGCGTAGAACGCCTTACAGATTCAACAGCCTCGTATAAATATTTCCCCTGGTTATAACACGGAATAACGACACTGACGAGTATACCCTGGTCCATCTTAAAGCGCACCTATTAAATTGCCCCGCCCAGAAAAGCTGTGTATTCAGCGACCACTTGTTCAGCAGCTCCAAAGGAGCGTATCTCGCCGCGATCAAGCCAGACTACCAGGTCACAAAGTTCCCGTACCTGGGCAGGTGAATGGGTTACGAAAATTATTGTCTTTCCCTGCTTCTGCAAATCTTTTATTCTGGCCAGGCATTTTTCCTGAAAGGCCAGATCGCCGACAGCCAGTACTTCATCGATCAGCAATATATCAGGTTTCACATGTACTGCTATTGAAAAGCCAAGACGCATGTACATCCCTGAGGAATAGTTTCGTATAGGATTGTCGATAAAGTCCCCGAGTTCGGCGAACTCAATTATGTTTTTCAGGTGAAGATTAATTTCTTTGCGTGAAAAACCAAGTATTGACCCGTTTAAAAAAATATTTTCTCTTCCGGTAAAATCGGGATGAAAACCCGCTCCCAGTTCCAGAAGTGTTGACACCCTGCCGTTGATAAAAATCTCCCCACTTGAAGGATACAAGATACGGCTGATTATTTTTAAAAGCGTGCTTTTACCCGATCCGTTCCTGCCGATCAGGCCGATCGTTTTTCCCACTGGCGCCGATAGATTGATATTTTTCAGCGCCCAAAATTCTTCAACACGCTGCCTGCCCCAAAAAATTAACCGCTCTTTTATTGATCTTGTCCTATCCTGACAAATAAAAAATTTTTTCCAGACATCCGATATTTCTACGGCGTTAATACTATTCTTTTCCATCCTTAAATCTCTTCTGCGACTGCCTTCTGAAAATGTTCAAAAATAGCCAGGCTGAGGAAAAGCAAAATTAAGCTTCCCAAAGCCAGGATGCCAAGGCTGTTCCATTCCGGCCAGGTCCCATAAAAGAATACGTTTCGGAATGATTCAATAACGGGGGTAATCGGATTTAAATAAAAAAATGCTTTCAACTTTAATGGAATGATGCTGGCAGGATAAAAAACGGGAGTCAAAAAAAACCAGGCGGTTATAATTATTCCGGCTATGTGTTCCAAATCGCGAAAATATACATTTGCCACAGAAAGCAACAGAACCAGTGATGCAACAAGCAGAGTTTCCACACCCAGAATTAAAGGAAAGGCAAACAGGGCAGGAGTGAGCCGAACCTTAAAGATGATCAGCGCAGGAAGCAGGATTAACAAGCTCAGAAGATAATTGATCAGATTGGTCATTACTATAGATAAGGGAAGAACTTCCCTGGGAAAATATATCTTTTTCACAAGCGATCCGTTTTGCACTATGCTTACCAGTCCCTGGAGAACTGAACTGGCCAGGTAATTCCATGGAAGCAAGGCTACAAAAAGAAACATGGTATAGTTTTCTATCTGGACTCTCATCACAAAAGAAAAGACAGTGCTATAAATTATGAGCAAGAAAAGAGGATTAAAAAAGGTCCAAAGAAATCCAAGAACCGAACCTTTATAACGGGTTCTTAGTTCTTTAGCCACCAGATTCTTCAGCATTTCCCTATATTCGTATATCTCCCTGACCTGTCGCCGCATACCATATCCCTGCTTTACCAATATTGGCTTAAACATTGACGGCTACTTGTTCTGTTTCGCTGGTTTCTGAGTTTCTCCAAAAGTTATTTTAGCTCCTGCTGTCAGCAATTTTAACTGTTGATATTCCTGGCGGTAAGATTGATTTATCTTTATAGCTTTTTTCAGAAATTCTTCGGATTCCAGCCTTTTCCCCTGATTATCCTTTAGCAGGGCCAGCCAGAGAAAAGCCTCGCCCCGGATCTGGCCGTCCGCAGCGGCGTTCTGCAAATTCTTTTCAGCTTCCGGCAGGTTGCCGAGCAATAAATGCGCCTCTCCCTGGTACAACTGTATACCCGGTGTAAGCGACAGCATGGGGCCGTCTCTCCACAACTTTTTTTCTTCCGCACTCAGGTTTGACATCCGGTTTGCGATAAGCGAAGAAACTTTAAAGGTTTCCTGCAGGTTCGACCGGGCTTGATCTTTCTTGCCCTGGGACAGTTCTGTTCTTCCGGCAAGGAAACAAATTTTAGCCAGGCTTTCATACCCTTGAATGTCATACGGGGCAAATTCTACCCCCTGTTTGGCGTAGCTTACCGCTTGTTCAGGCTGCCCTGCATAAAGGGACACTACAGCCAGGTCATGCTTACAGGAAGAGCTGTAACGGCTTAACCCAGAGGCGCGGAGGGCTTCAGCCAGCGCTTTTTCATATTCCTGCTGATTAAAATAAAGGCTGGCCAGTTTTGAATGGTATTCGGCGCACAACGGATTCCGGACTGCAGCCATCTGCATATCCTGCAATGCTTTTTGAATATTTTGAGTCTGTTTCGCCGCATCGGAAGAATACATGTTAGCAGAGGCAAGGCTCATTCCCAACAAAAGAAATATTAAGCAAATAAGCGAAGAAATACTCAATATAACCGGGTTTAGGGGCTTTAAATTTCTTGCTGAGACAGCCGGTTGTTTCCCGGAATCTTTAGCTTTCCGGCGTTTCTTCTTTTTGCCTGCAGCAACCTTGGCTTCTTTTAACTGTCCAACTACCTGTCCGGATGGCTCCTGTTGATTCTGATCGGGTATCATATCCGCCCCCGGCATTGATTCCAAGACCCGCATACAGGCAAATAAGACCCATAAAACCATCGTTAGGGCGGATAAGGAGAGGTCAAAATCAATTAAGGCATGCCCCCCGACTACCAGAGCGCTTGCAAACAAAGTAACAACCAGTACACGCCGGTTGCCGTCCGGTAACGACTTGTGGTAAACGCGGTGAGACAGCCAGAAAAATGCCGCCCAGATACCCAGGACAACCAGCAGCCCTATTATGCCTGTCTCGACAGCCACTTGAAAGTAGTAGCTGTGAACCTCTTTGGAATTGTATAAGTAATGCTGGAAGGAACGGTAGGCCTCTTCCCAGCCGCCCCCTCCCCAGCCCAGCAGGGGGCGGGCTTTAATCATGTCAAGCGCATCTCTGACGAAGTAGAACCTTTCAAAAGCGTTGCGCAGGTAACTGAAAGAAATTATTTTTTTGACCAATCCGGGATGCATGGCTGTGCCGGCTGCCGCAGCCGCTATAAACACAATTCCCGTACCCGCCAGGGTCCAATTTGTTTTTAAACGGGATTTCAACCACATAAGCATACCTTTAGCCAGCAAAAAGTTGTATAAATATTGTAAAACGGCAAGGATAACTAACCCTGCGAAGAACCACAGCCAGGCAAGACCCATCCGCTTGGCCTGGGCAAGAGCGATAAATTTATAGATAACCGGATAAGCGATAACGCCGGAAATAAGCACATTGATTAATACGGGCAGGCGTTTGGACCAGTTCAGTATCGCAAGATAAACTATAAATGCAACCGCTGCCGCCAGGAGCCCGCCGCGTGACTTGGCTCCAAAAAGAACAACCAGAAGAGTGAAATTGATTAAGATGTACAGGTAACCATAGGGCTTTATTCTTTGGAGCCATCCTGGCAGTATCTGTTTAAGAAAACGGTCAGTAACAGTATCCGCAATGGACAGAACACCGTACCTTTGCCAGAAAAATAAACCCAGAAATAAAGCTGTGGCCAGGTAACTTGAAAGAGCGTTGGGATATTGAAAAGATGAATAGATCCTGCCGTTTAAAAAACCGTCCTTAATAGAAACGAGGCCGGTGGCGGTTGCCAGCCCCGCCATGGCTACGCCGAAAGCCGCCAGATAAATGGCGTTCAGTATCTGGCTCAGGGATCTTTCATCCTTAATCAGCTGCACAACCAGCCAGTAGACTGAAAAGTAAAGAATGTTTTTGATAAATTCATCAAGGGCTAATCCATAGTTGGCCGCATTGACCGCAGAAAACAAATAAACCACGGGAAGGGCGGCTATTAAGTAATCAAGCGGATGTGACAAAAAGTCATATTCCCTTTCCGCGTATTTCCAAAGCCAGGCAAACCAGACCAGGATGGAAGCCAGAATAAGAAAAAACTGCTGATCCGTATTAAAAAACAGACCCCTTAAAAAGGGCGCCAGAATAAGGATTCCCGCCAATCCCCAAAAGGCAACCTGGTGAGTCCAGGGCTTAGGGATTAAGGATATTGACTGAGTCTCTTGTCCAAGCTTGAGCGTAGCTTTTGCCATCTATTACGATACCCCTCTGACAAATTTATTGATTAAATAAGGATATTTCTCCGGCATCTGACTGGATTCCTGCTCATAAAACATTTTTTTGAATTACTGTAATAAAAACGGGTGTCCCCCAAAGAAAACCAAAGCTCGTTAAATAAATAAGCATTAAAATGTTTCAAAGTTTCAAAACACTTTTGTATATACCAGGAATAAAAAGGGCCCCATATCTTTTTAAAAGACGGGCCCTTACAAAACTCCCTTAACATATAGGGACTACCCTTTTGTAAATTAGTAAACGCAATCCGTTCCTTTAAGAAAAATCTCAATTGCTTTAAAGAACGTATTTTACAAACCAGTTTTTAGCCGCATATAGTTTTAAGACCATTTTTATTAAAGGAGATCTTAATTCCCTTTGTAATCTCCTGTATTCTTCGCGTGAATTGATCAAATCCTGCTGAAGGAAGCGAAGGGAATGCCCCAAATCCTCTTCATTTCTTAAAGCTTCCTGCAAACTGTTGTTTAAGGTGTTTATTTCCTCCTGCATCACAGCTTCTTTCTTGCTGGTTAATTCCTTTGTGCGTTCAAGTTTCTGGCGCAATTCAATTATTTCTGTCTGCAGTTCGGCTACTTTTGTGGTATGCCGCTCTTTCAATTCCGCCAGACGGGTTTTATTATCCCTATCCCTCTCCTGGTATTGCTGCAGCCGTGCCTGTAAAGCCTCAATGTTTCCCTGAGCCTGAACCAGCGCCTCTTTATACTGGTATTTCTCAGCTTCTTTTTCACGAGCCCTTTTTACCCAGAGCCGGCATTGGTACAGGATACTGTTCGCTTTCGCTTCAAGCTTGTTTATATGCCCCCTGTATCTGAAAATCTCTTTCTTGCGCAGGTTAAGCAGCAGGTCTTTTTCCGCCATTTGAGTAACCAGATGTTCATGCTGGCTGATTTCTTCAGCCCTTAAGGCCAGTGCTGCAGCTGCTTCCTTATGCGCCAGGGCAATTTCATCCAGCCTCTCTTTCAAGACAGACTCCCTTTTCTGCATTTGATCCCTGTAACGGGACCAGGATGCTTTTTGCTTGATTAGGACATTAAGAAATTTCTTCATCAAGCTCTCATAAACCACGCGTAAAGTTGGATTATAGGACCAGATTCCATCTGCAACCTTCTGAAAATAGGGGAATTTATGGAGCACGTCTTCTACGTCTTTTAATCTTGTTTGACGCCAGACAGATATGATTTCAAATATCTGCCGGGCTGACAGGCCGGCGGGATAAAGCTTCAATGACTTAATGACCATGTCTTTTAAAGAATATAAAGCAGATTCGACTTCCCATTCTGTCAAACCCCAATGAGCGTTCTTCTGTTGAATAAAGCGGCCGTCAGAAATAAGGCTGGTCTCCTCGGCAATAATTCTCTTGAAATTTTTATTTTTGTTTTTGCCATTGCCTCCCCGCATAATCTCCTTTAAATTTAGCGGCTGCTGCCTTTTTAAAAGAAGAGCGTAAAAGGCGTCGTTTTCCCGCCTGCCTTCAAGATTTAAACGCCAGGAATTATTTTGATCCCGGAAGAAACAAGAATGCTCACGTAAGCACAGGATTATTTTATCTTCAACCTTTGCCGGCTCATAATCCTGCAACATTTTTTGCTGAACATAAGGGGTTAACTCAGCCACATTCAGGGTTTCGAAAAAAAACAGCGTTTTTTTAAGAACATCGTTAAGAGAATAAAGTTCCCCCGCCATATATAAACCACCTTTCCCAAAATCCTCTTCAAATGAAATAATTCGATATAAAATAATTCAATTGGTAATTACTACTTTCCTTTAAAATAACAGATAAATATTCCACTATTTACCTACACAATCTGTAAAATAACGATCGAAATCTGACTTATGTCCAAATAAACGTCATTATAATTCCGTTAAATAAAAAACCCAGCAGGATATTCCTTTCTGAAATACCTGAACTGGATTTTCATTATCTATAAATTAAAAACTGTTATTTATTTGCCATTATCTTAAACTGTAATTAGGAGCTTCCTTTGTTATGGTCACATCGTGGGGATGGCTCTCTCTTAAGCCTGCTGAAGTGATGCGTATAAAAGAAGTCCTGTTTTTCAAATCTTCAATATTTCTTACACCGCAGTAACCCATCCCGGACCGCAGCCCACCGACGAGCTGAAAAACAGTTTCCGCAAGCGAGCCTTTATAGGGAACGCGTCCTTCTACCCCCTCGGGCACCATCTTTACCTGCGCTTCCTGGAAGTAGCGATCCCTGCCCCCTTCCTTCATTGCGCCAAGTGAACCCATTCCCCTGTATACCTTATAACTGCGTCCCTGGTAAATCTCAATATCACCCGGGCTTTCCTCGGTACCTGCAAAGAGGCTCCCGATCATCACAACATCAGCCCCGGCTGCTATCGCCTTGGTTATGTCACCCGAATATTTTATTCCACCATCCCCGATTATAGGCACGCTATACTTGGCAGCTTCCCTGGCGCAGTTGTATATAGCCGTGATTTGAGGGATACCGGCTCCGGCCACCACTCTGGTAGTACAGATAGCGCCCGGGCCGATGCCTACCTTGATGGCATCAGCGCCGGCCTCGATTAATGCCTTAGTCCCGGCTGCGGTCCCAACATTACCCGCTATCACGTCAACATCGGGGTGCCTGCTTTTAATGTCCCTCACCATTTCAATTACCTGGCGCTGGTGCCCGTGAGACGAGTCAACAACAATCGCATCAACTCTCGCTTCGACCAGAGCATCTATTCTGTTCATTGAATCATAACCGGTTCCCCCTGCTGCAGCCACTAAAAGCCTGCCGCGCTTGTCCTTTGCGGAGAAAGGGTACTGCCGCGCCTTTTCGATATCTTTGATAGTTATCAGGCCGCATAAGTTAAAATCTTTATCAACAATAGGAAGTTTTTCAACTTTATGATGCTGCAGTATCTTCTTGGCCTGTTCTATAGTAGTGCCGACAGGAGAAGTTATCAGGTCGTCTTTAGTCATAACTTCATAAATCGGCCTGCTGAAATCTTTCTCAAAACGCAAATCACGGTTGGTAAGTATCCCAACCAGTTTCCTGCCTACGGTAATCGGAACGCCTGAAATACGGTAGCGCTCCATTAATGCAAGGGCTTCACTGATTAAATTTTCCGGAGAAAGAAAAATAGGATCCGAAATTATCCCGTGTTCGGACCTTTTTACCTTGTCAACTTCAATAGCCTGCCGCTCAACAGGCATATTTTTATGAATTACGCCGATACCGCCCTCTCTTGCCATGGCGACAGCAAGCCGGGCCTCAGTAACAGTATCCATGGCAGCGCTCATCAGCGGGACATTTAAAGTTATGTTGCGAGTCAGTCTTGTTGACACATCCACATCTTTGGGCAATACTTCAGAGGCGGCAGGGACCAACAAAACGTCATCAAAAGTCAGGCCAATTGCCGCAAACCTATCAGGAAACAATAATAGCCCTCCCTTTAAACTTAATTTTATTTATCATCAGAGGTTAACTCTCAATAAAACCGACATTAAACACGATGCCGTGCTCCCAAGAACCGGTTTAACTAAAATGTTACCGGAAGGAAAGAATTCTTCGAACAAATTTATCTTATTATAGCATATAGGACTGGCCCTGGGCCAGTCCTATGGTTAACTAACCTTTCAATAATTAAAAAGCCAGGGCCTCTTCCACATTAATTATTATTATATGGCTGACAGTTCCCCGCTCAGCATATTCCTTTTTAAATTTCTCATAAAGATCTCCGGAAGTAACGATTTCAGCCTTACCCCAGATACGCCACCCTTTTCTGGTTGCGGGATCAAAAGCCGTAGCGGATACAAAGGGATTCTCCTGCAAATTTTTTACTGTGCGCGGCGACCTTAAGTTGGCAAAAACCACACGTTCATCATCAAGAAGGCGCAGCGAGCCTTTCAGGGAAACATTCGGCATGCCATTTTTATCGGCAGTAGCCACCAGAGCCGGTTTATAGTTACCAATAGCTTTAATAACTTCCTCTGACATTTTAGCCATCCAAACTATCCCTCCTTAATATTATGGAAAAAGATTTCCCCCCTTTAATAAATTAACGGCAATAAATTAACGGCCGGGCATCACCAAAGCCTGCCCGCTTAATATAAGCTGGTCATTTTGATTTTTACAGGTTGTTTTTAACTGAATTCTTTTTTTTCCGGGCGCCTTATCGATAACTTCAACCAGGGCAGTTATTGTGTCGCCTATAAAAGCCGGCGCATGAAATTTTAACGTCTGTTCAAGGTAAATGGTTCCCGGGCCTGGAAGAACTGTCCCGATTACAGCAGAAATTAGTGATGCAGTCAACATGCCATGAGCTACCCGTCTTTTAAAAATCGACTCTCTGGCATATTCGTCCTGCATATGCAAGGGGTTAAAATCCTGGGTAATTCCTGCGAACAGGTTAACGTCTTCTTCGCTTATTGTCTTTGTAATACTGGCCTGATCACCGATTTTTAGGCGCTCAATTTCCGTTTTTCCTCAACCACCTTAAACAAACAATTTTCTTTAAGTATAAAGTCAGACAATAAATAGTGTCAATGTGTAAATCTTAAGACAGTTTAGTTCCTATATCTCCTTCTCCGCCGGAGTCTCCTGCGTTTGGCGACACAGTAGGCCTCACGGGCGACGACTGTAAACAGCAGGCCGGTTATCAAGATAATTCCGCCCTTTCTGGGAAAACTCTGTACCGGCTGCGTGACCAAAAGCTTAACCCTTCCAACTTCCTGCCCCTCAGATGTTAAAACCAACTGACCCACTTCCTGCCCGGCAGCCAAAGGCGCTTTAATTCCGCTGTACAGTTCAATGCTGCGCTTTATTTGTTTTTTTTGTCCGTTTGGTGAATCATAATAAAACGGGCTGCCGGTATAAACATCAACCTTTCCAATGCCGCGGCTTACGCCGATGGTGGTAACTTTTTCCATCTTTCTGACCACTAAATCTGATGCAAAGTTGTCGAAGCCATAATCCAAAATTATACGTGCATCTTCATAGAGGGTGCTTCCCTGATCATTCAGCAGAACAGCGATAAGTTCCCGGCCATCCCTTTCGGCGGCAGCTACAAGACACTGCCCGGATTTAACCGTGTAGCCCGTTTTTACACCTATGGCTCCCTGGTACCGGCTCAGAAAGCGGTTATGGTTCCATAGATCCTCCTGCGGCGGCCCGATAGATCTATCTGCTTCCGGCCTGCTAATCTTTTTTATGCGGGTACCCACTATTTTTCTAAAAACCGGGTTTTGCATCGCGTAACGGGTGATCAGGGCGAGGTCATAGGCGGTGGAATAATGTCTGGGATCTGTCAGGCCGTGAGGATTGGTAAAATTACTATCCAGGGCGCCTATTGATCTTGCTTTTTTATTCATCAGATCTGCAAAATTCTCTACTGAACCGGACAAATGCACTGCAATACTATCAGCGGCGTCGTTTGCCGAAGCCATCATCAGCGCATAAAGGAGATCTTCAAGCGTCAATTTCTCACCTTCCTGAAGTCCTATCCTGGAACCGTCAACCAGGCAGCTCTCTCTCACAACAGTCACCTTGTCCGACAGGTTGCCCTTTTCCAGGGCTATAACAGCAGTAAGGATTTTTGTAGTGCTTGCGGGATACATGTGCCTGCTCATATTTTTTTGATAAAGCACCTGTCCGCTTCCGGCATTCATCAGGACAACCGCTTCCGCCGTTGTATCCGGTTCCTTTCCAGCGTCGGCAGTCAACGGAAAAAAAACGATTCCTAAAATGAAAACGTAAATTAAAAGAAAAAGCCGCGTCTTTCCTGGCATATTCTCCCCCATTTTGAATTAATTCCATAAAATTATATAATTAAACGGCGCAATAATCAACAAGCTGGATATAAACACCTTTATATCAGAAAGCTTCCAAATTTACATACCCTATTGTATAATTTATAGGTTACTTTAATAAGACAGGTTGTTTAACTTGAAATCTTTACTGCTGCTGTTGTTTTTAACGGAATTTGCCCGGGGAGCTTTCTTCTATACATTTCTCCCCATTTGGATCGTTAATGATCTTACCGTGTCTATTACAATTGTCGGGCTTACCGTATCGGCCCACTTCCTGTCTGAAACCACCTTTAAAACGCTTGCAGGCTGGGAATTTGACCGCCTGGGGCGCCGGGTTCTTTTAGGGGGCCTGTTGCTGTCTTTACTTTCCTTATTAACGATCAAACTTTGGCCTGTCCCGGCGGTATTGATTGGCGGCGCAGCGCTGTTTGGCCTCGGTTTCTCTCCGGTATGGCTGGGAGTAATAAGCAGGGTTGCTCCAGTTGGTATTCCTAACAGGGCTTCACGCATTGGCCTTGTTTTTTCATCCTGGATGGCCGGCGCAGGCGGAGGAATGATCAGTATAAATTTCTTTATGTCAAAAAGCCATGATCTAATCTTCTGGCTAATTATTATCTTGTGGGCGCTTTCCCTGCCAATTACCTGGTTTGCCACTCCAGACAAAAGCAATCTGCCGGAATCCGGCGCAAAAGGGCGCCATGGAATGTCAAATGCGCTCAAGCAAATGGCTTCCAATAACCTGACCAGACTGCTGATTCCGGGAATGTTCCTGCAAACATTGGCAGCCGGTCTCCTCCTGCCTGTTTTACCTATCTTTGTACAAAATAATTTACTTCTTGATCATAACCAGTACGGCATTCTTTTGCTCACAGGAGGCGCCGCTACAGTCATTTCGCTCTTGCCGATGGGTTACCTGGCAGACCGCCTGGCTTTAAAAGCACTGCTGGCCACAGGTTTCGGGGCAAGCAGCCTGACGCTTATCCTGTTGATTCATTGTCATGGTTTCAAGGAAATCATTTGTGTGGCGGTACTCCTTGGATTTTCGTATGCTATGGTTCTTCCAGCCTGGAACTCTCTTTTAGCTAAAATTATCCCTCCGCAAAGCCAGGCGACGGGATGGGGTATATTTGCCACAATTGAAGGCCTGGGAATAACTTTTGGTTCAGCCCTGGGCGCTTTCGTGGCCGGCAGGATTGGACTTAACGCTACTTTAATTATGACAGCCTGTGTTTTGCTGATTGCCGCATTTTTCTATTTGCTCTGTCCGTTTGAAAAGATGCTTGTTAGCAATCAACAGGGGGTATTCTTTAATGAATCTGGTTTTTGAGATACTCATTTATTTTTTATTTGTTTATGCCTTTATGCCTACCATTCTGGCCAGGATATTCCATATAGGCGCATTTTTTCAAGGGTCCCAAAACGAAAACAAAGTATTCTTAACTTTTGATGACGGGCCTGATTCATTCTACACACCCCGTATTTTAGACATCCTAAAAGAAACCCAAACGAAAGCCTGCTTTTTTGTTCTTGGGAAAAAGGCCAGGGCACATCCTGAAATTCTTAAACGTATCCAGGCAGAAGGGCATGAAATAGGAAGCCATGGATACGGCCATCAATTTCCCTGGTTTCTCGGCCCCTTGGGCACAAAAAAGGATTTAATGGAAACTTCCTCCATTATTACCAAAATAACCGGCAAACCCCCGCGTTTCTACAGGCCGCCATGGGGAATTCTTAATTTATTTTCCTGGTTTTTTCTTAAAGGCCAGCAGGTTGTGCTATGGTCGTTTATGAGTTGGGACTGGACCAGACGGACTACAATCAGTTCAATCACTGACCGGGTTCTTTCCAGAGTAAAAAACGGTTCAGTGCTGATTTTTCATGACAGCGACAAAACACCGGGCAGCGCTCCAAAGTCCCCGGAAGTTGTTATTAAAATCCTTCCTGCAATTATTCAGGAAATAAAAAAACGGGGTCTGCAGGCAGCCGCCCTGTCAGAGCTGATCCCTGAAAAGAAGAAAAAATTATCCTATGCCTTATTTGAAAAATGGGATCATACCGTTCTTCGCCTGATGGGCGTTAAAGACCTGCCCGACAAAGACCGGCCGACAGTTTTTCGCATAGCGCTGCGCAAATTTGGAGGTAAACAATTGCCTCTGCCGGACGGAACAATTCTTAAGAAAGGGGACCTGGTGGTAGATTTACATCTGAATAACAGTTTTTTTAAGCAGTTCGGCGAAAAAAATGAAATTTCAATGCTCGGCCTTTTGGCCAAGCAAAAAATCCTGCAGGACTTGCCGGCAGTTGCCGGATGGATAGCCGCAAATCCCCGCCGTGATGAAATAAAGGCAATAACCGGCTTAACTATCATCCACCGCGGCAGTCAGCAGGTAGGTTTCCAGACTTTCGATCTCCCGCCTTTAAGGAGCTTCCTGATCAGACTGTACGAAAGCATGCTTCTGGTTATGTTGCATCCTGCAGGATACCGCCGCATTACACGGCACAGAAAAAAGCTAATCCCGAAACTGCTCGTGATGAGTAAAAAAGAACTGTTCAGTAAGTACCTCATTTAATGAAAGAAGTTATTTCTTCAAGCGGGCGGATATTCCTTGGCGGAGATATATAGTCGGACCATCCCAACGCGACCAGGGCGGCCAGGCTTCGGGGGGGCTTAACCCCTAAAAGCTCTTCAAGATCCGGCCGGGCAACCATTGGACCTGTCAACCAGCAGCCGCCGTATCCTCTGGAATGCGCAGCCAGAAGAAGAGTCTGTATGGCGGCGCCGATGGTCTGCAAATCCGGACGGCAGCGCAGCGAATCAACTTCGTATTCCGAATACCCGGCTTTAAACAACATATTGTCAAGAACAGTGCGGTATTTAAACGTGCTCACTGCAATAATCACAGGGGCTTTGGAAAACCACATAACAATCTTTTTGGGGTCAGATTCAAATTTAGCGTTGACCTGCCGGGCAAGCGAGTCAATTTTTTGTGATACAAGCTGGCTCATTTTTTCTTTAATTTCCTGGTTCTTTATAATAATAAAGTGCCACATCTGTTGATCGCCTGAACTGGGAGAGTGTGAAGCAAGTTCTATCAGGCTTAAAATTTCGGAATCCGGTATGTCATCTTTTTTATATCTTCTTATGCTGCGGCGTTCCCGCACGACTTTTTCAAATTCCATCCAGCCTATCTTCCCTTCGTTATCTGTTTTAAAGTATCTTATCCTCCGCCTGCCGGCTTTGTCAAACAACTTTGGAGGATTTATCACTTATGGCGCTGAAAGCAAGTCGTTCTCTGTTTAAAAAGCCATGCCCCCCGAACGGATTCTACTAAATGTTTATTATTATAGATTGTTTTTTGATAGAATTACGAGTAAAATTAAGATGCTTGCAGGAATTTGTTAAATAATGAAGAAGTAATTAGGGCAAACACCGAGGTATGTCAAGGAGGTTAAAAAATGAGTCTGGTATCGCGGCTTACTGAAGTTGGGCATCTTTATCCTGATAAGGAAGCCATTGTCTATAATGAAAAACGGATCACTTACGGCAACTTGATAGAGCATATAAACAGGTTTGCCAATGGGTTAAAAAATTTCGGTATTCAAAAAGGCGATCGCATTTTAATAGCTTTAGGAAACTGCCCGCAATTTATCGTTTCTTATTTTGCCATAATGCAGATTAAAGCCGTGGTTATACCTATCAATCCTCAATATGCCCTTAACGAAATTGAAAAAATAGCCGCCGATGCCCTTCCCGTTGCTGTAATTACGGATTCTTCGACAGCTTCGAACTTTATCATGCTAAAAGAAAGAACCGGGTTGCCGGCCAATGTAATTGTAATCCGCTCCGAAAAGGGAAATTTTAAAACAGCCATTTCATTTAAAGAGATAATGGAGAACGGAGAAGAGTTTTTCCCTCCCGAACATGATTATAATGATGACGACGTGATCGAAATCCTTTACACTCATGGTCCTACCGGTACGCTGAGGGGAGCTATGCTGACCAACCAGAACCTGTATAGCAATGCAATTACGTTTTTGGAACTCTGCCGTTTGACCCCGCAGGATCGTGCTTTGCTTGTTTCCCGTGCTTACCATGCTCCCGCCCAGACTTGCGCCATGAATGCCCCGCTTATGGCAGGGGCAACTGTAGTTATGCATGATATCTGGACCAAACCGGAAACAATCCTGCGAACAATTGAAGAAGAAGGAATCACTTTCTTCTTCGGCACACCTCCGATGTATAGAATACTGCTTGATTTTCCGGAGCACCGGCGGTTTAAAACAGATATGCTGCGGGTGACCTGCACAGCCGCAGACCCGCTTCCGCCAGACACTTTTCAGGCGTTTGAAGAAAAATTCGGGTTGCAGATAACCGAAGCATATGGCTTAACCGAAACTTCCCCGTTAATCTGCTCAAACCCGGTTGAAGGAACCAAGAAACCAGGTTCCGTAGGACGGCCGTTACCCGGCATAAATTTGAAAATCGTTGATTATGAAGACCGGGAAGTTCCAATAGGACAGGTTGGTGAAATTGTCGTCAGCGGGTCAAATGTCATGAAAGGATACTATCACCGCGAGGAAGAAACAAATTGGGTAATGCGCAACGGGTGGTTCCATACCGAAGACCTAGCTTATATGGACAGTGAAGGGTATGTTTTTATTGTTGACCGTAAGAAAGACCTGCTTGTCCGGGGCGGCCTCAATGTGCACCCCCGTGAGGTAGAGGATGTTCTTTATACACACCCTGCAGTATTTGAAGTAGCTGTAATAGGAATGCCCGATCCTGTCTGGGGAGAGGAAGTAACAGCATTTGTTCACCTGAGAAAGGACAGCAATATTGACGCAAAGGAATTACAGGAATTTTGCAAGGATAAATTGGCCGGTTATAAAATTCCGCGTACTATACATATAGTAGACGAGTTGCCCAAAACATCATCCGGAAAGCTCTTAAAACATGAGTTAAAAAATATTATCAAAAATAGCTAAAATAGGCCGAAAGGACGATCTAAAAGGATGCACGGGATAGTGTATCCTTTTTTATGGCTGCTGAATATTATAAATTACCCGGTTTTTCCGTAACCATAATTTGTATGGTACGGAGTTTGCCTTCCCTGTACACTGTTACCGGCACACGCTGTCCGATTTTTGATTTACTGATCAGTTCAACCAGAGCGTCCGGCGACGCAACTTCTTTTCCGTCCCATTTGGTAATAATATCTCCCTTTTTTAAACCGGCGGCGGAGGCGGGACTATCTGATAGAACACCTGCCACAAGAGCGCCCTTTGTTCCTTTAAAATTTAGGTAAGCGGACGTTTCTTCATTTAAAGGCTGCACCTGGACACCCAGCCAGGGCCGGACTACTTTGCCCTTATTAATCAATTCCTGGATTACATTGTTGGCGGTATTTGCCGGTATGGCAAAGCCGATTCCCTGCGCCTGAGCTACAGCAGTGTTTATTCCGATAACTTGACCGGAAAGATTTAAAAGAGGCCCTCCGCTGTTCCCTGGGTTAATTGACGCATCCGTCTGCAATAAATTCTTATAACTCCGGTTTTCTACATTGATCGGGCGCCCTTTGGCGCTGATCACGCCGACAGTTACGGTATGATCCAGCCCATATGGATTACCTATGGCGATAACCCAGTTCCCGACCCTGATCTTGTCGGAGTCACCTAATTTCAGCGAGGGAAGGCTGCTTCCGGCCTTAACTTTTAATACGGCCAGGTCTAAATCATAGTCTGCCCCCACCACACTGGCCTGCAGGGGTTCTTTGAATCCTTGAATGGTAACCGTTATCTTATCAGCGCCTTCAATAACATGTTCGTTAGTTAAAATATACCCGTCGCTTGATATAATAAAACCGGAACCCAAACCGTGCTCCTCCCGCGGTTGCGCACCGCCAAAGGGATTGCCGAAGAACTGCCTGAAAAAAGGGTCGTTAAAGAAAGGATCGTACTGCCGGCCGCGAACCGTCACAGTATCGATTTTTACAACAGCCGGACCTGCATTGCTCACTATTTCAGCCACAGCTTCTGAGTCGACTCCGGGTGGCGTCCCGGAAGCATCAGCAAGGTTACTTCCACCAAATCCAGATTTATTCCCAGAAAGCGGATTTATATCGCTTACTGCCAGACAGCCACCCATAAACATTATCCCTGCTATAAAAGCAGCCAGGGAAATAAAAAGCAAATTCCGTTTTAAATTCACCAAATTACTCCACCTACCCTGAAAATTAATGTGCATTAGAAAGGTCAACTGCCTACGTGCTCATGTTCGCCTCTTATACTTGTACGAACTCGTTCACCCTCGGGCTCACTCGTTCCTTGAATGAAGGCTCAAAATCGCACTTAAGGCATTGCCCTCCCTTTGCTGATGAATTTTCATCCTCCTGATTGTGTCGCTCTAGCGACATGGAGGTCTACCTTTACTTGTTCTGGTTTATAAACCGTTGGCTGTTGTTTTTGCCTTTATCAAAAAACGCTTATCACCCACTCTTTTGGTCACCTTTATCCTGTCAAAGTATTCCAGTAAAGGCAGCGCGTATTTTCGGGAAATATTTAAGAGGGATTTAATTTCTCCGATCGAAATCTCATTATTTTTTTCTAAATATCCCGTCAAGAGTTTTTTTGCATCCTCAATGGCGGCAGCATGGAAATATAACCCTTCCGCCACCTTTACCAGCGTCCCCTGGCGCAAAAAATGCTGCAGGACTTCTTGAGACTGCCATTCGCTGATACCTTCCCCACCGGAAACGCTTCCCCAATCCGGCGGTTGAAAGCCGTTTCTATAAAAGATATCCTCTATTCTCTTAATAATTTCCTGCTGACCGTTTTCAAGTTTGGGCTGAAAACCTTTTAAAGCTACTGTGTTCGAACCCGGACTTAAAATATTTTCTTCTTCCAGGATTTTAAGCAGCGCCTGAAGCTGTCTTGTGGTAAATTGGGGAAGAAGCCGGGAACGCAGTTCCTCACGGGGAAAACCTTCCCTTAAAGGATACTGGTGATGATATCTTTTCAGAAGATCGGTTAATTTTTCAACCCATTGCTTGTATATTTCCCGTGAAATAAAAAATTGATCGTGATCCACTGTAAGGGCATATACTTTGTTTTCTCTACCCAGTTCTTGAAGAGCACGGTCAGTTTCTTCTTCTTTAATCCCGGTTGCCCGGGATATGTCCGATTTGCTCTGGATTGTTTTCTGGCTTTTTAAATAACTTTCCACTTGTTCAACAGGCAGGCCCAGTTCACGGGTAACCAGCGATTCAATTATTTCTTCCCGCATTCGTTTATGCTTCCTGGATGCCGAGTCGATTATGATACCTCCTCCCAAAGTATAAACAGGAGAATATGACCGGAACACGAAGCGGTCCCCTTTTATGGCTGCAACTGGTTCCTCAAGCAAAAATTGCGCATAAGCGGTTTCTCCAGGCAAAAGTTTTTCCCTGTCCAACAGGATAACCCTGCAGAGAATTTCACCCGTGCCAAGATAAAAACGGAGGCGGGTCCGGTTTTTCAGTTCCTTTTGCACATTTGCAAGCAAAGAAATCCGGGCATCCAAACGGTTAGCAGAACTTAAAAAACCCGGCTTTGCTAAAACGCTTCCCCTTTGAGCCTGTTCTACTCCCACACCGGCAATATTTACAGCCACCCTCTGCCCGGCCATAGCTTCTTTTACTTTTTCGCCGTGAACCTGCAGGGAACGCACCCTGGCAACCAATCCCTGAGGCATAATCTCCAGGTTATCTCCGGTATGAATTACTCCGCTCCAGAGTGTGCCCGTCACCACTGTACCAAACCCCATTACGGAAAACGCCCTGTCTATAGGCAGCCGGGCCTGCCCTGCTGTATCTTTTCCTTCCACCGGAACTTCATCGATTTTTTCCAGCAATTCTTCCAGTCCCTGACCTGTAACTACAGACACCTCTACAACAGGGGAATCCTTTAAAGGGGTGTCTTTCAGGAAATCATTAACATCTTCCCGGACCAATTTTAAAAAATCTTCATCAACCAGGTCAACCTTCGTCAAAGCAACTATTCCCCGGTTGATTTGCAATAAACGGATAATATCCATGTGCTCCCGGGTTTGGGGCATAACTCCCTCATCTGCGGCTATAACCAGTAAAACAAGATCGATACCGGCAACACCGGCCAACATGTTTTTAATAAACCGCTCGTGACCGGGTACATCGACAATGCCTGCCCGTCGTCCGCTGGGAAGCCGGCAAAAAGCGAATCCCAGCTCGATGGAGATACCTCTTTCCTTCTCCATCTTTAACCTGTCTGTATCAATTCCCGTCAGGGCTTTAATCAGAGCTGTTTTTCCGTGATCTACATGGCCTGCCGTACCAATAATAATATTGGTCATCGCTTCACCCCTGGAATAATTTCTTTTTCTCCTCTTTTGACAAAACTTCTGACACTGCATCCAGGATCATTTTTTCTTCTTCCTTTTGTACGGTTCGTAAATCTAAAAGGAAGAGGTCTTCCTGCACCCTGCCTAAAACAGCGGGTTCATGGTATCTTAAAAGCCGGCTGAATCGTTCCATGCTCAGTTTAGATGGTTTAACAGCTACCGCAAAGGAAGGCAGTTCCGCTGCCGGCATTGCTCCGCCTCCTACACGGGAAACAGATCTTCTGATGGTTATTTCCGCTTCTTTCTGCACAGCCTCTTTCAAGCTGCAAGCCAATTCTTCCGCCCTTAACCGAACACCTTCCAAACTTCCAGTAATCATCCGTAATGTTGGTATTTCTTCCAGTGCCTGCCCTGGATTCAGGTATGACCTTAATGTGGCTTCCAGCGCCGCCAGAGTCAGCTTGTCTATCCTCAACGCACGGGCCAGGGGGTTCTTGTTCATCTCCTCAATAATTTCCTTTTTACCGGCAATAATCCCCGCCTGCGGTCCGCCGAGCATCTTATCCCCGGAAAAGGTTACTAAACTGGGGCCGGCATCCAGCACCTGTTGTACGGTAGGCTCAACCGGAAGATTGAAAAACCCGAGATCCGCCAGAACACCGCTGCCCAGATCGCTCATTACCGGCAGGTTAAACTCCCGTCCCAGCCTGACAAGTTCAGAAATACTTGCCTGTCTGGTAAAACCTATAATATTGTAATTGCTTGTATGGACATGTAAAATAAGCGCCGTTCTCTCGGTGATTGCCGCACGGTAATCTTCAACATATGTCTTATTGGTCGTGCCCACTTCAACAAGGATACAGCCGCTCTGTTTCATAATTTCGGGAATGCGGAATGATCCGCCTATTTCTACGAGTTGGCCTCTTGAAACAATTACTTCCCTTCCCCGGGCCAGTGTGCTCAAAGCCAAAAGGACAGCCGCCGCGTTGTTGTTTACGGCGAGAAAGGACTCAGCTCCGGTTAACCTGGAAAGGATGTTTTGAACGGCGGCATGTCGTGAACCCCTTCTGCCAGCATCAAGATCAAATTCAAGGTTAATGTAACTTGACGCAGCTAAAAAAACAGCCTGACAGGCTGCCGGGCTTAATAACGAACGGCCAAGATTTGTATGCAAAATAACCCCGGTTCCGTTGATCACTTTTTTTAAAGTTGAGCCTGCAATCCTTTTGATCGTTTCCGCAGTTTCCTGTGCAACAAGACCTTTTAGCTGTTCCCTGGAAAAACTTTTTCCTGCTGAATCTGAATCTTCGTTATTTTTTAATTCTGAGCGAATGCGATCCAGGACGCTGCGTACTATTTCGAGAACCATTTCACGCGGATACGAACTTAATAGTTCACTGATTTGGGAAGACTGCAGAATATCATTTACAGCAGGCAACTGGTGCAAGGTCTTTTCCCTGTTTGTTTTAACCAAATTATTTTGCCCCCAATCATACTGTCCCGACATGTACCGAAACTATACCGCCTGTTAGTTCATGATAGTGGGCATTTTCCAGGCCAACATCTTCGAAAAGCTGCCTGATTTTCTCCTGGTGAGGAAAATCCTTCAGTGAATTCGGCAGGTAGCTGTATGGGCCGCCGACCCCCGACCAAAAACGCCCTATTGCCGGTACCAGGTTATTGAAATAAAAATAATATAACTGCTTAAACAACGGGGCGCTGGGCTTGGAGAGCTCCAAAGAAACTACCCTGCCCCCCTTTTTTACTACTCGTTTCATTTCCCGGATCGTCTTTTCTATACTTGGCACATTGCGCAGGGCAAATCCTATAGACGCGCAATCAAAACTTCTTTCCGGAAAGGGAAGATCAACAGCGTTTCCCTCAACCAGGGTAATCACATCTGAAAACTCTGTTTCGGATATGTTGGATTCAGCCCTGGCCAGCATATTTTCGCAAAAATCCAGCGCAGTTACTTTTCCATCCGGCCCCACTATCCTGGCCTGTTCAATAGCCAGCATGCCGGTACCGCAACAAACGTCGAGGCCGTTTCCACCCGGTTTCAAGTTCAACTCAGCTGCGGCAAAACGGCGCCAGCCTTTGTCCGAATTAAGACTTAGTATTGAATTAAGCAGATCGTACCTATGAGCTATTGCGGTAAAAATTTCGTGTACGTACTGCTCTTTGCTTTTATTATAATTCCCTTTGTTTACCATCATAGTTTTCTGTCCTGAAAATTAGTTTTTTATATAATGAGTCTGATAGGCACGGTATGTCACCGCTCACTCCAGTGCTCCGCACCGACAGCAGCACGGCTTGCTTCGGACCGGACTAGCGGTGCTGCAAAGGCGGTATGGCAAATTTAAAAAAATATCGACACTGTTATACTTCTGATCTCATTCAGCCTCTTCAAGAAACTCCCATTGTGCCGCTGGTTTCGCACCGCTGTCCGGTTGCCCTCGCTTCGCCGGCTGCTGTTACCGGCGCTGCGCAAGTCGTTCGCTGTTGATAACACCGTACCTTTTGGACGATTTTACTGAATACTTGTCTTTTCATTATTTGATGGCGCTGCGTCAGCGGTATGGATGTTTATCCATTTTTAATTGTACGGCATATGTTTTCTTCCTGCAATATATCGATAAACTGCCTCAACAGATCCCGGGATTCCCCCTGCGGCAAAAACTCCAGGCGGTTTAACGCATTCTTTAAAAAGTCTTTAGCCGCTTTTAGGTTACCGGGCATATCCTCCGCAAGACCCAGGGCCATCCCCAGGTTGAATCCCAGATTTTCCAGGTAATTTAAAGCATCTTCGGGCGCGCCGGCCAACTCGCCGCTTATCCGGCAGCAAGTAGCAATTACCTGACCCGATTCCTTTTCGACAGCAGTCATGTAACAATCTTCTGATTGCAGCCCTTCTTGATCTGTCTTAAGTTTAAGAATACATCCTTCATTAAGCTGTCCAATCAATTCAGCGAAAGCACGTAAATAATTGAATAACCCCGCATCGCATAAGCTTACAAAAACCTGACTGTATAAATAATCGCCTATCAAAACAGGTAACTGGCAGTAGTTGCGGAAATCATCAGTCTGCTCCATCCTGCTGCCGTTTTCAAGAACAATTTTATGTATCTGTGAAGCTGTATGAATAAACTGTAAGATTGCTGCCAGAAATATGACCTGCCTGCTTGGAGTATTATAAAGATTAGCTGTAAGCAGGATCAGTCCCGGCCTGGTGAGGTTTTTAACAGGGGAAAAATCCAGGCGCATGAGGTCTAAAAGGTTGCCTGCCCTAACCTTGGAAGCCTTGTATAAAATGCTTTGTACCTGATCCAACTCTGTTTTAAACGGAAGCAATATCTCTTCCATCAAAATACCAACCCCCTAATAGGTAACTATATTAACATTCTTTTAATAGATGCTAATATCCTGCCCAGTTTATAAAAAGCAATGAGCCTTGCAATCCTTCAAGGCAGCAAGGCTCCGCTAATCTTCTTTTAAGCGGGTACTAATAAAAATCCCCCCTATTAATCCTGACCACTGGCTAGCCTGTGCAGCGGCATGATACCACGTTTTACTTCCTTTGCCGCCATTTCTTTGGCACAAAATTGACTTGTCAAATAATTGCAGGCGCCCCAGGGATCAACCCGATCACCACAGGTGAACACATCGACCGCCGCATAACCCAGTTCCGGCCACGTATGAATTGCCAGATGGGACTCTGAAATTACCACCACGCCGCTGATCCCTTGAGGGCTGAATCTATGGAATACGCTTTCTCTAACCTCTGCTCCTACTTCCTTAGCTGCGTTGACCATGATTTGCTCAACCATTTCCCTGTTGTTCAGAATGTCAAACTTACAGCCGTAGATCTCAGCCAAAACGTGGCGGCCCAACTGTTTCATCTACATATCTTCCCCCTTTTTTCTTTTTTAAAAAAAAAGAGTGCCGGAATATGTCATCAACCTGATAAATATTAATAAATGCCAGGTTTTCTGGCCATTCCAACCAAATAAAATTGTAACACAAGATCGTTAGATGTCAAATATAAATTTAGATTACTTTTGTTCCTGCAGAACAAGGTAGACTATTGGCGGAGCTCCAAAAATCATAGTTGTCGCAGCAGCTACTATCCCCGCATCGTTGAAAATTAGAGCCACAATGCTTGCCGTAACAACACCGACAAATCCCTTATATAAATCGGGATGTTTTTTTCGTATCGTGGCCATAACACCCACCGGCCTGTAGAACAAGAGAGCAAGGCTCCCCAGGCTGGCAATAAAAATCCGGGTCCAAATCGTATACCTGATCAATTTCAGATTCATTTCAGTTTTACGCACGATTATGTTTTTTATCTCCTGCCAGCCCCCGGATAAAATCAAGGAAGCGTTCCGTCCGAAGTGCGACTGAAGCTCGGCGGGCCTGAGCAGATCAATTGCCGGTATTAAAGCCACCAGGCCAATGATTATGACAGCAAGGCAAATGACGGTGCGCAGCTTGAACTTTACATTGCAGAGCAGTAAAAAGGTGGTCGTCAATGCCGCAATCGAAACGATAGCCCCGCCCATCTTGGAGCCCAGGGCTGGTGAAGCCAATACAAAAACGGTAACCAGAAAGGTGATCCCCGTCAATGCCAACAGAACTTTCCGGTAATGCTCGAACTTGCTCATTAAGGTTGTGCAGCCGATAATTAAAGAGCCCATTAGCACTCCCATGTATTCGTTTCCAATCCCGTAGAAGCGTGCGCCGGCTATCGGGTCATAGCTCATTATCGAAGTTCTCTGAAGGGGCGCCCCAATGGCTGTGTCCAGAATCAGCAGTCCGGCAGTGGCCAGGCTTAGAAAGATAAACGAACTAAGGTTGTGGCGGCGCTCAAACCACCAGGCCAGACAGGTAATCCAGGCTGTCAGCAGGAACAGTTCCAGCGTCAAAACAGGAAATGAGGGCTGGGGTAAAAGAGAAAGCAGCAAATAGACCAGGGGGACTGCCATCACGGACAATAGAAATGGCTGAAGCAGACTGGCAGCTTTCTTATGGGCAAGGATAAAATAAAGACTGACCAGCAACAGGCCTATCTGGTAAACACAGTACCCCTTTTGAAAGATGCTCCGTGCATTGTATGTCAGAGTCAGCTGTTTCTTCATAGCGATAAGTTTGTTGAGCTGGTTTTCTGATTCGACCCAGAGCATGTTCTGTCCGCTCATCCATTCGGGCTTTTTTAAATTGAGAAAACTCAGGATTGTCGGGGCCAGGTCGGTATTCATTATAATCCCGTGTCTCCTGGTTGTTGGCGAGAATAGAAAGCCTTCCCGCACTCCCGCTCCAACCGCCAAAATGGTAGAAAGGTAATCATTCTGATCTCCGGCGCCTTTCCCCGGCGTAGGGGAAACAATCAGCAGAAGATCCCTGTCCGGATTAAGCCGGCCCATTACTTTTCCGATAAACTGATCAATCCTTAGCATCGTCCGCTTATGTTCAGCGGCCCAGACCGGATCAGACACATAATTACGAAATTCTTCAAGTCTTGATAGATCGCCTGTTTCAATAACCGTTAGAGCCGTATCCACGGGTAAACGGTCCATTGCCTGAAGAACCCTGGCATAATTTGTACGAAAACCGCCGGGAAACCGGTAATCCATCTTTTCAAGCAGAAAAGCGCTCACGTCACCGTCGTCCACCAGCCCGTATCTGTCCATTGCTATGGACAGAATCTGCCGGCGGCGGCCAAAACTTGTATCTGCATTACCAAGAACAGCTGTTTTCAGGCCCTCTCTGTGCAAACAGTCGCCTAAAGCACCCGGTACGGCAGGATAAGGCAGTTTGCTGTTAAACTGGACAAACCTGTTGATATCAAGCTGGACAACTGCCGAAGGGGCAACTGCCCTGCCCAAACGCCGATAGTATTCAAGCCCTGCGGGTCCGGTATCCTGCTCTTCATTTGCGTTTAAACCCATTGTATACGTCCCTGTTGCTATGATATGTGAACCTGCTCCGATTGTAGCATATGTATTTTCCGAAAGAAGGTTATTACCGGCAGTATTGCAGTTCATCAGGCTGACGGCGCCGCTTTGTATGATTTTGTGAAAGTTGGCAAATGAGGGATCACTGAGATCTTCTAAAACCATCCGGTCAAGAATTACCATGACAACCTTGTTTTCTTTCGAAGGGCTGGATACTAAGGGATTGGCTGTACTATCTTTTATGCTGGGACTAGCTTTTTGCATCGCCATACTTGGCCATCCCAGGACAAGAAATCCTGTCAGCAGGGAAACAAAAATCACTAGTACAACTGCAAAGGTAAGCTTACTATTCCTCATAATTTAATTACCTTAATCCAATTTTTAAATTTAAATGAAACCCCTGTTTGAAAGGAGGTTTCTATACTCATCTTCAACCTTGCGAACCATAACGACCGCCGTGAATTTCTCTTTAACCAGCGCCTTGCCCGCCTGTCCCATGTCGGCGGCTTTTTTAGGATCGGATAATAATGAAGCCACTGCAATGGCAAGGCCGGCCGGGTCGGCCGGCTCAACAAGCAGACCGTTAACATTGTCCCGGATAATTTCAGGAATGCCGCCCACCCGGGTGGCAACCACCGGACAACCGGCGGCGAGGGCCTCAAGTATGGTTAAAGGTAACCCTTCGGTCAGTGAAGAAAGCACGAAAACGTCAAAAGCAGGCAAAAGGTATGGAATATCATGCCTTTCGCCGGCAAAAACAACCCTGTCTTTGATACCCAGCGACAATGCTTCTTCTTCCAACTGCCGGTGAAGCGGCCCATCCCCGATGATAACAAAATTAACCTTGTAGTCCATGGCCAGCATAGCGGCAGCCTTTAAAAAATAAGTTACCCCTTTCTGCGAAGCGAGACGGGCAACCATGCCAACAACCTGCTCTGAAAGGGGAAGATCCAGGTTTCGCAGGGTAAAACAACGCCTTACCTGTGTTTCAAACACTTCTGTTTCGATTCCGTTCTGGATTGTTACAACCTTGTCTTGATCCAACCTTTCTCTTTTGATCAGTTCATTGCGCAAGGCTTCAGAAACGGTAATTAACCGGTCAGTATACCCATTCAGCAACCGTTCAGCGAAGGCAAACAAAGATTTTTTCCAGAAAGGCCACTCTTCATAAAAAATAGAATTATGCGCTGTCAGAAGAACAAGCGGAGTGCCTGCAAGCTTCGCCGCCACGCGACCGACAAGTCCGGCCTTTGAGCTATGCGCATGCAGGATGGTAATTCTCTCATCTTTTAAGATACTGATCAGTTGCCTTACAACACGTAAATCACTTAACGGAGAAAGTTCACCCCGAATAGGCAACTCAATGACTCTAAAATCTGAAGAAGCTAGATCTCTGGCCATATATCCCGGACAAGCCAATATAGGGTCAAACATTTCCCTGTCACAGTGTCTTAAAAGGGAAAGCAGGTGGTTTTTCATTCCTCCGGCGGCTGGGCGAATTAAGTGCAAAATACGGAATCTATTCATCCGTTTCCTCCCTGGTTTAATTGGCGCCAATTTAAAAACCAGCGGATTTATTCTTGTATTTCGCTAAAACCCGGTTTTTTACCTGCCAAAGGAAAAAATAATCGGTTTTAAGCTCACGGTTGCTTTTCCAGGATAGCCTCTGTAGGGCAGTTATGCAGAGCTTCAAGAGCATCACTTTCCAATTCCGAAGGAACTTCATCCACTATGATAAATGCCTTTTCTTCATCATTCCAGTCAAAAACCAGCGGACAGATGTCTACACAACTGCCGCAGCTAATGCATAAATCCTGATCTACGTAGAGCCGCATATTTTTTTTCTCCCTCATTTTGAAATAACGAGCTTATTATTTCTTTAACACAGTATCTTATGCCGCAATATTTACCTTTTCTTAAGCCAGCAGACTGCCTTTTCCAGTCTTTCAACGCATTTTTCTTTACCCAGGGTAACCATTATATCAAACAGCCCCGGCCCCATCGTTTTGCCGGAAAGAGCGAGGCGCGTCGGATGAATCAGGGACCCGCCGGAGATGCCGAGGTTATCTATTAAATTACGGTAAGCCAGTTCTACATTCGGCAAATCAAAATAAGGGATCATTTTAACTGCTTCCTTCCCTTGATCCAGTAGTTCGGCTACCCCTTCCCTGTTAAAAAACTTTTTAACTCCCTTTTCATCATAGTCAAAATCATCTATGTAAAAATAAGAGGAAGCGTCAGCCAGCTCAACCAGGGTGTGCACCCGGGAACGCACCACTTCGGAAACTTTTTTAATGTAAGCAAAAGTTTTTTCGTCCGGATTACCTTTAACAAAACCCCTTGCCTGTAAAAACGGAACCACTTCCCAGGCTACCCTTTCCGGTTCAAAGGAGCATAAATACTGCGCATTTAACCAGGTCAGCTTTTTCGTGTCATATATGGCCGCCGATTTAGAGATTGCTTCGAGAGAAAACGAACTGATGATTTCATTTATAGCCATCATTTCCCTGTCATCACCCGGCGACCACCCAAGCAATGCCAGAGCAGTATTTGCTTGGGGGTGTTGGAAAGATGCTCTTCGGCGCGGATAACATGAGTTATGCGCATAAGGCTGTCGTCTACAACACAGGCAAAGTTATAGGTTGGAAGGCCGTTTGATTTGACAATGATAAAATCATCCATGGTCTTATTCTCAAATTCAACGGCGCCCCTGATTAAATCATGCACCACTGTTGTACCTTCCTGGGACATTTTTATACGCAATACAGGGCTGATACCTCTGGCTTCCCGTTCTAGCTGCTCCTTAAGGCTCAGCCGGCGGCATCTTCCGTCGTAGCGCGGCGCAAATCCTTTTTTCTGCGCCTGTTCCCTCTGCTGAGCCAACTCTGACGGCGTGCAATAACATTTATAAACTGCGCCGCTTTCCAACAGGCGGTCTGCCTGTTCCCTATACAAACCAAACCTCTCCGACTGTCTGTACGGACCTGATAAACCTGTTGTACCCGGCCCTTCATCCCATTTAAGGCCAAGCCAGTCAAGGCAGCTGAAAATACCCGCTTCAGCTTCCTCAAGATTTCTTTCCAGGTCTGTATCCTCTAAGCGAAGGATAAAAACACCGCCGTTTTTTCTGGCAAAAAGCCAGTTGAACAGCGCTGTTCTCGCTCCTCCTATATGAAGGTTCCCTGTAGGGCTTGGCGCAAAGCGAACACGAATTTGTTCCATAATACAGCTCCCTTAAACATATTTGCCAGGCACAATTATACTACCCTATAACTTTACCGTAAAGAAACTGCCACATATTTATTATTTCCGCAGTTATACATAAATGGTCTTTCTTCAAATAAAAGGGGACGGCTTGACTGAATACTTACCTTCGTAAAATGCCGTCACGAACCATTTAATAAAATGTTATAAAGGTATCCTTAAGATCCAAAAGGCATGCCGGATATTTTTCCGGACCTGGTATATCTTTTATAACCTGTAAGATCCCGCGCCAAAAAAATATAAAAATCTTTCTTTGACGGGCAGCATGAAAATAGTTTGGGCAGCCCTGGCATACATTTCTATTTGAATGCGGTAGCAAGCCGCCAGCGCTTTCATCCTTTCCCAATCGCCGGGATTTATATAATCCGTTTTAAAATCAATAACCACAAGAGCCCCCTCTTCCTCCAAAAGACAATCAATGATACCCTGAATTACAACTGTCTGTTCATTAAAGACCGGAGATGCAGCCAGGCTTTTTCCGGATAGGGAATCACTTTCATCAGAGCAGGAATATATTTCATGGGCAGGCACAGCGATAAGAAAAGGGGTTTCCCGGTATATTTTATTTGCTGAAAGCACTCTTTCGCCAAGCGGTGATTCAAAGAAGGCCAGAATATGATCCGGATTTATAACATCAGCCTGGCCTTGTGTTAGGATTTCCCGTTTTTGCAGATCGGCAATTTGATCACAGATGCTTTCTTTTGTTAACTTCCCGTCCAGGTTTAAATGCCGCATAACCAGATGTACGGCGCTTCCCTTCTCCGCTCCGGTCAAGGCATTTGTCTTTTGCAAAAAAATCGGCCGCCTGGCGCCCTGACTGTAAGCTGTTTTCTCCTCAGGGGAAACAAGCTGCAAATTATCTTCATCATTGTGTAAGGAATGCTCCTTTAAGCCTGTTACGGTCATTTTTGCCGGTTTGACGGAGAAGCGGTTAAAAGGATAACTCCAGCCGAGCAGATGTTCAATCTTATCTTTGTTTCCGCTCTCCCCGTCCAGAGGTTCGAGTTTTTGTACCTTTTCAAGTATTAAGGCGGCCTGTGAAGGCAGTACCTCTTCTACTGCCGGTATTTTATAATCACCACTGCAGATTTTTACTTCCCAGCGGGAAAGATCAGTAAAGGTTTTCAAATCCAGGTTCAAACCGGCGGTTTGACGAAGGTTTTCCGCATCACTGCGCCTGATCAGGGCAGCGCCCAGCAAGTCAAGAAAAGACCCGGCGGAAATCAAATGCGGTTCAAAGGGCTGCTTTTCCCTGGAATTTCCGGCATTGAACCATTTTATAACTTCTTTTCGAAGATCGGCGACATGGCCGATTAAAATAAGCTTTTCACGGGCGCGTGTCATAGCAACATATAGAATGCGCAGTTCCTCCGCTATAGTTTCCATTTTGAGGGCAGCCTTCAAAGCCAGTTTCGGCAGCGTGGGATAACTGTACCTGCCGGTCACATTGACAAGCTGCGGGCCGATGCCAAGCTTTTTATGAAGGAGGATATTCCTGTTCAAATCCTGGAAATTAAAAGACCTGTTCAGACCTGCTATAAACACCACGGGAAACTCCAGACCCTTGCTCTTATGGATGCTCATTATTCTGACCACATCTTCGTTTTCCCCAAGCGCTCTTGCGGAACCGAGGTCGCGGCTGTTCTGCTGAAGGCGCTCAATATATTTAAGAAAACGGTACAATCCGCGAAAAACAGTTCCTTCATACTGGCAGGCCCTGTCATAAAGCGCCCGCAGGTTAGCCTGACGCTGGTCTCCCCCAGGCAATCCGCCGGTATAATCGTAATACCCGGTTTTGCGGTATATATCGTGAATTAGGTCCGGCAAACGGCACTGGCGCGACATGGTACGCCAGTGTTCAAGCATGGACAAAAAAACAACCAGCCTGCCGGTCAATTCATCGGAAGGCATCCCGGCGGCAGTCAGCACGGCGTCGTAAAAATCGCCTTCTTTCCGGCAAAGGCGTATTTTAGCCATTCCTTCAACCCCGATTCCGACAAGGGGGGATCTTAAAACACCGGCTAAAGGTATATCCTGCCTTGGATTATCTATTACAGAAAGAAGGGAAATGATTGTCTTTACTTCGGATGCCTGGAAATAACCTGTGGCAGACTCAGCATAGGCCGGAATACCTGCAGCGCTGAATTCCTCAAGGAATATTCCTGCTGCCTGAATGGTACTCCGCATTAAAACAGCCATATCCATGTATGACAGACTTATACCTTCCCGCCTTGCCTCAGCAACCATTTCCTTGATCCTGCCGGCAACATACCTTGCTTCAACCCGCCTTTCTTCAATTACCTCAAAAGATTCCCAGCCGGTGTCTTCCTGTAATTCACCGCCTATGTTTTCCTCACTTGCCTCCAATACATCTTTGTCATCAGGTAATTCAACTGAGCCACGGGTGGAGTTAAGGAGATGGAACTCAATGGAGTCATTTGATAAAAACGGTTTCAGCTTTTCGGGCGGACGGGCTGCGCCAAATTTAAGCGGGTTTCTGCTATAATCAATTTCCCCGACGCCCGGCTTCATCATCAGTGTAAAGATAAAGTTTACACCGTCAATTATGTTCTTTGTGCTCCTCATGTTCTCCGTCAGGCAAAGGGTTACCCCGGGATCATAATTTTCCGTCCGACAAGTTTCGCTTTCCAAAAAAGTAAACGAATTCTGCCTGGCCTGAAAAAGCCCGGGTTCAGCCAGCCTGAACCTGTAAACGCTCTGTTTTACATCGCCGACCATAAACAGATTTGACCCTTTGGCGCCCTGACGGGAGACCAGGTTTAAAATAGCATCCTGGACCTCATTTATATCCTGATACTCGTCTACCAGCACATGGTCAAAACGCTCCTGCAGTTTAAGGGCAACTTCCGAGGGAATCAGATCTCCGGGCTGGTCCCCACGGATGTTTAAAATTTGGAGCGCATACTGCTCCAAATCGCTGAAATCAACTACACCCTGAGCTTCTTTTACCTGCCGGTACATTTTATCGAAATCCAAAACCAGTTCAACCAACTCGTGAACCAAAGGAGCAACTGTTTCCAGTTCGGAAAGATATTCGTCAGGCTCCCGCGAAAAAAACTCCTCAGCCAGATTTCTCAGGTTTCTTTTAATCCTATCCCGCAAAACTTGGACCTGTTTCTTTATTTCCTCGCTGACATCCTTGCCGGCACGGCTGAAAGGTAAAAAACGAATCTCCTGAAAAGCTCTGTGCAATTCCCCCCAGGAAAGGCCGCAACAGCGGATAAGCTCATTAATATTAACTAAATCATCTTGCAGGGCGTCCAAATACCCGCGGGGACCGTCTTGTTTCATGCATAATTCAGCAGCATTTGCCGCAAGCTGGAGGATCGTTTTAAGCTGGCAGGACAGATATTTTTTTAAAACACTTACCCAGGGAAGGTCATCAAGAGCGGAATCCACAGAAGAATAAAAGCTTTTTGCGGCTGATTTAAGCCAGTGTTGAGGGTCGGGTGTGCTTCGGGCAAAATCATAGAGGCGTAAAACCAATTCCTGAAGTTCACTGTCATCACGTGAACCCCCGTAGCAGTCGACCAGGTCGGTAAAGGTCGAATTTTCCTGGCTGTCATAGCGCAATTCAAACAACTCTTCGCAGGTTGCCGCCCTGAGCAGGGCTGCTTCATCCTCCCCGAGCACGCGTATTGCAGGATCAAGCCCTATTTTAAAGAAGTTTTGCCTGATCAGGTCAAGACAAAAAGAATGAATTGTACCAATCGAAGACCTGTTAATCAGCTGCATCTGGAGCCGCAGCCGCCGGGAAAAAGGTTTTCTGTCAAGTTCGTCAACCAGCGCCTGGCTTATTCTGGAGCGCATCTCGGCAGCGGCGGCATTTGTAAATGTGACTACAAGCAGGCGGTCCAGATCAACCGGATTCTCCTGATTGGCAATCAGGTTGATTATCCGTCCGACCAGAACTGAAGTTTTACCTGTCCCTGCCGAGGCGGAAACAAGTACATTGCAGCCGGTTGTATTTATGGCGAGTTTTTGTTCTTCGGTCCAGTTAATACCGGCAGACAAACGGCATATCCCCTTTTAAAGCGTAAATCCTGAAAAATAACTTCATTAGGGAGGTCAACTGCTAAGCGTGCTCATGTTCGCCTCTTGCCTCTTATTAAATCACACTTAAGGCATTGCCCTCCCTTTATTAATGATTTTCATCCTTTTAGCTGGCGCCGCTTCAGCGGCATGGACTTTTACTTTAGCTATTACAGCTCTGGCTGTTCAGACAGCAAAAACCAGAGCCCGGCGGCCAGCTCTTCAACATAGCCCCTGCCCTTTTGCCCTTCTTCAAGCTTTTCCAGCCACCGCTCCGGAATTCCCTGCCTCCCGTGGTAAGCCCCGCTGATCGCGCCCGTCATGGACCCGATCGTATCTGTATCACCGCCAAGGCTGACTGCTTTGATAACTGCTTTTTCAAAGCTGCCGGGGTTAGCTAAAAAAGAATATATGGAAGTACAGACTGACTGAATAGCTTTTACGCCATTGCCCAGTTCCCGGATAATTTTCTCAACAGTAGGTTCGATTTCCAGCAATTTTTCCACACAATCAAGTTTTTCCCTGTACTCCCCGGCTCCGGGTGAAAGCGAATTTTTCAGGCTGCGCAAAAAGCCTTTCTGATCCAGCGGATACTGGCTGTCGGCGGTCAAGGCAAGAGCGACAGCGGATGCCTGAAGCACCGCCCCTTCCACAGCCTGAGGGTGGGCATGAGTCAGACGGGCTGATCCGGCAGCGCACTTCCTTAATTCATCCGGGCGGCCGACATAAAGACAGGCCACCGGGGCAATCCGCATTGCAGCGCCGTTGCCGTAAGATCCGTCCGGGAATACCTTTTTTACGGCCTGTTCCCAGGGTGTTCCGCTCTCGATCAAATGCAGGACCCGTGCTGTCCCGGGGCCATATCCGCGGCCTGGATTATAGTTCCTGCAGAATGTAAGAGCCATATGCCGATCGTTAAATGTTCCACATTCTAATAAAGATTCGGCAATCCCGATCATCATTTCCGTATCGTCCGTATAGCTGCCGGCTTTGAGGCGTCCGGGTAAAACTTCCGTTATTTCTCCGTACCTTTCCGAGATTTCCTGGAAAGACCAGCCTTCAACCGGCATACCAAGAGCGTCGCCCGTAAAGGCGCCCAAAATAGCGCCTGAAATTTTATCAAGTGTTAAAACACCGGGAAGCATCCTGTAAGCCTCCTTTACTTAACAAGCTACCCTGAAAATTAACTTGCATTAGGGAGGTCAACTGCCTGCGTGCTCATGTTCGCCTCTTATACTTGTACGAACTCGTTCACCCTCGGGCTCGGTAAAACTCGGCGCCATG
>LDZT01014011.1_pt1 | contig 76367 bp, 76 predicted proteins | sample 615521 | NCBI WGS metagenome assembly LDZT01 (sample SAMN03408292, study PRJNA278302) | terrestrial metagenome | isolation source: oil reservoir sample SB1 | place: USA: Alaska, North Slope, Schrader Bluff formation | collected 2011-09 | reverse complement strand
TCGTTGAAACGAAAGGCGGGGTTTTTGCTGACGTTCCTGGCTGCTGCGAACATAGCCTATGGGGACGTGGCACCAGATCCACTGGATTCAGGCTTGTCGCCTTCAGTGCTAACGCACAGGGTCGGGATGGCCTCCGAAGAGGTAAACATCTTCCTCGGGGAGGAAAGGGTAGCTATCAACGCAAAGTTTATGTTAGTTAACCTTTCTGAAAAGGATGCAGTTCTTGAAGTTGGCTTCCCCACAGATCACCGGGATGAGGTCCTGAGCCTGAAGGTGTTCGTTGGGGGAGAACCTGCTTCATTTCGCGAAGAATCGGAAAGGTTGTACTATCCAGGATCCATTGATGAAAACGGTATCAAAGTGAACTGGGTTCTCTGGAAGATGACGTTCCCGGGTAGATCTGAAACAGAACTTAGGGTGAACTACAAAGTCAGACCAAGAAGGAATGAAGATTTTCTATTCACTCCTTATAGAGAATTGATTGAAAGGATCACTATCGGACAGAGCGGCGGGTCACCCGCATCTGACCATATATCAAAACTGAGATCAGGCATGACGACCTTCTCCACTGGATATCTCCTGGTCACCGGAGCAGGTTGGTACGGAAATATTGGAGAAGCCCTGATCAATGTCTTCTATGAGGGAAAGGGGCCCGGAGTAATTAGAAGGTTTTCTCCTGAGGAAAATTATTCATTCTTGCCTGACAGGCTTCAGTGGAAGTTCTTTTCGCTGGATCCTTCCTTCAATGTAGAACTGGAATTCAACCCCTCCTTTACTGTGGAGGAGGAGCTCTCCATTGTTCGTTGGGCGCTTGCTTCAGATGAGTCGAACCAGGATCTGAAGAACCTCCACGACTATCTTGAATCTCTCAGTGACAAGATGAAGGAGAGGTGAGGGTTAATAGTCGTTTGGATGAGGTCCAGTAGCTCCTTGATCTTTTTGACGTAGGCATGGAGTGGATCGAGGGTAAGGGGAGATAGATAAAGAACAGCGGTAAATATCAACAGACCAAGGTGAGCAAATTATTGAAAAGGAGGTAATTATATGGCAGTCAAGAATGCCATGACGGCGGAGAACCTGAGAGCCGCATACGGCGGCGAGAGCATGGCCCACATGCGTTACCTGGTTTGGGGTGAGGCTGCAGGAAAAGAGGGTTTCCCGAAGATCGCAAAGCTTTTCAGGGCCGTTTCCTACTCCGAATGGGTCCACGCCAGGAACCACTTTACCGTTCTCGACGGGGAGATCGGAGATCATCCTGTCACTGCCGGGGGAGTATTCGGGCTCAAGAGTACCGCCGACAATCTGACCGGGGGCTTCATGGGCGAGGAGTTCGAGATAGACCAGATGTACCCGGTTTACCTGAAGGTGGCGGAGTTCCAGGAGGAAAAGGGAGCCGCCCGGACCTTCAAGTGGGCCCTTGAAGCGGAGAAGATCCACGCCGAGCTCTTTCACAGGGGGCACGAGGCAGCCAGATCGGGCAAGGACGTGGACTATGATTCCTTTTTCATCTGCACCGTCTGCGGCCACACCGCCCCGGAGAAGGCTCCTGATTTCTGCCCCGTATGCGGTGCCAAAAAGGAGGCCTACAAGGAGTTCTGATCCGCCCCACTATTGTTTAAAGCCCTTTAAGGATGCCGCCCTGAAGGACGGCATCCTCGACTGTTGACCCCTTTAGACCCAGGCTGTATATTGCGTAAATAAAATATTTTCATTTTAGGGGGCGACAAGGAGTGAAGATCTTCCGGGTACTTGTGTTGACCGCTGTCCTTGTCGCTTTCATGAAAGTCGGTGAAGCAAGGATGGAAGGGAAGGGAAGCCTTGTCGTGCCCCCCATGGACCTGTCACAGGCGGACCGGTTCGAGACAGCTACATTTGCCATGGGCTGATTCTGGGGTCCCGACTCCCGGTTCGGGAGTATCGACGGGGTCATAAGGACAAGGGTGGGTTACGCCGGTGGCAAAAAACCCGACCCTAGTTACTACAACCTGGGGGACCATACCGAGAGCCTTCAGGTCGATTTCGATCCCCTTGTAGTCTCATACGGGGAACTTCTTGCGGAGTTCTGGAAGGGGCATGACCCCTTTGCCATGTCTTTCAGAAGGCAGTACGCCTCGATCCTTTTCTTCCACGATCCGGATCAGGAGCAAACCGATCTTGAGCAGGCCGCCGAGCTGGAGAAGAAGAGCGGGAGGAAGGTCAGGACCGAGATCAGGAAGCTCGAGAGGTTCTACCCGGCCGAGGATTACCACCAGAAATTCGCCTTGAAGGGAACCCCGGCGATCTACGATGAATTCAGAGGGTTGTTCCCCCGTGAAGAGGACCTTGTTGCTTCGACGGCTGCAGCCAGGGCCAACGGTTATCTTGGAGGTTACGGGACTCTTGAACAGCTCGACCAAGATCTGCCCATGCTCGGACTCTCCTCGGAGAGCCAGAAACTTCTGAGAGAGCTTTTCCTGTCAAGATAGGGGCGGACCAGCCCCCGGCAGGACGCTCCATTCTTCGATCTTTCGCTCCAGGCTTTTCGAGGCGTAGGCCGGACTTGTTGACGGAAGGATCTTCCGTTCAAACCTCAGTGATATCTCTCCGAGCCCCGGGGTTACAAGCCGTTCGAACAGGCGAGCCGCCTTCTGGCCGTTGAAGAAAATCGCCGTGATCGTCGGGTGTTCCAGGAAAAAATCCAGAAGATCGTTCGGGACGGCCCCGTCCTCAATGATGGAACCGTCCATGCTGCCGGTCCTCCGACAGGTCAGGAGAACGTCCCAAAGGGCGATCCCAACAGAGCTTAGCCTTTCAAGCCGCTCTTCGTAGGGGAGTTCCGGACCCGCATTGAAAAGCCTGCCCATGATGTACCAGAAGGCGTTCCTGGGGTGGGCGTAGTAGCGTCCCTCCTTAAGAGACCTCTCGCCAGGGAAACTTCCCAGTATCAGAGAATGCGGGCCCGCTCCGGACACATAGGGGAAACATCTCCTGTCCGGCAGTCGATCATCACCTCCGTTGCTCCACTGGATGGGTGATACAATGAAAACGCAAAAACCGTCAGAAGTCCACAGGAAAGGTCGCTGCCGCCTTGAGGGAACGCATCCGGACAGATTTCCTTGCCGTCCTTGCAGCGGGTTTTCTTTGGGGTACGTTGAGTCCTGCAGGAAAACAGCTGAGCATTCTAGGGACGAACATGCTTACCGTTGCAGTCCTGAGGGCGGGAATAATGACGGCCGGTGTGGGTATTTCCCTGCTCATCCGTTGTCCCGACCGCTTCAGGGTGGGGGGACGTCAGCTCCTCCAGGTCGCGGTCATTGCCGGACCATGCATGGTAGGGATATACGCCGGGTTCTTCTTCGCGCTCCAGTATCTCTCAGTACCGGTCACCATAGTGATCTTCTTTACACATCCTCTTCTCACCACCCTCGGTTCTCTGGTGATCACCAGAGAGACCCCCAACCGTTACCAGGTGGCCGGGGCGATACTGACCCTTGCAGGGGTGGCCGTAGGTGTCTTCCCTTTAGGCGGGGTTCTCATCGAAGGCATCCACCCCGTGGGACTCGCCTGGTGCCTTTTCTCTGCGGTGGGAATGTCCCTGTACTCCCTCTTCGGAAGGCTCTCGGCCCAGACTGGGTTCATTCCCCAGACGACGCTGTTCTTCTACATGCAGGTCTTCGGTCTTGCCTGGCTCTCCCTCCTGAAGACCTTCACAACGGGGTGGGGCGACATGGTATTCATAACAGCGGCCCAGATGGTGTGGATCTTGTACGTGGGCCTTGTCGGGAGCATGATAGGCTACAGCGTCTACTTTTACGGCCTAAGGACGATACAGGCTTCAACGGCCAGCATTGTTTCGTCAATAGAGATCGTAACGGCCTTTACCCTTTCGGCGGTTCTCCTGGGGCTGCCCCCGACGGCAAGGGAGATGGCCGGGGCGGCCTTCATCATAATGGCGGTCGTCCTGGTGAGCAGGAACGGCAACAGGCCCCGGACCGGGGAACTGTTGCCGTAGCCCGAAGCCCGGAGGTGATGGACCATGGAAAGAAAGACCTTGCGCCTGGAGATCGAGATAACTGACGAGGACGTAATCCGTTTCCTCGAGCAGTTCCGGGAGGAGGAGCGGAGTTCAAGGGCATTGGAAGCCCTCAAGGTGGGTGTCATCGCCATAAGGTCGGCCTCCCCCACCCTGGATACAGCCGTTGTGGAGGAGAAGTTCAGGGAGGTTCGGTCCTTGATCGAGAGTGACGTACAGGCCTTCAGGGACGAGTTGAGGGAGAGGTTGGAGAACTACTTCAGGGCAGAGGGGGGCGTTGTCCCTGCTTTCATCGAAAAGCACTTCGGAGAGGACGGCAAGATATCACGCATCCTTGGGTCCTACTTTGACAGTGAAGCCGGGAAGGTCGCTATTCTTCTCGACAGGCGTGTTGGGCCCGAGAGCTTCCTGGCAAGGAAGATGGACCCCGAGAACAGGGAAGGGCTGGTCTGCCAGGTGGAGAAGGCCGTTGAAGAGCTCCTGAGGCAGAACACCGCCCAGATAAGGTCTACATTCTCTCTTGACGACGAGTCAAGCGCCATCAGCATTCTCAAGCGGTCCATGAGGGAGGAGATAGAGAGGCTCCAGTCCACCGTGGTGGATCACTACACCCGTATCGCGGCGGCCCTGGCATCTGAGAGAGCCCGGCTTGCTGAGGCGGAGAAGGGCACGGGCAAGGGTAGGGAGTTCGAGCAGGCCCTTTACGTACCACTGGCGGGAATGGCCATCGCCATGGAGGACGAACCTGAGAACGTCTCTGGAGTGAAGGGGCTTATGAACAACGACAAGGTGGGCGATTTCGTCGTTCGCCTCGGACAGTGCAGCCGGGCGCCCGGCAGGGCGATCGTCTTCGAGGCCAAGAAACAGCAGGGCTACAATATGAAAAAGACGCTGGAGGAGCTGGAGAGGGCCAAGAAGAACCGCGGTGCTGATATCGGTATCTTCGTCTTCTGCAAGGGCTATGAACCCCTCGAGGCGGGAGATTTCTGCAGGGTCGGGAACGACCTTGTCGTTACCGTCGAAGAGGAGATGATGGAAACCGGCCAGAGATTGATATTTCTCGAGGCGGCCTACAAGGTCGCCAGAACCCTCATAGCGGCAAGAGCAAAGGAAGAGGAGCAAGCCATCGACCCGGAGTTCATACGCCTGGAGATCGAGAGCATCCAGATAGCAATGCGCAGCGCCTCGGATATAAGGACAAAGGTGGGGACGATCAGGAACAGCGCAGAAGCGATAGAAAGAACGATGAACGCTTTTGAGGAAAAACTGGAGACCCATCTGGGAAACATCTGGAGGGTGATGCCCTAGCCTCGGGAATATAGTCAAGCAAGGCTGCAGACGTCAGACTTCAAGGATACAGGTGGACTGCACAGATCAGAAACGGAAACGGGTAAAGGATAGCTGGTTCCTTGAAATTGTGGATCGGGATCTGTGAAAACTCAAGGGCAGTTCATGCGGAACTGATCTGAAAACTGCATTTGCTGGAGAGGAGAGGACATGTTCAAGGAGTTCAGGGATTTTGCCATGCGGGGAAATGTGGTGGATATGGCGGTCGGCATAATAATCGGCGGCGCCTTTGGAACAATAGTCAGAAGCCTTGTCACAGACGTACTTATGCCTCCGATAGGTCTCATGCTGGGGGGAGTCGATTTCACTGACCTCTTCCTGACCCTGAAGGAAGGAAACCCCGCAGGGCCCTATGCAACCCTTGCCCGTGCCCAGGAAGCGGGAGCAGTTACTGTCGGCTACGGGATATTCATCAACGCCGTGATCAGTTTCCTTGTGGTAGTCCTGGCGGTTTTCTTCCTTATCAGAGGGATCAACAGGATGAAGCGTGAAGAGGAGACTCCCCCGGAGGAGCCTGCCACCAAGGAGTGCCCTTTCTGCATCTCTGCAGTGCCGATAAAGGCCAGGCGATGCCCCTTCTGCACGTCTGAGCTGGAATAGGTTCAGGACAGGAAATAATTGTATAAATGTCGAAAGTGAGCGTTCCAGCGGAGAAATCAACCTGAGCGGCTGGAAGAAGGCTTTCTGAAAAAAGGATCGTAACGAGTGACAAGGCGTAAGGAGGCAGGCTTCAGGAAAGGCGGAAACCCGGAAAGCGAAGCAAGGCTTGTCATTCCGAACCGTCAACGTGTAAGGAATCAGAATCAATTCAAGGTCAAGACCGGGATCCCTCATCCGCAAGAGGAGCGGATTCGGGATGACAGAAACAGGGCAAGGGCGTGAGGCGCAAAACAAGGCGGCAGGAGGCGACAGGCAAATAACGGCAAGAAAGGGGGCGGATCTCTCCGCCCCCTTTGCTAACTGAGCTTCAGGCGGCTTGCGATACTTTGCGGTTGCTGAAGAACTTTATCGTAGCCAGGGAACCGGCGATGAAAAGCGCAGAGATAACCTTTAGGCGATAATCAGGCAGGAAAGCAGCAAATGACGCCGCTAGAAGAATAGCTCTTACAGGAACGTTGAGCTTGTCGAACATCCACCCCTGGAGTGCGGCGGCCAGCCCCATAACTCCGGCCATGGATGCGACAATGACTATGGTCAGGGGGAGCCAGGTCGCGCCTTCAAGCAGTATTACGGGCGTGTAGATAAAAGTGTAAGGGATAAGGTAGGCCACAAGGGCTATCCGGGTGGCCTGGAAGCCTGTTGTGCTAGGGTTCCCCCCCGCTATGCCGGCCCCTGTGAAGGCGGCAAGACAGACAGGAGGAGTGAGGTCAGCCATTATACCGAAATAGAAGACGAAGAGGTGTGCCGCAAGGGGCAGAACGCCCATTTTTATAAGGGCCGGGGCGATCATTGTGCTTGTCACAATGTAGTTCGCTGTTGTGGGGAGGCCCATGCCCAGTATCAGGCAGGCCACCATTGAAAGCAGCAGCGTGGGAAAGAGAAGCCCCTTCGAGATGTCGATAATGTTGTTGGAGATAGTCAGGCCAAGAGCCGTCAACGAAGACGTGCCTACTATGAACCCGACAAGAGCACAGGCTATGGCGACTCCGAGGGCACCCCTGGCACCCTCTTCAAGTGCCCCAAGGGTCTCCCTGATCCCCATCCGGGTGTGTTTGCGGACCAGGCTTACGGCAACTACGCTGATGATTCCCCAGAACGCCGCTGCCAGGGGGGTGAACCTGTTCAGGAGCATTCCGATTATAACTACCAGGGGGACAACAAGATGGCCGTCCTTTACAAGCACATCCTTCAGGGCAGGGAGAACTTCTTTCGAAAGCCCTTCCAGGTTCCTGTGCCTGGCCCTGAGGTGTACGGCGATAAAAAGGGCGGAGTAGTAGAGTACCGCAGGAATAATAGCGGCAGCCGCTATCCTGAGGTAGGAGATCCCCAGGAATTCGCTCATTATGAAAGCCCCGGCTCCCATGATGGGCGGCATGAACTGGCCCCCGGTGGAGGCGCAGGCTTCGACGGCCCCTGCGAACTCAGGCTTGTAGCCCACCTTTTTCATGAGCGGGATAGTGAAGGCTCCCGTTGTGGCCACGTTGGCAACGGAGGAGCCGTTGATGGTCCCCAGAAGACCGGAGGCCACAATGGCGACCTTTGCAGGTCCTCCGGGTGAGTGCCCCGCAATTGCCAGTGCCAGTTCATTGAAGAATCTGGCCCCTCCGCTCTTGGCCAGAAAGGCGCCGAAGAGGATGAACATGAAAACGAACGTGCTCGAAACCCCGAGGGCAACACCGAAGATCCCCTCCTGGGTCAGGTACATGTGCTGGATTATCCGGTTGATGGAGTAGCCCCGGTGCATGAACATGTAGGGCATGTATCGTCCGAAGTAGCAGTAGAGGAGGAAGAGGATGCTGAGGGTGGGGAGAACCTTTCCCGCAACCCTTCTCCCGGCCTCAAGGACCATCACAATGGTCAGGACGCCGAGCCAGACCTCGTGGGGCTGGACCTGGGCTCCTCTCCGGGCGATCTCGTTGAAGAAGAAGACGATGTACCCTGTGCCTACACCGGCCGTTGCAGCCAGGATCCAGTCATACCAGGGTATCCTGGTCTTGTCCTGCCCCTTGCGCCCGGGGTAGAGCAGGAAGACGGCGACGATGGCGAAGGTAAGGTGGACGGCACGGTGGATCGAAGTCGGCAGAAGGCCTATCCCTGCGGTGTACAGGTGAAAGAGGGACATGGCTATGAGCCAGACGGAAACGACGATCTTGGGAAAGCCTGCGGGCCTTCTGTATCGGCTCTCTATGTCGTACTTCTCTACGATACTCTGGAGTTCTTCCTTATGGATCTCCTGTACCAGTGGTGTCTGGGCGGTTTTTCCCTGGTCCATGTCAAACCCCGTTCTCATAAGGGCCCGGGCGGTAAATTCCCCGACCCGGGCCCTGTTGTCAGATCTCGTTAATGAGTCGTGCTCCTACAATACTTCGTCGTAATACCTTTTGGCGCCGTAGTGAATGGGGATAAGGATGTACTCGATGTTATCGGGTATCATGGTCTCCATGGTGGCACGAACGGCGAGGAGGTCATCCTTGTGCTCGAACAGAGCCTTGGTCATCTGGTAGGCCAGGTCGCCGTCCACGTCCTTGTGGATGGCGAGGATGTTCCAGCTTGCGTAAGTCTTGACTTCATTGGGCTGATTGGAGTAGAAGTTCGCCGGGATGTTGAAGGGCACCCAGTAGGGGGTCTCGGCGATGACCTTGTCGCGGATGTCGTCGGGGACATCGATGAACTCGACAACTCCCAGGGTGGTGGCCTCGATTACGCCGGCCATCCCAAGGGAACCTACCATCACCGCAGCGTCGATCCTGTTGTCGCTGAAAGCGGAGGCGGTGTCGCCAACACCGAGGTTCTCGGCCTGGATATCCTTGTCAGGGTCGATCCCCGCAAGCCTCAGAAGCTGCCGGGCGGTTACCTCTGTACCGCTGGCAACGGCCCCGATGGAGACTCTCTTGCCCTTGAAGTCCTGAAGTGTCTTGATCCCGCTTCCCTTGGCGACCATGAGCTGGGTCGGCTCCGGGTAGAGGGGGACAAGGGCCCTGATATGGTCCTGGGGGTTACCCTCGAATTTGTCCATTCCCAGGTAGGCGTAGTAGTAGAGCCCGTCCATGAAGGCCACTTCGGCCTCTCCGCTGCCCATCAGTTCGATGTTGTTGACGGTGCCGCCTGTGGACTGTGCGCTGGCCTTGATGCCATCAATGTTGTCATTCCATATCTTGGCCATTGCCGCTCCTAGAGGATAGTAGGACCCCCCTGTGCTCCCCGTGGCGATGTTGATGAAGGTAACAGCTGATGCTGCTCCCGCCACAAGGCCGGCCATCACCATCGCAAGGACCAGAATCTTCACTCCTCTTCTCATTCTGAGAAACCCCCCCTTAAGGATAGTCACCTTGTGAGGAAAGGTGCAAATATCTTATACCTTATGTACAAGGCCGTTGTCAAAATATTTATCAAGCAGTTAAGTACGTTCCAAAAAGGGGAATAGTTAATAATGGAATGCCAAGATTATGTCCTCTCAAAGGACTTCTTGAACTCTTTGTGCATCAGGGGGGCACAGAGGATGATCGTGCCGCATATTATCCTGAAGGCCCATGAGAAATTCAGCCATCTTGCGATGAAGCCTGTCAGAACGGGAGAGATGAAGTAGCATCCGGCCATTACGAACCATACCAGGGAGGTGCCCTTGGGTCTGAGCCTTTCCGGGACGGCGTCGCCGATAAGAGATAGGTGGAGGGGGAACCCGTACCCCATTGCTATTCCGTAAACAATACCCCAGAAGATCATCCCCCCGTTGGAGTTGACGAAGGTGATCGCCACGGAGCCTAATGCCGTTACGGAGAAGCACAGGGCGGCCAGCCTGCTTCTGGGCAGGCGGTCCATAAGCCTGTAGCCGAACAGCCTGACCATCAGCCCGGTGAGAGCCTGGGACGAGATGAACGAGGAGGCGAGTACGCCTCTCTCCATGGCAAGGCCGGCCATGGAGATTATGACAGCGTCGGTCATGGCGAAGAGGACCACAGAGGTTAGAAGCGTCCTCGATGCTTTTATGCGAAATATCTCCGAGTAGGTCCCCCAGTTGCCTTTCTTCAGGGCCAGGTCATCGGCGGGCGGTATGGCGGCGGCAACGGTCAGGCAGAGGATGGCAGGGAGGATGGGCGACCATATGTAGATGTACTTGTGGCCGTTCTTCAGAAGCCACTCTGCGACAGGGAGGATCGCGATGAGGGGGGCGATGGTACCGGCGCTGGCAAGGGTGAAGGAAGAACCCCTTATCTCTTCGGGGACCACAAGGGCCTGGTAGGTGGTGAGCCCCACCAGGAAAAGGCTCGATGAGAAACCCGTCAGGGCCCTGAAGACCAGGATCAGGGAGACCGAGGTCCCGGCGAGGGCAACACCTGCTCCGCTGGCAAGGCACAGCAGCGATGCCGTCAGCATTACCCGCCTGAAGGAGAATTTTTCAATTATGAAGCCCGAGAGCGGCCGGGTGAACGCTGAAGCCGCAAAATAAATCCCCAGGATCCACCCCAGGGTCCTGGGGTCTGTGATCCCCATATCTTGCAGGTACAGGGCGAGGATGAAGTAAAGATCTCCGAAGGCCATTATCGCAAAGTTGCCGGTAAAGAATTTGGCAGTCAACGCTTGAAATGAGGTCATGAACAAGGCTCCTTCTTCATGCATACAAACGGATCTGAAGCAGTTTATCACAAGGGGTCGAAAAAGTGTCAACCAGGGGTTCTTGCCAGATCCTTGAGGGACTGAAGCTCCTCGGGTGTGATCTCTCCGGATACGTAGGGGGAGTAGAAGGTGTTGTTCTGAAGGAGAGGTTCTTCCTGGACCTCGGGGTGCGTCCGGACGACCTCGTTAAACAGGGGGGTCCCGGGGATGGGGGAGAACTGGGCCAGTTTCGCCCTTGCCCCCATGGAACGGACGAAACCGATCGAACTTGCGACATCGTATGCTCTCTGGCCCGGGAGCCCCGCCAGGACATAGGTCTCCACCTGGTCTGGTCTGAAACCGGCCTCCAGGAGGTTGGCCACTGCGGCCGAGTAATCCCCAGGGGAGGTCTTCCGGGCCCCCGCCTGGCGATTGGCGGGGTCGATGCCCTCCAGACTGAGGCGGATGGTCCTGAACCCGGTACGGTAAAGCGTGGATGCACAGGTGTGATCGATCTCACGTACGTGAAGCCCGTTAGGGGTATGGAGCCGGAGTCCGGGGTGCCTGGCGGCCAGTTCTTCGCAGATCGGGTAGAAGTGATCTTCCTTTCCGATCAGAAGGGAATCGTCGTAGAAAGCCAGATCTGCGGCCCCTAGGTCGATCTGGAGGTCTATCTCGGCCATCAGGTCCCGGAGGTTCCTCTGGATAAACGAAGGCCACAGAAGGGAAGAGGCGCAGTAGGAGCATCTTCGCGGACACCCCGTGGATGTAATGGCTACGCCGTAGGACAGCCGGCGGTAAAGGTCCATTGCCGGCATGGATACTGGCAGGGGCATCGGGACTGTCTGGATCTCATCCGCGCCGGAAAGGAGGGCGTGGTCCGGGCAGAGAACAGGATAAACTCCTCCGAGGACCACCGGTACGCCGGGCAGGATCTTGCGTAGCTGCTCTATGCACCAGAAGACACCCTTGTACCAGTATGTCATTGAGGATGTGACCAGGACCAGGTCAGGACGGGGTAGGGAGTGCACCCTGGAGGCCAGCTCCTCTCGGGTAAGTCCGAAGTGCCAGTAACGTCTCGGGATCCCCCGGTAGGCCTCCGGTTTTGGGATCTCAAACCTTTTGGGGGCCTTTCTTCCATATCTTCTGTCGGCAGAGGACGAATCACTTATGCAGTCGATGAGGTTTACGTGGTTTTGCTGTTCCCTTAGGGCGCCGAGAATATAGAGGAGCCCCATGGGTTTGGCCCAGAGGTCGAAGAAGGCGAAATCTCTCACTGGTGGATTGATCCCGAGTATACGGCACCCTTTCAGGGATCCCAAGTATCCAGAAAGGTCACTCACGGGGCGTGTCCTTTAAGGTCAGTTGATAGATGGACCGGGGTCTTCCCGGTCTGCCGTCCACGTTCAGGCTCCTTTTGGCGATGCTCCCCTTGGAGACGAGGAACTCCAGGTATCGATGAGCAGAAGGGTAGGAGATGCCTGCCTTTTCTGCAACGGTTCTGACATCGACGGGGCTTTCGCCGCTGCTTACAATTTCAAGGACCCTTCTTGCAATACCCTCGGAAAGACCCTTCCGGGGCTGGTTCCGACGCCCCAACCGTCTGTACCTGCACAACTCTGCGTGAAGGGCGATCCGGGAAGTGAAATCCGCCAGCCTGAGAGGCTTGGAAATGAAGTCGTCAGCTCCTGCAATGTGGAGGTTCTCTGCTATACCTGGTGACTCCTCGACGGTAAGCACCAGCAGGATCGTCTCTGAGGAGATCTTCCTGGCCTCCCTGATGACTTCCAGACCGCTCATGCCCGGCATGTGAAAGTCCACGAGCAGTATGTCCACCAAGTCTTTCCTGATCCAGTCAAGTGCTTCCCGGGGCCTGGTAGTGGTCTTCATCTCCCACCCCTGTAGGGAGGCCATGGCCTCCAGCGTGTAGAGAATGCCCGTGTCGTCATCCACTGCACCAAGGTAAATGGTCAATTCGATCCACCTTCCTTATCTTCTCCCCGGTCACCTACCCGTTTCAGAGAAAGTGTAACCGAAGCGCCGCCCAGGGGGCTTTCCCCGAAGGTAACCTTGCCTCCGTGATCTCTGACCACCTCCTGAACGAAGACCAGCCCCAGGCCGGTTGAACCCCAGCCCGAACGGTGAGCCTTAGGTCGCTGGATGAATCCCGGGCCGTTATCTTCCACGGAGATCTTTATACAGCCCTGGGATGATCTTGCCGTCAGGCGGATCCTCACCCCCTCCGGTGAGGTGGATGAAGCCCTGGCCGCATTGTCGAGAAGGTTCGCCAGGGCCCTGGAGAGCCTTACGGCGTTGACGTTCAGGAGGACCTTGCCGCATTCGTGGGGGATATCCACCTCAATAGAGGGGCTCCAATCCATTGGGCTTACCTGGCTCAGAGAGTAATCCACCAGGGCGGAGACGGTCACGGTACGGGCCGAGGCAGCGTCAAGGATCTCGGAGATCATCTGATCCATGGATCCGGATGCCTTCAGTATCACCGAGGCGTGCCTGCGGGAATTTTCGGATCCCTCCTCGGAGATCACGTCCGACAGGCCGACTATGGTCGTAAGGGGTCGCCTCAGGTCGTGAACAAGGTTTTGCATCTCCCTGATCGCCCTGGACTGGAGCTGTTGCTCCTTGAGTGAGTAAAGTTCTCTCTCCTGGGCCCTGAAACGCCGGAACTGTTCCAGCTGCCGCTCGTAGCTTACAAGAAGCTCTATGGTGAGAAGCGCTCCCGCAAAGAGGAAGAGGAAGAAGGTACCCCCTACCAGGTCCAGGACGAGGGTCTTATTCGGCAGCTCCGCGATCTGCTTGATCGCCATGGAGATCTCTCCCCAGCCGAATCCGTACTTTGTTAGGGAAGGAATTACGTCAAGCCACTGAAAGGATACCAGGAGGGGGAAAAGCGCTACGGCGCGGTTGATCCATCCGGTCACGCCCCGGGTAAGGTACTGGACCAACAGGACGCTCGCCAGGCCAAGCACCGCCGGCATTCCGAAATGGGGTATGGATGGAAAGTCGAATACCGCCACGGCCTGGTAGCATACAGGTATACCGACGAGGGGGAGGACGCGCCCCACCGATCTGTGGCCGGTGGCCTCGGCAGCACCGTTACCTACCAGAAACCACCCCTCGTAAAGGAGCAGGGCCCTGGCAGCGTTGATGACGACAAGGACGGCGGTCGCAGCCAGGAGATAGCCGCTGTCGTCATACCTTACGGACAGGTCGAGGAACCGGAAGACGTGGTAGATAGGTCTCTCGTAGAAATGGGAGACACCCCAGGCAGCCAGGAGTATCGTTCCCCAGAGAGCCTGGGTGGACATGCCTCCAGAGGTTTCAATGGTCCTCTCTCCACGGGTTATCATTCAAGCTCCCACCGTCGGAAAAGACTCAGTACGATCATTCCTGAAGTGGCGGCGACGAGGAATCGCCAGGGTGGTCTTGCCCATGGCAGGGAGTATCTCCCTTCAAGGCCTGCCGAACGGGCAAGTTCAGGGATGTTCAGGACGTGGAGGACCGTTATACCCCTTTCCAGAGCCTTGGAGACAACGCCATTACCGGCCTTCAAACCTGGAGAGGGTCGCAGGAACCCCGGGGGGAGGTCAAGCACGGAGGGATCGCTACCGAGATCGGCGTGACTCCCGCCTATCTGGACCACGAGACGGGTACCTTCCGGCAGGGAGACCGCGGCCTTCCGTTCGATCATCTCTTCAAGGTCTTCGGCGATGATCAAAGGGATAACATCCCTTCGAGCTGCTTCCTCGAGAGCTGAAAGCCCTTCAGGCGGGAGGTCCCTACCCATCTCGCCGGCTCCGCCGATGGTGCAGGCGGCGGCCCTGGTTCTTACGAACCCCCTTGTCCTGAGAAAGTAGAGGATATCGGAGATCGTCATCGAAGGAATATTGGCCCCCCACGTGGAGGATCCCAGAGAGATCACCAGGGTCACGTCCAGGCCAAGAGACTCTGCCGCGGCCAGGGAAGACACAGCAAGGCCGGGGAAGGAGCCTGAACTGAGAATGGTTATCCTGTCGCCGGGTCCCAGACCCTCACGGGCAAACCACCTTCGGAAGATCACAGCCCAGCCGGGCCGGACGGACAACTGCTTCGAGGCGAGACTACCGGAAGTTGTTGTAATGGGACTCCACTCCACCCCTATCATCCCCGATCTATGTGGGTCGTCAGTCTCTGAGTGGGGCACGCCGGTTTCGCTTCTAAGGGCCAGTAGCGATTCCCAGGCCGCCTCGATCCTTTGAAGAAGCCTTGATTCCTCCGGGGAGAGGGGGCTGCCGCCGGGCAACCATACCAGCGTTGCCACCAGGAGTGCCCAGAGAGCGATACTTGCCGTCTGCCGGTTAACACCCTTCTTCAGGATGGAGAAGACCCCTTTCAAGGCAGAAGTCCTCCGGCAAGGAAAGTCACCCCTGCCAGGGACAGGAGCGCAGATACTGTAGGCAATAGCCCCTGGCGCTGGATATCGGAGGCCACGAGGCCCGGCACCACCCATCCGAGCCAAAGAGGGTCAAGGGGCAACCGGCCCAGAGCAAGAAGAGCCGTCAGGGCTGCCAAAAGCAGCGACAGGGCGGTCCTCTGGCGACCGTAGAGGCCAAAGATGCGCACAGCGATCTCTAGGAGGAAGAAGATGAAAAGAGAAAAGGCAAGGGTCCATGCAAAGGCGTGAAAAGTGTTCATGTGCAGGGCAAGGATCCCGGGGGAGATAATGCCGCCGGGGGAGAGTCCTGTCCTGTGGAAAAACAGCATCCCAAGAGCTATTCCAATGGCTATGACCAGTATCTCCCTGTTCACGATGCTTCGACCTCCCATGCAAAAGGGAGGCCCCTGACATTGCCGCAACCGAAGACGGTGCCCTCGCTTCTGACAAGGTCCGCCAGGGCCTCGGCGCTGGAAGGCGGGAAAAAGCTGAAACCGGTGAGGACGAGGGGGCGGTCGCCGGTGATGATCCTTCTCTTCCATCTTCCGTTCCTGATCCAGGGGAGGTGAGCCGAAAGCCGGGAGGGGCGGTCGTGCCTGTGGTTGAAGAGTAACGCCGTTCGCTCCTGGTCCCAGCCCGTCGAGCGGAAGAGTGCCTCAGCCGTCACGGGGTCGTTGGAGGAGAACGCCCAGGCTACTGCTCCGCCCCGGCGGGGGTTCACTATCCGGAATTCATGGGGATCTATGGGGACCCTCCGGAAAGAGGCCTCCGATCCGGGGAGACCAAGGATGTTGAGTGCCTCCACGGCGATCGTTTCATACTGATGGGACAGTTCTTCAACAGGCATTCCTGTCGTAAAAAGGGTACATTTCATCTTCTCCAGGGCTAGGACCAGTTCCCGGTCCTGCCCGGCCTGGTTGCCCAAAAGCACCCTGGAGCTTCTGGGAACACCATTGAGGAGTGCTTCCCTTGCCCCCGAAAGGTGAGGTCCCCAGTACTCCGCGTGATCGGGGAGCACGCTGGTCCATACGATCAGTCCCGGGTCCAGCCATCGAGCCGAAAGAGGCTGCAGCTCAGGGGAAACGGCGCTGTTCTCGGCCACAACGGCCTGCGTGCCTTCGGGGATATTCCTGATCCACCAGATCATCTCCGATATGTGGGCCGGCGAGTTGCGGACGATCCTTTTCTCCTGGAGACCTTCAATGACCATGGGAACAGTCCCGGTGATCCGGGCCGAAAAGGATATGCCGATGGAATCCAGGGCTGCGGCAATGTAGCGAACGGCCGTGCTCTTGCCGCGGGTCCCGGTGAGCAGGATCCGGTAGGGGGGCCAGGTGTTTCTCAAGTTACACCTCCACATTGAAAAGGGGCGGCTCAATGGCCGCCCCAAAAGATTACTACAACGCGAAGCTTTTGTGGGATCCGAGCCTAGAAGCCTACCGGCACGCCCAGACGGCGACTGTCAGCGCCGCCGTTCATCATCCCGTCGATGAAGAGTATACCCTGTGCCGTACCGTAGTAGCCGCCCCTGGGCTGGACCTCCACGTTGTGCCCCCTGAGTTTCAGGAACTGGATGGTGGTCTCGTTCATTGTTTCTTCGACGCGAAGGGGGCCGCTCTGACCGCCCGAGGAGAAAGCAAAGATCCTGGGCTGTTCGATGGCCTCATCCATATGCATGCCGAAGTCGATGACGTTCATTATGATCTGTGTGACAGCAGTGATTATCCTCATTGCGCCGGCGGCCCCTAGGGTCATGAAGGGCTGTCCGTGAGGATCGAGGACTATTGAAGGCGACATGGAAGAAAGGGGTCGTTTGCCCGGTTCGGGAGCGTTGACGCTATCGGGGTTCTGGGAGAAGTCGTCCATCTCGTTGTTAAGGACGAACCCGTACTCGGTAGAGAAGACCCCTGATCCGAAGAAGTAGTTGACGGTGTTGGTAGAGGCTACAATGTTCCCCTCCTTGTCAACGACGGAAAAGTGACTCGTGGAGATATGCTTGTTGCCTCCTCCGCCCAGGAATACAGTTTCGTTGCCCCCGTTGTAGGGCCATGGATCACCGGGCTGGACCTCCTGCATTACCTCGTAGACCCTTATCTTTCTGGCCAGTTCCCTTGCGTACTCCTTGCTCGTCAGGCCCCGCAGCGGTACGTCCACGAAGGCCGTATCGGCCATGTACTTGCCCCGGTCGGCGAAGACGAGCTTCATTGCCTCGGCGAGGGTATGCAGGTACTGGGGAGAGTTGTGCTTCATTGAGCTGATGGGGAAGTTCTCGAGAATGTTCAGCAACTGGACGATGTGAGTCCCGCCGCTCGAAGCGGGAGGCGTGGAGTAGATATGGTAGCCCCTGTAGGTCCCGTAGGCAGGATCTCCTATCTTGACCTGGTAGTTCTTGAGGTCACCCATGGTCATCTTCCCCCCGGCGCGGTTGACCGCTGCGACAACGGATTCGCCTATGGGTCCCTCGGTCATCGCGTTGACCCCATGCTCCGCGATAAGGCGGAAGGCCTCGGCAAGTCTGGGCTGCTTCAGGATCTTTCCCGCCTCGATGGGGAGTCCGTCCTCGAAGAAGGCAAGGTCATCCAGATCGTTGTTCTTTGCTATCTTCTCAAAGTTGTCGGCAATAATACCCGTCTGCATCGGGTGGACCTCGAAACCCTCCTCGGCAAGCCTGATGGCGGGTACCGCCACTTCCGCGAAAGTCATGGTCCCGTAGTTCTCAAGGGCTGCGAATATTCCGAATATCTGCCCAGGCACCCCGACGGCCTTGCCGCCGACCTTGGACCAGCTCTCATCCTTGGACTGCTGGGAAGCGTACATGTCTTTGGTGGCGGAAGCCGGTGCCGTTTCACGATAATCAAGGAACACCACTTCACCGGTCTTTGCGTTCCTGATCACCATGAAGCCCCCTCCGCCTATTCCTGAGGCGTTGGGCTCCACTACGTTCAGAGCGAGCATGGTGGCTATGGCCGCATCAACTGCATTGCCGCCCCTCTGCATGATCTCAACCCCTGCCCTCGACGCCAGTTCATGGGCCGAGGAAACCATCCCGTTCTTTGCCATTACCTCTTCTGCCTCTACCGCAAAAGCCGCACCTGCAGCCATTGTCAGCGATATTGCCAGAAGGATCGCCGCTGCCTTTTTCATCTTGCTTTTCCTCCCTTCAGTGATAGTTACTGCCTTTAAAAAAGATCATTCCGCCTCCAAAGGCGGAGAAAACCCCCTATTGGTCCGGTACAGGCGACAGAAAAGCTCCGACGCCTTCTTCCAGTATCTCTCCGTAGGAGGGTACGCCCTCTACTGTGATCGCTATCTCGGGATCTAGGAATTCCAGCGTCTCCAGAAAGGTGAGAATGGATTCTGTATGTCGCGCGACCCGCAGGTCCATCGGCTGATCGTTCACATAGGGTATGAAGAGCCTTCCCAGTTGCGCCGCCTTGGCGTAGAATTTGTCCTCGCCGGTCATGACAAGGTGTTCGTCGGTCCTTCCGCGAAGGCGTCCCTGGCTGGGGTTGCCTGTTTCCATGAGAATTGGCATGGTGGATGTGGCATCGCCCCACTCCCGGTGTGTGAGTCCCCGGAGGTTTTTGGGCGACGGCTCAAGCCTGATGAGAACCCCCTGGGCCTCCAGTTCCATGGTGACCATGGCGGCAAGCATCATGCTGTTCTCGTGAGCCACTATGGCATTCACCACAGGGTACTCGGGGCTTGCTTCATGAAGGTCGAACGCCAGATCTATCTCTTCCCTGAGAAGCAGTTCAAGGAGTCCTTTGGCAAGGCGCTGGGTAAGGGGGCCGTCCTCAACTCCCGGGTGGGCCCGGTTGAGGTTTGCCATTTCGCTCCCGGAGAGCTGCTGTCCCGATGCTTCGTGAATGTAAATATCGGGGTTGGGCCACTGGTGGACAGGGTTGGTCGCCCGTGAGCCGTAACGGAAAGACCTTACGCTCCCATCGGGAAGGGTAAAGTGCATTCTCTGCGGGGAGGCCTCCTGGGGCGAGTTGTGCCCGAAGGCGGACATGTTGGCAAAGGGTATCACGAAAAGCTTCCCCCTGCTGACCGTGGCTCTTTCGAGAAAGATGACTGCTGTCATGGTCGCTGCCGGTTCGTTCGGGTGGGTTCCCCCCATGATAAGGACCGACCCTCCGGGGACTCCGCTGTCCTGGATGAAGACAGGGGTGTCAACAGGTGTGCCCGATATGTTCGGGAACCATTCGGAAAGCATGTGCGAAGTGAAACCCGGAGCCGGAACGACCCTGTCGGGCCGTCTCATCTCGAGGAAGTTCTTTCCCGTAAAGGCTGCTAGGACGAGAGCGAATGCAAGCAGAAAGGCGGCGGAGGTACGGGTTCCTTTGTTGAAAGATAGCATCGTCGCCACCGCCCTACTTGATCAGAAGGATCCTGAGGATCAACGGAATGACCACCATCGTTGCGGTGACCTGTTTCCAGAAGTCCTTCTCCCTGAACATGCAGCGGAAGACGAAAACCAGTATGAAAAGGGCTATAGCCCTGTAGATGATCGTCATATAACCCTACCTCCTAGTAGAGGATCCCCGCGATATACTGGGCTCCCAGGATGACCGCGACCCCCCAGACAGCTGTCAGCAGGCCCGGCACAAGGCAGTAGCGCAGGACCCTGAAGTAGTTCTTTTCGCCGACGACCTGTGCGGCAAAGATGCCTGCCAGTGCTGTGGGGGGCATCAGGTCCCCGAGCCCGGCGATCAGGCTCAGGGCCGAACCGACAAGTATCTCGTTCCTGCCCAGAAGCGCCAGCAGAAAGGGAACCCCAAGAACCGAAGCCGAACCAAAGGCCGATACTGCCCCGAAGAGGGGCATCGAAGTGGCTATGCCTACGTAGAGAAGCCACGCAGGCAGAGCCAGGGCTGAAACGACCACGAAGCCCCTCACTCCTATGAGGGTCATGATCTGGATAAACATGCCCACACCCATAAGGATCCCCATTACCGGCAGAGCATCGTTGACCGCCTCGTTGACAGTCTCGGGGATGTTCCATTTGACTCCGGAGAAGATGCCCACAGCAGAAGCGATAAGGAATGAGAGCGGCATCCCCAGGGAGGGCCAGACCTCCGGGAACATCCTTTCTCCACCGAGGAGCACTACCAGCGCGGCCATTGGGAGGAAAAGCCTGGCTGTCAGCGGTGTCCGTGCCATTCTTGAGAGCTCCTCCTCAAGGGCAGGGTCGTGGCTCTTCTTCCTGAGCGACGGGTAAACCAGCCAGAGAGCGGTGAAGACGGCCAGCGGAACGGTGCAGATCAGAAGGGGTATTCCGAAACCGACGTAGGGCATGTCTATGCCGCCGCCGATGATCATCGCAGGTAGATTTATAGGCGGTGCGATCATTCCGTATATGGCCGACATCGCAATTGCCGCTGCGGTCTGCAGGGTCGGAACCCCGAGCTTTATCATCACCGGCGCCACCAGGGCCCCGGTAGTGAGGACCGCGGCCGTGGAGGATCCGGTGATCATCCCGGGGACCATTATCAGGAAGACTATCCCAAGGGACAGGACCGCCGGAAAAGACCTGAACTTGCGGATCATCCATGCGGCGACAGATTCAAGGAGCCCCGTGGCCTCGATGGTCTTCATGAAGATCATTGCCGTGGCTATTATCAGGATCGTGTCGATGTAGCCGAACATGCCCTCCACAAGGTGCCGCAAGGGGATCCCTGCACCTCCCAGGAGAGAGCCCGTAACGGCCGCAAAACTCATGGCAACGGCTATTGGCAGCTTCAGGGCGAAGGCGCCGAAACCGAAGGCCGTTATCATTGCCAGGGTGTAGAAACCTTCCGGCCAGAACCAGCTCATGGCCGAGCCTCTAGAGGACTCCCCAGTCAGAGAGATCACTTTTCAGCGGCTCTTCGATGGCCCTTATGGTCTCTACCTCGGTGACAGGGACGTTCTCCCCCTTGATCCTGTCGAAGAGACCGTCCAGGTTCCCGCCTTTGACGATGGTAATACGCTCCGCAAGAGGGACCACCGCTTCGATGAACATGTCGGAGAGGGTACCTCTTCTTCCGGCCCCACCCACGTGCATGACAAGTATCCTGGCACCGGTCTCTTTTGCCTTGTCGATCAGGGCAAGGGCCCTGTCCCTCTCCTGCTCCTGGTTGATGCCTGCAGCGCCCAGGCCCTTTGAACTTCCGCCGACAACGGCAATAAGGACCTTATGTCCTGAAAGGTCTTCAGGTTTCATCAGCGCATCGAAGTCGGTCTCGACCTTCATGTTCTTCAGCACCACCATTACCATCATGGCATCGGGGCTCTGCCCGACCGAGGTAAGGGCCACCTGGGCGGCAAAGGCCACGGAGGATGCCGAGATAAGGATGATCGCCGCCAGGAGGAACAGGGCGGCCCTCCTTGTAGTTGTCCGCAATTGGAACACCTCCACTTTTATCCGGCATGGGGCCAGAAATGATAAGTCTCCTGCGACCATTAAAGGCCAGGGATGCGAAATGTCCAGAATATTTCTCATATTTATCTTATGGTCGAATGATACTGCGAACAGATAACATAAACAATAGCAACCATCATATAATGGTCTGGTCTTCCTGTGTTGTAGTAGAATAATGGACAGGTACCGAAAACCAGCCATAGAACAGAGGGTACCCGTTATGAGCAAGAGAAGGCTGATCCTGTTCCTGTCCGTTGTCGTGGTTATGACCCTTTCCTGTTCCGCTTTCGCCGCTGAGTTCCAGGCGGACATGAAGATGGAGGGCGGAGAAGAGACGGTCATAGGAAAGATCTTCGTAAGCGGAAGCCTCATGCGACAGGAGATGGATGTCCCGGGCGGAGGCAAGAGCATCGGCATCGTAGACGGGGCAAAGAACATCATGTACGTCATCATGCCCCAGGAGAAGATGTACATGGAGTTCCCCAACGCACAGATAGTCCTGGGTGACGAGGATATCGAAGGCTGGCTCTCCGATGAAGCTGACCTTAAGAAGATCGGGACGGAGACTATAGAGGGCTACAAGTGCGACAAGTACGAGGTCAACTACAAGGATCCGGACCGACAGGCCATGGGGAGTTCCGTGATCTGGATAGCCCAGAAGCTTAATTTCCCGATCAGGGGAGTCACCGAGGACGAGGATGGCAAGGTGACCGTGACCTACACGAACATCAAGGAAGGGCCCCAGGACAAGGCGCTGTTCGAGATCCCGAAAGACTACCAGAAGTTCGCTTTCTAGAATATCTGCCGGATCTTCGCGAGAGGGGGCGGTCGTTTGTCTTCCCAGATGAGTTCGGTCCGGCTTAGCCGGCTGAACAGCCTGGTTATGGAATTCTTCCATGAGCCCAGGAGGAGCAGGGAACACCTGCTGGCCGCCCTAGGTTACGGAGGCAATGGGCGGGCTCTTGAAAGGGACCTCAAATTCCTGAGGGATGAGTTCGGCGTCGGCATCTGGTACAACAGGAGGACGCGGCTCTATGAATTCCACGGCAACGGCAACTTCATCCTTCAGCTGCAGATGAACCGACGAGAGGTGATCTCCATCGCAGCAGGGCTGAACATGGTAAGCCACTTTCTCCCCCATCTTAGCGAGGACTGCAACAGGTTCTGGGGAAAGCTCAAGGCCATGCTTCCAGGGGCGATGGCTGAGCAGGGGAAGAAACTCGCCGAGAGCACCGTGGTAGCCCTCCCCGTCTCCAGGATGGACCCTATGGTCTTCGAGACGATAATCAACGCTGTTTCTGACAGGAGGAGGATACACTTCCAGTACGAGTCGCCCTACAGCGTTGAGGGCAGGAGGCAGAGAAGGATTTCACCATGGGGGGTCTTCTTTCTCGCCCACGCCTGGTACGTATGGGGTTCATACTCCGAAAGGGACGAACCGAGGACCTACAGGATATCGAGGATAAGTTCCGTCTTCGCCCTTGATGATGGACAATACTCACCCCCGCCGGAGGGGCAGGATACAAGGTCCTTTGCCTCCTCGGCCTGGTACGGCTGCTCTGGTGGCGGGAGACACAAGGTGGCCGTCAGGGTAAGAGCCCCCCTTGCAACTGTCGTGGAGGAGACCAAATGGCACCCTACCCAGAGGATCGAGCACATGGACGACGGGAGTATAACCATCTCGGCAGTGGTTCCAGATCTGGACGAGATAGGGCGTTGGGTAATGGCAAGCGCACCCTACGCGGAGGTTCTGGAGCCCCTGTCTTTGCGGGAGTCGATATCGGCTCTCTGCGCAATGGTCCATAAGGGTCATTCGTGAAGCATCTCCAGAGTCACCGCCATGAAGAGTTCGAAGGCATCCCTGAAACTCCTGATGTCGTATCCGGTCGCCTTCCTGATCTTTTCGATCCTGTAGTGAAGGGTGTTCCTGTGAATATTCAGTTCCTTCGCGACTACACCCGGGCTGCAGGGGTGCAGACACCAGACCTTGAATGTATGAAGCATCTCCTCGCCGTCAGGGGTCTTCCTGAGCCCCGAAAGGGCCTTGCTTGCGAAACGCCTCCCCTTTTTGACATTGACCGTTGTGAGCAGATCTTCCATCAGGTAATCACCTATCCGGTGGATCTTCCCGGGCTCGTTCTTCTTGATCCCTATGGTCAGGGCCTTCCAGGCATCGCCGTATGAGTAGTGGAGGTCTTCTACCGTCCTGGCTAGGGATCCCGCTCCGACGGTCAAAGTCAGACCCATCTCTTCCAGGTTCTCCCTGCACCTTCTGCAACCCTCTCCAAGGGAGCCTTCCATGGGGTCCCCGGCTTCGTTCCCGGTGGAAGCAAAGACCGCGAACCTTTTCTGTCCGAGGCTCGAGCAGAAGCTTGCCGGTTCTGGGAAGATGTTTTTGATGATCTCCCGGATCCCGCTCCGGACCGACACTCCCCCTAAGGGGTCGTTCAATCTATCCAGCGTTGCGGGGTTGTCGGACCCGGGTTCCAGTATCAGGCATATCCTGGGGGTGTCGGGTTCGAAGCCCAGTTCCTTTATCATGGTGGCCAGAATACCTGGATCATCGTTACCCGGTGCGAAGGAGGCTATATGGGCTGTCAGTTCCTGGATCGCCCTGTCCCTGGCGCCGGCCGATTCCTGGATAACCTGCTCCCTGATAAAGAGCTCAGCCTGTTTCTGTACAAGGTAGCCGTAACGGGCTACTTCCCTGTGATCCCCTGCGATGGCTATGGAACCCACCACCTCTCCCGCAAGGCAGACGGGTAGCGTTACGCCGGGTTTGACGCCCTCCATGCGTCCGGCCTCTTCCCTGTCGGTATAGGTCTCGGCCCGAGACCTCATGCATTCGGCTGAAGGCGTATGTACCGTGAAAAGCCGCGAAGGGTCGCTGCTTCCTATGATCACGGCATTCCCGTCGGTGACCAGTACGTGGTGGCCGATGATGTCGTGAGTGGTTTCGCAGATCACCTGTGCGAAGCGCCTGAGCATGGGCAACACCTCCCTTTCCTTGCAACCGATTATCTTCCATAACTCCTTTTTGTGCAAAAGCACAAAAAAGTGCCTTTAAAAAGGGTTCAAGTCCTTGAGGGTGAACAGTATCAACCCTGGATTAGCAGGCCTATAATCTGGGGGAAAGAAGCAATGACAGGAAGCCTGGAGGGGGGATAGCCCATGAGGTTGGAATTGCACAAGGTTTCGGTCAGGAATGTCTCATGGGGTGACGAGACAAAGGTCGAGAAGGGGACCTTGTTCGTCAACCGTGAGGAGATGCTCTCCGTAGCCATGAAGGATAACAGGTTTGCCAGGGCCGAGCTGGAGTTTGCGCGCCCCGGCGAGAGCGTAAGGATCATTCCGGTTAAGGACGTTATCGAGCCCCGCTGCAAGCTTTCCGGCCCGGGGGAGGTTTTCCCGGGTTTCGTGGGAGGGATGCAGACCGTGGGTGAGGGAGCGACACTGGTCCTTGACGGAGCGGCCGTCGTTACCTGCGGTCCCATTGTCGCCTTCCAGGAAGGGCTCATCGACATGTCAGGCCCTGCAGCGGACTACTCTCCCTTTTCCCAGACCAATAACGTGGTCCTGGTAGTGGAGCCCGTCGAAGGTCTTGACCAGCACTCCTACGAGGCGGCTCTCCGTGAGGCAGGTTTCAGGCTGGGGTGGTACCTGGCCGACAAGGGCAGGGGCTCAAAGGCCGATGAAGTAAAGGTCTATGAAATGGGAGGGCCCGTTGAAGAGTCCGCCAGGTACCCTCACCTTCCAAAGATAGCCTATCTCTGCATGTCCATAACCCAGGGGCTTCTCCACGACACTTTCCTCTACGGTGCAGATATGAAGCACCTGGTACCGACCCTTATTCACCCCAATGAAAAGATGGATGGTGCCATGGTCTCGGGGAACTGCGTATCAGCCTGCGACAAGAACACTACGTGGCATCACCTGAACGACCCGATAGTGGAGGAGCTCTACAGCAGGCATGGGAAGGACCTGGTCTTTCTGGGCGTCATCCCAACCCTGGAAGATACAAGGCTTGCAGGCAAGGAGCGGACCTCGTGGTTCAACGCCAACCTCGCCAGGATGCTCGGGGCCGATGGGGTAGTGGTATCCGAAGAGGGTTACGGGAACCCTGATACTGACCTCTGCATGAACGCCGCCAAGTGCGAGAAGCTGGGGATCAGGACGGTGGTAATTTCCGATGAGGCTGCCGGTACCGACGGAAAGAGCCAGGGTTTGGCCGACGCCGCCCCGGAGATAACGGCCTTCGTCTCCGCCGGGAACGTCAACGAGATGATAGAACTTCCGGCCATGGACAGGATACTGGGTTACGACAGCTCCATATCCAACCTCTCGGGTGGTGCCGGAGAGAGTCTCCGGAAGGACGGTTCCATGTTCGTTGAGCTGCAGGCGATCATCGGCTCCACTAACGAGCTCGGTTTCAGCAGGATCGGGGCCCGGTGGATATAGGAGAGGGGGCGGTGTGAAAATGACCAGGAGAGTAGTTTGCTATATCAACCAGTTCTTCGCGGGCATGGGGGGAGAGGAACAGGCCCACGTACCGCCTTCGGCCCGGCCCGAGGCGGTGGGCCCGGCCATGCAGATACAGAGCCTCCTCGGTGAAGAAGCCGTAGTGGTCGGGACGGTCATCTGCGGGGACAGCTATTACGGCGAGCATCTTGAAGAGGCGAGGGCGGAGTGCGTCAGGTTGATAGGGGAGTTCAAGCCTGATCTTCTCGTTGCGGGTCCCGCGTTCAACGCCGGCCGCTACGGCGTGGCCTGCGGAGATATCTGTTCGGCCGTGACCGGGACGCTCCGCATCCCTTCCATTACGGGCATGTACAAGGAGAATCCGGGCGTTGAGCTATACAGCCCCAAGACCTTCATCGTGAAGACCTCTGACAGCGCCAGAGGCATGAAGGATGCTCTAGGTGCGATATCGGCCCTTGCCGTGAAGATCCTGAAGGGGACCCCTCTCGGCGCCGCAGAGGATGAAGGGTATTTCCCGAGAGGGATCAGGAAGAACTTCTTCCACGAGACCAACGGGGCGAAGAGGGCCGTTGACATGCTCCTCAGGAAACTTGCAGGAGAGCCCTTTTCCACCGAGTATGAGATGCCCGTATTCAGACGCATACCTCCGGCGGAACCGGTGAAAGACCTGAAAAATGCCACCATAGCACTGGTAAGCTCCGGAGGCATAGTCCCGCGGGGGAACCCCGACCATATAAGGGTCTCATCGGCAGAATCCTACGGTGTTTACGACATCTCCCGCCTTGACGACCTGACCCCGGAGAACTTCGAGTCCATCCACGGTGGCTATGACCGGGTGTGGGCCAACGAGGATCCCGATAGGGTCCTCCCTCTCGACATAATGAGGGAGATGGAGAGGGAGGGGGTATTCGGCAAGCTCTACGATCACGTTTTCACCACGACCGGGACAGGTACCGCCGTGGCCCATGCTGAGAGGTTCGGCCAGGAGATCGGCGAAAGGCTCAAGAAGGACGGTGTGGATGCGGTCATACTTACCTCCACCTGAGGCACCTGTACCCGGTGCGGTGCATCGATGGCAAGGGAGATCGAGAACACGGCAGGGATACCGGTGGTCCAGATAGCCACCATAGTTCCCATAATGCTGACGGTGGGGGCGAACAGGATCGTGCCCGGCGTTGCCATCCCCCACCCTGTGGGCGACCCCTCGAGAGACGCCGAGGGCGACAGGGCTGTGAGGCGGGAGCTTCTAGAGAGAGCCCTGAGGGCGATCCAGACGCCGGTAGAGGAGCAGACCATCTTCACCTCCTAGAAAGGCTGGGGGGAGCTGTTCGTTCGATGCGGGGCGGTAGGCTTGGGCCTTCCGCCTCTTTTTTCTGGAAAAGGAAGGTCCGGGAAGGTTATAATTGGTCATCCGCAGACTCCGGGGAGTGGATGTGTCCCTTTGAAGATCATACTTGTCGTGACCAATAACCCTCTTGCTTTTGAGAAATACGAAAATTCGCGTAAAGTTGAGGGGTCACCCGTCGAAGTTGTCGAAGAGGCCTCGAGGATGATGCTGGAGGGTTATTCCCTGCTGGGATCCCCTCTGCCTCCGAATGGGAGGCTGATGAAAAACCCCTACCGTTCGATAGCTCTCGTGGAGGAGAAAGGCCAGTCGAAGAGCGGCAGGGACCTTCTCCTCCTTGAAAATGCCAGGCAGCGCCTGGGGGAAACCCCCTTCCTGTCCAGTGAGGGTGGTAGAGGCAAGGATCTGGCCTTTATGGACCTGGAGCTTCTCGAGACTAGCCTGGGTCACCGGTGAAGGGAATGCCCCTTCGGGGGATAAAGATAAGAAAGGGATGCTATCCTGCCGAGGAGCACCCAGAGGGAGAGGGGGGAAGATAATGCCAGAATTTGAGAGGCTCGAAAGGATCATAGCCGGATGTCTTGAAGAGAATGCTTCCAAACCTGCGGTATGGTGGAAGGGGTCCGGGATGAACGGGGCAGAATTCCTCGGGCTCATTGCGAACACAGAGAAGATCCTGGAAGAGAGCGGCTTTGACCCTGGATCAAGGATCGCGGTTTTCATGGCCAATTCACCTCTCCTCTGGGCAATTGCCGTGGCCGCATGGAGGCTTGGAGGGGCCGGTATCCCGGCCGTTATCGCTCCCCCTGTCGACCCACTGCCGGGCTTCAAGGGGCGGAAGGATACCAGGGAAGATGAAAGCATAGCCGTTATCTTAGCTACTTTCGGTACTACTGGAGCCCCCAAGGCTGTGCAGGTTAGCCACGGGAACCTTGTTGACAACTCCCTCAAGGTCCATGAGAACGTCGAAAGCTTTGACACTGGCAGGATCCTGATGAACGCCCTGCCCAATTTCCATTCCCTGGGCTTTACCGTTTGCGGGGTGTTTCCTCTCTGTTTTGGCCTCCCCATGGTCATTGTGCCCTCATTCATTCCCGTCAAGGAAACCATTGAGGCACTGCGTGAGGCGGAAGTGAGCATCCTGATCGCCGTCCCCGCCATGCTGTCCTTCCTGCTGGAGGCGGTATCCAAAGAGGGGATAACCTTTCCGGAACTGAAGTACATCCTCACCGGAGTCGGCAAACTCGACCCCACGCTCGAGAACAGGATCCGGAAGGATATGGAGGTCATCTGTTTCGAGGGTTACGGACTGACCGAGTGTTCGCCGGTGGTCTCGGCCAACCCTTCCGAGAAGAGAAGAAAACCGGGCACCGTCGGTCCGCCTCTGTCGGGGTACGAGATCCGGCTGAAAGACCTTGATGGGAGGGTGCTACCTCCCGGAGAAGAGGGAGTGCTCTGGGTCAAGGGACCATCTGTAACCTCGGGATACTTCCGAGCGCCTGAAATGACGGCCGAGCGCTTCCATGATGGGTGGCTGGATACTGGAGACATAGTGAAGATAGACGAGGATGCCTACATATCCATCCTGGACAGGGCCACGGATCCGATCATCGTCGGAGGGGAGAGTTAGTGAAGCAAGGTAGCCCCATTGGAGAGGACCTGGCTCCAGGATCAGGTCTTGAAGTCCTTACCAACGGAGAAGAGAATGAGCCCGGGGACCGGTCCTGAAGACAAGCTGAGGCTGAAGCCCCCCTCGGCTTTGAAGAGAACCATCAGGACGGCAGGACTTCTTGCCGTCCTGATCGTGTCCGCCATCTCTCTTTCAGCGGAGAGTGCTGCCCCTGTTGTCTCATTCAGGACCGGCCTTCAGCCCGAAGGGGCAAGGCTGGTGATCGATCTTGACAGACCCGTCAACTACTCGTTGTCGGCGGAGGGTTCAAAGGTCATGATCGACATCAAGGCCGAGTCCGCGGGAGAGGGATCGGGGAGCTTCCCGAACAACAGGGTCGCATCGAGCTATTCCGTCAGACCCACTACTGAGGGTACTTCCCTTGAGATAAATCTGAGGTCTCCGGCGGTCACGGTGAAGCACTACACCCTCCCCATCCCCGAAAGGATCGTCGTGGACATTTCCCCTTCCCCCGGAGTAACCGGGCAGGATGGCCAAAAACCCCGGGTGTTCGGCATCCACGGCCTTGTGCGGGCACCTCTTGTCACAGGCCCTGGAAAGGGGTACACCGATCTCAGACTCTCCCCGGAGGAGATGGTCCTGGAAGATGGTTTCACCGCAAGGACCTTCCCCTTCGAAGTCCCCACCACCAGGAGGATCGTTGAAGGCAGTTCTTTCAGCCCCGTACTGGTTTTCGAAGCAAGGGGCGAAGAGGGTCAGGCAAGAGTGTCCTTCATCCTTAACGGCGTCCCCGTCGGCGACACCCTCCTTCAGTTCAGAAAAGGATCTGACACCGGTACCAGGATAGAACTGCCCCCAGGTCTGATCCGACCAGGGGAGAACAGGATGACCCTGGCTGTGAGTACTTTCCCCAAGGGCGGGCGAGGCCAGATCGGAGGCTCGCTCAGGATCCTTGACGAGAGTTTCCTTCGCCTACAGTACCTCTCTGCTTCTGACGTACGCTTGAAGGACGTAGGTGCCTTCCTTGATGGAAGCCTTCCCACTGAGGGCGAAGACCTAGCTGTGGTATTGCCCGGAAGACCAGAGCCGGAAGAGATCCTGGCGGCACTTGAGATGGCCATGAAGTGGTATGGAGGCAGAACCTTCGGCCAGATCCGCGTCAGGATACTGACACCGGAAATGGTGGACAGCGAGACTGCCAGATGTTTTCACACTGTCTACCTTGGCAGGAGATCCCTTTTGCCACTGCCGGTACTTGAGGCTTTCCGTTCGGAGACCCCTCCCGGTGACAAGGGCTTCCTTTCGGCCTTCGTGGACCCCTACGGGAAGTTCAGGCTCCTGGTGACTTCCGATACCGCCGAAGGTGTGCTTTCGGGAGTCCTGTCCCTGATGGACCGATCGCTTCGAGAACGATTCGATATGAGAAGAGCCTTCATTACCCCCGGGAGGACACTTCCCGCCAGAAAAACGGAAGCAACTGACGGAAGCGTCACCTTCAGGGAGATGACCGGCGGCGACATTGTTCTCAGCGCTGCCGGGGCACTGGAACGCAGAATGATAATTACGCCGCCCCCGATCGGCAAGATCGGCGGAGAAGGGGAAATATCGGTAACATTCTTTTCCTCGCACCTCCTTGACGGCGAACGTTCCACCCTTAGCCTCGAACTCAACGGTGCCCCCGCTGGTACTGTAAAATTGGGCAGGTCGACCGCTTCGAGGGAGGGGAGGCTGGCGGCGAAGATCCCGGAAAAACTCTTCAGCCAGGGCCCCCTGGAGATAGGGTTAAGAGCCGTTCTTGAGCCGGCAGGAGGGAAGAGGAGGGAATTACCAGGGGATGCCTTCTGGGTCGTCGTTGATGGTTCGTCACAGGTGCGGATCCCCCTGTCGACAAGGCGGCTGCCCCCCCTGCTGGAGTACCTTCCCTACCAGCTGACAGGCGGTGAGATCTCCCTTTTTGTGGGTCCCGAACCGAAGGATGGCATGCTTTCGGCCGTTGCGGGCATCCTCGCCGAGTGGCAGAGGGCTCTGGGAAAAGCCCTAGAGGTCAAGGTCAAGCCCTTGTCGCAACTGGAGTGGGAGAGCCTGAAAGGCGACGCGATAGTCGCGGCAGACCTCGAAGAGATCCTCTCCCTGGGGATCCCTATTGCAGCCGTTCACCGGGGGGAGGAGGCTGTCATTACCCGTGGAAGGAGCGTGAAGGCCAGGCTGGACCCCGAGAGGGATGTCTTAATCCAGCTCATATCACGCAAGAGCAGTGGACTCGGTCTTGTGCTGGGCTGGCCCGGGAGGTCGCAGACCGGCACGGCTTTCCTTGAGAGATTCCCCCCTGGAGAGCTGAAGGGGGATGTCTTCCTGGTATCGGACGGGAAAGAGGCGACACTCTTCTACCTGGAGACCCAGGAACCGAGGGTGGGCCTGATCGGGCCCACCCCTAGGAAGGACCACACCGGACGGGTTATTCTCGGAGTGTCAGCGCTGGGAATGTCACTTGCCTTACTGTGGTCTCTCGTTTATCTTGGCAGGAGGAGAGAGCGGCCATGACAGGACATTGGAAGGCGGTCCTTGAGGACCATGAACCCTTCATGAGGATCGCCGTGAAAGAGGCCCGTAAGGGTGCCTCCGTCGGGGAGGTCCCGATAGGAGCGGTCGTGGTCCTCGACGGTTCCGTCATTGGACGGGCGCACAACCGGAGGGAGGGCCTGAAAGACCCGTCGGCCCATGCCGAGATACTCGCCCTTAGGGAGGCCGCCGGATACCTCGGAAGGTGGGTTCTCGAAGGGTGCAATATTTATGTGACCCTCGAGCCCTGCCCGATGTGCGCAGCTGCCATAGTCCAGTCACGGCTGGATAGGATAGTCTACGGAGCAAGGGATATCCGATGGGGTGCCTGCGGATCTCTGTACGATATTCCGAGGGACCCCAGGCTTAACCACCGGTGCGATGTGACGGGTGGCATCCTCGCGGAAGAATGTGCTAAAATGCTCCGGGAGTTCTTCCTGTCCCTCCGCTGAGGGGGACGGGAAAGGGTGGCCGAAAATGGAGAAGTGGCCGAGTGGTCGAAGGCGGGCGCTTGGAGAGCGTCTGGGCGGCAACGTCCCGTGGGTTCGAATCCCTCCTTCTCCGCCAGACCTTTAGCGAGACCCTGCTATTACTGGGGTCTCGCTTTCAATATTTCTAGGCCCCTGTAGTTCTGTTGATCCAGGGGGTATTTTTTGCCCGTTAATTCTGAAATGAAAGGGGGAAAGAGATGTTCCCCTTCAAATAAAGAAGAATAAATTACTATACCTCATCTTTGACACCTGGTTTTTTGAAAAAGCCCGGAAAGACCGGGTTTTCCGGGCGTCAGAACAGACGTACCACTATAGATTTGCAGCAGGGTCCCGATTTTGCAAAGCACTACAAAGCCGGTTTCGATAACCCGGTCTTTGCTTCTGTTGCTTTCTCTCTGGCTGTTTCAGCAAGAATCTGGAATTTCTCAGGGGGCCTCAGCCCCAGCACCTTGAAAGCTTCATAGGCTTTGCCCTGGAATTCGGTCCGGAGCAGATACTGCTTGCCGTCCGGTTTCACATTCAGTGCCTGAAGCCTTTTCAAGTCGGCTACCAGGTCCTTCATGCTTGTGCTTTCAGTGTCTACTGCGCCTTCGTCGCTAGCCGTCGTTGTCGCATTCGCGTTTTTCCGCCTGCTTTCAGTCAGCGCCCGCATGAGCCCCGATTCAAGTACGAGGGCCGGAAAGCAGACCATGATGTGGCCTCTTACCCTGCTTTCGCTCCAGTGATAGACGGGCCTCAAGTCCAGACTGGACTTCATCTCCCTGAACGCCCTTTCCACTTGCCACACACTCTTGTAGGCCATCGCCACTTCTTCAGCCGGCATATCGGTGTTCGTTTTGAATATCTGGTCCATAAGCTTTTTCAGCAGGAACATTCTTACCAACAGGATCCTCCTGGGCTCGATAGCCCTGTCCATCTTTACGGTTCTTTTCGGGATATACGGTCCGGTAATAAGCGATTTTCTTGCCTTAAATGGTCCGGATCGGACCGACTGGTTCTATGTCCTGGGAGCGGCGGCCTCGTACCTTGCCGTGTTTGAAACGATCAAGTTTGGTAAAAGGCTACGAAATAAACAGACAACATAACGCAAGAAAACGGATACAGCATATGTTCCGACTGAAGGTTATCGCTGTCCGGCGACCGCGATCGAAGCTGCACGATCGAAGCTGCCGCTGGTATACGTAAGGAATGTGGGCTATAATTCCACTTGCCCGACCTTCTTCGGCACCGGCACCTTAGACGGGGAAGGGCTCAACCTGAACTCATATTCTGATATGGCCGACGGCTGTTCCTTTTTTGTTCAGGCCGTCATGGCTGTGAGACAGGATCAATGATGGTTCCGGGGAACGCCGGGCCAAAGAGTGACATCAGGTCAGCGATCCCCTGCAGGGGTTCCAGCCCTGTGCGACGGAAGGCCGTAAAACCCCGCCAGGCCCGGAAGGGAGCAACGGTATACGGTCATCCGGGTGCCGCAGGCAAACTGGATCCCCTGCAGGGGATCGCTTAATCCGGGAGGCAAGGACATGGAGAATAACAAAGATTTTAAGGGGTGCATCGAACCGACCATTAAGTGGGAGGCAGGTGCAGAGCTCATCCTGCAGCCTGTCTACCTGGTCCCTGTCGAGGTCTTCCGGACGGGTCTTCTCTCGCGCCCGACCTACGGAACTGTTACGGTCGTCGTGGATGCCGTCGGGGGAAGGACACAGATCCTTCACGGGGAGGAAGTCCTAAGGGTGACCGGATCCGAACCCGAAGGGGTCAGGCTTCCCGTGAACATATCCCGCGAAAGGGCGGTCGGGACCGCCAAGAGCGCTGTCATTTCCGAAGGAAGGGAAGGCTGGAGATCCCTTGCAGGTTCATCCTACGCAATAGCCCGTGAAGAGAAGGTCCATGCCTGCTGGATAGTGTGGATCCGTTCAGGGGGCTCGCTGACAGATTCAACGAGCGGGAAGAGCGTCAACGCCGGTGAGATCCTCGGGCTGGTTCTGCCCTGGGGGGAGTCTCCCTAGGGATCCTCCCCCTGGGCGCCCGATATGGGGGCTATATCTATCAGGGTGGCTATGAGCCTTTCGAGTTCGTCCATGTCGGGTGTACCGGACTCGGCGAGACACTTCTTGACGTAACCCTTAAGTATCTCTATGCATGCGTTCTGCATGGCCTTTCTCGCGGCCGAAAGCTGCAGGAGGATCTCCTGGCAGGGCTTTTCCTCGATGATCATTCTCTGGATCCCCCGGAGTTGGCCTTCGACCCTCTTTAGCCTGTTAAGCATGGCCTTCTGCTGGGGGGCCATGTTGTTGATCTGTTCGATCAAGGACATCTTTGCCATTTCCCCTTCCTCCCGCTTCTTTTTTGCAATAAGTAGGTATACCGGGTATATGTTATTCCAAAAAATGTTGCCGGTCAATCGGCAACTGTGATATACTCCCCGATGGCCCTGATCACGCACACGATCTGACGAAGGCGGAGGTGTCCGGCGGCATGCGGATACCGCTTGCGGATGACGGTCGTGGAGGGAAAACCAAAGACCGGGAGGCGAAAGAATTGGCAGTAGTGAGTATGAAGCAGCTTCTTGAGTGCGGGGTGCACTTCGGTCACCAGACAAGGCGCTGGAACCCGAAGATGAAGCCCTATATCTTCACCGAGAGGAATGGCGTCTACATCGTGGACCTTCAGAAGACCGTCAAGGGTCTCGAGAGGGCTTACGACTTCCTACGCGAGGTCTCCAAGAGCGGAGGGAGCGTTCTTTTCGTGGGTACCAAGAAACAGGCCCAGGAGACCATCAGGGAGGAAGCCGTCCGCTGCGGTCAGTTTTTCATAACCCATCGTTGGCTGGGCGGCCTTCTCACCAACTTTCCCACGATCAAGAAGAGAGTGGCCAGGATGGTCGAGCTAGGTTCCCCCGAATTTCTAGAGGGGTCGACCAAGTGGACCAAGAAGGAGATCGCCGGTTTTGAAAAGGAACGGGCGAAGCTCGAGAAGTACCTTCTGGGTATCAGGGACATGCGGGATGTTCCCGATGCCCTTGTCGTCGTAGATCCCAAGCGGGAGGACATCGCTGTACTCGAGGCGAGGAAGCTAGGTATCCCCATCGTGGGGATAGTGGACACCAACTGCGATCCCGACCTGATAGACTACCCGATCCCAGGCAACGATGACGCCATAAGGGCAATAAAGCTTATCATCGGCCTGCTTGCATCGGCTGTCATCGAAGGCAGGCAGGGCGTCGACGACGTGTCCGGGGAGAGCGCCGAGAACTCCGAGCCCGAGGAGGATGAGGCCGACGATCCCTCCAAGCTCGAGATAACCGAGAAGCTTCAGGAGAACTACGGCGCAGTGGAAGAAGTGATAGTGGACAAGGAACTTCTGGAGAGAAAAGGCTGGAAGGAGGCCTAGTTCGTAATGTCAGTGGATATGAATGCCGTAAAGGAACTCAGATACCGCTCCGGGGCAGGTGTTCTTGATTGCCGCAAAGCCCTGGAGGAGTGCAGCAACGATCTTGAGAAGGCCGTGGATTACCTCCGGGAGAAGGGTCTTGCCAAGGCGGCGAAGAAGGCAGGCAGGACGGCTTCCGAGGGGAGGGTCTTCAGCTACATACACACCAACGGGAAGATCGGTACCTTGGTAGAGATCGACTGCGAGACCGATTTCGTGGCAAGGACCGACGAATTCCAGGAGCTTGGCAAGGAGATAGCGATGCAGATCGCCGCAGCCGCTCCCCTTTACTTGACCTCCGAGGAAGTTCCCCAGGAGGATCTTGAAAGGGAGAAGGAGATCTACCGGCAGCAGGCTCTTGACGAGGGTAAGCCCGAGAAGATCGTGGACAGGATCGCCGAGGGGCGCATAGCCAAATTCTTTGAAGAGAGCTGCCTTATGGAGCAGAAGTACATCCGGGATCCCGAGAAGAAGATCAAGGACCTCGTGGTCCAGGAGATTGCCAAGATGGGCGAGAACATCGTAGTGAGGAGATTCGCACGTTTTTCAATAGGTGAATAACCCAATCGGGGGCGGGGTGATACCCCGCCCTTTTTTTGCCCTTTTATTTTAGAGGAGGTGTTCGCTTCATGGCCTCATATCACAGGATCCTCCTTAAACTTTCCGGAGAAGTTCTGGCCGGTGATTCCTCCTTCGGGCTGGACATGAGCGCCATCAGCAAGATCTGCAGGGAGATAGCTTCCCTGACGGAGAACGGCCTGGAGATAGCCATGGTGGTTGGCGGAGGAAATATTTTCAGGGGGGCCCAGTCCGGAGAGGGTTACCTTGACAGGGCCCAGGGCGATTACATGGGGATGCTGGCCACGGTCATCAATTCGCTTGCTCTTCAGAGCGTCCTGGAGCGTCTCGGCGTTCCCACCAGAGTACAGACGGCCATAGAGATGAGAGAACTGGCCGAACCCTTTATCCGGAGAAAGGCCCTAAGGCACCTTGAGAAGGGAAGGATAGTGATCTTTGCGGCGGGAACGGGGTCGCCCTTCTTCTCTACTGATACCGCTGCTGCCCTGAGAGCGGCGGAGATATCCGCCGATTGTCTGTTGAAGGCCACGAAGGTCGATGGTATATATGATAAGGACCCGGCGGACAATCCCGACGCAAGACTGCTCCCCCGGATCACCTATGTTGAAGCGCTCCAGAAACAGCTCAAGGTCATGGATGCGGCCGCCTTTTCGCTCTGCATGGAGAACCGGATCCCCATCCTGGTGGCGAACATTCTCAAGGAGGGTACCCTCCGGGACATCCTGATCCGCGGCAAACAGGTCGGTACCATCGTTCATTTCGAAAAGGAGTGATGAGAATGGCTGATCAGGAGATCAGGAAGATGAAGGAGAAGATGGAAAAAGCCGTGGAGCACCTGAAGAAGGAGCTCCTGGGCATCAGGACAGGAAGAGCTCACCCTGCCCTGGTGAGCGACATCAAGGTGGACTACTACGGTACTCCGACCCCCATGTCGCAGGTGGGCTCCATCTCCACGCCCGATGCCAGGCAGATACTTATCACCCTTTGGGACAAGAACGCTGTGAAAGCGGCGGAGAAGGCTATACAGGCTTCATCGCTCGGTATCAACCCGTCGGTCGACGGTGATAACATCAGGCTCATCATCCCGGAGCTTACCGGCGAGAGGCGGATCGAGCTCTCAAAGCTGGTCAAGAAGTCTGCCGAGGATGCCAGGATCGCCATAAGAAACCTGAGGCGGGAAACGAACGATGCTCTCAAGAAGATGGAAAAGGACGGGAGCCTCAGCGAGGACTCACTGCACGACTATCTCGAAACGGTCCAGAAGACCACCGACGAGTTCATCAAGAAGGTCGACGGGATCGCCGCAGAAAAGGAAAAAGAGATCCTGGAAGACTGACGGACCCTGATCCAGGGGGATAGGGGGGCGCCCTTGATGGCGCCCCATCCGGTTATTTGGTCTCAATTCTCTGAAGGAACCTCTTCAGCCTCGACATCCCCTCTCGTATCTCCTCCTCGGAGTTGGCGTAGCTGAGCCGAATATAACCAGGGGCCAGGAAAGCGGTTCCGGGGACTGCCGCAACTAACTCCCTTTCAAGAAGAGCCTCGCAGAACATGCCGTCGTCTTCGAGGAGCTTCCCCTCGGAGGTACCACCGATGGCCTCTTGGACGTTGACAAAGACGTAGAAGGCCCCCCGGGGTTCCTCAAAGGATATCAAAGGCATCTCCCTGAGAAGGCCAGTCATGATATCCCGTCGCCGGGAGAACTCCTCTCTCATCCTTTCCACGTCCTGCCCGGCCTCTCTCAATGCTCCCAGGGAGGCACACTGTGCTATGGAGCAGGCATTTGAGGTAAGGTGTCCCTGGATAGCGCCTATTTTGGGTGCGAGCCACCCTGGGGCCAGCGCGTAACCGATCCTCCAGCCGGTCATTGCAAAAGCTTTGCTCACGCCGTTGATCTGAATAGTGCGATCCATGACCTCCGGGGCCAGGGATACTATGTTCCGATGGGTCGTGGTTCCGTAAACCAGCCTCTCGTAGATCTCGTCGAAGATGATCCAGAGGTCGTGCTCCACGGCGAGCTTTGCCATGCTCCGAAGGGTCTCTTCGTCGTAGACCGCGCCGGTAGGGTTGTTGGGGGTGTTGATCAGCATGCCCACCGTTCCAGGAGTTATCGCTTCGGCAACCCTTGAGGCAAGGGGGACACAACCCGTTGAAGTGGTATCAACAATTTTCTCCCTTCCGTCGAAGAGGCGGATCTGCTCCACGTAGCTCACCCAGGCAGGTGAGAAGATCAGCACCTCGTCACCGGGGTCGACAAGTGCGGCCAGGGTCTCGTATATCAGAGGCTTGGCACCGGCGCCGACGATGATCTGGTCTTTGGGGTAGTCGAGATCGAAGCGCTCCGAGTAGTAGGATGCCACTGCCTCGCGGAGTTCGGGGATCCCGTTGGACTGGGTGTAGTGGGTCTGACCCTCGCTGATCGCTCTCTCGGCGTAAGTAACGGCCCCCCGGGGGGAGTCGAAGTCGGGTTCACCGGCACCGAAGGAGATAACCGGTCTGCCCTGGCCCTTCAAGGCCTTTGCCTTGTTGACCACGGCGAGGGTAGCCGAAGGTTCCATTCTTGATGCTCTCGTCGAGATCTTCATCCTCTTCCATCTCCGTTCCTTTGATCGTTTTTGGGGTACGCTTTTGTCATTATAGGCCTTTACTGCGCCGGGAGAAAAGGACAGTGGACAGAGCGCTAAACGATTAAACAGGTAGACTCATTGAATGGGTCTCCCTTCGATGGTAGAATTTAAGTCAGTCATTTCCCCAAAGATATCGGAGATTGGAGGATGAGCCATGGATGTCCGGTTTGTTACCCGAAATGTCGAACTGCAGGATGAACTTCAGGATTATATGGAAAAGAAACTCGTCAAGCTTGAAAAATTCTTTGACCGCATCCGAGACACCCAGGTAGAGGTAAGCTTCAATCGGGGCATGAACGTGGTTGAGATAACCGCCGACGTGAACGGGGTGATCATGAGGGGCGAGGATTATGCCCCGGATATCCGGAAGGCCTTTGACAAGTGCCTGAAGAGTATCGAGCGCCAGATCAAGAAACACAAGTCTTTCCTCAAGGACAAGGCGAGGATGAAGTCAGCCGAAGTCTCCTTCGAGATCGAGGGTTTCGTCAACGAGCTTTCGGAGCCGGAGGAGAAGAAAGAAGGAATAGTCAAGACCAAAAGATTTCCCTTCCGGCCGATGTCTCCAGAGGAGGCGACAATGCAGATGGACCTTCTCGGCCACACCTTCTTCGTGTTCAGGAACGCCGAGAACGGCAATGTGAACGTGGTTTACAGGAGAAAGGACGGAGGTTTCGGGCTCCTTATCCCCGAAGAGTGATCAGGTGCCCCAGGAAAGGAACGGACCTGACAAACCTACGGGTGGGGTCTCTCCCGCGGCCCCACCCGTTCGATTGGAGCCCCCCTGTCCCAAGCGAACCGTTCAGAGGTGAATCCTATTGAATGAGAGAGTAAGGACTGCGTGCCCCTACGACTGCCCCGACACCTGTCCCCTTATCGTTAGCCCTCTTCCAGGTGGTCTTCTGGGGATCGAGGCCAACCCCGACTTCACCCTGGGGAGCAACTTTATCTGTCAAAAGGGCGCAAGGTTGGACAGCATAAGAAGAGATCCGTCCAGGCTGAAAGAGCCGCTGATGAAAGATGGCGTGGCCTGGAGACCCGTCTCATGGGATGAGGCATGGTCTCTTTGGGCGGAAAGGACAATGGAGGCGACGGAGAGATGGGGACCTCTCTCGGTCTTCCTCTCAAGGGGGTCGGGTTCGCTTTACTTTTCCAAGGAACTTATCCCCAGGGTCTTCTCGGCGATGGGGGGCTACACCACCACCAAAGGCTCCCTCTGCGGCGCCGCCGGAGGTGCCGGTCTCGAGAGAGCTTTTGGACACAGGCCGGTACTCCTTCCCGGGACGGTGGCTGAGAACAGCCGTGGATTGGTCCTATGGGGCAGAAATGCCGCCGAGACCAACGTTCACCTTCTTCCGATCATCGATAGAATCAGGGACCGGGGCGGGAGAGTGGTATCAGTGGAGGTCCGGGAGACCCCTACCACGAGGATCTCGGAGAGGACCTGGAGAGTTCGGCCCGAAGGCGACGGCCCCCTGGCGCTGCTTCTGTGCCTGTCGCTGCTGGAGAGAGGTCTTGCCTCCGGTCAATGGAGAGAACGGGTCTTGAACGCCACCGCTTTTGAAGAGATGCTCCTTTCCCTTGACCGGGCCGAGATGGAGCGTAGAGCGGGCCTTGAAGCTAATGATATAGAGGTTTTTGCGGATTGGTTTGCAGACAGCCGTCCAGTCTGTATCTGCCCGGGGTATGGAGTCCAGAGATACCTCTCGGGGTCCGACACCTTCCATTACCTTGCCGCTCTTTCTGCTTTGCTTGGAGGACTGGAGGAGAAGGGGGGCGGTGTGCTCTTCGGCAAGGACGAGATGGCCCTCTTCCCTTCAGGGTTTTTGCCTCGCCCGTCCCTCGTAAGGAAGATCCCCGTTTCGGGCTGGTACTCCACGCCCTCCTGTGTCCCCCCGCTGCAAGTCGCAGTATTCTGCGGGGCCAATCCCGCCAAGCAGTCGCCGGGATCGGAGGAGTTCGCCGATGCCATTCAGCGGATAGGGTTCAAGGTTTGCGTCGATCACTTCATGACCGAGACTGCCCGGCTCTGTGACCTGGTCCTTCCATCAGCCATGTTCATGGAAGAGGGTCCGGACTGGAGAGGATCCTGGTGGCATAACTACGTCTTCCGCAGCAGCAGGGTGGTGGAACCGCCGGAGGGGGTCCTGACGGACCTTGAGATCTTTACAGGGTTATCCTGCAAGATGGGTCTCGGGGTTGACCTGGAAGCGGAGAGGAACGCCATGGACAGGGCCATGATGTCGGACGCCAGGCTCAAGTTTATCTCCGAAGGGTTATACTTCTGGGACGAGCCCGAGGACTGGGGGATCGGGGAGGGACCCTTTATAATGCCCGTCGAACCCCCGGCAGCTCCTTTTTGCAATGGAGGTATAAGGCTTGTTACGGTCCACGTAAAAGACTACATCAACGGACAGGTGAACGGTACGCCGGGCGAGAAGGTCAGGACACCCTCGGCCCGCCTCTCCCGGGCGACGATGGGGAGCCTGGGTCTTTCCGAAGGGGACATTACAAAGATCCGTTCTTCCCGGAGGGCGCTTGTCGTCAGAGTAAAAGTTGACGAAGGTTTATCCGAAGACATCTGCGTAATGGACCAGGGTATCGATGGGGTGAACAGGCTCACATCGCCCATCGTCAGCCCCGGTTACGGGGCTCCCTATCACGAGAGTCTCGTCGATATCCTGCCATTGGAGCAGGAGGCCGAAAATGCATGAACTGTCGCTGGTGAGGTCTGTGGTCGGATCCCTGGAGGAGTTGGCCATGGAAAAGGGCTGGAAAAGGATCACAAAAGTCACTTTGAAGATAGGCAAGATGAGGCAGGTCATACCGGAGGTCATGGTCTTTTCCTTTTCGGTGGCCGCAGAGGGTACGATCATGGAAGGCTCTGAACTCGAGATCCTGGAGGTGCCTGTAAGGAGCCAGTGCCTCTCCTGCGGGGAGAACTGGGAAGGTCCGACCTTTCTCTGTCCAAGGTGCGGCGGAGGCGAAGTGGAGACCGCAAGCGGAATGGAAATGGACCTGGAATCGGTGGAGGTGGAGGAGTAGCATGCCCCGAAGGATAGTGATACAGCAGTCCGTTATGGCCGCCGACGAAAAGATCGCAGCAAGGATCAGGAAAGACCTGTCGCAGAGAGGAGTACTAATGCTCAATCTTATAGGGTCGCCCGGCGCCGGCAAGACGGCGCTGCTGGAGTCGACCCTGACAGGAGCACCATTCAGGTCGGTGGTGCTGGAAGGCGATGTGGCCACATCGAGAGATGCCGAGAGGATCGCCCGGACGGGAACCCTGGTGATCCAGATCAACACAAAGGGAGGCTGTCACCTGGAGGCCCACCTGGTGGACAAAGCCCTTGAAGGGCTCGAGCTGGATGGAGTCGATGTGGTCTTCGTCGAGAACGTGGGGAACCTGGTATGTCCTGCGGAGTTCGACCTTGGAGAAGACCACAAGGTTGCCGTCTGCAGTGTCCCAGAAGGACCCGATAAGCCCCTCAAGTATCCTCATCTCTTTTCCCAGGCCGACGCGGTGCTCCTTACCAAGGTGGACCTCCTGGAGCACCTGGATTTTGACAGGGACCTTTTCTGGGGCGATGTCAAGGACCTGAACCCCAGAGCTCAGATGCTGGAGGTCTCCGCCCTGAGGGGAGAGGGAGTGCCGGAGTGGATAGCTGTGGTGGACCGTTGGATCAGGGGGAAGAGATCTTGAAGGCAAAAGGCGGGGAGGGCCTGATCGCATCCCTGAACGAAAGCCAGGCCGAAGCCGTTCGCTACTGTTCCGGGCCCCTGCTGGTCCTGGCCGGGGCGGGAAGCGGCAAGACCCGCGTTCTTGCCCACAAGTTCGCATGGCTGGTATCTGAGCACGATCTCGACCCCCGTTCGATAATGGCCGTCACCTTCACCAACAAGGCCGCCCGGGAGATGCAGGAGAGGGTCGCCCGGCTCCTGGACAGCGACCTTGCCGGCCTGGATATCGGAACCTTCCACTCCTACGGTCTGCGATTCCTGATAAGGAACTACAGGGATCTCGAGAGGATCACGGGGCGGAGGGCGTCAACCGTCTTTGACAGGTCGGACTCCAGATCGCTGGTGAAGGCTGTTATGAAGGAGCTGAATATCGATCAGAAGCAGTACGAGCCTGGGTGGATAGTGGAATGCATCTCAAAAGCAAAGAGCGAAGGGGACCCGCGAAGTCTCCAGCCGGGGGAGATGGATCTCCCCGCCGGCGCCGTCTTTAAAAAGTACCAGGAGGGGCTGACCAGGCAGGGCGCCGTCGATTTCGACGACCTCCTTGTGCTGCCCCTGCACCTGCTGCTAAAGGACCGGGAACTGCTGGAGAGGGAGAAGGCCCGGTTCGACTGGATACTGGTCGACGAATACCAGGACGTCAACCGCCCCCAGTATCTTCTCCTGAAAGCCCTGTCATCCGGCCGGAACAGGATCATGGTCGTCGGCGACCCTGACCAGTCCATATACGGCTGGCGTGGGGCCGATATGAACATGATCCTGAACTTCGAGAAGGATTTTCCCGATGCAAGGGTCTTTGTCCTGGAGCAGAACTACCGTTCTACTTCCAACATCTTGGGAGGCGCGAACGGGGTCATCAGGAACAATTTCCGAAGGAAGCCGAAGAAGCTCTGGACCGCGAGAAGCGGCGGCGAGAAGATTAGGGTCCTGCTGGCGAGCAGCGAGAGGGACGAAGCGGCTTACGTTGCCGAGGAGGTGCTGAAGCTCAGGGGGCTGGGTTTCAGGTTCGGCGACATGGCCGTACTTTACAGGATAAATGCCATGAGCCGGCTCTACGAGGAGATGTTCCTCCGGAACGATATTCCCTACAGGATAGTAAGGGGAACGGCCTTTTACGAGAGGAGGGAGGTCAAGGACGCCGTCTCCTTCATGAGGCTGGCAGTCAACCCCCTTGATGAGGCAGCCCTTGACAGGATAGGTAACATACCCTCCCGGGGCCTGGGGAAAAAGTCAATTGACAAGCTCAAGGAGTATATAAGAGCCACCGGCGAGCAGGTACCCGGAATCTGGACGAAGCTGTCCGAGGACGGGGCCGGTCTGTCCGGAAAAGCCGGTAAGGGAGCAATAGAGCTCGGAGTCCACATGGGCGAGATCATTAAACGGAGCGGAGAGATCACGTCCGTCGTAGAATACATACTGGAAGGAATAAATTATGAAAGGGAACTAATAAGGATGGACCCCGAAGGGTGGAGGGAGAGGGTGGACAACGTCAGGGAACTCCTTTCCGTAACCTCTTCGACAGAGGGGCTCGAGACGATGCTTGCAGAGATCGCCCTGGTTACCGATATGGACCTTGTTGATGACGAGACGGAGTCGGTGAACCTGATGAGCCTCCACGCTGCCAAGGGACTGGAGTTCCCGGCGGTTTTCATGGTCGGCCTGGAGGAAGCCATATTCCCCCACTACCGATGCATGGACGATCCTGACAGTCTCGAAGAGGAGCGCCGGCTCTGCTACGTGGGCATGACAAGGGCCGAGGAGAGACTCCATCTGTCAGGGGCAAGAAGCAGGGTGCTTTTCGGAACGGTACAGAGGAACGGTTTCTCCCGATTCCTGTGGGAGATCCCTGATGAATTCAAGGAGACCGAGGATATGGGCGGGGAGGAAGCATCCTATGCTGGTGGTAGGCCTTACCGGAGACGTTGGGGCTGGTAAATCCACAGTCTCGTCAATCTGGGCATCCCTGGGGTCGCATGTCGTCAGCGCCGACACGATCGTGGCGGAGCTCTGGAAGAGAAGCGAGATGGTTGAACTCGCCGTAGGGAGATGGGGAGAGAGGATCCTTACACCCGGAATGGCTCTGGACCATTCGGCCATCTCCCGAATAGTCTTCGAAGATGAGACGGAGTACCGCTGGGTCTGCGAGACTATCCACCCTCTGGTGAGAGAGGAGATGGAGAGGACGGTCGAAAGCCTGGACGGGTGGGTCGTTGCAGAGATACCCCTGATGTTCGAGAACGGGGTGCCGGGCTGGATCGATCTCACCGTTTACGTTGAGGCCCCTGAGAATGAGAGGGTCATCCGCAACGCTTCCAGGGGCTGGGACAGGGATGAGCTCAGGAGGCGCGAGCGCTGGCTCCTGGGATCGGACAGGAAAAAAAAGATGGCCGATTTTGTCCTTTGTAACAACGGGACCCGGGAGGAACTGGAAGAGAGAGCCAGCGATCTGGGATCCCGCTTTCTCTCGCTATCCTCCCTGGTGCGGGTCTGCTTCGCGCTGGGCTCGCCTGAAGCCTCCCGCCGACTCTTTCGTGAACTCTCCCGAAACGAGAGGGTCCTCGAGGTGGAGATCGCTCCTGGTGAAGAGTGCAAGTGGAGTGACGTCTTCCACGTGGACCCTGGCCTGATCGTCTCGGCGATCGTAAGATCCGGAGACCTGGAGGAGACCATGTCCATGGCTACAAGGATTTCAGGCGAGGGAGGACCGGTCAGCTCGATCCTGTCAGGGGAGAGACGTTTCCCGAAGGAAGTACTGATGCGGGCCATGGGGAGTGACAAGGGTTGAAGATCATCACCACCCATATCGGTGCCGATTTTGATTCTCTTGCCAGCATGGTGGCCGCCTCAAAGTTATACCCGGGGGCCCGGGCATGCTTTTCGGGTTCGGCCGGGAGAAATGTCAGGGAGTTCCTCAAGAGAACCCCGGGAAGATGGGAGATCCTTACACCCAGCCAGGTAGATATGGACAAGATCTCTATGCTGATCGTCGTCGATGCCCGTTCCCCGGCCAGGATCGCATCCTTTGCAGGGATCCTTGGTCGGCCCGGGCTGGAGGTGCACGTCTATGACCACCACGCGGCGGTCCAGGACGATATCGTGGCCTCCTATTCGCTTATCGAGCCCGTTGGAGCCACGACCACACTCCTGGTGGAGAAACTCCTTGATATGAGTATCCCGGTTACACCCCAGGAGGCCACCCTTTTTGCCATGGGCATCTACGAGGACACGGGGGCGCTGACCTTCGGCGCCACCTCCGAGAAGGATTTCAGGGTCATCCTGAAGCTGAAGGAGCTTGGGGCTGACATGACTGCCATCCCGGCTCACATTGAGCTTTCTCTGGACAGCTCCGAAAGGAGGATCCTGGACAGGCTGATAGAGAATGCCCGAGAGAGGTACATTCACGGTGCCAAAGTGGTCCTTTCGTCGATGACGAACCCCCTTTATGTGGAAGGTCTTTCCCTTTTCGTACACAGGCTCAGGGACTATTTCGACGCCGACGTGGCCTTGGCAGCGGTCCAGATGGAGAAAAGGGTGTATCTGGTCGCACGGGGCCGGGAGGAGATACTGGATGTGGCCAAGTTCCTCTCGCCCCTGGGGGGAGGAGGACATTCCCAGGCAGCGGCGGTCACTCTGACCGGGGTTACTCCCCAGGAGGTGTTGGCAGACCTCGAGGGGAGACTTGAACAGTCCATCCAGCCCCTGGTGACCGTCGGAGAGGTTATGACCAGCCCGGTGATGGCCATATCCCCGGAAATGTCCGTAGAGGACGCCTCCCGGTTGATGATAAGGTACGGACACGCCGCCCTCCCAGTGGTCCTCGAGGGAAAGATCAGGGGGATCATGACAAGGAAGGACCTCGACCGCGCGAAAACCCACGGCCTGGGTGCAGCCCGAGTCCAGGACTACATGACTGAGGACCCGCTTACGATAGGGCCGGGAGCGGCTGTTGCCGAGGCCCACAGGATGATGGTCTCCAGAAACATCGGCAGGCTGCCGGTGACAGTTGAGGGCCAGCTGATGGGGATAGTCACCAGGACGGATATTCTGAGGGCCCTCTTCCCCAGGTCTCTGCCAGCCGAGACGAGGGCCGTTGCTCCGGAGATGCCCTGGGTTGAGAACGTTTCAGGTATAATGGCGACCTTCCTCAAGGCTCCGGTCTCCTCCCTGCTGAGAAAAATGGGGGAGAGAGCCTCGAAGATGGGGATGAGGGCCTACGTGGTGGGAGGTTTTGTTAGGGACCTTTTACTCGGAAGGCCTAACGAAGACCTCGACATAGTTGTTGAAGGAGACGCTGTTGCCTTCCTCGAATCATGGGTTCGGGACGGGGCCCGGGTGGCGATCCACCAGAGGTTCCGGACGGGGACCATCATCTTCCCCGACGGTCGCAAGGTTGACGTCGCCACCGCAAGAAGAGAGTTCTATGAATACCCAGTGGCCCAACCCCAGGTCTCGGTAGATTCGATAAAACACGACCTGTACCGGAGGGATTTCACGGTCAACGCCATGGCTGTGTCGATAACTGCCGGGAACTGGGGGACCCTGGTCGATTACTTTGGCGGCCGTAGAGATGTCAAGGACAGGCTCCTGAGGGTCCTTCACAACCTCAGTTTCGTGGAGGACCCGACCAGGGCGATCAGAGGGATACGTCTTGAACAGAGGCTGGGCTTCCGCATCGAGGACAACACACTCCGGCTTCTGGAGAACTGCATCAAGGGCGGTCTTCTGTCCTTGCTGTCCGGCGTCCGTCTCAGGAGCGAGGTAGAACCCCTTTTCCAGGAGAAAAACGTCCTGGCGGTGGTAAGGAGGCTGAACGCTCTCGGCTTCTGGAGAGCGGTATTCCCGGGTCTGTTGGTTGACAAGGGGGTCTTCAGGACCACCAGGCGGCTTGAGGCGTTCAGGAAGAGACTCTCCAGGGATATACCCGATATGGGCGACAGGCAGTGGCTCTTTTACCTGATGGCCCTTCTCTTCGACTCCCCCGATACGGTTGATCTGCAGGTTATTGACAGGCTCAACCTCTCTCCTGCGGAGAGAGACATAGCGATAAAAGGTCTTTTCGAACTGGGGGCTGCCGAGCACAGGCTTGGCGGGAGAGGGGAGAAAAAGCATTCGCATATTTTCATATTTCTGAAGGAGTACAACCCCATAACGGCATTCTTCTGGGCTGCTGCCACAGAGCGCTGGCGTGTGAGGAGAAGGATCCTTCTCTTCCTTACCCGCCTCCAGAAGGTCCAGCCTATGCTTGTCGGTCGCGATCTGCTTGAGATGGGGTATCATGAAGGCCCTCTGATCGGAGTCATCCTTTCAGGTCTCCAGAAGGCACGGCTGGATGGGGATGTGGAGACCCGCGAAGATGAAATAGAATGGGTCAGAGAAAATTTCCCCCCCGGCACTCCAGGTTCCGGGAGGGGCAAAGGAGAGGGAGTGTAAAGGTTTGGGTCATTTGCCAGCCTTTGGGGATCTGCTGCTGAGCCTTCCGGCAGTCCTCTGGGCCATTACTTTCCACGAGTTTTGCCACGGTTACGCAGCCTATTATCTGGGGGATCCGACGGCGGCGAGAATGGGGAGATTGACACTCAACCCCCTGGCTCACCTTGATCCCATCGGGGCCCTGATGCTGCTCATCTTCCGGTTCGGGTGGGCCAAACCGGTCCCTGTTGAACCGAGGCACTTCAGGCATCCAAGAAGGGACCTGGTGATCGTGTCTCTTGCGGGTTCAACAGGTAACCTGCTCACTGCAGTTGCCTGCGGACTGATTGTGCGTCTTCTCCCCGGTCCCTTCATCGCCATTCCGGCTCTCGGGAGGTTCATTGTCCTGATGGTCCTGATCAATCTCGGTCTTGGGATCTTCAACCTTATACCCGTTCCTCCCCTCGACGGCTCCAAACTGCTTTACGTGTTCCTGCCTGCGTCATGGCTCAGGGGGTTCTTCTGGCTGGAGAGGTACGGGTTCTTTGTCCTGATGGTCCTGCTGGTCCTCGGAGTGGTCCAGGTCATCATCAGCCCTATCATTATGACCCTTTTCCACCTGATACTCTAAAGGAGGGTGCAGCCTTTTGAAAGTTCTCGTCTCAAACGACGACGGCGTATTCGCCACGGGAATAACCGTCCTGACCAGGAAACTCCACGATTGCGGCTATGAGCCGTGCGTTGTGGCTCCTGACAGGGAGCGCAGCAGCGTGGGTCACGCGATAACCCTTAACAGACCTCTTCGTCTATGGGAGATCGAGGGTGGCGGGTACCCGGAGTGCGTCAAGGTCTACGCCAGCGACGGGACCCCGTCGGATTGCGTTGTCCTTGGCCTGGAGGCCGTTGCTCCCGATTCGGCAATGGTCATCTCCGGGATCAACCGGGGGCCAAACCTTGCCGACGACCTGACCTACTCCGGGACCGTTTCGGCGGCCATGGAGGGCCACTTCCTGGGAAAACCATCCATCGCAGTCTCCCTCAACTGTTCCCCGGACGACGGGCAAGAGCATTACGATACCGCGGCAGAGGCTACGGTCTCCCTTCTTGGGAGTTTCGTGGCCTTTCCTTTTCCGGAAGGTATACTGCTTAATGTCAATGTACCCAATATTGCTGAAGAAGACCTGAAGGGCTTCAGGGTAACCAGAAAAGGGGTCCGTATTTACAGGGAGAAGGTGACCCCCCTTAAGGACCCGAAGGGGAGGTCCTACTACTGGGTATCGGGAAGACCGGAGGATGTCATGGAGGAGGGGAGCGATGTGAGAGCGGTCGCTGAAGGGTTTGTCTCAATCACCCCGATCCACATGGACATGACCCACTACCCCTCCATTGAACTTCTACGCAAGGCCGGTTTCGAGCAAGTGCGCCACATGAGGCAACTCGAATTGCCATGAGGCACTCGCGTTATGTCCAAGTCCGGGTCCAAGTACAAATCCATTGGACAAGAGTTTCCAAGTCCACAAGAGTTTCCAAGTCGGATGAGGCAACTCGGTCCATGGACAAGAGTGTCCAAGTCCATTGACATTATCACGGGGTCTCTGTATAATCTCCACAATCGGTTGGAACGATCTCAACAAGGTTGGTGCAGTCATGGCAGTTACCCGTATGAGACGAGCTAGACGAATAAGACCTGTTCTATCTGCGTCGGAGTTCGCACATGAGGCGGCGATGACGGGGAAGAGTAGGTCGTGTGCTCGTCGACAGAGAGGGGATGCAAACCGCTGAAAGCGTTCCTCGTCGAGACCGACTGAATAGAGCCCCCGAGCCGGCCCCCGAAGAAAGTCCTTTTGCAGGGCAAGTAGGGGGAGAACGGTTCAAAGCCGTGAGATAAGGCCAGGAGGCCTAAAAGTAGGGTGGTACCGCGAGTCAAGCTCGCCCCTTCGTAAGAAGGGGCGAGCTTTTTTGTTACTTACAAAAGGAGGGGAAAGGAATGGAATACAAGGGGAAGGTTGTTCTTGCTTACAGCGGTGGTCTTGATACATCGGTGGCGATCAAGTGGCTTGGCGATCAGGGGTACGACGTGGTGACCCTTACTGCTGACGTGGGGCAGACTATAGATCTTGATGCGGCCAAGGAGAAGGCCCTGAAGGTCGGGGCCGTCAATGCATACGTGATGGACTTGAGGCAGGAGTTCGTGGAGACCATGGTCTGGCCTGCCCTGAAAGCCAACGCTCTCTACCAGGGGAAGTACCCGCTTAATTCTGCCCTTTCAAGGCCTCTCATAGCAAAATACCTTGCATGGGTCGCCGAGATGGAGGGGGCCGTGGCAGTAGCCCACGGGTGCACGGGCAAGGGACAGGACCAGGTAAGGATAGAGGTCTGCACCAACGCCCTGAACCCCGACCTGAAGGTCATCGCTCCTGTCAGGGACTGGCACTTCTCGAGGGATGCCGAGATCGAATACGCCCGGGAGAACGATATTCCCGTCCCCGTAACGCTGGAGAGCCCATACTCCATTGACGGCAATCTCTGGGGCAGGTCCATTGAGTGCGGCCCCCTGGAGGACCCCTGGACGGAACCTCCCAGCGATGCTTTCACCATGACCGTGGACCCCTGGGAGGCCCCGGACGAGCAGGAGTACATCGAGGTGTCCTTTGAAAAGGGGATCCCCGTCGCCATAAACGGCAAGGAGATGGACGGCGTGACGCTGATAGGCGAGCTGAACAAGATCGCCGGCGGCCACGGAGTGGGGCGCATAGACATGCTTGAGGACAGGCTGGTGGGTTTCAAGAGCAGGGAGGTCTACGAATGCCCGGCGACGGTCGTCCTTCTCCAGGCGCACCAGGCCCTGGAGAGCATGACCCTGACCAAGGACATAATTGCCGCAAAGGCTGAACTGTCGCTGAAGTACGCGGAGCTGACCTATATCGGATACTGGTACTCGCCACTGAAAAAGGCCTTCGATGCCTTCTTCGATTCTATCCAGGAACACGTAACGGGCACTGTCCGGGTCCGGCTCTACAAGGGGGCCTCGGTTGTCGTAGGGATCAAGGCCGAGAAATCACTCTATGTGGAGACCATGGCTACCTATTCAGAGGGTGATGCCTTTGACCACGAGGCAGCCGCAGGTTTCATAAGGATATGGGGTCTCCCGGTCAAGCTCTGGAGGCAGGTGCACCCCGAAGCAGAGGCAAAGGCTCCGGAACTGAAGATAGTAAGCGGAGCAAAATGAAATTAAGGTAGGTCAGCTAGCCTGATCCCAGGATCTGGAAATCTGGAAGGTCCGGGTCCGCTTCGCAGGGAGAGGTAGTTATGCCCATGACGACTGCCCCAGGGGGTCCTTTGCTGACCCAGTCAAGCATTTCGTCCACAAGATTTGAAGGACCTTGAAGGACCGCTTCGACGCTTCCGTCGGGGCGGTTCCTTATCCATCCATGAACGTCAAGAGCCATGGCGGTCCGCCTGGCTCTCCAACGAAAACCCACCCCCTGGACGATCCCTGTTATTATGACCCTGACGCACTTGTGGTCGCCCATTTTGTGTTCACCTCCGCGGGTGTGCTAAGTTTATCATCGTGGGCAAGAGCTTTTGAATATCTCTTTCGAGGGAAGGTCGGATCATGAAGAGAGAAGTCCGGGTAGAGGAGATACTGGAAAGATCGGGGAAGAAGGCAACGATAAGGGTATCCGGAAGGGTCTTCCGCCCATCCGGCGGGGGGCAGCCCGGTGACAGCGGCTGGCTTGAAGGCGAGGGTTTCAGGGCGGATGTCAGGGATTGCGCCGCTGCAGGGAATGATCTTATTCTGAGAATTGTCGTGAAGGAAGGGGAGATACCTCTGGGGCTGGAGGTAACGGCGACTGTCGATGAGGAGAGGGGCAGGCGCCTTTCCAGGATGCACACCGGTGAACACATACTCTCCAGGGCTCTGGAGAACCAGCTGCCGGGACTCTACGTGGAAAAGGTCTCCGTTGGCGAGAAGGAGAGCACGGTGTTCATGACCTTTGATGGAGAGATCGGCTGGGATGACCTCTTCAGGGCGGAAGAGACCGCCAACGGTGTCATCAGGGCCGACCTGCCCGTTCGGGTGGAGAGGGTTTCCCGGGGGAGTGAGGAAAGATTCAAGGATGTAAAGATAAAGTGGGACAGAATAACCGACAGGGATGTGTCCGTTGTCTCCATCGAAGGTTACGACAGCATAGCCTGTTCGGGGAGTCACGTCGGTTCCACCGCCGAAGTGGGCGGGCTGATCGTTACGGGATTCAAGGGCAGCGCACCCGAATGGGAGGTCAGGTATACCCTGGACAGGCAGGAGATGCTGGAGAAACACAGCAGGGTAGTAAGGGTCCTTTCTAGGGAGATCGGCTGCGAAGAGGAGAAACTCCCATCGGTAATGGCGAGGCTTCAGGAGGAACGCAGGGAGGCCTCAAGGAAGCTTGACAAGGCCAGAAGATACATAGAGATCCCCTGGGAGCATCTTTCCGAAGAACCGGGGAGAGTCCTCTTCTTCGGGATCGAAAATTTCCCCCTGGAGCTGGCCTCCTCGGGGGCAAAGAGAAAGATAGAGGAAGATCCGGGGTGTATTGTTGGCTTCGTCTCCCAGGAAGAGGGCGGAGGTGCTGATTTCATTCTCGCTGCCGGAGATCAGGTAAAGGTAGATCTGAGAGGGCTTCTCAAGGAGAGGAAAGAGCTGCAGGCCAAGGGCGGGGGCGCGCCCGGCTGGGTCCAGGGAAGGGCAGGGAACGGTTCATTGCCCCTATGGAAGAGGGCACTACTATCTCTAGTTGACAAATAGTCAACAACATGTCATTATTGAACACAACAGATCGGGAGGTGCTCCCTCTCCGGACGAGCCACCCGGGGAGGACCCGAGGCAACAGAAAGGGAGGAATGGACATTGGCCGCCTTCGCCGTAACTTCAGAGAATAAAGGGATACCCTCTGAGATAATGGAGTTGCTCCCTGACCTGCCTCTGGAAGTACTCTTTGACGGGAACCGGGCGCCATTCAATGCCAAGTGGAGAGACAGGATACTCGTTCACGACCTTGCAGGAGGATCCGGGGCCTGACAGTCGCCAAATGGGACGTCCTCGTCCTCTTTTTTTGATATAGTACCTTCAGGGAACTGCGCAAAGAGAAAACCGAGGAGGTCCTTAATGCCCATTCTTTTCTTTTTCTCCATATCGGCAGCGGCGATAACCTTCACTCTTTTCTATACATGGTGTGTCCAGAAGCCTGTCCTGACAGTCAGCAGGTCCTTTCAGGGCGAGGCCCGTACGGAGGAGACGTCACTTGGAGAGGTAGAAAAGCTCCCCAAGGCCGTTATGCCCCTGGTGTGGTATCCGCTGAAGATGGTGCTTTTCCTGGGAGAGACCTATATCCAGGCGGCCTGGGGAGCGTACTGCGTTCTCCGGGTCTTCAAGGCGATGGGGGAGGCCGGTCTTGAAAGTGGAATGCCCTTTCACATAGCCGCCTTCGTCGCCTGTATCGGTGCTCTGGGGTACGTTGCCAGGAAAGAGCCGAGGAAGGATATACTGACTGTCATCCAGTCCTGCATAGGAATGGGCAGTTATATGGTCTTCGTTCTGAACAGGTCAGCCCTGTCCACCTACTACCCATGGCTGGTGGATTACTTCTCCAGGTAGACCTCTGAGAGGGGGTGATCCATTCCCCCGTCATACCCACCGGATGGAGTTTGCCTTGAAAACGACGACCACAGGCGATCCTGGGACGATGCCCAGTTTTGAAAGGGAGCCCGTTGTGACCCTGGATGTAAAGATCGTTCCCCCCGCGTTGACCGTCACAAGGACATTACCTTCCCCGTTCTCCAGGTTCATCCTCACTACCGTTCCCCGGATGGTGTTCCTGGCCGATGTGTTGCCAGGGTCGTTCAAGGAAAGGATGATATCCTCCGGGTCAAGCAATCCCGTGGAATAGACCTCTTCCGGTCCCCTTACCGCCGTTATGACCTGCCCGTCCTCAAGGCGTCTGCAGTAGGTCCCGTCACGGGACTCCTCCCAGGGACCGGGGATTATGTTCTCGATGGTCCTTGAACGGATCCTTCCGGAGAACATGGAGATCACTTCGTCTGATGCAGTATAGGCCCAATCGATATCATGGCTGACGATCACTATGGTAGTGCCGAATCTTTCCCTGGCGTCGACGATGGCCCGGGCGATTATCCTCCCACTGCTTGCATCGATGCTGGCCGTCGGTTCATCTAGGAGGAGAACTTCAGGCCTCAGGACCAGCCTGGAAGCCAGGGCAACCCTCTGGGACTCACCCCCGGAGAGCTGGAACCAGAGCCTTCCCGCGAAATCACCGGGATCAAGACCTACCATCTCCAGGGCATGGTTCACCTTCGCCGAAAGCCCCTCCTTTATTCCCCTTGCCCTGAGGCCATAGGCAACGTTGTCGAAGACGGTCCTCTTCAACAGTTTCGATTCCTGGAGCAGAAGCGTTGCTTCTCTCCTGAGAGTTTCGTCTATCTCGATAACGGGCTCTCCCCTGAAGAATACCCGACCGCTTACAGGTCTTTCAAGAAAGGCCAGGATCCTCAGAAGGGTACTCTTTCCGCTTCCGTTGGGACCTGTTATGCCGACGATAGATCCCTTTCCGATCTTCATCTCCGGTACTTCGAGAACGGTTCGCCCCCCGTAGGATTGGGTTACGTCCTTAAGCTCGTAGATATTCGTCAAATGGAAGCCCTCCTCCTGGCGACGGAAACGAACCCGTTCACCGCAAAGGCGATAGCCAGCAGTACGATGCCCAGGGCGATGCCCTCGGCGAACTGCCCCTTCCCTGTCTCAAGGGCGATGGCGGTGGTTATGGTCCGAGTCCTCCACTTGATGTTGCCGCCTATCATCATTGAGACGCCGACCTCGGAGATTATCCGGCTGTAGGCCGTCATGGCCGCGGCGACCACAGCGTAGCGTCCCTCCCAGAGAGAGCTGGCGGCAAGTTGACCTGGGGAAGCACCGAGCGTCATCAGCGTCAGTTTGACGGAATCCTCCATCTGTTCCGTTGCCGACGCGGTCAGGGATACGACGATAGGGAGGCCCAGGACGAACTGGCCTATGGCAACCCCCCGCAGGGTGAAGAGAAGACCAAAGCCCCCAAAGGGACCGCTCCTGGAAATGAATGCATAGACCAGTAATCCCACCACCACCGTAGGTATCGCCATGAGGGTGTCCGATATGGTCCTGAAGGCGTGCTTGCCCGGGAAGGTGTAGTAACCTAGGATGAATCCCAGCGGGATACCAACGGCAAGAGTGACAAGTATCGAAAAGGTCGAGACCTTGAGAGTCGTGAATATGGCGCTGAAGGTCTCTTCCTGTCCTGAGAAGAGGATGATGAATGCCTTTCTGAAACCTTCTGCCAAGTAACCCATGGCTACCTCCGGAGTGATCTGTCCTAATTTTTGTCTGGAGATGTGCTGATAGCAATGATCTTAAACCATTCTTCAAGCCCTTTCAAAAAGGGACCCCGCAAGATCCCCAGGGGGGTGGGGAAGATGCGGGGTCCCCTGCCAGTTGGCAAGGAAAGGCTATTTCGCGTTGGGCACGAAGAGAGGTTTACCCAGCAGGGTGAATTCACCGATCATCTTCTGGACCTTGTCGGAACGCATCCAGTCGGAGAACTTGAGGGCCAGATCGTAGCGGATGTGGTCTCCCCTGACAGGATTGACGGCGATGACGCTGTACTGGTTGAAAAGGACCTCGTCACCCTCTACCAGAATGACCAGGGGAGGGTTACCCTTGTGGTTGTCCTCGTACTTGATGAAGGTGCCCCTGTCGGTCAGGGTGTAACCATCCCTCTCGGCGGCGATGTTGATGGTATTGAGCATGCCCTGGCCCGTCTGGATGTACCAGCTCTCCTTTTCAGGCTGCTCGATCCCGGATCTCTTCCAGAGGTCGATCTCCATGGCGTGGGTGCCGGAGTTGTCGCCGCGGCTGGCGAAGGTGGCCTTCTTGCTTGCTATGGTAATAAAAGCCTCCCTGACGGTCTTTCCTTTTATCTTCGCCGGGTCTGAAGCAGGTCCGATTATAACGAAGTCGTTGTACATGACTTCGCGGCGGTTGACACCATAACCGTCCTCGACAAATTTCTTTTCAAGGTCTGGAGCATGCACCAGGAGTACGTCTACGTCGAGGTTCTTGCCCAGCTCAAGGGCCTTGCCGGTCCCTACCGAGACCCACTGGAGCTCGATTCCCGTGTCCTTGAGGAACTCCGGGGCCAGAACATCGAGAAGTCCTGTGTTGTCCGTACTGGTAGTAGTGGCCATGCGAAGGATCGGGGCTGCGAAGGCCGCTGTAACGGCAATGGACAGTACCACTAGGGAGAGGAGAAGGACCCTTACTGAACGCTTCATTCAAACCAACCTCCTGAAGATGGAATATCGGAGATATCTCCGTTGACAAAAAGACCGTCTCCCCGTGGAAAGGAGGAGACGGTCCAGGAGTCCGGTCCTTCTCTTCCTCCTTTCCAAACACGGGAGGCGCTCCTGTTTCCGGGAACGCCCTTCGGCCTGTCGCCATAGGAAAGCCCTTTAGGCGGTCAGACTCGGAGGTTTTTGTTAAAAGGAATATACCACGTATCGAAGGGCAGGTAAAGGGTCCGTGACAGTTCATGTGGAATGGCGGTAGCGCAGCAGCAGAACCATGGGAGAAGTGTCAGGAACGTCAAGAAAGTCCGTAAAATTTACCTGTAGGGGGTATATCCATTTCGAAATAGGGCTATAATATTCGGACTGGCTAATATATATGAACGAGCGGGAGGTAGAACATGAAAGACAGGCAGGCAGGTATGGATGCGGTCCACTCGGGGGACAGAGTCCTCGAAGGAGTTTCGAGGCCGAAGGTCCCTCCTATTTACGCCAGCTCCGTTTTCTCCTTCGATTCGCTATCCGACCTCGATAGTGTTTTTGACCACGAGAAGCCCGGATACATATATGCCCGTATGGGGCATCCGAACGCCTCCCTTCTCGAGGAGACCATGTCAGCCCTGGAGGGGACCGATTCAGCCCTGGTATTCTCATCGGGGATGGCGGCCATTACAACGGCGTTCCTGACGGCCCTAAGGCCCGGGGACCAGGTGATAGCCGACAGGGTCCTTTACGGAGGCAGTTTTTCTTTCCTAGACGGATTCCTCAGGGATTGGGGGGTGTCGGTGGAGCTGGTGGATACCCTGGATCACGATCAGGTCCGTGAGGCTTTATGCCCAAAGACAAGAGTGATCTATCTGGAGACCATCTCCAACCCTCTCATGGGTGTCGCAGACCTCCCGGTCCTGGCAGAGATAGCCGCTTCTGCAGGGGCGATGCTCTTCGTAGATAACACCTTCGCAAGTCCCGCCATCTGCAGACCTTCCTCCATGGGTGCCCATGTGGTAATTCACAGCCTTACGAAGTATATCAACGGCCACAGCGACGTGACGGGGGGGGCTCTGGCAGGGAGTGGAGAGTTCGTTGCCGAGGCCTCTCGGCTGCGTTCGATGATGGGCGGAAGCATGAGCCCCTTTGATGCATGGCTGGTACAGAGGGGTATCAGGACCCTGCACCTGAGGATGGCGGCCCACTCGGCTAACGCCCTCCAGATAGCAAGGACCCTCGAGAGGCATCCTCTGGTAGAGAGGGTCGAATACCCCGGTCTGGAGAGACACCCAAGCTACGGAACGGCCAGGAAGGTGCTTGAAGGCGGTTTCGGCGGCATGCTCAGTTTCGAGATAAGAGGGGGCGAAAGAGCCGCAGCGCGTTTCGTGGATGGCCTGAGACTAGTGGAACTGGTACCCAGCCTTGCTTCCATTTCGACGACCATTTCCCACCCGGCAAAGACATCTCACCGTTCCCTTTCAGAGGTCCAGCGGAGGGAGTCAGGCATATCGGACGGTCTGATCAGACTCTCCGCAGGCATTGAGCCAGTGGAGGCCGTCCTGGAGGATCTCCTCCAGGCTCTTGACGGGATCAGTGGAGAATAAGAGAAAAAGGAGGAGGGTACTCAATGAAGAAGGTGCTTGTTACTTTTCCGGAAGACAGGGCCGCTGATCTGGCCCTGGCCGATGCTCTGGGAGGCGTGGCAGAGATCTCCAGGATCCCGGAGAGAGGGGATCCCTCGCGGTCCGGTGTTCTGAAGGAGGCCGACGCGGTAATATCATTCATGATGCACAGCGAGATCGACCCCGGGGAGTTCTCCCTCCTGAAAGAAGGCTGTCTCCTCCAGTCCATGCAGGCAGGAGTGGATGCTCTCCCCTTCAGCGACATCCCCGAAAGTGTGACCATATGCGCCAATACCGGAGCCTGGGCAGACCCCATGGCGGAGCATATCCTTGGAATGATCCTGTCGCTGGGGAAATTCCTTCAGAAATGCCACAATCGTCTTGTCAAGGGACAATTCGACCGAAGTATCGTCAGCACATGGTTCCGTGGAAAGACCTGCGGGTTCGTCGGCTACGGAGGTATCGCCAAGGCCGTGGCAAGACTCGTCCGCCCTATGGGGATGAAGGTCATTGCGGTGAACACCAGGGGCAAGACAGACGAGGATATTGATCTCATCGGGACCATGGATGATCTGCCGAGGATCCTTCAGGAGTCGGACGTTCTGGTGGTCGCAGTACCCTTGACCCGGAAGACCCTGGGCCTTTTGGGAGAGAAAGAACTTGCCATGATGAAAGAGGATGCTATCCTGATCAACCCTGCCCGGGGTGCTGTCATTGACCAGAAAGCACTCTACGAGAGGATGAAAGCCTTCCCCGACTTCCGTGTCGGGATAGATGCTTGGTGGGTTGAGCCCAATACCCATGGGGAATTCAGGATAGACTACCCCTTCTTTGAACTGGACAACCTGCTCGGGTCGCCTCACAACTCGAACCTTGTTGATGGCATCTTCCCCGTGGCGGCTGGTATCGCTGCAGGCAACGTAAGGGCTTTCCTCGAGGGTCAAACTCCAAGGAGCATTGTGGACAGAGAGGATTACCTTTTTTGAGGATCCTTCAGTAGCAGGGAGGGGGAAGAACAGGCAATGATAGGACATTTCAGTTTCGAGCTTCCCACCAGGATCGAGTTCGGTCCGGGAGTTTCGTCGACCCTAGTGGAGGTGCTTCTCGAACTGGGGAGCAGGCGGCCCCTGGTCGTGACAGACAAGGGCGTCATCGATGCTGGCATATTCGGCAGGATAAAGGAACACCTTGAAAGAGGCGGGATCGAGTTCTGCGTCTTCAGCTCCGTCGAGCCCAACCCCAAGGACAGGGATGTCATGAACGGGGCTTCGGCTGCAAGGGAGTTCGGGGCCGACTCGATCGTCGCTATCGGCGGAGGCAGCCCCATTGACTGTGCCAAGGGAATAGGGGTGATCATAACCCATGGGGGAAAGATAAGAGACTTCGAGGGCAGGAACGCCATAACAAAGGAGACCCTCCCCATGGTTGCCATACCTACCACTTCCGGAACGGGGAGCGAGGTCACTTTCAGCTCGGTCATCACTGACACTGGGGACAGGTTCAAGTTCAGTATAAGGCACCCCCGGATAGCTGCAAGGGTAGCGCTCTGCGACCCTGAGCTGACAGTCTCGATGCCCCCGATGCTGACGGCTGCCACCGGAATGGATGCACTGACCCATGCGATAGAGGGGTACACGGCGAGGCCGTCGGAACCGATAGCCGATGCCTGTGCCCTTCACGCCATCGGAATAATAGTCCGGAACCTCCCGGAAGCGGTCGGTTCGGGGAGCGATATGAATGCCCGCTCCTCGATGCTGATGGGGAGCATCCTGGCGGGGATATCCTTTTCTCATTCCGATGTGGCCGCAGTCCACTGCATAGCGGAAGCACTGGGAGGCCTGTACGATGCCCCCCACGGGATGTGCAACGCCGTGGCCCTGGCGCCGGTAATGCGATACAACATGTCCTTCTGTGTTGAACGTTACGCAAGGGTGGCCGAAGCCATGGGGTTGAGGTTCACCACCGACCAGGAAGGGGCGGAGAAGGCCGTGACCCGTGTGGAAGAGCTGGCCGTCGAGGTTGGACTCCCGCCTTTCAGTTCTCTGGGTGTCCGGGAGGAAGACCGCGAGAGGATCGCGGAGTTCTCGGCAATGAACGGGAGCAACGCGAGCAACCCCCGGCCAATGAAAAAGGAGGATTACCTGGCACTTCTCAAAATGATGGGTTAGAAAGCACTTGCATCAAGACCGTTGTTCAAGGTGGTTCCTTTTCTCCTCCCCAAAGGTCTTCCTCATCGGCGACCTTGTAGAGGTGATCGAGGATCTCGGCGAACAGCGGGTCGGCCCGGCGGGGCGGGTCTGTCCTGAGAAAGGTCCTTTCCCTGACGATCCCGTTCTCCTTCCAGGACTTCCCGCCGGAGATGCAATTCTGAAAAAACCCTTGCATATGGTCCAGGGACCTGGCGAAGCGGGACTCGAGGGTCTTTTCGGCTTCAAATTCGTCCCAAAGGCCCCGGAATTCCTCGGCCAGGTCGTCGGGAAGTGATGAAAAGAGGCGCGTCGCAGCCTCTTCTTCCTTCGCTCTCTGGGCTGCCACGCCAGCTTCGTCGTAGGCGTAGGTGTCCCCGGCGTATATCTCGACAAGGTCATGGGTCAGGACGAGCTTGAGCGTCCTCAATAGGTCTGTCTCAAAACCGATCTCGTCCTTGAGGAGCATCGCCCACAGGGCAAGGTGCCACATGTGTTCGGCAATGCTTTCTCTTCGGCTGCCGTCCCACAGGTAGCCCTTCCTGAGTACGGTCTTCGCCCTGTCCGTGGTTACCAGGAAATCAAGTATTTTGCCTGTTCTTTCGTTCATCCATAACACCTCCGGTATCCGGTATCGATCCAAATCAAGGGTTCCCGAGATCCCACCTCCTTCCGTTTTGACCTGAGGAGAGCCCTGAAGGGGGTTTGCTTTTGGGATTGAATGCAATATATTGTATTTGAGCAAGAGACCCTTCCCCCTGTCGGGGGAAATATCCAAGGAGGACCGCTTCAGATGAAGATCGATGACAAGTACATGGATATTCCGGGACGGAGAAAGGAATTCCCCGCCCTCTCAAGAGAACACAACGGATACCCCCTGGCTTTCTTCGACGGACCGGGGGGGACCCAGGTCCCCCAGGCGGTAATTGACGCCGTCGTATCCTACTACTGTACCTGCAATTCCAATACCCACGGGTTCTTCGTGACCACGAACGAGTCGGACAGACTCCTCGAGGGTGCCAGGGAAGCCATGGCCTCGTTCCTGGGTGCGGGCGGGGGCAGGAATATCTCCTTCGGCCACAACATGACCACCCTTAACTATACCCTGAGCAGGGGCATAGGCAAGGCCCTTTTCCCGGGCGACGAGATACTGATCACCCAGCTTGACCACGAAGCCAACCGGGGACCGTGGCTTTCCCTGAGAGAGGAAGGTGTTGTCGTCAGGGAGGTAGCCCTTCTCCCGGACGGGACACTGGACTACGACGATCTCAGGACCAAGATCAACGAGAACACACGTCTTGTCGCCATGGGTTTTTCTTCCAACGCCCTCGGTACCGTGAACGAGGTCGGGCTGGTCAGGGAGTTGACACACAAGGTCGGAGCCTGGCTTCTAGTCGATGCGGTCCATTACGCTCCCCATTTCCCCATCGACGTAAACGCCCTTGGGGTTGACTTCCTCCTCTGTTCAGCCTACAAGTTCTACGGTACCCATATAGGGGTCCTCTATTCGCGGGACGGTCTTCTCGACCGCATCCCCGTGTATACCCTCAGGACCCAGGAACAGCATGCGCCCTACTGTATTGAAACGGGGACCCTCAACCATGCAGCCATTGCAGGCGTCAAGGCCGCTGTGGAGTACATTTCCACCTTCGGCACAGGCGAGACCCTGCGTGCCAGAATTGTCTCCGGAATGGAGAGGATAGGGGAGTACGAGCATATCCTGGGCCTGGAGATCTACCGTGGACTCAAGGGCATCAAGGGGGTCGAGGTGGTCGGTCCTGACTTTGGAAAGGGGAAGAGGGTGCCCACGGTATCCTTCACGATGGAGGGGATGGACCCCATCGATGTCTGTACCCTTCTCGACCGTAGGGGAATCTGCGCCTGGGACGGGCACTTCTATGCCGTTCGCCCGATCGAGGTCCTGGGCCTCCTTGAAAAAGGAGGGGTCACCAGGGTCGGCGTATCACTGTACAATACGGCCGATGAAGTCCAGAGACTTCTCGAAGCGGTAACAGATATTGCCGAAGGCAAGTTGCGAAAGGAATAGGATCATGAGGGTCCTCTTCATCGGCTTCGGGAATGTAGGAAGAACAGTCGCAAGGATCCTTTCCCGGGAAAGGTCCCGGTTCCCCGCGATGGAGGTGCTCGACGGCCTTGTTACGGCAGGCATAGTCACGAGAAGAGGAGGCGCCATGGTCTCAAGTGACGGAGTCGACCTGGACCGGGCCCTGGAGGACATGGAGACCCTCGGACGTTTCAATGAGAAGGAAAGGAGCTTCTGCAGGATCACAGCCGAGGAGGCTGCTTCCACCCTTGATTACGATGTGCTTGTGGAGCTTTCCACCCTTTCGATAGAGAAAAGGGGTGAACCGGCGGCGACCCATATCAGGACGGCATTGAAGAGAGGCCGCCATGCAGTTTCGGCAAACAAGGGGCCCGTAGCCTTTGCTTACAGGGAGCTCTCGGAACTTGCGAGGAACGCCGGAAAGGAGTTCCTCTTCGAGACGACGGTCATGGACGGCGCACCCGTCTTCAACCTGAGCAGGTCCTGCCTTAGAGGGTGCGTTATCGACGCCGTAGACGGGATACTGAACTCTACAACGAACTTCATTCTTGGAAGGATGGAGGAGGGAGCCGGGTTCGACCAGGCTGTTCGGGAGGCCCAGGAGATAGGTGTGGCCGAGGCGGACCCCGGTAACGATGTTGACGGTTGGGACGCAGCCGCCAAGGTGGCAGCTCTGGCGAACGTACTTCTCGAAGGCGAGATCACGCCCCTTGAGGTCGAAAGAGAAGGGATCCGCAATATAAGTATCGACAGGATAAGGAAGGCAGCCGGTTCGGGTCGGAGACTGAAGCTGATCTGTCGGGCATGGAGAGATCAAGGAGGGGTCCACGGAAAGGTCGGAGTCGAGGAGGTTCCGATGGATCACCCCTTCGCGCTGGTAAGAGGCGGGGGAGCGGTACTCAGGTTCCAGACGGACCTGATGGGACCCGTTCTCGTGACCCAGGAGAAACCCGATCTGTACGATACTGCCTACGGTGTTCTCGGGGATCTGGTGCAGATTTTGGAAGGCTGTAGATATTGACAGGATGATACTTGTAAGGGGGAGCTTCCGCTGGTATATTTGAAAAGATTTCAAAAGGGGGGGTAGAGTTGACGAGAGGGAAGACGATGAAGAACCTCGAGGAGGCTTTCAGCGGTGAGTCACAGGCCAACCGGAAGTATCTGGCCTTCGCAAAAAAGGCAGATGATGAGGGTTTTCACCAGATAGCCAGGCTTTTTAGGGCCACTGCCGAGGCCGAAACGATACATGCCCACACTCACATGCGCTCCATGGGAATGATCGGCACTACCGCAGAGAACCTTGATGCCGCCATTGCCGGTGAGACCTATGAGTTCAAGAGCATGTACCCGGCTTTCATCGAAGATGCCGTGGCTGAGGGGGAGAAGCAGGCGGAAAGGTCCTTCAGACTGGCCAGCGAAGCGGAAAAGGTCCATGCGGGTCTCTACGAGAAGGCAAGGGAAGCCCTTGGTTCGGGAGATAGCTTCGATTATTACCTGTGCACTGTCTGCGGCCACATCGCAGAAGGAGGGGCCCCTGACTCCTGCCCGCTCTGCGGGGCGAAGGCCTACAGACTGGTCGAATGAGGCACCTAAAGGTGCTTCTGTAGTATTCCAGGCTCGAAAAGGGGGCCCCTCAGAGGGTCCCCCTTTTTGTCGGTGGACGGAGATGGGGTATAGTATTCCGGAACGGACCGCTTCCGGAAGGAGTGAAGAAATGTACAAGATAAGGGTCCTGAACAGCGAAGACCTAAAGAAATTACTGGATATAAGGGACGTTATTCCCGCCGTGGAGACGGCCTACGAGCAGTACTCCCGGGGCGAGGCCGAGCTTTTTCCGGTAATCGCCCATGAGTTCGATGGCGGGCTCCGGGAAATGGACATCAAGTCAGGCTTCCTTTCCAGAACGGGTCTGGCGGGGCTCAAGGTCATCGGGTACGTGGCAGACAACCCCGACAAGAGGAGGATCCCCGCCGTATCGGGGCTTGTCATGGTTCTTAGCATTGAGACCGGAAGACCCGTGGGGATCCTGGACGGAATGGTAATTACCGAGATAAGGACTGGAGCCGCTGGTGCCGTGGGCGCCAGGTACCTTGCAAGGAAAGGGTCCAGGGAGGTGCTGATCGTCGGTTCCGGGGCCCAGGGCAGAGCCCAGCTCCATGGGCTGATGAAGGTCCTTTCAGGTATCGAGGTGGTTCGGATCGCAGGCAGGGACCCGGAGAAGCTCTCCAGGTTCGTTAATGAGATGTCTTCCCTTTACCCGGGGGTGTCCCTCTCGGCCGTCCGGATGGAAGATATCCAGGGGGCTGTCTCCTCGTCGGACGTGATCGTGACCTGTACTCCCTCCCACGAACCGTACATCAGGAAGGATTGGGTCCGGCCCGGGACCCACATTAACGCCATCGGAGCAGACTTCTCGGGGAAGCAGGAGCTGGACGAGGATCTACTCCCCCTTTCCCGTCTCGTTGCTGACAGCAAGGTCCAGACCCTTGAGATAGGCGAGATGCAGACCGCCTTCAGGAGAGGTCTTGTCAGGGAATCCGATGTGATCGAGATCGGGAGCGTGATCTCCGGTGATGTGGCCGGAAGAAGGAGCGAAGAGGAGATAACCGTCTTTGACTCCACGGGCATGGCTCTCCAGGATATCGTGACGGCCAATCTGGCCCTGGTCAGGGCAATAGAACGAGGGATCGGTTCACTGGTGACCATGTGACGGCGGAAGGAGGGACCCCTTCATGCTCATAGTGCCCGAGATGAAAGATGTTCTGGAAGCTGCCAAATTCCTGGAAGGAAGGATCAGGAGAACTCCTGTTGAGATGTCCCTACCCCTTTCGGAGGCTGCACGCTCTGAAGTGTTCCTCAAGCTGGAGAACCTGCAGCTCTGCGGTTCCTTCAAGGTAAGGGGCGCCCTCAACAAGATGTACTCTCTTTCAGGGCAGGAGAAGGATAGAGGCGTCATCACGGCCTCGTCCGGAAATCACGCACAGGGAGTGGCAATGGCCGCTAACCTTCTAGGCGTGAGGGCTGTCATCTGCGTCCCCGGTTCGTGCCCCCAGACAAAGAGAGATGCCATCCTCTCCAGAGGTAAGGGAATGGTGGAGCTGAGGGTTATCGGCCGCTTCTACGACGAAGCAGAGGAAGAGGCCAAGGCGGCAGCTGAAAGAGAGAAGCTTGTCTACGTCTCCGCCTACGAGGATCACCATATCGTCTGCGGCCAGGGCACCCTCGGTCTTGAGTTCCTGTTGGACGTGCCCGACCTGGACCTTTTAATTGTCCCCATCAGCGGGGGAGGGCTTATCGCCGGTGTCGCCACCGCTGCCAGAGCCCTCAGACCGGGCATAGAGGTAGTTGGAGTGCACGCCTCGACCAACCCTTCATGGAAAGTGGCTTGGGAAAAGGGAGAGGTCGTCCCCGTAGAGGAGAGCGATACTTATGCCGACGCCCTGGCGGGTAAGATCCATCTTGCAGGGAAAAAGACCGGAATAATTATCAGCGGGGGCAATATCGGAGATGCCACGCTCCTGAAAGCCGTTGCGGAAGCAGGTGATATGTATTGAGCGACGAAGGAGAAGAGAAAAGAAAAAACACGGAGGACAGAGGACGTTCGCCCCTGACGGTGATCCTGTTCTTTACCGTAACACTGGCGCTTGCGGTAAAGTTACTGATCAACATCCCCTTTTTCCGGGAGTTCTTTTCGGGCTACGGCAAGTTCATTCTGCTTCCCGTTCTGCTTTTTCTTGCCTACATAGGCATTCACCGAAAGGGGTAAAGATCCCCCTGCCTGGCCCCAAGACTCTTCAGGCCTTCCTGTACAAGGGACAGGACCATGGATTTCTGACTGATCCATGACGGGGAAACCAGCTCCGGGGGGGAAGCGTCTGCAGAGATCCTCTGGAGGATGACCCTGTCAGGTATGTACCTGATAGCTTCGATAACATCATGAACGTACTCCTCGACTTCCGGCGGAATGAAGGTTCCTGACCGGAAAAGGGCCTCAAGCCTGGTCCCGGTGAGGACGTACAGCGGGTGGAACTTGAGGGCGTCCACCCCGAGGTCCGAAAGCTGCAGAGAGGAGGCAGCGAGCTGCCCTTTTTTTTCTCCGGGGATCCCGGAGATAAGGTGGGCGCAGGTGAATATCCTCCTTCGGGAAGACCTGGCAAGGACATCAATGACCTCGGATGTCCCGTGGCCTCTTTCCAGCCAATCCAGCCCCGAAGGGTCCATGGTCTGAACACCCAGCTCTATCCAGACATCGATCGATCTCTCCCTGGAGATCCTCTCCAGCATGTCAAGTATCTCGTCGGGAACCTGGTCGGGCCTTGCCCCGACCGCGACCCCTGCGACCTTTCCAAGTCCCGATGCAAGCGAAAGGGTCCTTTCAAGCAGCTCCTGGAAGAAGTCGCTGGCTGTATTGGTCGACGAGTAGCTCTGGAAGTAGAGAAGGGCCATGACGTCACGGCCCTTCCTCTGGATCCTTTCAAAACCGCTGCGGATCTGCGTTTCCAGGTCCTCGCTCCTGAGAAAGGCGCCTGAACCGCCCCCCCTTGCATCGCAGAAAATGCACCCGCCGAGGAGGTCGCTGTCCCTGTTGGGACAGCCCATCCCCGTGTCCAGGGGTATCTTCCGGACCTCCGTCCCCCATCTCCTCCTGAGCCAACGGGACCAGCTGTTGTAAGGAGGGTGTCGATCCTGCAAATGCTAGAGCTCCCTGAAGGCCGAGGAAGGGGCCAGCGGGAGGTCGCTGATCTCCTTCCTGGACTCGGTTACCTTCAGCCTCGCCGAGGCTGTGTCTTCCCAGACCTTCTCGTGGACCTTGTCATCGAAGAGGGATATGATCCTTGCCGCAAAGAGAGCAGCGTTCCTGGCGGCACCAATTCCCATGGCACCCACCGGGACTCCAGGCGGCATCTGGGCGATCGACAGCAGCGCATCGATCCCCCCAAGGGTCCCCGCCGGTGCGGGGACGCCGATCACCGGTATGGTGGTATGGGCTGCTATCACCCCCGGAAGAGCTGCCGAAAGACCCGCCACGGCAACAATGACCTTGATCCCTCTTGCCTTCGCGTTCCTCGCGTAGTTGACTACGTCATCGGGTGTCCGGTGGGCCGAGGCCACCGTTATCTCATAGGGTATTCCCAGGGTCTCAAAGACCTCTTTGGCCTTGACCCCCAGATCCAGGTCCGAAACGGACCCGAGCACTATTCCTGCGACCGGTCCTTCCAAGGTGATCTTCCTCCCTTCAGGGCTATATCGCTTCTGAACCTGGCGCCCTCGAAACGGATGCTTTCAATTGCACGGTAGGCTCCCGAACGGGCCGCCTGTATGTCTTCTCCCGTTCCCACAACGGTAAGGACCCTTCCCCCCGATGTGATCAGTCTGCCGGAACCATCCCTGGCCGTCCCGGAGTGAAAGATGAAAGTGCCATCTTCCATCTCAGCCCGGTCAAGACCAGACAGGGGGAACCCACAATCGTAGGGGCCAGGGTAGCCCCCGGAAGCGAGTACAACACCGACGGCTGTCCTTGAAGGTCCCGGGCAGGGCGCATCTTTGAGGCTCCCCCTGGCACAGCATGCCGCCAGAAGGGCGAGATCACCGCCGAAAGCTGGAAGGACCACCTGTGTCTCAGGGTCGCCCATACGGACGTTATACTCCAGGACTCTCACCTCTCCGGCGGGATCCACCATCAGCCCGAAGTAGAGGACCCCCCTGAATGGGATCGAGTCCTTCTTTAGCCCCGCCACGGTCGGTTCGATGACCTTTTTGATCACTCTGTCCATGAAAGGCTTGTCCGCCCACGGGACGGGTGAATAGGCCCCCATCCCTCCGGTATTGGGCCCCTTGTCGCCGTCAAAGGCCCTCTTATGGTCCTGGCTTGTCGGAAGGATCCTGAAGGAGATCCCGTCGGTCAACACCAGCACGGTAAGCTCCTCACCAGGGAGATGATCCTCAATAACCACTCTTTTCCCGGACTGTCCCAAAAACATCTTGACGAGGAGGCCAGCGCAGGTCTCCCTTGCCTCCATGAAAGAGTCGATCACGAAGGCTCCCTTGCCGGCCGCAAGGCCGTCGGCCTTTACCACGTAGGGAGGTTCCCTCTTCAGGAGGGCCTTCTCTGCCTGTTCAAGGTTCTCGCAGATATCGAAACCTGCTGTAGGCACACCGTGCCTGGACATGAAGTTCTTCGCAAAGGCCTTGCTCCCCTCCAGCATGGCTCCCTCTTTTCCCGGTCCAAGAACGTCAAAGCCCCTGTTACGCAGTACGTCGGCAGCGCCAGCCACAAGCGGAGCCTCAGGCCCAATGACGACAAGGTCGGGTGACAGGGTACCTGCCAGGTCGAGGATCGACCCCGGATCCGAAATATCAACTGGGTGGACAATGGCGGCCTTCTCTATTCCCGCGTTACCGGGAGCGCAATGGACGGAGCTCACCAAGGGGGATCCGGCGAAAGCCCAGCAAAGGGCGTGCTCCCTGCCTCCACCGCCCAGGACAAGAACTCTCATGGTCTCACCCCCGTTCAGTGGCGGAAGGTCCGCCAGCCGCTGATGAACATGCTGATACCCAGCCGCATAGCGGCTTCACTGACCTCTTCGTCCCTTATCGATCCTCCAGGCTGGATTACCGCCGCCACTCCCGCATCGGCGGCTATCTCAAGACTGTCAGGGAAGGGGAAGAAAGCATCGGAACCCATCACTGCTCCAACGGCCTTCCCATCAGCCTGCATACAGGCCCACCTCACGGCATCGACCCTGCTGGTGAAGCCCCTTCCGAGACCGACGGTAGAACCTTCCCTTACTAGCGAAATGGAGTTGCTCTTGCTCAAGGCTGCCGCTTTCCAGGCAAGGATCAGGTCTTCCCAGAGGTCGGGCCTTGGTTGCCCCACCCATTCCCCGGATCCGGGGTCAGGCAGCGGGGGCAGGACATCATCCTGCATCAGGGTCCCGCTCCAGGTGCTGACGAAGGAGGGCCCGGCGACCTTTCCTCCGTTCCACTCAAGGAGCCTGAGATTGGGCCTTTCCGAGACCAGTATCAGTGCTGCCTCCTCCGAGAAGGACGGCGCCACTATGACTTCGGCGAACTGGTCCAATACGCGCCGTGCGGCATTACCGTCCATCTCCCTGGTAAAGGCTATTATCCCGCCAAATGCAGATACGGGATCGCATTCGAAGGCCCTCAGGTATGCCGAGGCGGCATCGTCTGCCACGGCGATGCCGCAGGGTGTTGTGTGCTTGATGATAATGCAGGCACAGTCAGACTGGAGAAGGGCCATACTCCTCATGGCGCAGTCCAGATCGAGGATGTTGTTGTAGGACAGGGGCTTTCCGGAGAGAAGTCTCCAGGGGGTCTTTTCAAGAGGGTGAGTAAAGAGAGAGGCCCTTTGATGAGGATTCTCCCCGTATCGGAGTTCTATCTTTCTGCTCAGCGGCAGAACTGTGAGAGAAGGGAAAGACTCCCTTTCAGGACCGCAGCACCTCGAGAGACCCTCGTGAATGACCGAATCGTAGCAAGCGGTTTTCAGGAAAGCTTTAAGGGCCAGTCTCTCTCTGGTGGGGAGAGAGACATTGCCCTCGGACCGGATCTCCTCCGCCACTACACTGTAGTCTTCAGGGTCCGTTACGGGAATTACATGCCGGAAATTCTTGGCTGCTGCCCTTATGAGGGTGACGCCCCCGATGTCGATGTTCTCGAGAAGTTCGTCCAGGTCGGCACCCTGTTTGAAGGTCTCTTCGAAGGGGTAGAGGTTGCAAACCACCATATCGATCATCGGGATCCCGAATTTTTCCACATCGATCAGGTCACCCTCAAAGTGTCTCCTGGCGAGGATTCCGCCGAAGACAGAGGGGTGGAGGGTCTTGACCCTTCCTCCCAGCATGTGGGGGTATCCCGTAAGGTCCTCAACTTCCTTGACGGGGAGCCCCGCCTCCCTGATGTGCCTGGCGGTACCCGAACTGGATATTATCTCCCACCCCAGGTCCGCAAGATCCCTGGCCAACACGGCCACGTTGCTCTTGTCAAAGACCGATATCAGCGCACGTTTCTGCCCCATGGCAAGCTCTCCTTTCATCCTGATCGGCCAAGCAGGTCGATCAGGGTTCTTGTATAGAGGACATGCTCTGCCTGGTGGATCCTCTCCTCCAGCTCTTCAAGTGTATCACCAGGGAGTATCCTGACGGGCTCCTGGGCAAGTATCTCCCCGTGGTCCACTTCTTCGTCAACGAGGTGGACAGTTACGCCCGTCAATTTCACGCCGTGCCCGAAAGCCTCCCTGATGGAGTCCCGGCCTGGAAAGGAGGGGAGGAGGGAAGGGTGGATATTGACGATCCTCCCCCTCCTGGGGACGACGAATCCCGGTGAGAGAATCCTCATGAAACCGGCAAGAATCAGCCATCCCACGGAATGGTCCTCGAGCAGCGTCACGAGACATCTCTCTGCGTCGCGCCTGCCCTGGGAGGAGTAGGGTAGAATGCGGGTAGGTATCCCCTTTTGCCTTGCGGAGTGGAGTCCAGCCGCGTCGGGGTTGTCGCTGGCCACAAATGCCACTTCGGCGTTTATCAGCCCATCGTGGCAGTTGTCGACTATGGTGTTCATGTTCGTGCCCCTTCCGGATATGAGGATAGCCATTGTGGGTTTCATGATGAGACCTCTCCTATGACGTATACAGTCTCCCCCAAACCTCCGAGGATCGACGAGACCATCTGCACATCCCGGGGTCTGACAACCAGAACGAAACCTATCCCGAGGTTGAATACCCTCCTCATCTCCTTCTCATCCACCCCGCTTTCCCTTAGCAGGCCGAAAACCGGCGGACGTTCCCAGGTGGAGAAGTCGATCTTCGGTCTCAACGGCCCAGGAAGTATCCTGAAGATGTTCTCTTCAAGTCCGCCACCGGTAATGTGTGCCATGCCCGTTACGGCCCCTGACGATGCCGCCTCCAGAGCCGCCTTGACGTATAGGCGGGTTGGTCTCATCAGAACCTCCGAGAGGGGCTTCCCGTCTCCGGGGACGATATGATCCATCGCAAGGGCTTCATCCCCATCAAGGAGGCACTTCCTCACCAGCGAGAAGCCGTTGCTGTGCAAGCCGGAGCTTGCCAGTCCCAGGAGTACGTCCCCCTTCGAGACCTGTGCCCCGTCGATTATGCAGGCTTCTTCTACGATGCCCACGGCGAATCCGGCGAGGTCGAAGTAACCTGGAAGGTAGACGCCCGGCATTTCTGCCGTCTCGCCTCCCAGAAGGGCGCAGCCGCAGGATGAACAGGACTCGGCAACGCCCTCCATCACAGGTCCGAAGATATCGGCGTCCAGGTGACCGCAGGCAATGTAGTCCAGGAAGAAGATCGGGTGCGCTCCGCAGGTGACCAGGTCGTTCACGTTCATGGCCACCAGATCCTGTCCGAGGCCCCGGAATGACCCCGTCATTCGGGCCACTTCCAGCTTGGTCCCCACGCCATCGGTGCAGGCGGCAAGCACTTTGCCCCCGCCTAACCTATAAAGTCCGGAGAAGCCCCCGATCCCCGAAAGGACATTCGGAGAGGATGCCCTGGATGCGATCTTTCGAACAAGGTCTATCCAGGCGTCGCTTCTCTGGAGGCTTACGCCTGCTCTCTCATAGGTCCACTCCATTGTCCTCTCCTCCGTCAAGGTATTCTCCACTGAAGCAGGCAGTGCAAATATCCGATGGAGGAAGCCCGATGGCGGATAGGAGATCCTCAATGCCCAGATAATTCAGTGAATCCGCTCCAACCTCTGAACGGAGAGCGTCTATGTCGAGTCTTGCTGCCGCCAGCTCTTCGCAGGTAGGGGTGTCGATGCCGTAGTAGCAGGGGAAGCGGACGGGGGGAGATGCGATCCTTATGTGCACCCTGGCGGCTCCCTCCTGCCTTATCATGGAAATGACCCTTTCGACTGTGGTACCCCTGACTATCGAATCGTCCACGACAGCAAGATCCTTTCCGTCGATAAGGGTCTTGATGGGGTTGAGCTTGATCCTCACCCCAAGGGTACGGACCCTCTGGGTGGGCTGGATAAAGGTCCGTCCGATGTACCTGTTCCTTACTATGGCCGTTTCGTAGCGCTGTTTCGAGCACTCGGCGAAACCCATTGCCGCTATGGTCCCGCTGTCGGGCATTCCGGTGACGATCTCTGCCGAGGGGCAGGGAGAACTGTTCGCAAGCCTGCACCCAAGGGTCTTTCTCACTTCGTAGACGGATTTTCCGTCGATCACGCTGTCGGGCCTGGCAAAGTAGACGTATTCAAAGGCACAGGAGTACTTTCTTGAGGCCTGAACGGGGATCCTCAGACTCTTTATGCCAGTCTCGTCGATCACGATCATCTCTCCGGGCTCCAAATCCCTGACCAATGTTGCTCCTACTATGTCCAGGGCGCAGCTCTCGGATGCCACGTAAGTAGTGTCCTCACGCCTTCCCAGGACCAGGGGGCGGAAGCCCCAGGGGTCCCGGGCCGCGACGAGCCGGTTCCCAAGAAGTACGGCGAGGCTGTAGGCGCCTTTTAGATGTCTGAGAGCGTCGACCAGCGCATCCAGTGGAGGTTTGTGAGACTGATGGGCCATCAGGTGGATGATGGTTTCAGTGTCGGTTGTGGACTGAAAGATGGCACCACGGGATTCGAGCATGTTTCGTATCCCCGTTGCATTGGTAATGTTCCCGTTGTGTGCAATGGCAACAGATCCCATGGAGTAGTTGGCGGTGATAGGGTGGGCGTTGGCCAGTCCCGATGAACCTGTGGTGGAGTACCTGACATGACCGATCGCGGAGTTGGCTCTGATGGAGGCCAGCTGTTTCTGGTCGAGGGCAATGTGTACAAGCCCCATCCCCTTTATGGAGTTGACCTCGTCGCCATTTTCTGAATTCCAGGCTATGCCGGCCGATTCCTGCCCCCTGTGCTGCAGAGCGTAAAGGCCCAGGTACACATCCTCAAGCACGGAGCTGCCGTTCTTGCAGAAGGCTCCAAAAACCCCGCACATTATTATTTCCTCCCTGCCTTTTCGGCCCTTGTCTCTTCCGGAAGCATCTCATGGCCATCAAGGGTGAGACCGCCGGGGGTTATTTCGCCGATCCTTCTGACAGGGAAACCCTCCCAGCACGACAGGAACAGTTCTGTCGATCTTTCAGGGACCAGGTATACAGCCCGGGGTCCCCACTCCCCGAAGAGGCATTCGGGGTCGCTATCAAGGACGGCACTGTCAAGGCCTATACCTATGTCCGCCTTGATGCACATCTTCGCCAGGGAGGTCATCAAACCTCCTCCCGCTATCGCACGGCCTGCGGCGGCAGCCTCCTTCCGAACTGTCTTCAGGGCCCTTTCCATGAAATCCTTTTCCTTCAATGGGACGTAGTCTCCAGGGTTATGTTCTGCTCCAGGGGTAATGATCCTTGAGAAGGCACCCCCCCCCAAAGTCCCCTGGGTATCGCCCACTAAGAACACCGATCCGGCTTCTAGGGTCGCACTGTCGCGGAGAGGTGGGCTGTTGCAGTCCTGGAGACCCACGACGGCAACGAGAGGGCTGGGAAGGATCTTTCCGGAGGGGCTTTCATTGTAGAGACTTACGTTCCCCGAAACGACCGGGCAGGCCAGATCGCGGGCAACGGCCGCCAGACCGCTTACCGACCTTTCCAGGATCCAGTGATTTTCCGGGTCTTCCGGCGAGGGGAAGTTCAGGCAGTTCGTCATCCCCAGGTGTTTCGCACCGCTAACCCACAGAGGTCTCAGAGCCTTGAGGAAGGTCTCTGCGGCTCCTGCAAAGGGGTCCAGGCTGCATTTCCAGGGATCGACCTCCATTGTTACTGCCACGAAGCTCCGGTTCTCCCTGACCCTAAATATTGAAACGCTGTTCCCGGGGGGGACGACCGTATTGGTCTGGACCATATAGTCGTACTGTCGATAGATCCTGGATCGTTCGGCAAGGTTGGGGTCCTCAAGGATCGTCGAAAGGCAACGTGCCGTCTCGGGAGGATCGAGGAGTCCCGAAGGAACTCCGCGCCCTTTTACCCCTCCGGAGGGTTTACGGGAAGGCCATTGAACGGAGGGGCAGCCGCCTCCCACCATTTCTGCGGGAAGGCTCACCACCTCCCTTCCTCCTTTGGTCATGACAAAGAGGCCGTCATCGGTCACTTCCCCTATGACTGCCCAGTCCAGCTGCCATCGGTCAGCGATCGATCCTATCTCCTCCAGGGCTTCCTCCTCAGCTATCAGTAGCATCCTCTCCTGGGACTCCGACAGAGCGATCTCCCAGGGCTCCATCTCCTCCCTGAGCGGCACCAGGTCGGCGTTGATCCGTATTCCGGTCCCGCTCTTTGCGGCTATCTCGCTCGAGGAGGAAGTGATACCCGCTGCTCCCATGTCCTGCATGGCCACGATAAGGCCTTTCGAGTGGATCTCGAGACAGCACTCTACCAGAAGCTTTTCCACAAAGGGGTCGCCTATCTGGACCTGGGGCCGGCTTGACCTGGTATCGTCGGCCAATCCGGAAGAAGCAAAGGCAGCACCAGCGATCCCATCCCTTCCGGTCCTCGAGCCTATAAGCACTGCCAGCTGACCCGGTCTTGCCGTCCTGGAGCTGACGATGCCATCGAGCGGAACAAGGCCCAGGCACATCGCATTGACCAGAGGATTGCTGTTGTAGCATCCGTCGTAAAGGGTTTTCCCGCCAATTGTCGGAACGCCCACGGCATTACCATAACCGGCGATGCCCTTCACGATCCCGTCAGCAAGGGCAGCTGCCTCGGGGCAGCTTTGCCCCCCAAGGCATAGTCCGTCCAGGAGGGCCACCGGCCTGGCCCCCATGGCCAGAACATCCCTGATAATACCTCCGACGCCAGTTGCTGCACCCTGGTAGGGAGCCACCGCCGAAGGGTGGTTGTGGCTCTCCACCTTGAAGGCTATCCCCCAGCCTTCTCCAATATCCACGATCCCGGCGTTCTCACCGGGGCCCTGTACGACTGCTTCTCCGCTTGTGGGGAGCGAAGAGAGCAGCCGTCTCGTGGATTTGTAACTGCAGTGTTCCGACCACATCACACCAAGGATCATCAGTTCGGCGTGTTCAGGTTCTCGCCCGAGGGTCCTTATTATCTCGCCGTATTCTGCATCACTGAGGCCGGCTGCCCTGTGATCGGGTCTCATACTCCCAACCTCCCCCTGATCCAACTGTTGACCGATGCCCACAGGGGAGCACCGTCCGACGAACCGAGCAGGCTCTCCGTCGCCCGTTCCGGGTGTGGCATCATGCCCAGCACATTACCCTTTCTGTTGATAATGCCGGCTATCCCATTGGGTGATCCGTTAGGGGTAAAGTCCTCCCCTGTCACCCCTTCGGGGCTGCAGTACCTGAACACAACGAGCCCCTCTTCTTCCAGGGCCCGGAGCTGCTCCTCGGGGAGATAGAACCTTCCCTCGTAGTGGGCGATCGGGATCCGGAGTACCTCGCCCTTCCTGTAGTGACCGGTAAAGGGGGTGTCTTCCCTTTCAACTCTTACGTGGCAGAAGTCGCATATGAAATCAAGGGAGGTGTTGGCCAGGAGCGCTCCGGGGAGGAGTCCTATTTCGGTCAGTATCTGGAATCCGTTGCATATGCCCAGGACAGGGAGACCAGAGGAGGCATGTTTTATTACTGCATCAATGATCGGGGATTTTGCGGCAATGGCCCCGCACCTCAGGTAATCCCCGTAGGAGAACCCGCCGGGAAGGACCACCAGTCCTGTATCCCGGGGGAGGGTGGTGTGCTCATGCCATACCAGATCTGTCACTGTCCCGGTGGATGCCGAGATGGCGTGCATCACATCACGGTCGCAGTTGCTGCCCGGGAAAACGATCACCGACGTTCTCATGGCTTCCATGGTCTTACCTGGACGGTATGATCCTCGATCAGGTCGTTCACAAGCAGTTCTCCGCACATGGATTCGGCTGCTGCTGCGGCATCGGCCTCTGAATCGGCCTCAAGCAGCACCTGGATGTACTTGCCGACCCTTACCTCTCTTACGGACCCGAAACCGATCCTATTCAGGGACTTTGCGACGGCCTTCCCCTGGGTGTCAAGAACACCCTCCCGGGGGAATACAAGTATCCTTGCGAGAAAAGTCATCTCTTCTCCCTCCCTGTAATTCTTCTCCAGATCTCATGATAGGATCCCAGCACGTTCCCGAGGTCTTTCCTGAACCTGTCCTTGTCCAGGGGTTCACCGGTCGAGGCATCCCAGAGCCTGCAAGTGTCAGGCGATATCTCGTCAGCCAGTATGATGTTCCCCTCAGGGGTCCTCCCGAACTCGAGCTTGAGGTCAACCAGGATGATCTCAAGGCCGGCGAAGAACTCCTTAAGAATACGGTTAACCTGGAGGCTCAGCCTCTTCATGGTACATATATCCGAAGTGGAGGCCCAGCTGAAG
>LDZT01005391.1_pt1 | contig 77459 bp, 73 predicted proteins | sample 615521 | NCBI WGS metagenome assembly LDZT01 (sample SAMN03408292, study PRJNA278302) | terrestrial metagenome | isolation source: oil reservoir sample SB1 | place: USA: Alaska, North Slope, Schrader Bluff formation | collected 2011-09 | reverse complement strand
CAGGCAGGAAGCGTTGGTATAATTTAAAACATAGTCGTAGAAGAAAAGGTTGTTTTCAATAACATAGTTCATCATGCCGTTGAGGAAAGCTATGTCTGTCCCCGGACGTATACGCACATGGATATCCGCCTTGGAAGCGGTTTTCGTATACCTTGGGTCAACGACGATGACCTTTGCTCCCTTTGATTTTGCCATGCCTATCCAGCGCATCGATTGGGGGTGGTTTTCAGCGACGTTGGCGCCGATGATTAAAAAGGCGTCAGCGTTTCTGTAATCAATGAAATGATTCGTCATCACGCCTCTGCCGAAAGAGTTGGCCAGACCGGCCACTGTTGAGGAGTGTCACAGACGGGCGTGATGGTCCAGGTTAATTACCCCAAGCGCACGGTGTATTTTATGGAGCAGATAATTCTCTTCGTTGTCTAAAGAAGCGCTGCCCAGATGGGCGATGGTTTCAGTACAGTTGATTGTAACCCCTTTATCATCTTTAAATTTAAAGCTTGCATCACGGGTTTTTTTAACCCTCTTGGCGATTTCCGAAAAGGCCCAATCCCAATCTTTTACCTCCCAATCACTGCTTCCCGGCGCCCGGTAAAGCACTTCCGTTACCCGGTTCTTATTGGGAACACGTTTATCGATTTTTTCTACGACAGTGTGGGTGTCCGAAATACCAGCTCCCTTGGGGCATAAGGAACCAAGATTGATAGGATGATCCGGATCGCCTTCGATATGGGTTATCTGATTGTCTTCCGAATAAATAATGATACCGCATCCGCAGCCGCAATAGGCGCAGATGGTCGGTGTTTCTTTGGCTCTTTTTATTTTTGAAGGGGGAACATCAAAACTGGGATGTTCCCCGCCGCTTGCAATAGCCGGGACGGCTGCCGCTCCTTCAAACAAAGCTGTACCGGCTGTGCCTATTCCTAGATACTTTAAAAAATCACGACGGCTAAGATCTTTTTTCATTTTATTTAATCATTAAACCTCCTTTAACCAAGATTTCTTAAAAGCTTTTTATGATATAAGCATTCCTCCTTAATGATTTTTCTGCATTAGTCGTCAGCAATCTTTCGGCTTTAACGCAAAAGAAAAATTATTGCGGTTTACTTTTTAGTCTACTCGTAATGCTGACTGCTTATTTAAATTAACAATCAACTGGCGGCAGATTGTGCGCCAGTAAGCTCATCCAACTCTTCGGCACGTTTCCTCCGGGCGATGCCCCTTTCGACCAGGCGGACGATCCAGATGCTCACTTCATAAAGAAAATAAAGGGGCCCGCTGACCAGCAAACAGGTTATCATATCCGGTGTCGGGGTAATTACAGCAGCAATAACAATAATTGCCAGGAAGGCATAACGCCTGTTCCTGGCTAATAACTTGTAACTGATCAGTTCCAGTTTGGCCAGGAAAAAGGCTACCAGGGGCATCTCAAAGATAATCCCGAAAGGCAGCAAAAAAGTAATTGTAAAAGAAATATATTTGTCGATTGTCAGCATCGGCAACAATGAAGGACCGGCAAAACGCAGAAGAAACATTATGCCGTAGCGGTATACTCCAAAGAATCCAAAGACTACACCGCCCCAAAAACAGATAAAAGATACCAGGACGCTTAAGGTAAAATAAACTTTCTCATGTTTCCTTAAGGCCGGCATGATAAAGCTCCAGATCTGCCAGAGGATAATCGGCAGGGCAGCCAGGAAACCGGCAAAAAAAGATACTTTAATTTTTACAAAAAAAGCTTCCGTAACGCCTGTAAAGATAACCCGGTGGCCCAGTTTAGTCAGGGGGTCAAGAAGAAAGGCCAAAATCCGGTCACTGAAAAAATAAGCAGCCACAGCCAGTACAGTCGTTGCTACGAGAGAAACTATGATTACCCGGCGGAGCTCCTCCAGGTGTTCCATAACAGGCATTTCACCATGCTTTTCGGCCAAATCAACCACTTTCCCTTTGAATGATTAACCTTTTGTCGCCTTGACCGCCTGAGAACCTTCTTTGTCAGCGACTGCTTCCAGATTTTCTTCGATTACTTCCTTTGAGGAACGTCTGAATTCCTTAATAGTTTTACCGATTGCCTTCCCAACCTCGGGTAATTTGCCGGGGCCGAAAATAATCAGGGCGAGAGCGACTACCAAAATTAGTTCAGGGGCTCCAATATGCGGCATTTTTGTTTACCTTCCTTTCAGTAATTTCAATATCAATAACTTTAATGCTTACTATTCTGCGCAGCAGAAAATATTCCTGCTAGCCGGTTTCGTTTTGCTTCAAGTCAGATAATGGCAGCTCAGGTTGAATATTTATATAGCCTTCGCGTAAAGCCAGAATATCCAAATAGACCGTATTAATGTCTTCCCAAAAGAGGTCCGCTGTGCCTTCCATTTTTCTCTCGTCAATTGTTTTTATATACCCGGAACAATTTTCACAATAATAAATGCGGTATTTTTCTTCTCCTTCGGCTCTTAAAAATTGCGATTCCGGATTTGCGCAGTAAGGACAGCCAATGCGTTGAAAACGCCATTTAACTTCGCATAATCCGCAATATAAATACCTTCTGCCGACCTCCTTTTCTAACAAAGATAAACTGGGCCGGCCTCCACAAACAGGGCATGAACCTTTCATCCATTCTTCAAGGTCATATACCGGCGAAGCTATCTTTCCAAACTGCCGCATTAGAGGTTTAACCGTATGAGTTATCAAAAAACCAAATGTTTCAGACGAGACATCATTTTTGAGAAGAGCAAGCAAGTTTACCCCGGGCTTGAATACATTGTCGACAAACAATTCCCTCTCAGATATTTCTACAGGAAGAGCCGATAATATCTGCCGGCATTCATTTTTCAGGTACGGATAATGGTCAATAATGATTTCACTAACCTTTTCTAAAAGAATAAAGAAGTAACTGGCATTCACCTGTGGTGAGCAGATATTCAGGAGCGGGATTTTGTTTTCCTGTCCGTAACTGATCATTTGGGGCCCGGGCGGGGCAAAAATAATACTTTCCTCAGGAAGTAATAGCTGGGATAATTTGCTATAGAAGTCAACAAGTACCTGCGGTGTTATATTGCTGTTCATGTTTTTTTCTCCCCCTATTCTCATAAAATAACTTCGCTAACTTACGACAAATTCCTGCTAATGAATGTCCTTAAATATATTTTGTTAGCTGTTATGTGTAATTTATTTTTCAAATTAGCAGGATTTTATCCGGAAATGTATAATTATCTTGTATAATTATCTTACTTAGATTATCTTACTTAGATTATAATACGTTAGTTCTCCGAGCCTGATTACCTGCGGCAATAGCTATGGTCTTCAGGCCGCTGGGTATATCCGGAAACAGGTATGCCTCCCGTTATGGAAAGGGGAATATGTGTAAGTTTAAAGTCTTTTTGTGGCTTTTAACTGACATGTCTTCTTTCGGGCATGGCAGTTTTTTAATCTTTCCAGAATCTATTTTTTAAAGCAAGTATTATTATGTCAATTTTCGATAGATTTATGGCATTGTTCACAAACACATAGTCGGCACAGGCACTATGAGGAAAGTGATATAAAGTTTAGCCGCTGCTATATTATTCCCGGGCTTGATAAACTGGAGCAGTAAGCCACGGTTATCAGGCGAGTGGGTATACCTTGGAACTGGTTCACCTTCCATTATGGAAAGTGATACGAAAGTCAAGGTTTCTTTAGGCCGTTACTGTCATACATATGGCAGTTTTAGTAAAACCTCCTTTAACCCTTAACAACTGAATAGTATGATGAGGTTTGTTAAACGCGGGATTAGAGAGATAACCGGGCCTATGATGGTTAATTTTCTAAAAAAGCGTTTGCGGGCTTCAATAGTTTAAGGAAGAACCGAAAAGGCAGCTGCCTTTTCGTGTGTTTTTCTTGCAAAGCCTTTCTAGAAGGTTTTATTATTAATTATAAAATGTTCAAAAATCTTAAGCAAAGGAGGAGAGAAATTGGGACTGACCAGACGTGAATTTGTCAAACTATGTATGAGTTCTACCATGGGCGCCTACCTCTTAAGCGTATTAGGGCCAGATTTTGGAAATCAGCTTGCTTTTGCAGCCGACGAAAAGCCTGTTGTGATCTGGCTGCAGGGCGCGAGCTGCACCGGTTGTTCTATCTCTTTACTGAACAGTGTTGACCCCCCGATAGAAACAGTACTGCTGGATGTGATCAGTTTAAAGTATCACCCCAATTTAATGGCCGCTTCCGGACACCTCTGTGGTGAACTTTTAGAGGAAGTAGCGCGCAATTACAAAGACAGGTTCTTCCTTGTCATTGAGGGAGCGATTCCGACTAAGGATAACGGAATTTATTGTACAATCGCGGAAAATAAAAATATTGAATTGACAATGCTTCAGGCTGTAAACATACTTGGAAATGCCGCGATAGCCGTAATAGCGGCAGGCAACTGCGCCGCTTTCGGAGGTATTCCGGGAGCCGCTCCGAATCCTACCGGATGCGTAGCCGTTAATAAAGTTGTTACTAAAAAACCTGTAATCAATATTTCATGCTGCCCCATGCCTCCCGAACATTTTCTGGGCACTGTGGTTTACGTCCTGACCACAAACCAGGTTCCGGAACTGGACAGGCTCGGGCGGCCGAAAATGTTTTATCCGAAACCTATTCACGAAGAGTGTTGGCGCCGTCAATATTTCGACAAGGGGCAATTTGCCAATTACCCGGGTGAAGAAGGCTGCCTTGCCATGCTGGGCTGCAAGGGTTTCTGGGCTATGGCCGACTGCAACAAGAGGGGCTGGAACAACAACGTCAACTGGTGTATCAAAGCGGGCGCTCCCTGCCAGGCATGCTCTGAGCCGCTTTTCCCGGATGAGACGGAGCCATTTTATGGTTTGTTCCCGGTGACGAACAAAGAAAAAGTATCTTATAACCCGGTTGTGCCGGGGCAAACGGATTATGACTTTAGTGCTTCCAGAAAAAGTAAGCCTGAAACAGAATGACAGGAGGTGAAAAAATAAAGTGGCCCAAAAGGTTATTATTGATCCGGTAACCAGGATCGAAGGACATCTTAAAATAGAAGTTGATGTTGAACACGGCAAAGTAACTGACGCCAGGTCAAGCGGCACATTATTCAGAGGTCTTGAGATAATATTAAAAGGCCGTGATCCCCGCGACGCCTGTCACATAATGCAGCGTATCTGCGGTGTCTGCCCTATCGCTCATGGAACAGCATCCATGTTCTGTCTTGATGACGCTTTCGGCGTCCAGCCGCCCACCAACGGACGGATTCTTCGTAATCTAATCCAGGGCGCAAACTATATACAGTCGCATATTTTACATTTTTACCACCTGGCTGCACTGGATTATGTTCTTGGTCCGGATACAGCGCCGTTTATACCACGTTTCAAAGGTGATTACCGTTTGCCGAAGCCGGTTAATGATATGGCTGTAGGACATTACATTCAAGCGCTGACTATTCGCAAGAAAGCCCATGAGATGGGCGCTATTTTCGGCGCTAAGATGCCTCATGTAACAGTTTTTACGGCAGGCGGTGTTACCGAAAACGTAACAGCTGAAAAGATTGCCCTGTATAAACAATATCTCGCCGAGATGACTTCTTTCATAGACAACGTTTATGTACCGGATGTTCTCGCAGTAGCTAACGTATATGCCGATGAATGGTTCAGTATTGGCAAAGGTTGCTCAAACATGCTTTGCTATGGTTTGTTCAAAGAAAGCGATAAGGCTGATCCTGACGGGCAGAAGATGTTCTTAAAACGAGCCCGCTATACAAAAGGTCAGTTTGGTTCAGTCGACGCAAAAAAGATAACGGAACATGTAAAGTATTCCTGGTATAATGACAGCACAACGGGAAGATATCCGGGCACCGGCGCCACGGTTCCTGAACCAAGGAAGGAAAGCGGCTATTCATGGCTGAAGGCCCCGAGGTACGATGGACTGCCGCACGAAGTCGGGCCGCTGGCCAGGCTTTGGGCTAACCAGCATAAAGACGTTGTCGCACTGGGTGAGGAGAAAGCCTTTTCAGTTCTGGGCAGGCATGCTGCGCGTGCCCTGGAAACTTCCGCTATTGCCCATGCCATACCTGCGTGGCTTGAGCAGCTTGTACCGGGCCAGCCGGCCTTCGCGCCTTTTGATATTCCCAAAGAGGGCTCCGGTATGGGTCTTCACGAAGCTCCGCGCGGCGCCCTTGGACACTGGATTACAATTAAAGATTATAAAATTGATAACTACCAGGCGATTGTTCCGACTACCTGGAACGGCGGACCGCGTGATGACAATGGACAAAGGGGCCCGATTGAAGAAGCTTTAGTAGGCTGTCCGGTAAAAGATCCGGAGAATCCGATCGAACTGGTCCGGGTTGTCCGCGCCTTTGACCCCTGCATTGCCTGTGCGGTGCATGTCCTGGAAATAAAAGGGGATTGTGAGGCAAAGAGATTTATCATTTAAAGGAACTAGAAAATGCCTGAAAACGGAAAAAAGCTCGTTGTAATCGGGATTGGAAATTTTCTGCAGGGCGATGAAGGAGTGGGCGTACACGCTGTAGATGAACTGTCCAAAGAAAATTTAGATCCCAGGGTTGAGATTATAGACGGCGGCGCCGCCGGTTTCGACCTGTTATTCCTTCTGGAGGACGCTGATTTTGCAATTATAATTGATTGCATGGAAGCTCGTCTTGAACCGGGAACTATTTTCCGTTTAACAGCAGAAGAATTATTTTTAAGTGCAAAGACAGATACTATGCGTAATAAACTCTCTTTGCACGAAACATATTTACCGGAAGTATTGTTGGCGGCAAAAGAGCTGAACAAGTTGCCGCCAACAATTATTTTTGGAATACAGCCTAAAGAGATAACTATAAGCTGCAGCCTGTCTGCCCCGGTGCAGAAGGCTTTGCCCAAACTGTTCAGGGCTGTGAAAAAAGAAATATCAGAATTGTTGGGTTGTGATAAGCATGCATGAGTGGGCGCTTGCTGAGGCTGTAATCGTGGCAGCCCATCAAGAAGCTGAAAAACAAAATATCAAACAAATTACGAAAGTTCAGGTCAAAATTGGAGAACTGCAGCAGATTGATCTGGATATTTTTAAATTTGCCCTGGAAAACATAAAAGAGATTTATGACGACCTGTCTTTGGATGCGGATGTTATTGATCTGGAGGTTGAGTCAAGCACATTGAAATGCAAGGTGTGCGGGAAAGAATGGGAGTTTCGGGATTTATCTCATTTAAAGGAAGACGAGAATGAGGCAATCCATTTTATTCCTGAGACCGCCCATGTCTTTATGCGCTGCCCCGGATGCGGAACACCTGATTTTGAAATAGTAAAAGGCAGAGGCGTTTGGATTCAGTCTATCGAAGGGGTGCTGTAACCAGAGTATGGATCCAAGATTAAGCGTTATCGACAGAAGGTTGGAAAAGGTAGAAAATATTATTGCCGTATCGGGAGGGAAGGGCGGTATCGGTAAAAGTATTGTTGCCGCTGCTTCAGCCCTTATTCTTGCAGAAAACGGGCGCAGGGTCGGCCTGCTGGATCTTGATTTTTGCGGGCCCTGCGCCCATATCATCCTGGGAACTGACAATATATACCCGGAGGAAGAAAAAGGCATTGTACCTCCGAAGGTGAACGGGATTAATTTTATGTCGATTACTTCTTTTACAGCCGGCTCCCCCTGGGCTTTACGCGGAAGCGAGGTATCCAATGCTATTACAGAACTGCTGGCCATAACGCAATGGGGCATGCTTGATTACCTGTTTGTGGATATGCCGCCCGGTCTTGGAGATCCCGCCCTTGACGCGATCAGGCTGATTAAAAGGATGAAATACCTGCTTGTCGCCGCACCTTCCAAAGTTGCCCTGGACGTCATGAAAAAAGAGCTTCAGGTGCTTAAGGAACTGGATATGAAAATTATCGGCATACTGGAGAACATGAAAAGAAAAGAAAGCGAATCTTTAAGGAACAAATTGGAGGACTTAGAAGTTCCTTTCCTCGGTTCTTTGGATTATGACGCTCATCTTGAAGAAGCCATCGGCAACGTGCCGGAACTGCTTAAAACGGGATTTGCGCGACAACTGCGGGAAGCTGTTGAAAGATTTATATAGTACTTTACCGCGTATATTTTCGATCCTGACGGGTATAATCAAGCCGAAAGGATCGTTTTTTTATAGGAGGTCTGTTTATAGTGAACTGTCCGGTTTGCGGAGGCAGGGCGAGCGGTAAGGTTGGTGTAGAACAGTATTACTGCTGGGATTGTTGCGTTGAATACCGTTTATGCAAAGAAGGCGTCCAGATTTACGAAATATCTGAAGACGGAAGTTTAATGTCTTTTGATAATTTCAACGAGGGTGTTCTTTGAGTTTGCAAATTCTAAAAGGTGTCGGCAAAACTGCCGGGGACATAACCAGGTAGCCTTTTAAAGAAGCCGGTTATTGATCAAATAAAAAAGGCGGATCCTGCTCAAACCCAGGTTGTATAGACGGGGTTTCCAATCCCGGCCTGTGTTCAGTACAGACCTTCTCCGGCGCCCGTATCAGGTGGTCAGCAACTTTATCCGCAACTTGATCCGGAATTGAGTAGGGCAACTTAATCATAATCTTGGCTATTCTGTCCGGACAGTATTCACTGGCCAGCAAGCCTGTTTGAGCGCATATCTCCACAAGGACATGTGTGTTGTCCACTTCAGTAGGAACGGTCCCATTGACAAAAAGATCTGTTGTCATATCCTCTGATGGTGTATTGGGACCGGGTAAAAGGCCTGATTTATTATCGACGGTGGCTGTTACTATTCCCGCAGGCTGACGAAAGCCGGTTGCGGGAATATTTTTTAAGGCCTCCTGCATAATTTGCCTCCAGATAAGCGCCGGGTAACGCCCGCCAAATTCCTGGGGCATTGGCTTGTTAGAGTCGTAGCCAATCCAGACCGCTCCGGCCAGGCTGGGTGTATACCCGACAAACCAGAGATCCTTGCCCTCGTCGGTTGTTCCCGTTTTTCCAGCCGCCGGCCGGTTTAAACGTGCATTTGTTCCCGTGCCATGATCTACAACGTCCTTGAGCATGCTGGTAATTAAAAAGGCGGTTGTGGGTTTCATGGCCAGTTGGGGGTCTGATTTATACTCTTTTAAGACTTTACCTTCCTGGTCTTCTACTTTCAGGATAGCTGTCGGCTCAATATAAAAACCGCCATTGGCAAATGCGGCGTAAGCGGTGGCCATTTGCAGGGGTGTTACTCCTTTGTGCAGCCCGCCAAGGGCCATACTCGCGCCATTATTAGGATCTACAGTAATACCCAGACCTTTGGCAAAATTTACTGCGTTGGAAATTCCGACATGATCGACAAGTGTTTTCACAGCGGGAATGTTTATCGAGCGTGTAACCGCTGTTCGCATAGTAATCAAGCCAAGGTAAACGCCGTCATAGTTATGCGGTGTGTATGAGCCGTAGCTTACCGGAATATCGTCGATTACCGAGGCGGGTCCCATTCCTTTTATCTCTATGGCAGGGGCGTAATTGATAATCGGTTTAAAGGAGGATCCCGGCTGACGGCGCGCCATTGTTGCTCTGTCAAACTGCAGTTGGTGGGTATGCTCACGGCCGCCGACCAATGCCCTGATGTAGCCGGTTTGAGGATCAATAAACACGGCCGCTCCTTCGGGCTGCAATATATTTTGCGAATCGCGCCAGGAAGCGGGGAAGTTCTTCAAACTGGCCAGGGCTGTCTCAGCCGCCTGCTGCGCCTGCCTGTCCATGGTTGTGTATACCTGCAACCCGCCTTTATAAACAGTATCTTCGCCGAAGTCTTCGATCAGCTGTTTGGTTACAAAATCAATGAAGTAGGGGTACGGGTAAAGATTTTTTTTTAAACCTTCTTCTATGTTCAGAGATTCTTTTTCAGCTTCGTCAGCCTGGTCCTTGGTAATAAAACCGTACTTCAACATGGTGTCCAGGACAACGTCGCGCCTGGCAGTTGCCTTTTCAGGTAATGAATAATAATTGGGAGCTTTTAGTAAGCCGGCAAGAAAAGCTGACTGTGAGAGGGTTAATTGATCAACATTTTTGTTGAAGTACGTGCGGGCTGCGGATTGTATTCCGTATGCCCCGTTGCCGAAATAAACTTTATTTAAATACATTTCCAGGATTTCCCCCTTGGAATAGCGGCGCTCAACCATTAAAGAAAGGATTGCTTCCTGGATTTTTCTTTTTACTTTTTTCTCAGGGTTTAAAAATGAAAGTTTGACCAACTGCTGGGTTATCGTACTCGCGCCCTGCTCCATATTGCCGCCTGTTAAGTCATGCCAGAGCGCACGGGCAATTCCCCGTAAATCAACTCCATGATGGCTTTTAAAGCGCACATCTTCGATTGCGATAAACGCGTCCTGAGTGGAAACGGGGATATCTTTGATTTTAACTATTTCACGGTTTTCCTCACCTATCCTGGCGAATAAATTGCCGTCCTGATCATAGTAGGAACTTGCCGCGCTGGAGTATAGTTTGTTTTCATCCAATGCGGGCAAATCCATGATACTCGTTGTCAGAAGAAAAAGACCGCCGCTAAGCGAAACTAAAAAAGCTATTAAAACAATAAGAAAGACTAACCGCTTGGGGTTGAGCCGCTTTTTACGTTTCTTGGGCAATTTCTATCCTCCTCGTATTCTTCAAAACATTATAACATATTTGTTGTCTTTTGCTTAATGATTAATTTTGACAAAATTCTGGCAAGCGCTTTAATAAAAGGATCTTCTTAAAAAACTTGACTGGCTTTGTTCATCAATAATACAATTAAGCACAAATATACAAATATTAAGACTCAACATGTTTTTTGGAAAGGGGAAGCAAGGTTTTGCAAAGCTTCAAAGAACAGATGGAGGTAATTAGAAGGGGTACTGCGGAGATTATTCCGGAGGATGATCTGATTAAAAAACTGGAACGCTCAGTTAAAACGGGAAAACCCCTGTGTGTAAAATTGGGCTTAGATCCGACGGCGCCGGATATTCACCTCGGTCATACCGTAGTGCTTCAGAAAGTGCGGCAATTTCAGGAACTGGGACATGAGATAAAGATTATCCTCGGTGATTTTACGGCGCGAATCGGCGATCCGACAGGAAAGTCTGAAACCCGGCAGCAGTTAACCGAGAGTGAGGTAAAAGCTAACTTAAGCACATATGAAAAACAAATCTTTAAAGTTCTGGATCCTGCCCGAACCAAGCTTTTTTTAAACAGTCAGTGGCTGTCGCCCTTAACCTTCCAGGAGGTAATTGAACTGGCTGCAAAATATACAATCGCCAGAATGCTTGAACGGGAAGACTTCAACAGGCGCTTCAAAGAGGGTCTGCCGGTTGGCGTCCACGAGTTTTTTTATCCTCTCATGCAGGGTTATGACTCTGTGGTTTTAAAAGCCGATATTGAAATAGGCGGAACAGACCAGAAATTTAACCTTTTAATGGGGAGGACTCTTCAAAAAGAATATGGGATGGAACCTCAGGTGGCCTTAATGATGCCTATTCTGGAAGGTCTGGACGGAGTTCAGAAAATGAGCAAAAGCCTGGGCAACTATATTGGGATTGATGAGATACCCCGTGAGATATACGGTAAAACAATGTCAATACCCGACGAACTGATCATGCGTTACTTTGAGTTGGTAACACCCTTGGGATTAAAGGAGTTGTCCGAAATATCCGCTGATCTCAAGAGCGGTAAACTTCACCCCAGAGACGCCAAGATGAGACTTGCCTATGAAATAGTATCTTTCTATCATGATGAATATTCTGCAAAGCAGGCTGAGGAAGAATTTAAAAAAGTATTCCAACAAAGAGAACTCCCTGATCAGATCCCCGTCTACGAGATAAAAGCAGATATTTTGCAGGATGGTTCGATTTGGCTGCCAAGGTTAATGGTCCTGCTGGAGATGGCGGCAAGCACGAGCGAGGGGAGGCGCCTGATAACTCAGGGCGCCGTTAAGATAAACGGGATCAGGATTGAGGAACCGGCTTATTTACTTGTTCCGCAGGACAATATGATTGTTCAATGCGGAAAAAGAAAATTTAGCAAACTAAAAGTTTAAATCTATCAAACCAGTTAATTTTTAGAAAATGAAATCATATATTACATAACATAGTGGCTGTTTGATTGATTGACATTATCGCCCTTTAAACTTTGGCATCAAGACTGCTTTTCCTATCAATTTTGGAGAGCTTTACTGAATATGTGCCTTTTCATCCTATTGGTGAATTTTCATCCCGCTTGCTGGCATTCCGGCTTGTTTTCGGGAGTGAGGTGAAAACCATTGTTTAAGAGGCGGCGGCCTTTTCTACTGTTTCTACAGTGGTTATTACCCCTTGTGCTTCTTATAGTTGTTTTTTTCTGGTTTGATCATCTGATGCGCATAACAATACTCAAGATTGCCGAAATAAGAGCAACCCAACTGGCAACAGAGGCCATCAACCGTACAGTTCAGGAGGAAGTCTGGGATAACAATCTTCAGTATCAGGATTTTGTCCAGGTTCAGAAGGATGATCAGGGGCGGATTGTCTTTATGCAAGCCAATACTGTAAGAGTTACCAAAATGGCTGCCGACGTTGTCCTGACTGTCAACCGCACACTTCAAAATTTAAAAGGCCAGACTATTTCTGTCCCACTGGGACAGATTACGGGTCTTTACCTTTTTTCTTCTCTGGGGCCAAGAATAAGGGTAACCATAATTCCTGCAGGAACGGTAGAGGTTAATGTTGATGATAAATTCGAACCTGCCGGAATAAATCAAACACGTCATAAAATCTGGTTAAATTTTAAAACCAAGGTAAAAGTGGTTATCCCATCCATGTACGCCGAAGCGGGGATCGCCACAAGCGTTCCACTAGCCGAAAGTATTATCGTCGGTGAGGTCCCCAGCACCTTTGTAAATATTCAAGGCAGCCTGTTCGGCGGCGGAATCACCCGGTAAGGCTATAACAAATTGATTACCAGGCCCGTGATAATCTTGGGATAAAAATAGGTTGATTTTTGAGGCAGCTTTTCACCATTAAGAGCCACAAAGGTTATTTCTTCAATAAGAGTAGGGTTCAAAAAGAAAGCAAACTGATAGTTTCCAGCGTCTACTATGGACAGCAGGTCATCTTCATTCCTGTTATAATGAACATGGTTTTCATCAGTCCACTTATCTTCCCCGACAGCCAGCAATTTCTTAAATATAAAATAATGAAGGAGCGATACATCCATCTTTTGCCAGACCGGAGAATGACCTGCGGGCGCATAAGAGGGCAGGGAGATTGCTTCCTTCAGTGTAAGCAGATACAAACCGCCATTCCCCGTATAAAGTCCTATTATACTTCTGTGCTGAGTTGTTTCGCAAATTTTATCCGGTTTTAACCTGCTTTTAAGTGCGCTCATAAAAATATTTAAATTTTCATGGCCTTCGCCCAGGGGGAAGATTTCCAGCTCAAAATAATCACTTAACAGATCAAATAACTTTTCAGATTCAATATTGTTCCGGACAAGACGGTGAGTGGGGAGTATGACCAGCCCGGGATCATTTATATTGACCAGGCTCATCATTACAAAATCGTAACTGTACTCTTCAAGCGGCGCTTTCTCCTGTTCCCTGCGCCAGTCACGGTAAGCTAAAGCGGTTTCATAACGGTGATGGCCATCGGCAATGAAAATGCGCTGGCCGGCCATAAACCTCTGGACCTGAGAGATGACGTCATTGTCGGTAACGGTCCATAAGCTGTGGTGATGGTTATCTTCATCCGTGAAGCTAATATCCGGATCTCGCTGCGTCTGGTCACAGGTTATTTTTTCTATAGTCCTGTCCGGATCGACATACAGACCGAAAATAGGGCTGAAATTAGCCTGGCAGGCCTGCATTAATGACAGCCGATCGGCCTTGTGCTTCGGTATCGTTTCCTCGTGCGGGATAATTATGCCTTTTTCGTAAGGTTCTAATTTAACACTGCAGATAAAACTGTTGCGGGTTCTTTCGCGGCCTTCATGGTTAAATCTTTCCTGGCAGAGATATATAGCAGGCGAATTTTCTTTCTTTAAAATACCTTCTTTAAGCCAGCTGGAAAATACCGCGGCTGCGCGGGTATGCCGGTTATCCTCCTCTGTATCAGAAGAATAAGATTTTCCATATTCAAGGCGGATAATATTATTGGGATGCAGTTGATAGAAATATTCCTGTTTCTTTTCGTTGATAACATCGTAAGGCGGTGTTATCAGGAGGTTCATTGCTCCCGCACCCGTGCTATAACGAATTCCTTTAAAGGGTATTACAGTTGCCATGAAATACCTCCGGGGATTTTAATACTTACATGATATTTTAGTATAACTAACCAGCTAAGTCCAGTGGTTTGGAGCAAAAAGAAAAGGAAAACATTGTCTTTCTCTCCAGTTCTGAATAACCATCGGACGTTTCGAAAGCAAGGTATTGACATAAAGGGCGGTTTTTGATAAACTTTTTAAAACTTATAATCCTTTAAGACGGTCCGGTGAGGCCGGCAAGGGAGATAAAACGTGTGCGGTTAAAGCTATGCCTGCTCGCCGGAAGATGAGCGGGCATTTTTAATTGTAAGGGAGTTTTAAAACATGTCGGACAAGATGCGTCAAAAAGCGCAGATTCTGGATAAAGAGGGTATTCGGCGGGCTCTGGTCAGGATTGCGCATGAAATAATTGAAAGAAACAAAGGGACAGAAAAAATAGCCTTAATAGGTATCCAGCGCAGGGGGGTTCCGCTGGCAAACCGGTTAAGCGGTTACATAAGGGAAATAGAAAATAAGGAAATCCCTGTCGGAGTACTTGATATAACCTTGTACAGGGACGATTTGACCACTTTAGCCCATCAGCCTATTTTACGCCGCACGGAGGTCCCGTTTCCGGTTAAGAATCAAAAAATTGTCCTCGTTGATGACGTCATCTATACCGGACGAACAATCAGGGCTGCTATGGATGCAATAATGGATCTCGGCAGGCCGAATATAATCCAACTGGCTGTACTTGTTGACCGCGGCCACCGTGAACTGCCGATTCGCGCTGATTACATAGGCAAAAGCACTCCCACATCCAGCAAAGAAATAGTCGCCGTGCGTTTACAGGAAATAGACGGACAGGAAGGTGTCTTCATCCTGGGTGAGGGATGACATACATGCCGCTTAAAGCAGCCCCATTAGAAGGATGAAAATTTATCAATACAAGGGAGGCCAATGCCTTAAGTGCGATTTTGAGCCTTAATTCAAAGAACGAGTGAACCCGAGGATAAGCGAGGGAACTGTTTGAGGCATATGCGCCGAGTTTGACCGAGCCCGAGGGTGAACGAGTTCGTACAAGCATAAGAGGCGAACATGAGCACATAGGCAGTTGACCTCCCTGATGCAAGGTTGGGAGAGGACCATGGTTCAAAAGAAAAACCTGATCGGGCTTGAGCATATAGATGCGCATGAAATAGAACTGATCCTTGATACTGCGGTTGCAATGAAGGAAATAGTCTCCCGTCCGGTCAGAAAAGTGCCGACTTTGCGCGGACGTACAATTACCAACCTGTTTTACGAACCAAGTACGCGGACACGGACCTCTTTTGAGCTGGCCGCCAAGTTTTTAAACGCTGACGTAATCAACATTTCCTCATCGGCCAGCAGCGTGGTTAAGGGGGAGAGCCTGAAAGATACAGTCCGCACTATAGAAGCCATGGGTACGGACGTCGTGATTATCCGGCATCCGATGGCAGGCGCCGCAAATTTGCTGACCGGATGGATAGAGGCCTCAGTTGTTAACGCAGGTGACGGCGCTCATGAACATCCGACCCAGGGACTTCTGGATCTGTTTACTGTCAGGGAAAAGAAGGGTGTCCTTAACGGTCTGAAAATAGTTATTGTAGGGGACATATTGCACAGCCGTGTGGCGAGATCCGACATCTGGGGATTTTTAAAAATGGGCGCCAGTGTATCGGTCTGCGGTCCCGCCACCATGATGCCGGTTGGTGTAGAACGGACAGGCGCCGCTGTTTCCTGCAGTATTGATGAAGCGATAAAGGATGCGGATGTAATTATTATGCTCCGGATCCAACTGGAAAGGCAGAAGGCCGGACTGTTTCCCAGCCTCAGGGAATATGCGCGTCTTTTTGGCTTAAACAGCGAAAGGCTTTCCCTGGCTAAAAGGGATGCTCTGGTAATGCATCCGGGTCCCATGAACAGGGGAATAGAAATATCCGGTGAAGTCGCCGACAGCCTTCAATCTGTAATTAATGAACAGGTAACCAACGGGGTGGCGGTTAGGATGGCTGTCTTATACCTGCTTGCAGGAGGGGGTGATGCTTAATGAAGCTGCTGATCAAAAGAGGGACCCTAATCAGTCCGGATCAAAAGAAGATATTCAGCGCGGATGTTTTGATTGCAGACGGAAAGATTGCTGTACTAGGCAACAACCTTGAAACGGACGGGGCGGTTATTATAGATGCGGACGGAAAACTAGTCCTGCCCGGCCTGATTGATCTTCATGCGCATTTAAGAGAACCGGGTTTTGAAGACAGTGAAACAATTGCTGCCGGAACAATGGCTGCAGCCAGGGGAGGTTTCACAAGTTTAGCCTGTATGCCCAATACAAATCCGGTTGCCGATAACAGTTCGGTAATTAATTATATTTTAAACAAAGCCCGCCAGGAGGGGAGAGTTAATGTTTTCCCGATTGGCGCCATCACGGTTGGCAGTAAGGGCGAAGAGCTTGCCGAAATGGCTGGTTTAAAAGAAGCGGGAGCAGTTGCTTTTTCGGATGACGGCAGGTGTGTTTCCAATGCTGTGATAATGTTCAGAGCTATGCAGTACGCCAGGATGATCGATATGCCGGTCATCGCTCATTGTGAGGATACCAGCCTGTCGGCCCAGGGGTCGATGCATGAAGGTTATTATTCCACTTTACTGGGCTTGAAGGGTATCCCTGCGGCAGCCGAGGAAGTAATTATTGCCCGTGATCTTATACTGGCAAAAGAAACAGGGTGCCGTCTGCATATAGCCCATGTAAGCACGGCGGGTTCGGTTCAGTTAATCCGCCAGGCTAAGGCTTGGGGGCTGAAGGTTACTGCAGAGGCGACACCGCACCATTTTACACTGACTGACCGGGAGGTTACCGGGTATAACACCAACACTAAAGTAAATCCTCCCTTAAGAACGCAAGAGGATTTAGATGCAGTCAGGCAGGGATTGCGCGACGGTACAATTGACGTCATAGCCACTGACCATGCTCCGCATGCGCGGGAAAAGAAGGAAGTGGAATATGAAAATGCTCCATTCGGGATTTCAGGGCTGGAAACTGCCGTAGGGCTTGTTTGGACGGAACTTGTCAATACAGGAATTCTTTCTCCTCTCGATGCAGTTGAAAAAATGACGATAAATCCCGCACGCATCCTGGGTATTTCTAAAGGGGTACTGGCTGAGGGCGCGGATGCTGATCTTACGGTTATCGATCCCGCCCGGACGGAAAAGGTGGACCCGGCAAGGTTCGTCAGCAAGGGGCGCAATACACCATTCGCCGGCAGAACGCTTACCGGCATTCCCGTACTAACTATCGTTGGAGGAAAAATCGTCTTTGAATATGCCGGGCGCGTATTCAGTAAAACCACCTAAAGGTTTATTATGAAAAGTTTTTATAAGATATTTGTAATCAACTTTTCAAAATTTTAATGGCAGAGGATGTTGATTAAAATGAAGGCTTCACTTGCTTTGGAAGACGGGACGGTTGTTACAGGCAATGCTTTTGGAGAACAAGGCGCTCAGTGGGGCGAAGTAGTTTTCAACACAGGGATGACGGGATATCAGGAGATTCTTACTGACCCCTCATATTGCGGACAGATTGTAGTTATGACTTATCCTTTGATCGGTAATTACGGTATCAATACGGAGGATTTTGAGTCAAAAAAGTCCGGGATCAGGGGATTTGTCGTGTATGAGGAATGCGGACGCCCAAGCAATTGGAGATCCAGTTCAAGTATCTCCGATTTTTTATACAGGGAAGGTATAATTGGCTTGAGCGGGGTTGACACACGCAGTTTAACCCTGCATCTGCGTAATTTCGGAACAATGCGGGGAATCATCAGCACCGAAAACAAAACTCCCGAAGAACTTATCCAGGAGGCCGGCAGCTGTCCTTTCCTCAGCGGACTGGATCTGGTAACTGCTGTAGCCACCAGGGAAATTTACGTTATAGAAGGCACGGGACATCGTGTCGTATTATTTGACCTCTGAGGTTACCCACAGAAATCTTAATGACGGGACGATAGAAGGAATAAGACACAAATACCTACCGGTTTTTTCCGTGCAGTATCACCCGGAGGCCTCGCCAGGTCCGCAGGAATCCGCCTACCTTTTTGACGAGTATATTGACATAATGCGTACGAACAGGGGTGAGTAAATGCTCATTAGAAGCGACATCCGAAAAGTGATGGTAATCGGTTCGGGTCCGATAATTATTGGTCAGGCTGCTGAATTTGACTATGCCGGCACACAGGCCTGCCGTTCCCTGAAAGAAGAGGGCATGGAGGTTGTCCTGATTAACAGTAATCCGGCAACGATTATGACTGATACCAACATGGCTGACCGTGTGTATATAGAACCGCTGACACCGGAATTCTTAAGCAAGCTGATTGAAAAAGAAAAACCCGACGGCCTGCTGCCCACTCTGGGCGGTCAGGTCGGTTTGAATGTAATTGAAGTAAACCCGAGAGTTTCACGTTCTTCAGCCCTTGCCTCCAAGGCAACGGGATATCCGATTGCCAAGGTTGCCAGCAAGATCGCCATCGGGCTGAATCTTGATGAAATTAAAAATGCGGTTACGGGAAAAACCTATGCCTGCTTTGAGCCTTCCATTGATTATGTGGTCGCAAAATTTCCCCGCTGGCTGTTTGACAAATTTGCTCTGGCAGACAGACTGTTAGGGACGCAGATGAAAGCAACCGGGGAAGTAATGGCAATTGACCGGACAATAGAAGGCGCCCTGCTTAAGTCGGTGCGTTCTCTGGAAATCGGCCTGATGGGGTTCTTTATTCCCGAATTCAGCGAAAAGAGCGATCATGAAATTGAACAGCAAATGGTTAACGCTGATGATTTGCGTCTTTTTGCTGTTGCTGAAGGGCTCCGCCGGGGGGTATCTAAAGAACGTATTTTTGAACTGACCAAAATAGACCGTTTTTTCCTTGATAAATTAAAAAACATAGTCAATATGGAAGAGCAGATTAGAGAATCCTGCGGCAAGTTAAGTTCGGAATTGCTTCAAAAAGCTAAAAAAATGGGTTTTGGGGACGCACATATCGCGCAACTGACCGGTCTTAACGAGATTAAAGAGGTGCGGGAACTGCGCCGAAAGAATGAAATTGTTCCCGCATATAAGATGGTCGATACGTGCGCAGCGGAATTTGAGGCGGTAACACCTTATTATTACTCAAGCTATGATGGATTTAATGAGGTTCAGCCATCAGAAAATCGAAAGGTTGTTGTGCTGGGTTCAGGGCCGATCAGAATTGGTCAGGGAATTGAGTTTGATTACTGTTCGGTGCACTCAGTGTGGGCACTGCGTCAGGAAGGCGTAGAGGCAATAATAATTAACAACAACCCTGAGACTGTAAGCACAGATTTTGACACCGCCGACCGTTTGTACTTTGAACCGCTAGTAATTGAAGACGTCATGAATGTTCTGGATAAGGAAAAACCCGAGGGGGTTATCGTTCAGTTTGGCGGTCAGACAGCGGTTAACCTTGCCGCGCCCCTTGCCGGCAGCGGTGTAAAAATTTTAGGTACTTCCGTTAATAATATAGACCGTGCTGAAGACAGGGAACGGTTTGATAATTTGCTGACGCAGCTGAATATTCCAAAGCCGTTGGGGCAAACCGCCCTTTCTGTTGAAGAAGCCGATCTTACCGCTGCCCGGATAGGATTTCCTGTGTTAATCAGGCCGTCCTACGTGCTGGGAGGCAGGGCAATGGTTATAGTATACAACAGGGATGAGCTTCTCAATTATATGGCCACAGCCGTGAAAATAACCCCGGAACATCCGGTGCTGGTAGATAAATATCTTTTCGGGGTCGAGCTTGAGGTAGACGCCGTTTCTGACGGAGATACTGTATTAATCCCCGGAATTATGAGGCATGTTGAACGCGCCGGCGTCCATTCCGGTGACAGCATAGCTGTTTATCCCGCGAGTGAGATAAGCCCGGAAATTAAGGAGAAAATTGTCGATTATACAACAAGACTTGCCCAGGCTCTTCAGGTGCGCGGTATAATAAATATTCAGTATGTCCTGCATGACGGAGAAGTTTATGTATTGGAGGTCAATCCACGCGCCAGCCGGACCGTGCCGTATATCAGCAAAATTACCGGGATTCCCGTAGTTAATCTGGCCACACGTATAATTTTAGGGCGAACTTTAAAAGAACTCGGGTATGCTGGAGGATTGTGGAAGGAAGGAGTGCTTACAGGTGTAAAAACGCCTGTTTTCAGCTTTGCAAAACTTACTGAAGTAGATATATCTTTAGGTCCGGAAATGAAGTCGACAGGTGAAGTAATGGGCATTGATAGAAGATATTCAGTCGCGCTGTACAAATCACTTGTTTCCGCGGGATATGCTATTCCACAAAAAGGTAACGTGCTTGCCTCAATTGCCGACAGGGATAAAAAAGAATCCCTGCCCATTTTATCTACACTGGCCGGATTGGGCTATAAGCTTTTCGCCACGGTCGGTACGGCAGAATTTCTGCGGAGTTCCGGGATGAGCGTAGAATCAGTCAGAAAAATAAGAGAAGACTCACCAAATATCGTTGACTTGATCAGGACCGGCGAAATTCATCTGGTAATCAGTACTTTGACCAGAGGGCGTGAGCCGGAGCGGGATGGTTTTAGAATTCGCCGTATGGCTGTTGAACATAATATTCCCTGTCTTACTTCCCTGGATACCGCCTGGGCTTTAGTTGAGGTTCTGCGGTTTTTTTATTTTTTATTAAAACCGCTGTGGTCTGGAACAGACTACCCGGTTGCTTCTTATGCCAATGTCCCGTTGCTGGAACATTATGATCTTATTGTTGCCGGCGCTGAGCCGGAAGGAATTGCCGCCGCCGTATCCGGGGCCCGTAATGGTTTAAAAACACTGCTTGTAGATGTCCGTCCGGAAGTAGGCGGCCTGATGACCCGCGGCTGGTTGAGCAATATTGATATGAATTACGGGCCTAATAAGGAAATCTTGAACAAGGGGATTTTTCTGGAATTTTACGAGGGCGTTGGGGGAGATGCTTTTGATCCGGCTGTGGCAAGCCAGGTTTTTAATTCCATAATTGCAAAAGAGAAGAATCTCCAGGTATTTTTAAATGCGGCTGATATACAACCGCTGTCAGTGAACAATACTATGATCGGATTGAGGATTTTACCGCAAAAGGGAGATGCCAGGGAAGTCAAAGCATGGCGGGTAATTGACGCCACCTGTGACGCTGATATAGCTGCCGCCGCAGGTGTTCCATACAGTCTCGGGTTTAGTGACTGCGGCCGGCCAGGTGAATATATGGCAACGACTTTAGTTTTTAGGTTAAAAGGAATAAGTTCACTGGACTGGATGAAACTGGTTCTGAATCTTAAGCTCTCCGAAGAACCAAACAACGGTGTAAAAAACCAGAGCGCCTGGGGCTTTTCTCAGATAATGAAACGTTATCAGCCCACCGACAACCGTTTGATGGTGCGGGGCTTAAATATATGCCGCTTAAAAGACAACCGGGTTTTAGTCAATGCGCTGCTGGTTTTGGGGATGGATCCTCTGGATTATAATTCCCGCAAGGAAGGAAGGATTCTCGCTGAAAAAGAGATTCCCCTACTGACAAAATATATTTCAAAAAACATTCCCGGCCTGTCGTCGGTCATGCCTGATGCAACGGCGCCCGAATTATACATCAGGCAGTCAAGGAATATTTATGGGTTATATCGCTTAAGCATAAACGACGTATTGGAAAACAGGGATTTTAAAGACCGCATTGCCATGGGCTCTTATCCCGTTGATATACAGGCCACCAGCCAGTCTTTCCGCGGTGATGTAATAGGCAAACCCAAGCTTTACTCGGTGCCTTTCCGCTGTCTTGTGCCAAAGGAAGTTAATAACCTCCTGGTGGTGGGGAGGTCCGCAAGCTTTGATTCGCTGTCAGCCGGCAGCACAAGGGTTATCCCTGTAGGCATGGCGACAGGCCAGGCGGCCGGCGCGGCTGCCGCCCTCAGTATTGAAAAAGGATTGCCTTTTAACGAAATGAGCGGTGATCTAAACGTTATCCATGAACTGCAGAAAAGGTTAAACGCGCAGGGAATGAAACTGTACTCCTTCTCGTATGAAATTCCCTGCGGGAATCACTGGGCATACCCCGGCTTAAGATTTGTCAGGAAATGGGGGATGGCTTCCGGCGGCTACACTAATAATTACCGGCTTGATGAAGCGATGTCTGTAATGAGCTTTATAAATACGCTTTCAAGAGTAACCGGTACAAAGATTCCGACTGGTGTGATGATTTACCCGGCAAGTGAAAAGCTCACATTGACAAACGCTTCTCAGATTATATGCTGCTTTAAAAATTTGAGCGTTCCCAAACCGGAAACCCTTCAGTATTTAAAGTTGGCCGGATTTTGGGAGCCCGACTTGTTAAAGCATATTCAAAATGAAGGAAAAATCAGCAAGGGAGCAGGATATATGATCGTTTTAAGGTATGCTGACTGGCCTGGTCAGACAAGCATAAATCAGGGGGGGCAAAATTGATCCATAACCCAAAGGCCCGGATTGTACGCCAAAAAATGATTTTCCCAGGTTGCTGCCTGCTGACAATTTTATCCCCGGATATAAGCAGGACGGCGAAGCCGGGACAGTTTATTCAGGTGCGTATTTTACCTCTTCTGGATTCTACGCTGCGCCGTCCATTCAGCATTCACAGAGTAGACAGGGAGGAAGGTGAGTTATCGCTGCTTTACAGGGTGGTTGGCCGGGGTACTGCCCTGCTGTCCATGGAAAAAGAAAATAATTTTTTAGACATCATTGGGCCTTTGGGAAATGGTTTCACTATTCCCGAAGGAAAGAAAAAACTGGCGATAGCAGCGGGCGGTATCGGAATCGCCCCCTTGTTTTTCCTGCTTCAGGAATTGGCGCAGAGTAAAAACAAGGATTTTTCAATCTATACTTTGCTGGGAGCGCGCACCAGGGAAGAATTAATTCTTGCCGATGAAATAACAAGCCTTACGGATAGTTTTTCGGGAGGCGTCAAAGTGGCAACTGACGATGGAACAGTTGGTCACAGCGGTCCTGTGACGGAATTACTTGAGGAAGTACTCGCAAACAGGCTGGCCGAAATGGTCTACGTCTGTGGTCCGCATGATTTTCTGCGTGTGTCCGCCGCCATGCTGGAAAAGTATGGCGCAGCAGGACAGTTATCCATTGAGGAGCGTATGGCTTGTGGTATAGGCGCCTGTTACTCATGCGTTTGCAGAACTAACCGGAAAAAAGGGGAACAACCTGTTTACAAGAGAGTATGCCTTGACGGACCGGTCTTTTATGCCAACGAGGTGGCTTTTTGATGAAATCTTTGCAAGAGGAACCCAACCTGGCAGTTGAAATAGCTGGAATAAAGTTTAAAAATCCCATCGTGACCGCTTCCGGAACCTTCGGCTTTGGAAAAGAATATTCGGTTTTTGTCGACCTGAGCAAACTTGGCGGGATAGTTTTTAAAAGCCTGACACTGCAGCCATGTCCGGGAAATCCTCCGCCGCGGATATTTGAGACGTCATCAGGCCTGCTAAATTCAATTGGTCTGGAAAACCCTGGGGTAGAAAATTTCATGAAATTTTACCTGCCCGGTTTAAAAGAAATCTCAACGAATATAATTGCAAGCATAGCTGGCGGCGCTGTGGAAGAGTACGCCGCCGTCGCCGGCAGGCTGGGTGAATCTGAGGTAATATCGGCTCTTGAGTTAAACATATCCTGTCCTAACGTAAGGCACGGCGGTATGCAATTTGGCGTTTCGCCGTCCGCATCCGCTGAAGTAGTAAAAAGTGTTAAGTCTGTTACCGACAAACCTGTTATAGTAAAACTATCCCCGAATGTAACCAATATTGTAGAAATAGCACGAAGTGTCGCCGCTGCGGGCGCGGACGCTCTTTCAATGATCAATACCCTGACGGGAATGGCCATTGATATTTACCGGCGCAGGCCGGTTCTGGGCAACATTAAAGGAGGGCTTTCCGGCCCGGCTGTTAAACCTGTGGCTGTCAGGGCTGTCTGGGATGTATACCGGGAAGTCGGGTTGCCGATTATTGGTATGGGCGGCATAACGTGCGCCCGGGACGCATTAGAGTTTATTATGGCCGGCGCCAGGGCGGTTGCGGCAGGAACGGTGAATTTTATTAACCCGGAGGCGACAATTGATATATTGGAAGGAATCACATTTTTCTTAAAAGAAAACGGGATACCAGACATTAATAGCCTGGTAGGCGCTGCGCATAATCAAATACAAGGGTTTTAAATAAACGACGCAGTAGAAAAGCTGGTCTTAAGAATGCCTGGAAAACAATACTTTTACAGAAGGTTTTATTTTGAGCCATTTTTCAGTTGAGGATGTGATGGTGCGGGAGGAGAGGATCACCGGACTGGTCCTTAACTGGAAAGCGGTAGGAATGGCCAACCTGCATGTCGATCCGCTGGCTGTCAACTCCAGATATGTAATAGATTCGACTGGACACGATGCGCAGGTAACAAATATAGTTGTCCGGAAACTGAAGGGAAAACTAAACACTCAATCGGGGGCGCTTGAAGGGGAAAAATCCATGTGGGCTTCCCGCGGAGAAGAGGCCATTCTGGCCAATACAATTGAAGTTTATCCCTGTCTGTATGTGGCGGGTATGGCGGCAAATGCTGTCGTCGGAGGTTACCGGATGGGTCCTGTCTTTGGCGGAATGCTCTTATCGGGGCAAAAGGTTGCCCAATTGATTTTAAATAGATAGTATTGGATGAAATATTGCGTATTCTTTCCTGAAGGAGCAATAAAACTCATTGCAACTCTAGTGGAGGCATTGGCGCCGATGTTTGTACACCTGCATGTGCATACCGAATATAGCCTTTTGGACGGCGCAGCCAGAATTAAAAAAGTTGCCGCGGCTGCCCGGGAATTAAACATGCCTGCCCTGGCTATTACTGACCACGGGGTTATGTTCGGCGTGGTCGACTTTTATAAAGCCTGTATAGCGGAAGGAATAAAACCAATTCTGGGATGCGAAGTATATGTCGCGCCGCGGACAGCCAAAGACCGGATACCGCATGTTGATGATCGTAATTATCACCTTACCCTTTTAGCTGAGAATGAAGAGGGCTACCGCAATTTGCTTCGGCTCGTCTCGCTTGGTTTTACTGAAGGATTTTATTATAAACCCCGGGTTGACAAGCGTTCCCTGGCCCGCTTCAGTAAAGGCATAATTGCTTTAAGCGGATGCATAGCCGGTGAGGTTGCAGAACTGTTGGGAGCGGGGCAGCATGACCTGGCCAGGAAAGCGGCCATGGAATACAGGGATATTTTCGGCAGGGAAAATTTCTACCTTGAACTGCAGGATCATGGTCTGCCCGTCCAGCAAAAGGTAAACAAGGGGTTGGTCGAGCTTCACAAACAGCTTGATATCCCGCTGGTCGTTACCAACGATATCCATTATGTAAATCGTGAACATGCGGAAATGCAGGATATACTGCTTTGCATCCAAACCGGGAAAACTGTAAATGACCCGGCGCGGCTGAAGTTTCAGTCCGATCAGCTTTACCTGAAAAGTGAAGAAGAGATGTCCGTTAGTTTCAGTGAACTTGGACAAGCCATGGCAAACACGTTAAAAATTGCGGAACGCTGCAAGGTTGCCTTGAGTTTTGGAAATCAATACCTGCCGGATTATCCGTTGCCACAGGGTATTCAACCTGATGCATATCTTGAGGAATTGTGTCTTGAAGGATTGCGCCGCCGCTATGGCGAGCCTTCCGAACAGGTAAAACAACGGATGGGATATGAACTTAACGTAATCAAGTCAATGGGATTTTCATCCTATTTTCTTGTCGTCTGGGATTTTATCCACTTTGCGCGCACTAAAGGGATTCCTGTCGGGCCCGGACGCGGTTCCGCCGCCGGCAGCCTCGTTTCTTATCTTTTGGGGATAACCAACCTTGATCCGCTTAAGTACAGCCTTCTTTTTGAACGGTTTTTAAATCCCGAGCGGATATCAATGCCGGATGTTGACGTGGACCTCTGCTTTGAACGCAGGCAGGAAGTCATCAATTATGTGACTCAGAAATATGGCGCCGACCGGGTCGCCCAGATTGCCACCTTCGGGACAATGGCTGCCCGTGCTGCAATAAGGGATGTCGGCCGCGCGATGGCAATTCCGTATGCCGAAGTTGACCGGGTAGCCAAGCTTGTGCCTGCGGAATTGCAGATAACCATCGAAAAGGCGTTACAGGAATCAGACGACTTGAGAAATCTGTACCAGCAAGACCTGCAGATTAAAAAGCTGGTCGACATGGCTTCCCTCCTTGAGGGAATGCCGAGGCATATCTCTACACATGCCGCCGGCGTGGTTATTACGCGTGACCTTCTGACAGACTACCTGCCTGTGTATAAATCTTCCGAAGGGCCGCTGACGACACAGTTCGCCATGAGCCAGGTTGAACAACTCGGGCTTTTAAAGATAGATCTCCTGGGACTGCGGACATTAACTGTTATTTCGGATGCTCTGAAGATAATTGAAAAAAACGGCGGCCCAAAGATTAATATTGATGAAATTATGCTGGATGACCCCAGGACCTATGAACTGCTTGCCTCCGGCAGTACAATCGGCGTATTCCAGCTGGAGAGCTCGGGCATGCGATCCATTCTGAAAGAACTCAAGCCGGAAATATTCGAAGATATCGTTGCCGTGAATGCTCTCTACCGCCCTGGCCCGTTAGGCAGCGGTATGGTTAAGGATTTCATTGAAAACAAGCATGGACTTAACAAGATATCCTACCTTCATCCCAGGCTGGAACCAATTTTAAAAAGCACCTACGGGGTTATTCTTTACCAGGAGCAGGTCATGCAGATCGCCGGTGAACTGGCCGGGTTTAGTATGGCCAAGGCGGACGAGCTTCGTAAAGCGATGGGAAAAAAGAAACCGGAATTGATCCATTCCAACCGGGAGAAGTTTATTGAAGGGTCTTCTGAAAGGGGTATTGATGAGGGGATAGCAAGACAGGTATTTGACCTGATGGAATATTTTGCTGGTTACGGTTTTAACAAATGCTTGAGCGGAGATGTCTGCATAGTTGACGGAAACGGTAATCTTGCTGCGTTAAAGGATATGTATGAAAGCAGAAAGACGGCGACTGTCCAAACGTTGGACAGAAATAATAAAATTGCCGCAGGTCAGGTAACCGGGGTGTATCTGAATGGGGTTAAACCAGTCTACTGTTTAACCACTGAAAAAGGTTTCAGCATTAAAGCGACAGCCAACCATATGTTTTTGACCGAAGGCGGGTGGAAATCTTTAGGGAGGCTTAGGGCAGGCAATAAAGTCGCTGTCTGCGGAATCCCTTACGGCAACGGTTACAAGCAGCTGGTAAGTATGCAGGAAAGCGGAACTATTGTTTCGTGGGATGACATCAAATCTGTTGAATCGGCCGGCAAGGAAGTTACTTATGACCTGACTGTGGAAGAAACCCATAATTTTCTGGCTAACGGTTTTGTTGTTCATAACAGCCACTCGGCGGCTTACGCCCTGGTCGCTTACCAGACAGCTTTTCTAAAAGCCAATTACCCGGCGGAATACATGGCGGCTCTGCTTACTTCGATACGGGATAATACGGATAAGGTAGCGGCCTACATAGAAGAGTGCAGACGGATGAAAATTGAAGTATTGCCTCCGGATGTCAACGAGAGTGATAGGGATTTCACAGTCGTGGGCGGCAAAATACGTTTTGGTTTAGCTGCGGTTAAAAATGTAGGCGCCGGAGCGGTGGAAGTAATCGAGCAGGATCGCCGGCAATACGGTTCCTTTAAAAGTTATACAGATTTCTGCCGCCGTCTGGATACCAGGGTTGTCAACAGGCGTGTTCTGGAAAGTCTAATTAAAAGCGGGGCTTTTGACTCGCTTGGGCATAGCCGGTCGCAGTTAATGGCGATGATTGAGGCCGGGATGGATTTGGCGGCGCAGGCGGGCAGGGAGCGCTCAAACGGGCAGCTGACTTTGCTTGATTTTTGGGGGGATTCGGCCGGAGACGTGTTTTCCATAAAAATGCCTGATCTAAAGGAGTTTTCCTATAGTCAACTGCTTGCCATGGAAAAGGAGGCGCTGGGTCTATATATAAGCGGGCATCCTTTATCCGAATACAGGTCGGCATTAAACGCGCAGGTCAGCGGGTCCGTTTCCGAGGCAAAGGAGATGGAACCAAACAGTGAAGTTGTTTTGGGCGGGATGATCACAAGTATAAAGAAGCTGTCCACGCGCCGGGGTGAACCAATGGCCAGAGGGCAGTTTGAGGATTTGACGGGCGTTATCGAGGTAATTTTTTTCCCGCGTACCTATAAGGAGTATAAGTCCCTGATTAAACCCGAAAAAGTGGTCCTCCTGCACGGGCGGATAAACACAAACGGCGAAGACAACAAGGTTATCGCCGAGGTGCTTACCCCTGTTGCTAAAAAAAAGGTAAATAGCGTTTACATCCAAATAAAAAAATCTTCTCTGGAGCTGATTACCCGTTTGCAGTTAGTTTTAAAAAGTTATCCGGGTCATGCGCCGGTATACCTTTACTTTCCGGGAGATAAAAAATTAGCCCGTACTCCTGAAGAATTTTGGCTGGATTTATCTACACCGGTTCTTGTTGAACTGAGGGAATTAATTGGCGCAGATAATATTAAGGTTAAAGTTGACGTTGAGAGGGAAGAGTAAGTCATGTTTAGAACACAGCTTGTCAGGAAAGCATCATGTGTGCTATGATTTTTTTGTTAGATATTTGTTAAATAAAGGCAATAATGGAGTGAGATTATGACAGAGCCTTATGATTTACATGCTGATTACGTTGTTATAAAAGCTTTGGATAACGGTGTTACTATTATCGGTCTCACCCGCGGCAAGGATACAAGGTTTCATCACACAGAGAAGTTAGATAAAGGAGAGATAATGATTGCACAGTTTACCGAGCATACCTCGGCGATCAAGATACGCGGTAAAGTTGAACTGTTAACCAAACATGGTAAGATACGAAATGATGAGAATCAATGAATATAAAATTGGCAGTTATGCTTATACTTGTTTACGATAAAAGCCTTGATAAAAAGGAGGCTTTGCTATGTGGACAGTAGTTTATATCGCTCCCAGTATGGAAGAAGCCGACGAAATAAAACGACTTCTTTCAAGCGAGGGCTTACTGGTTAAAATAAAAAATATTGACAGTTCCTCCGGAATGACACCCAACAGCTCCATAGAGATTCTGGTACCCGAGTCAGAGGCCGATGAGGCGATGGAAATCATAGATTCTATTTAAATGCAGCCGTGCTTTTGTAATTTGGCAAGATGTGTCAGTTACAGTAAGGGGGTGTTCTTATGCAAAGGATCGCTGTTCTTACCAGCGGCGGTGACGCTCCGGGTATGAATGCGGCAATACGGGCGGTTGTGCGCAAGGCGCTTTATCACGGCCTTGAGGTAATGGGCATTAAAAGAGGGTACAGTGGTTTTGTTGAAGCGGACATAGAACCTATGAACCTTCGGTCCGTAACTGATATCATTCACAGAGGCGGGACTATCCTGCATACTGCCCGGAACGAACAGTTTAAAACAGTACAGGGAAGAGCCATGGCCTGGGAAAATGTTGAGCGTTTCGGGATTCAGGGACTTGTGGTTATCGGAGGAGACGGCTCTTTTCAGGGCGCCCTCGCTTTAAACAGGGAGTATCATTTACCTGTTATTTGCCTGCCCGGCACAATAGATAATGATATCTGCGGTACTGACTATACAATAGGTTTTGATACGGCACTCAACTCAGTTGTTGAGGCAATCAACAAAATCAGGGACACCGCTTCAGCTCATGAGCGAACTTTTGTAATAGAGGTAATGGGACGGGAAACAGGCTTGATTGCTTTACATTCGGGCCTGGCGGGCGGGGCTGAATCTATTATTATTCCTGAATATAATTATGATATTGAAAAAATTTGTACGCGTCTGATCCGCAGCTACCGTCAGGGAAGCTCGCACAGTATTATAGTCGTCGCCGAAGGCGCTGCCAGCGGTGTTGATATAGGCAGGGAAATTAAGCAAAGAACCGGCTTCGATACCAAAGTTACTATTTTGGGGCACCTGCAGAGGGGCGGAAACCCTTCCGCTTTTGACAGGATTCTGGCAAGCATGATGGGTTCTAAAGCTGTGGAATTGCTCATGTCCGGGGATGATAAAAAAATGGTCGGCTATACCGCCGGGAAGGTAGTTGTCCTAGATCTTGAGCAGGCCAGCAGCCGGAAGAAAAAAATTGATCTGGAAATGTATTCCTTGGCGGGAATATTATCCATGTGAGGTTATATGAAACGTACCAGGATTGTATCTACAATAGGTCCTGCGAGCGGGGAAATTTCGATCCTCGAAAAAATGATGAATGCCGGCTTGGATGTAGCCCGGCTTAATTTTTCCCACGGCACACGGGAAGAACACCTGGAAAAGATAACTGCCGTCAGGGAAGCGGCTGTGAAAACAGGTAAGAATATAGCCGTACTGATGGATACGAGAGGCCCTGAAGTGCGTTTAGGCCGCCTGGAGAGGCCGGTTCAATTAAATGCCGGGCAATGTGTTGTTCTCGTTCCGGAAGGGTGTCAACCAGGTAAGAACTGCCTGCCGGTTTCATATGCAGATTTATCCCGGGACGTTAAACCCGGCAATAAGATAATATTGGCTGACGGGCAGATCGAATTAAAAGTGATTTCAACCGGAATGGACGTTGTGGAGTGCGAAATAATCCATGGCGGTGAAATATCAGGGCAAAAGGGAGTAAACCTTCCGGAAGTTAATTTGGGCCTGCCTTTTATGTCGGATGAAGACCGTGCCGACATTCTTTTCGGGATCAGGCATGGTGTTGATTTTATAGCGCTGTCCTTTGTGCGTGCGGAGCAGGATATTTTAACGGTCAGGAAGATATTGGAGGAAGAGAACTCGCACGCTCAGGTTATTGCTAAAATTGAAAGCCGGGAAGGGCTGGCAAACCTTTCCGGTATTATTAGATCTTCAGATGGGATCATGGTTGCCAGAGGGGATCTTGGGATCTACCTGCCGGTTGAAGAAGTTCCCCTTGTCCAGAAAGAAATCGTGAAAATGTGCAGCGAAGCCGGCAAGCCGGTTATTGTAGCCACTCAAATGCTTGAAACGATGATCAACAATCCCTCTCCGACCCGGGCTGAAGTCAGCGACGTGGCCAACGCCATTTTAGACGGCGCCGATGCAGTTATGCTTTCCGGAGAAACTGCCATCGGCCGCCATCCTGTCGAGTCTGTGGAAATTATGAAGCGGATCGCTGAGAGAGTTGAAAATTCGCTGCCTCATGATGAGATATTAGCTCAAAAGAACAGAGGAATTAACCATACTGTCACAGACGCTATCAGCCATGCGACTGTTACGACAGCGCGGGACCTTGAAGCCGCAGCCATTATTACATCTACCCAGACCGGATACACAGCCCTGATGATCAGTAAATACCGTCCGAGAGCGCCAATTATTGCAGTTACCCCCTATAACGAGGTCTTGCGCAGGATGGCCCTGTTCTGGGGTGTGCAGCCCTTGCTTATCGAGTCATTCCAAAATACCGATCAGATGATCGACTCCTCCATCAGAAGTTCTCTTAATTCCGGTATGGTTAAATCCGGTGATCTTGTTGTAGTTACTGCCGGAATACCCCCAGACCGCCGGGGTACAACCAATTTCCTGAAGGTTCATATCGTTTAATACTAATTTACATAGAGCAATTAAGATCAGGAAATATATTGTAATTGGGAATAGTAGTGGTTATAATATACTGAGCACAATCTTGTGCACAGAAGAGTAGGAGGGTAATATGGATCTCATACGGGTCGGAGATAAAGTGATCAATCCGGAGCGTGTTCATCGTTCAATCGACAAAATATTTCAGCTTCGCAAAGAGGGGCATTCTCAGCAGGAGGTTGCCGATAAACTAGGGGTTGATCGAACCCTCATTTCAAGGTTGGAGAGCATGGGCGAAATCCGCAAAGGCGCCCTTATGGCTTTGGTAGGTTTTCCGGTCGAAAATGGCGAGGAATTGAATGAAGTTGCACGCGCCGAAGGAGTGGATTTCGTTATGCTCATGAACGACAAAGAGCGCTGGCAATTCATTGAGAATAAGAGCGGAGCCGATCTGTTCAACATGTTTATGGCTATGGTCGCCAAGATTGAAAGTTATGATGCCGTAATCTTTATAGGTTCGGATATGCGTATAAAAATGGTCGAAGCAATACTGGGACCGCGTGTTATCAGCTGGGAGATAGGTATCTCTCCGATTAAGGAAGACCGTTGGGTTAACCCGGAGCAGCTCCGCCAATTGATCCGCCAATTAAAAGGCACCAGTTAGAACAGGAGGATATCTTATATGCATGACTTTACCCAGTACGTCAATCCTCAGTTAGGCAGGCTCCTCGAACAGGTTCATATGGATAAAGTCTTTATTCGCGGTGAGGGCAACTACCTGTATGATACAACCGGAAGGCAATATCTCGATTTTATCGCAGCATACGGAGCGCTGCCTTTTGGTTTTAACCCGCCGGAAATATGGGAGGTTCTTGAAGAAGTGCGTAATAAGGCCCTGCCCAGCTTTATTCAGCCTTCAGCTCTCGATTCGGCCGGAAAAATGGCCAGGCGCCTGATCGAACTGGTTCCTGACGGACTTCAATATGTAACCTTTACCAATAGCGGTGCCGAGACAGTGGAGGCGGCTATAAAGATAGCGCGATCAGCTACAGGGCGGTTAGGTATTTTAAGCACGGTAAACGGCTTTCACGGCAAGACTCTTGGCGCGCTTTCAGCCACGGGAAAGGGTTACTATCAAACGCCCTTCGGAGCGCCCGTGCCGGGTTTTAACATTGTCCCGTACGGAGATTTGAATGCGCTGAGGAAAGAACTTGAGATGAATGGATATAATTATGCAGCCTTTATAGTCGAGCCGATCCAGGGTGAAGGTGGAATAGTAGTTCCTGAAGCCGGTTACCTGTCCAAAGCCCTGGAAATATGCCATCAATATGGAATTTTATTTATCCTTGACGAAATCCAAACCGGACTGGGCCGTACTGGGATGCTTTTTGCATGCGAGGATGAGGATTTATGCCCAGATCTCCTGCTTTTGGCTAAAGCCCTTGGCGGAGGAATTTTCCCCATAGGAGCCTGTATCAGCACGGAAGCGGTATATACAAAAGATTTTGGAGATCGTCACTCGTCCACTTTTGCGGCAAATACCCCTGCCTGCCAGATCGGCTTAAAAGTGCTGGATATTCTGACCAGGAATAACAGGGAAATTATTCAACGTGTAAAAGTCAACGGTGAGTACTTATATAAGGAACTGGCCGTTCTGCAAAAAGAATATCCCAGGGTTCTTAAAGAAGTTCGCGGCAGAGGCTATATGCTCGGTTTAGAATTTGAGATGAGCCGTTCTGATTTTCCGGGCTGTTTTTTAAGTGTGCTTGCCGAGCAGGAGGTCCTGACACCGCTTGTATCCAGTTACCTCTTAAATGTTGAATGCCTGAGGGTAGCGCCTACATTAAATGGAAACAAAGTAATCCGCCTGGAGCCGCCTCTTACAGTTACGCTCGATGAATGCCAAAGAGCGCTTAAATCCATAAGGCGTGTTATAGAAGTGCTTGATCAGGGCAATACACTGGAAGTTTTAAGGCCTGTCCTGGATCTTGATGAAAACACAGCCTGTTCAGTAACGAAAGCTGAAAAATACGATTGGGATATGTATGAACCTTCCCGGGAAAACAAAGAGGGACGCTTCGCTTTTCTTGTCCATCCTTTAGACCTTGATAATTATTACGAGTTTGACGCAAACCTTGCGTCTCTTCCACAAGATAAGCTACAACAGCTGGCTGATCTGGGAGGCGATATACTGGACCCCTTCGTGATTGGCCGCACAAGGGTTGAGTCACCGGCGGGCTATACTGTCTATGGGGAATTCATTGCCTTACCTCATACAACAAAAGAGATTCTGAAATTTACACCCGAGGAAGCGCTGAAGGAATTAGAAAAGGCGCTTGAACTTGCCCAGCAGCGGGGCGCCCGGCTTGTTGGCCTTGGCGCCTACACTTCGGTAGTATCCCGGGGGGGAACCCTTCTTCAAGGTCATTTTCTTCCTTTAACCACCGGAAACAGCTATACGGTAGTTTCGGGAGCGGAAGCGATCAAACTTGCCGCACAGCGATTTTCCCTCGATCTGGCACAGTGTACTGCAGCGATTATTGGCGCGACCGGTTCAATTGGGAGGCTTATGGCTATATTGCTCGCGGAAGAGGTTCAACAGGTAGTTTTAATTGGTAATCCGCGCCACCCTCAGGCAAGCTTAAGACGCCTGCGCCGTGTAGCGGAAGATATTTGCCTGCACCTGTCCGATCAAGCCGGGGCCGGTTGGATACCACCCAAGAGTTCTCTGGGGGAGAACTTATTAAAAATGAAACTGCCGGCTACGAATTCCCAGCGTGAAGAATGGGCAACGGTTGTAGATGAATTAATCCGTTCCGATAAATTCATTTTAACCAGTAATCCCAACCAGGGAATTTCTATAGCCCAGGTGGTAGTAACGGCTACAAGCAGTGTGGAGGAACTGGTCAATCCGGAATGGGTGACCCCCGGCGCAATCATTTGTGATATTTCCAAACCGTCCAATGTCAGTCCGGAACTTCAAAAACTGCGGCCCGATGTGCTTGTTATTGACGGGGGTGTTGTGGCATTACCCGGACGTCCTTCCCTGGGGTGGAATTTTGGTTTTGAACCCGGCTTGGCCTATGCATGTATGGCTGAGACGATGATGCTGGCGCTTGAGCATCATTACACCGATATGAGTTTGGGTACGGATTTACGTCTGGATAATATGATTTACTTGAGGCAGTTAGCCAAAAAGCACGGTTTTGAACTGGCCCGTTTACGAAGCTTCGACAGGCCGTTAAGTGAAGAGGACTGGGAGAAAGTTATCAAAGAGCGTACAAAGGTCCGTTCAAACCTTTGTGCAACGGCAAGTTCATAAAGTGATACCTTCTTTAATAAGTCAATTTTCATAATAAGTCAAGCCTGACCCCTAGTCAGGGTTTGGTTATCCTTGACAGGTTATGGGTGATCGGATAATATTGTTTAAGAAAAATCTTTGACATAAAGAAAAATAACATACAGACAAGAAAGGAAGCTCAGGGAATGGTTTTTGCAAGTCTTGCTGAAAAATTGCAGGAAACCTTCCGCAAACTGAAGAACAGGGGCAGACTTACCGAGGCGGATGTCGATGAGGCATTGCGTGAGGTAAGACGTGCTTTATTAGGCGCCGATGTTAACTTTCAGGTTGTCAAGAATTTTATAGCAGGCATTAAAGAACGGGCAATGGGCCAGGAAGTATTAACCAGTCTTATACCCGGCCAGCAGGTAATTAAAATTGTCCGTGACGAGATGGCGGAGTTGATGGGCGGAGTGCAGAGCAAAATTAATCTCGCCTCCAAACCTCCTACAGTAGTAATGCTTGTCGGACTACAGGGTTCCGGTAAAACTACCACCGCCGCCAAATTGGCCAGCCTGCTGCGGAAACAGGGAAAGCAGCCCCTGCTGGTTGCCGCTGATGTTTACCGGGCAGCGGCTGTTAAACAGCTTCAGGTTCTGGGGCAGCAAATAAATATCCCCGTATTTTCACGAACGGATCTGCAGGAACCGGTAGAAATTGCCCGCCTGGCAGTTGAGCATGCCTTTGGCGCTGAAAGAGACCTGATTATTTTAGATACGGCAGGGCGGTTGCATGTTGATGACAAGTTAATGGCTGAACTGGAATCAATCAAAGCCAAGGTGCATCCCCATGAAATAATTCTTGTTGTGGACGCTATGACGGGACAGGTTGCCGTTAATATAGCCCAGGCTTTTCATGAACGTCTTGGCCTGGATGGAGTCATCCTGACCAAGTTGGATGGTGACAGCAGGGGAGGGGCGGCGCTTTCAATTAAGGCCGTTACAGGCTGTCCGATTAAATTTGTCGGAACCGGCGAGAAATTGGATGCTCTGGAGATTTTTCACCCGGACCGTATGGCGGAACGTATCCTGGGCATGGGCGATGTGCTTACTCTGGTTGAAAAGGCGCAGAGCGTTATTGATGCTGAGCAAATGGAAAAGCTCAATAAAAAGATCTACAGCGCCGAGTTTACCCTGGAGGATTTTTTAGAACAGCTTCATGAAATAAAAAAAATGGGACCGCTACAGCAACTGATCGGTATGATACCCGGGCTTGGCAATGCTAAAATGTTAAAAGAACTGGGCGAAATTGATGAAAAAGAACTTGTCTATGTTGAAGCTGTGATCAGTTCCATGACGCGCTGGGAAAGGCACAATCCTCAGGAGATTAACGGCAGCCGCCGCCGGCGCATAGCAAATGGGAGCGGTACCACCATACAGGATGTCAACCGCATATTAAAACAGTTTGAGCAGACACGAAAAATGATCAAACAATTTGCGGAGGTGGGCAAGAACGTAAAAAAGGGCGGCAAGTATCTGCCCGGTTTTATTCAGGACAAACGCGGCAAGCCGTTGTTTTAGAAAAAAGGTAACCAGTGAATTTGAAAACTAAGAGAAGATGAAAAGGCAGGTGATATTATTGTCAGTTAAAATCAGGCTAAAAAGAATGGGCGCCAAGAAGAAACCTTTCTACCGTATTGTCGTTGCAGATTCCCGTTCGCCGCGGGATGGCCGTTTTGTAGAAGAGTTGGGTTATTATAACCCCCTACTATAATAAGATGGAAGAGCTGGTTGAGGTTCTGGCCAAAGCCCTTGTTGATCAGCCGGACAAAGTGGTAGTAAATATGATCAAAGGTGAAAAAGCTTATGTGATTGAGGTAAGAGTTGCCACAGAAGATATGGGTAAAGTAATTGGAAGGCAGGGTAAAATAGCAAGGGCCATACGTACTGTTGTTAAAGCTGCTGCAGCTAAACAACATAGAAAAGTACTTGTAGAAATTGTTTAAGGTAATCAAGGGGGCAGTTTAAGACCCCCTCTTTTATTTTATGTCGTAACTGTTTTGTACAACCGGTATTAATAAGAGGAGACAGTAAAACTGGAAGAGTTATTAATTACGATTGGAAAAGTAATTGACACATACGGAAACCGCGGTTGGGTACGCGTTTTTCCGCTGACTGATTTTCCGGAACGTTTTTTTAAGATGGACAGAGTAATCCTCACAAAGGGTAACCTGAATAAGGAATACTTCATCAATGAGGTTAAGCAGCATAAAAAATATTTTCTGATTGACTTCCAGGACATATCCGATATGAATGCCGCCGAACTGCTTACAGGCGCCCTGCTGCAGGTAACTAGAGAGCGGTTGGTGAAACTGCCGGCCGATAATTATTTTGTCTTCGATATAATAGGACTTTCCGTATATACCGAAACATCTGAATACCTTGGAAAAATTGAAGATGTGCTTCATACAGGGGCGAATGATGTTTATGTGGTCAAAAAGGACAGGCTATCGCTCTTGGTTCCTGCTTTAAAACAGGTAGTTAAAAAAATTGATCTTGACAACTGCCGGATGATTGTAAAACTGCCGGAAGGGCTGGAAGCGACCAGTGCTGATTAATATTCTGACTGTTTTTCCGGAGATGTTTTCAAGCCCATTTAATGCCAGCATTATTAAACGGGCAAGGGGAAAAGGCCTCCTGGAACTTAATCTGGTTAATATCAGGGATTTTTCAGAAAACAAGCACAAGAGTATCGACGACTCCCCCTTTGGGGGAGGGCAGGGGATGGTTATGTCAGCTGTTGTTTTTTTTAAGACGATGGATTGGCTGAAAGAAACCCAGGGTGAACAGGACAGGGTTGTTCTGCTCAGCCCCGGCGGACGTCAATTTAACCAGAAAATTGCCTGGGAACTAAGCCTTCTTAAGAGGATCACACTGATTTGCGGACATTATGAGGGCATTGATCAGCGTGTTCGGGAAATAGCTTCCGACGAAGTATCAATAGGTGATTATATACTCACTGGAGGTGAAATTCCTTCCATGGTAATAATCGATGCTGTTGCAAGACTTATTCCCGGTGTTCTGGGAAAGGACAAATCAGCATGCGAAGAGTCATTTAATGATTTGTTGTTGGAGTACCCACAATATACAAGACCCCGGGAACATGGCGGGTTTCATGTTCCCGAGGTTCTTCTAAGCGGCCACCATGAAAGTATTCGCTACTGGAGGAGGCAGCAATCTCTTTTGCGTACGCTGACAGAAAGGGAGGATTTGCTTTCCAGGGCTGCCTTAACTGACGAAGATAAGAAAATACTCAAAGAAATTTTTCAGCGTCTTAAAAAATTAAACCTGGAATAATAAATCTTACCAAAAAGATGATTATTATAGAAAAAGCCTGTTTTTACGGCAGGCTTTATTTTCCTCTTTTATTCACCATTATCCGGTGGCGCCGTGTCAATCCGTCTAAGCGGAGTAACTTTGTTTCTTCGTCCGCTGCCGCTTAAAGGCAATTCACCTTCAGTGATTTCCAGGTAAAAGATTTTGTCGGGATAACAAAGTACAGTTACAACACCGCGCTCTGGTTCAGTAAGCCATATCCCCTGAAATTCGATCATTTCCCCAAGGTCCATCTTCACCCTCCGGGGTCCATCCAGCACTTCAAGTTCCCACCCCTGAATGCTGACAACAATTGTTTTCTTAGGATGGTTGTTTTCCATTATACACCTCCAGTGTTTACTTGCCTTATTATTTTACTCATCTAAGCTGACTGATGTTAAAACGAAGTCATTATATCATATCCCAAAAAGGAGTTGAAGCAACCGCGCCCTATTCTTAGAAAATTTAAGCAGCGGGGGATAAAATATTATATTTCTGAGACATACTAAGTTAACGAAAACCTGGAGGAGGTGAATATATGCATCACTGGATGATCACTGAAATAGAAAAGCTTCGTATTTCCGATCAGTTAAAAGCAGAAGAACTATGCGCCAAGAAAGCGAATTTCTATTTAAACCAGAGCCGTGATCCCGCTGTTCGGGCCGTGTTGCAGCAGTGTATCGACAAGGGTCAAAGACATGTCAGCGCCTTAAGCGGTTTGCTTCAGGAAGCCGGGCTGACAAATATAGCCAGGCATTAATATTTCAAAATTGAAAGGAGGTTATTATAAGTGGAGTTTACTGATCGTGATATTTTAACTGACTTACTCATCGGCGCCAAGACAATCTCTACCGGTTACCATACGGCAGTGCTCGAATCGGCAAACGACCGTGTGCGCGGTACGCTTATCCAAATCAATAACGAAGAATTAAATACACAAAAGCAAATTTTTGACCTTATGCATTCACGTGGTTGGTATCCGTTAGATCCGGTGTTCACCGGCGTTCCGATGGGGGCTGAAACAACCGGTATCCGTTCAGAAATGGGTTCAATGGGTTTTACAAGCGCTTATCCGGGAGGAAGTATGGGGACTTCTCCAGGGGCAGGACTAGGCCCGATAGGCCGCAGTTGGTAGTAAAAGAAAAGGTAAGCCCGCGTATAGTTCTCTTGCGCGGGCTCACCTTTTTATTAAAGAGGAGTTCCTGGTTTTTATGTTATAATAAGATTAATTAGAAGCAAAATTCTATCAAAAAGTACCGGGTGACAATGACATGGATAAAATCGTAATAAAAGGCGCGCGTATCCATAATTTAAAGAATATCAGCCTGGAAATTCCACGCGGGCAAATGGTGGTTTTCACCGGTTTATCCGGTTCAGGAAAGTCTTCACTGGCCTTTGATACTATCTATGCCGAAGGACAGCGTCGTTATGTGGAATCATTGTCCGCTTATGCCAGGCAGTTTCTCGGGCAGATGGAGAAACCGGATGTCGATTATATTGAAGGACTTTCACCTGCTATTTCAATTGACCAAAAAACTACCAGTCATAATCCCCGTTCGACCGTGGGTACAGTAACAGAAATTTATGATTATTTAAGGCTGCTGTTTGCCCGGATCGGCAGGCCCTATTGTCCTAAATGCGGACAAACCATCACCAGGCAAGCCGTGGAGCAAATGGTGGACCAATTGATTTCTTTGCCGGAAGGAACCAGGTTGATGATCCTGGCGCCTGTAATCCGCGGGAAAAAAGGGGAGCACCAAAAACTCATTGAAGGGATCCGTAAAAATGGGTTTTCCCGGATCAGGGTGGACGGTGAATTATATGATTCGGGAGAAACTCCCGGCATTGATAAAAACAAAAAACATACCATTGAGATAGTGGTAGACAGGTTAATTAACCGTCCCGGCCTGGAGCAGCGGTTAACCGATTCATTGGAAACCGCTCTTAAAAATGCTGATGGTGTTGCGATTGCCGCAATTGAAGATGGTACGGAGATCGTTTTCAGTGAAAAATTCGCCTGTCCGGACTGTGGTACAGGACTGCCGGAAATCGAACCCAGGATGTTTTCTTTTAACAGTCCTTTTGGCGCCTGTCCTACCTGTACGGGTTTGGGAGTTCATAGAAAAATAAATCCTGATCTTGTTATTCCGGATATGAATAAGTCAATAGCCGAAGGCGCCATCGAAGGCTGGTATAAAGGGGCAACAGCTTATTCCTACCTGGAAGGCGTCGCGGAAAAATACGGTTTTAACCTGGAAACGCCATTGTGCCAACTAACCGCTGAGCAGTTAAACACGATTTATTACGGGACCGGCCAGGAACAAATAAGGTTCAGGTATAAAAACTCGTACGGGCGGCAAATTGAATACCATGTTCCCTTTGAAGGAATTATGAACAATATAAAGCGCCGTTACAAGGATACAAATTCAGAATATATGAGTGAAGAAATCGAACGTTATATGAGCTTTCTGCCCTGTCCGGACTGTAAAGGCGAGCGACTGAGAAAAGAAGCGCTGGCTGTAAAAGTCGGGGGTCTTTCCATAATTGAGGTAAGCCGTTTTCCGGTTTCTGAAATGATTGGCTTTTTTAGTTCTCTTGAACTAACTGACAGGGAAAACCTGATTGCCAGGCGTATTCTTAAAGAAATTGCCGAACGTTTGGGATTCCTTGCTAACGTGGGTCTTGATTATCTCACCATTGATCGTCCTGCAGGTACTCTTTCCGGCGGTGAAGCGCAGCGTATCCGCCTGGCTACTCAGATAGGCAGCGGTCTAACCGGTGTTCTGTACATCCTTGATGAACCCAGTATAGGTCTGCACCAGCGTGATAACCGGCGTCTTTTAGATACACTGCTGCATTTAAGAGACCTTGGCAATACAGTTATTGTAGTAGAGCATGACGAAGAGACTATTCTCACCGCGGATCATATTGTCGACATTGGCCCCGGGGCGGGAGAAAACGGTGGCGAGGTTGTGGCCCAGGGAAAACTTGAAGATATCACAGACAATCCGGTTTCAATCACCGGACAGTATTTAAGCGGCCGGAAGTATGTCCCTGTTCCGGAAGCACGCCGCCGGCCGGATGAAAAATTTCTAACAGTATTGGGCGCCGCCGGGCATAATTTAAAGAATATAGACGTGAGTTTCCCTCTCGGATTATTTATTTGTGTAACAGGAGTTTCCGGTTCCGGCAAAAGCACACTCGTAAACGAAATAATCTATACGAACCTGGCTAAAGAACTGCATGGTTCCAGAAACCGGACAGGATTCTGCAGAGGTATCGAGGGGCTGGAGTTTCTTGATAAAGTAATCAACGTAGATCAATCACCAATCGGACGGACACCGCGTTCCAATCCGGCGACTTATACCGGGGTTTTTAATGAAATCAGGGATCTGTTTTCACAGCTGCCCGAAGCGCGCGTACGGGGTTACAAGCCCGGCAGGTTTAGTTTTAATGTTAAGGGAGGACGCTGTGAAGCTTGTTACGGTGATGGTATTGTTAAAATTGAAATGCACTTTTTGCCGGATATTTACATACCCTGCGAAGTATGCAAAGGTTTAAGGTACAACCGTGAAACTTTGGAAGTAAAATATAAGGGTAAGAGCATAGCCGATATATTGAACATGACTGTAGAACAAGCGGCAGAGTTTTTCCGGTTTCAGCCCCGGATCTACAGGCGTTTAAAAACTTTGCAGGATGTTGGTCTTGGGTACATTCGCCTGGGTCAGCCGGCGCCGGAACTCTCCGGCGGGGAAGCCCAGCGTGTAAAACTGGCTACGGAGCTGTCCCGGCGTTCCAACGGGCGTACTATTTACATACTTGACGAGCCTACCACCGGGCTGCATATGGATGATGTGGCTCACCTGCTCAAAGTCCTGCACCGTTTAACGGAAGCAGGTGACACAGTAGTAGTGATCGAACACAATCTTGATGTAATCAAGACTGCCGACTATATTATCGATCTCGGCCCGGAGGGCGGAGATCGCGGCGGATGTGTAATTGCAGAGGGAACACCTGAAGAAGTGGCATGTAAGACAGAATCATATACGGGGCAGTTCTTGAAAAAAGTCCTTCCTTCTTTGACTATGAAAGCGCCAGGGTATAAAAAAATTGTTTCGTAAAGGCGGAGGGTTTAATGTTAGAGGAAAAATTCGGCAGGCTGCCCAGTGCGCCCGGTGTTTATTTTTTTAAAGATAACGGGGGGGATATAATCTATGTGGGTAAGGCTGTATCCCTGAAGAACCGCGTTCGTTCATATTGCCATGCCGGAGCCGGTCATTCCCCCAAAGTACGTTCTTTGGTTGAACGGGCGGTGGATTTTGAATACATAGTAACCGACAATGAAGTTGAAGCCCTTATCCTGGAGTCGAACCTGATCAAGGAGCACCGTCCCCGCTACAATATCCTTTTGAAAGACGATAAAAGTTATCCCTATCTCAAAATATCCCTGAAAGAAGATTTCCCCCGGATTCAGGTTACGAGAAACTTTGTGCGGGATGGATCTGTTTATTTCGGTCCCTATACCCAGGTCGGAGCAATTCAGGATACTCTGAACCTGCTCAGAAAGCTCTTTAAATTTCGAACCTGCAATCAGGAAATAACAGAAGTTGACAGTGGTTTTGGAAAAGCTTCCAGAACAAACAGGCCTTGTCTCAACCACCATCTGAATCAATGCCTGGCCCCATGTTCCGGCCTTGTTACACAGGCGGAATATATGACCATGATTCAGGAGGTCTGCCTGTTTATGGAGGGCCGTCAGGAAGATGTGGTCAAAAGAATTTCTCTAAGAATGGATGAGGCGTCAAGAAAACTGGATTTTGAAAAGGCGGCCAGGTTCCGTGATCAGATTAAATCGATCGAACTGGTGATTGAGAAACAAAAAGTAATCCTCAAGAATCCCGGCAATTTGGATATTGTCGCTGCCGCTGCCGGGCAGGGGCTATGCTGTGCAATGGTTTTCTACATGCGTTCCGGCAAACTTGTCGGCAGGGAGCATTTTTTGCTCAGGAATACTGAAGATATAGCCAGCGCTGAAATAGTTACCGCGTTTATCAAGCAGTATTACATTAATGTTGATTTCGTCCCGGAAAAGATTCTACTGTCCTGTGTTATGGAAGAAGAAAAAAAAGTTATTGCAGACTGGCTTTCCTGTAAAAGAGGCGGGAAGGTCAATATATATACTCCCCGTCGCGGGGAAAACAAACGGTTAATTGAAATGGTTGAAAAAAATGCCTTACTGGCATTGCGGGAAGCAGAAATAACAATGCAAAAAAAACAGCTTGACGATCAGGCCCTGGAAGAACTTAGGAGGGAACTGGGCCTTCAAAAAACTCTCGCGCGCCTGGAATGTTATGATATTTCAAATAACCAGGGTTCTGAAAATGTTGCTTCAATGGCTGTTTTTGATCAGGGAAGAATATCGCCGGACAATTACCGGAGATTTAAAATCCGGACGGTAGAGGGGCCAAATGATTACGCCTGTTTGCAGGAAACATTAACGAGACGGTTTATGCGAGCCCGTGAAGAAAAAGAGTTGATTAACAGCGGCCGTCTCTCGACAAAGAAAGCCGGATTTCACCGTTTGCCGGATCTGATCATTATTGACGGTGGCGCCGGGCAGCTTTCCTGCGTCCGGCAGGTGATGAGACAGACGGGCTTCGATTATATCCCGGCTTGCAGTATAGCCAAAGGAGAAGAAGTTATTTATCTTGAAGAGAGGGATGAACCTCTTCGTTTGCCTTCCAATTCACCTGCTTTGCAGCTTGTGCAGAGATTAAGGGATGAAGCCCACCGTTTTGCCCTTGCTTATCACAGAAAGCTGCATGCATCCAATAGTCTTTCCTCAGTCCTCAACGAGATAAAAGGCATCGGCAAAGTGCGTCAGCGGGCGCTTCTTACAGCATTTCCTTCTTTAGAAGCGATCAGCAAGGCAACCCTTGATGATTTAACGGAAGTTCCCTGCATGAATTTGCAGGCGGCTCAGGAAGTATATAATTTTTTTCATTAGTATAAGAGGCTAACATGAGCACGTAGGCAGTTGGCCGCCCTAATGAACATTTTTCTTAAAGTACAAAATAAAAAAGTATGAAAAGGAAAGATTTAAATAAGAATGAAAGAAAAATATGTAACCGGGGTTGATCTCGGGGGAACAAAAATATATACGGCTGTTGCCGATTCAAAGGGCCGTATTTTAGCTGAAACCAAGACGCCAACCGAAGCCGGTAAAGGGATAGATTTTGTACTGAACAAGGTTGTGGCAACGGTTAGACAGGTATCAAAAAAAGCGGGGCTTTCTGAAATCCCCGCCTATCTCGGAATCGGCGCGCCAGGGCCGCTGGACCCACAGCGCGGCTTTGTTTATCAGGCGCCAAATCTTGGCTGGCGGGATATTCCTCTTAAAGCGCTCTTAGAAGAGGTGTTACAGGTTAACGTAACAGTTGGTAACGACGCCAATCTGGCTGCTCTGGGGGAATATTGTTTTGGGGATTACGGAGGGACTTCTAATTTAATTTACATCACTGTCAGTACGGGTATCGGCTGTGGATTAATTTTGAACGGTGAGCTCTACCAGGGAGCTGATTACAGCGCAGGAGAAATAGGCCATCTAACGCTTGAACCGGACGGCTTAATATGCAGTTGCGGGAATAGGGGTTGTCTGGAAACAATAGCCTCGGGGACTGCCATAGCCCGCTTTGCAAAGGAACTTGCCCAACAGGGCAAAGGAACGGACATCCTAAAAGAGGCTGGGGGTTTTATGGAAGGAATAACTGCCGAGGCAGTTTCACGGGCTGCTGCTTCCGGTGATCAGGAGGCGCTCGGGATTCTGAATAAAACCGGCAGGGCTTTAGGTCTTGGTTTTTCGTATGTTGTAAATCTGCTCAATCCTTCCCTGATTCTTTTAGGTGGGGGGGCTATGAAAGCAGGGCCTCCGCTGTGGCAGGCAATGAATGATGAGTTAAAAAGAAGAGTTATTAGATCAAATATAAATAATCTTAAAGTATTTCCCGCTACGCTTGGCGACAGGTCAGGTTTACTCGGCGCAATTGCTTGTGCCCTTCAGGCAAACCGTTAATAAACAACTTGTAACTGCGCATTTGACACCTTTTTAAGGATTTATTTTTCCCTGCAGGTATTAGCGTTTATAAAGAGAATTATTTAAATTATTTTTGATGGCTAAAATGAGCACGTAGACAGTTGACCTTTCAAGATAGTTTTGTGCAGAGAAAATCAGGGGAAGTTCTCTTTAGCCAAACGGGTAATAAACCAAAAAAGGGGGTACTTAAAACTTGTGGGATATCTTAGATAATCCGGAAGTGATCAAAAGGATTGACACGCAGAACATGCTTGCGGCGTTATGGAATTTGCCTGATCAATGCCATGAAGCGTGGGAAATCGGTAAACATGTTGACCTGCCTGATAAGGTAAAAGTTAACAAAATTGTCGTGACCGGTCTGGGAGGTTCCGCTATCGGAGGAGACCTTTTAAGGGTTTTTTCAACGGACAGGGTGGCTGTTCCGGTGTTAGTCAACCGTCATTATTCACTTCCTCTGTTTGTTGATCAACAAACTCTTGTTTTTGCGGTCAGCTATTCAGGGAATACTGAAGAAACCCTTAGCGCTTATGAAATAGCGAATGAAAAAAAAGTTCCCATAATTGTTTTAACTACCGGGGGGAAACTAAAGAATATGGCCCAGGCAGACAAGGCGCCGGTAGTTACCGTTCCTGGAGGCATTTCCCCGCGTGCCGCAACGGGTTACTTGTTTATACCTATGCTGGCGATACTTGAGAGGATGGGTTTTGTTACAGGCATCTCTGAAGAAGTGGCCGAACTTGTTCAACAGCTAAAGTTATTACGTGAGCAATTAGGTCCTCAAGTTGAATTATCTGGCAACCTGTCCAAACAGCTGGCCACGAGGCTTTACGGGCATATTCCGGTAATCTGGGGTTCATCCGGAACGACCGAAGTTGTCGCCCAGCGTTGGAAAGGCCAATTTAATGAAAACACAAAGACACCTGCTTATTGGAACGTTTTTCCGGAACTAAATCACAACGAAATAGTCGGCTTTGAATCACCTGCAGAGATATTGAAAAACCTCTTTTTAATAATTCTTCGAAGCAAGGATGATCATGACAGGGTGCAAAAAAGGATGGAAATCACACATCAGGAAGTAGGAGAAAAAGTAGCCGGTGTTGCGCAAATCCATTCTGCCGGTGATACAATCCTCTCCCGGATGTATTCCTTAATCTATACAGGGGATTATACCAGTATTTACCTTGCTCTGCTTTACGGAATTGACCCTGGTCCCGTAAAAGTCATTGATCGTTTAAAGGGAGCCCTGGCCAGTCAGTGACCATAAGTTAATTTCCAGGATAGATTTGCTGAGCCGGATAATCCGGATTTGATCCAAATAGAAAGAGAAGGATTCTTACATATGACGGTGGAGTCTGACACCAAAAAATTACTGCCAAGACTATTAATTGTCACGGGCTTGTCTGGGGCTGGTAAGACCCAGGCATTGCGGCGCCTGGAGGACCTTGGTTTTTTTTGTGTGGATAACCTTCCTCCCGCCTTAATCCCCAAGTTTACTGATCTGTGCAGCCAGACGAATTCCATAGACAGGCTGTCATTGGTTGTAGATATACGCGGGGGTATATTTTTTGATAATTTATTCGAAGTGCTTGGTGAATTAAAACAAAAAGGCACTTATCAATATGAAATACTTTTTCTCGAGGCATCTGACGAATGCCTTGTCCGGCGTTTTAAGGAATCCAGACGCAGCCACCCTTTAAGCGAGCACGGCGAAATATTAAAGTGCATTCAGGAAGAAAGGGCTTACCTGCAAGAACTTCGGGGGCGTGCAAATAAAGTAATAGACACATCGGAACTTACCAATGCTCAGCTCAAAGCCGAAGTAAGCGAGTTGTTTTCTTCAAGGGTAGATTTACCACAATTTAGAGTTTCGATAATTTCATTTGGTTACAAGTACGGAATACCCCTGGACAGCGACCTCGTTTTTGACGTACGCTTTCTTCCAAATCCACATTATGTTCCGGAGCTCCGCTTATTGACCGGCAATGAAGCTGAGGTTGAAAAATATGTCTACGGCTCTGCGGTTACTGATGAATTCATGAAAAAATTTCTGATCTTGATCGACTTTTTAGTGCCGGAATATATAAAGGAGGGGAAGTCGATCCTAACCATTGCTATCGGTTGTACAGGCGGACGGCACCGTTCCGTTGCTATAGCTAATAACCTGGAACGGCGCCTGAAGGAAGAAAACTACCGGGTTTCTATAAGACATAGAGATATTAAACATCCAGATTTATAACATGGCTTAACGATTTTTGGGGGAACAGAAAAATGAGATTGATAAGGACAGCTCTTATAGTTATAGTTCTATTGGGCGCTGCCTGGTTTGCTATTCGGTATGTGTGGGAAATATTGCCCATCTATATATATTCTGAGCCGAACGCGGAGATGCTAACGCCAGTCAGATTCCCGTGCTGATGTACCATAAGGTTTCTCCCGATCCCAAAAGCGGCGGACTTGGAATGAGGGTAACACCGGCGAGGTTTAACCTCCAAATGCAATACCTGGCTAAAAACGGTTATCATACTGTTAAATTGATTGAACTTGCAGATTTCATAAAGGCAGACAAAACCCTGCCCCCGAAATCAATTGTCATAACCTTTGATGACGGATACCTTGACAACTATAAATATGCTTTTCCGGTCCTAAAGAAGTATGGATTTACTGCTACAGTTTTTGTAGTTGCAGACTATATTGGGAAAACAAATGATTTTGACGCGGCGAAAGAATTACAGCCGGTCAACCAATTGCTTGGATGGAACGAGATCAACCAAATGTCAGATTATGGTATAACAATTGGAGCTCACACCCTGAATCATGTTTCATTAACAGATATAACATTACCGGAAGCAAGGTATGAAATTGAAAATTGCAAGTTGGTTCTCGAGAAACAATTAGGAACTTCTATAGAGGCTTTTGCATATCCCTACGGACATTACAACAACCAACTTGAGGAAATTGTAAAGGAAAGCGGATATACTATCGCTGTAACGACCAAACAGGGTTGGGCTACTCCTGAAAGCGACCCTTACGCGATAAAGCGGATAAGAATCAGAGGAGATTATAATTTAAGAAAGTTTATTAATGAGCTTAGAAATATCCGGACTTAAGTTAATTTCCAGGTCAGCCGGCTGGCTTATGGAAAAATATGTTTTTTGGTGGTACAGTAAATGTCTTTTTCCATTGTTACAAAAGATGAGTTGGCACGGGTAATGGGAAATAACGAATGTTGCAGGGAAGCCGAACTTGCGGCTCTTATCAAGACAAACGGAAGTATTCTGCCAGTTAAGGATAATCAAGTTGTTTTAAGTATTAACTCTGAAAGCGCAGCTTTAGCCCGGAAAAATTTTTTATTATTAAAAGAAAATTTTCAAATATATGCGCATATACAAGTTAAAAGAAGAAGGAGACTGCGTAAAAACAATATCTATATCGTCAGGGTTTCTTCGCCTGCGGATGCTTCAAGGGTACTGGAAAGGCTTGGGATGTTGGATAATAAAAGTCAGTTCAAAGAAGAGATACCCGGCTGGCTGGTTCGTAAGGAATGCTGCCGCAGGGCTTACCTGCGTGGTTTATTTTTGGGCAGCGGTTCTATAAATAATCCTTCAAGTAATTACCACCTGGAGATTATCAGTTCGAGTGAGAATTATGGGAAAGATATTTGCCGCCTGTTGCAGAGATTCAACCTTCATCCGGGACTGATCGCCCGCAAAAACGGCTTTGTCGCCTATCTTAAGGAAGGCGGGCAGATTGCTGATTATTTAAATATTATCGGAGCGCATACAGCCCTTTTGAACATGGAAAACATACGGGTATACAAAGGGATGCGCAATCAGGTTAACAGACTTGTAAATTGTGAAACAGCTAATTTAAGCAAAACCGTAAATGCCTCCTTAAACCAACTTGAAACTATCAAATTTATATCCTCAACTTTGGGAATTGGCAAGTTGCCTCTTCTCCTCAGGCAGATAGCGTCAGCACGGTTGGCTTATCCTGATGCCAGTCTTAGGGAACTGGGGGAACTTATCGAGCCTAAAATCAGTAAGTCCGGTGTAAGATACCGGCTTGAAAAAATAGAAGAGATTGCGCAGCAGTATCTGCAGAACCAGGATTTGGTCTCTTTGAAAGGGAAGGTCCCCCGATAGAGGTGTTTGAAATGGCTGCCGGGAATACCATTAAAATGGAACAAACTCAAAAAATGATGATCACTCCGGGTCTCAGGCAGGCTATTATGATTTTGCAGTTTCCTACATTGGACTTAAATAGTTATCTTGGGCAGCAACTCCAAGAAAATCCAATGTTGGAACTTGAAGAAGAAAGCGATCAGCAGGATAGTGGATCGTTGGCTGTGGAAACCGGTTCAGGGGAGAATGAAAATATGTTTGATCCTGGATGGCAGGACTACTTCCAGGACAGCAGTGACCTCGGTTTCTTGGAACCGGAAAAAGAAACTGATCAGGATAATTCAGACTACGAAAACTACGTCAGGCAGGAGTTCGGTTTAACGGAATTTCTTTGTGACCAATTGAACCTTGTCATAAATAATACCAGGCAAAGGCTGATAGGGCGGTATCTAATCGGAAATTTGGATGAGAATGGGTATTTGCATGTGTCAGTAGATGAGGTTGCCGTCTCTTTAAAAGCGACTCGCGAGGATGTAGAAGAGACCCTTAAAATCATTCAAAACTTCGATCCGCCGGGGATAGGCGCTCGTAATCTGCAGGAGTGTCTTTTAATACAGGTTAACCAGTTGAATATTAAGGATAAATTATTGGAAAACGTTATTCTGCGCCATCTGCCCGAGTTGGCCAAAGGCAAGCTGTCATCGGTTGCGCATCAGCTTTGTGTTAGCTTTGAAGATATCCAAGATATTGCACGTTTTATTAAAACCCTGGATCCCAAACCTGGCTGTAATTACAGTTCCGGCGACTGTGTAAAATATGTTATTCCTGATCTAGTTATAGAAAAAGCGGGACAGAATTTTACAATAACCGTAAATGACTGCATAAACTTAAAAATTAACTCATATTACAGGTCGATATGGGAAAAGGAAGCAGATTCAAAGGTCCGGCAATTTTTAGGGGTTAAATTAAATGCCGCTGTTTGGCTGATTAAAAGTGTTGAACAGCGCAGAAATACCTTGTCAAAAATAGCAAACTGCCTGATTGCTTTACAACAGGATTTTTTAAAATACGGATGTGAACACCTGAAACCTTTGAACTTAAAACAAGTAGCTAAAATTGTCGGGCTGCATGAATCTACCGTCAGCAGGGCAACTTCCAACAAATATGTTCAAACACCTCAGGGTATGTTTCCAATGAGATCTTTTTTTTCTGCAGGATTAAACTGCGGGAGCGATAAAGAAACTTCTGCGGCGGCCATCAAGGAAAGCCTTCGTAAACTTGTGGCCCGGGAGAATCCTGTAAAGCCTTTAAACGATCAGGAGGTTGCCGGCATATTTGCTGAACGCGGGATCAAAATTTCACGCCGGACAATTGCAAAATATCGCGGTGAAATTGGGATACCACCCGCCCGTCAAAGAATCAGGTATTAGACACCCAAATAGGTTTAATTAAATTTATCTAAAAAGGGGACGAACTAACATAGTGAGGTTCCTTTTTTATTTTTTTAAAAAAGAGGAAAATTATTAGCGGGTAGCGAATAGAAATAATATATCATAATCAATAAAATATTGTTATATAAGACATACTATTAAGGGAGTGGTGTGGAAAAATGACAATCAGATTTGGTATTAATGGATTCGGCCGGGTAGGCCGTTGTGTTTTTCGCGTGGCGTTGATGGATCCTGAATTGGAAATAGTTGTCGTGAATAGTAATGGGGATGCGGCTACGTTGGCCCACCTTTTAATGTACGATTCAGTACACGGCAGACTGGCAAATAAAGTTACTGCTTCTGACGGGGGATTTATAATTGACGATAGAAAAATAGCTGTGGTTTCAGAAAAGGATCCTAATGAATTACCATGGGGGAAACAGGGTGTTGATATAGTGATTGAATCCACCGGTAAGTTTAATGATGGAAAGGCAGCCGGAATGCATATCAAACAGGGGGCAAAAAAGGTTATTATTACTGCTCCTGCGAAAAACGAAGATATTACCATCGTAATGGGAGTAAATGATGATAAGTATAATCCGGAAAGCCATCATGTTGTTTCCTGCGGTTCCTGTACAACTAACTGTCTGGCCCCAATTGTCAAAGTATTGCATAGAAAGTATGAAATTTTAAGCGGTTTAATGACAACTATACATGCTTATACAAATGACCAGAAACTTCTGGATTCCCGGCACAAGGATTTACGCAGGTCAAGAGCGGCGGCAATGTCAATCATTCCTACTACTACAGGAGCGGCAAAAGCTATTAATCTTGTTCTGCCTGAACTGGAAGGCAGGCTGAACGGCCTTTCCTTGCGTGTGCCCACACCTGATGTAAGTGTGGTGGATCTTGTTGCCCAGGTTAATAAACCTGCCAGTATAGACGATATTAATTTTGAACTAAAAGAAGCATCAGAAAATGAATTAAGGGGAATCATTGCTTTTAGTGATCTCCCGCTGGTTTCTTGTGATTTTAATGGAGATCCTCACTCTTCAATTGTTGACGGACCCTCAACTATGGTTATTGGAGAAAATCTTGTCAAAGTAGTAGCCTGGTACGACAATGAATGGGGTTATGCCAACCGTGTTATTGACCTGGCCAAGTATATGGCCCAAAAAGGGCTATAAAGCAAAAAAATGTAAAGAACTAGGGGATAGAAATGAATAAAAAATCTGTCTCGGAGATGGATGTAACCGGTAAAAGGGTATTGTTGCGTGTAGATTTTAATGTGCCTTTGAACGATGAAAGGGAAGTGTCAGACGATACACGCATTATTGCATCTCTGCCGACACTGGCTTATCTAATTGAGAAACAGGCTAAAGTAATTATCGTTTCACACCTGGGGCGTCCCAAGGGTAAGTATGATGAACGATACCGTCTTAATCCGGTAGCTAACCGGCTTCAAGAGCTGATCGGAAGGCCTGTACAAAAAGTGAACGATTGCGTTGGTGAGGAACCAAAAGCTGTCATTTCAAAGATGCAGCCTGGTGATGTGCTTCTTTTGGAGAATGTACGCTTTTATCCCGGAGAAGAAAAAAATGATGAAAAATTCGCCCGCAGCCTGGCCGAGTTAGCGGATATATATGTAAACGACGCTTTCGGGACAGCGCACCGCGCACATGCTTCGACCGAGGGTGTGGCGCATTTCCTGCCGGCTGTAGCCGGATTTTTAATGCAAAAAGAAATTACTATGCTGGGTAAAACAATAATGCAGCCGGAACATCCTTTCTTTATCATCCTGGGTGGAGCAAAAATATCGGACAAAATAGGGATTATCAACAATCTTCTGGAAAAAGTTGATGACCTTATTATCGGTGGAGGAATGGCCAATACTTTTTTGCGGGCAGCCGGTTACGAAATGGGCAAGTCTTTGATTGAAGCCGATAAGGTTGATTTTGCCGGAGAGCTTGCCGCGAAAATAAAAGATCGAGGACTTAATCTTATGCTGCCGGTAGATTTGGTGGTTACGCCCGCTGCTGAACCCGGTTCGGAAAAGAAAGTTGTCTCTGTAAAAGAGGTTCCGGAAGATTGGATGGCCTTGGATATAGGGCCGGAAACAATAGAAGTATTTAGCCGATCAGTGAGAATGGCAAAAACAGTGATATGGAACGGGCCAATGGGTGTTTTTGAAATGGCCCCGTTTTCTAAGGGCACTTTTTCGTTAGCCCGGGCTTTGGCGGAAAGCGGCGCTGTAACTGTTGTCGGAGGGGGAGATACAGCGTCAGCAGTAGAGAAAGCAGGTGTGGCGGATAGGATGACCCATATTTCAACTGGTGGGGGAGCCTCACTTGAGTTTATTGAGGGGAAGGTTCTTCCGGGTGTAGCCGCTTTGTTGGACGATCGGAAAGGATAAAAAATGCGAACACCTTTAATAGCAGGTAACTGGAAAATGTATAAAACTCCTGTAGAGGCAGCTAATTTTGTTAAGGAACTACGGGAGAAGCTGGGGGAAGTTGAGAAGGCGGAAGTTGTCGTCTGCCCGCCTTTTGTAGCTCTTTACAGTGTTGCGCGTGAACTGGACGGAAGTAAGATCAGGCTGGGAGCCCAGAATATGTTTTGCGAGGATGAAGGCGCCTATACTGGAGAGGTTGCGCCGCCGATGATAAAAGAAGTTGGCTGTAGTTATGTAATATTGGGGCATTCAGAGAGGCGCCAGTATTTTGGGGAAAGTGACCAGCTTGTTAATAGAAAAATCCAGGCAGCCCTTAAAGCAGGGCTTACACCAATTGTCTGTGTTGGAGAGACTCTGGAGGAAAGGAAAACCGGAATAACCGGACAAATTATTGAGAAACAACTTGGCGGCTCTTTAGCTGATTTAAGCCCGCTTGAATTATCCAGGATTATTATTGCCTACGAACCGGTTTGGGCTATAGGTACGGGACTTACCGCCGAGGCAAAGGATGCGCAGCAGGTAAATGGTCTGATCCGCGGTTTCCTGGTTCAGGATGCAAGCCCTGAAATAGCGCAAAAAATAAGGATTTTATATGGTGGAAGTGTCAAACCTGATAATATCGCGGGACTTATGTCTCAGCCTGATGTGGACGGCGCTCTGGTTGGAGGAGCCAGCCTGCAGGTTAACGCCTTTTCATCAATAGTCTGGAATAGTTATAAAAATGCTTCTTAAAAGTACACCTTTAGCCCTGGTAATCCTTGACGGCTGGGGCCTGAGCAAAAAAACCAGGGGCAATGCTATTGCTTCCGCAAGAACTCCGAATCTTGACCGGCTGTTCAAGGAATTTCCTTCTTCCGCATTAAGTGCATCCGGTGAAGACGTAGGGCTCCCCGAGGGGCAGATGGGCAACTCCGAAGTCGGGCACCTTAATATAGGCGCGGGCCGGGTTGTCTATCAGGAATTTACGCGCATAAACAAGGAGATTCGGGAAGGGACTTTTTATACTAATAAAAAGCTGTTGGCTGCAATTGATCATGTAAAAAAGAACAATTCAACTCTTCACTTGATGGGTCTGTTATCTGACGGAGGTGTGCACAGTCACATCAAACACCTTTTCGCACTTCTTGATCTGGCGAAGAATAATTCCCTGCGGAAAGTAAGGGTCCACTGTTTTCTGGATGGCCGGGATGTGCCGCCAGATAATGCCCTGGAATATATTCAACAATTGGAAGATAAATTTTCGGCATTAAATATTGGAAAAATAGCAACAATGATGGGTCGCTACTACGCAATGGACAGGGACCGCAGGTGGGAGAGAACAAGAAAAGCTTATGACGCAATGGTTTTAGGTGAAGGTTTAAGCTCAGCCTCTGCGTCCCAGGCCATTATAGATTCATACCGGCGGAATGAAACAGATGAATTTGTTCAACCGACGGTAATCATTAATTCAGAAGATCAAACCTTGAATATGGTTAAAGACGGTGATTCGGTAATCTTTTACAACTTCAGGCCGGATAGGGCCAGGCAAATTTCTCATGCTTTTGTTGATCGGGAATTTGACGGTTTTGACCGGACGGTTAGGCTTAATGACCTGCTTTTTACATGTATGACGCTTTACGATGATACTATAGATGCGCCGGTGGCCTACGAGCCCCATTTTCTGGTGAATACGCTGGGGGAAACGCTCAGCAAGCAGGGTGTAAAGCAGTTGAGGCTTGCTGAAACTGAGAAATATGCTCATGTAACTTTCTTTTTCAACGGAGGAATGGAAACACCCTATCCCGGTGAGGATCGTTTGCTGATCTCTTCCCCTAAAGTGAAAACCTATGATTTAAAGCCGGAAATGAGCGCTCTCGAAGTTACAAGCGCTTTTCTGGAAAAATTGGCAGCAGGAGACTGTCAGGTAATTATCATGAATTATGCTAATGCGGATATGGTTGGACATACAGGGATTCTTGAAGTTACCGTCAAGGCTATTGAAGCTGTTGATTACTGCCTGGGTCAGGTGATTGGCGCAGTACTTGAAAAAGGAGGCACAGTGTTGGTTACAGCCGACCATGGTAATGCGGAGGAGATGCAGGATGAAGAGGGGAAACCCCATACGGCTCATACCACTAACCATGTTCCGTTTATCCTGGTCAACGAGGGCTTAAAAAATGTTGTTCTGCGCCGGGGCCGGCTCGAAGATATAGCTCCAACAGTTTTATGTCTTTTGGGGATACCCAAACCTCCCCAGATGACAGGGAACTGCCTCATCACAGATATGCCGGAAATAATTTAGCAGCCTCCATGCTGCCAATGCAGCGACATTAAAAGGATGATAATTCATCAACAAAGGTTTACAGGGAGCTTAATTTTATTATACCTGGTACAGTTTTGTAGCTGCTATGATCAGCAAGGGAAGGAAGCTTTTTCGCCCGGTTGTTTACCGCAGGGTAAATGAAGCTTGCGGATTGTTTCTGATCTGTCTGGGACTGTATTTTGTTTACTGGGGCTTGTTTACTTAGTTAAGTGAATTTGGCTAAGGGGGGTTTTAAATGACTGTTGTTTTTGGCGGTATTTGTCCCCATCCACCTATAATGGTACCCGAAGTGGGAAGGGAGGGCGCTGCTGAAGTAAAGTCCTCACAGACAGCCATGCTTGAATTGGGCAAAAGAATTATAGAAAGCGGCGCTGAGGTCTTAGTGATAATCTCTCCCCACGCGCCCTTATTTCGTGATTTTATTGCCTTGAATGTTTCTCCCCGCTTAAAAGGCAACCTTGGACAATTTGGCGCAGCAGGCGTGAGTTTTGATTTGGATAATGATCTTAAAATAGCGAAAGAGATCGTTTGCCAGTCTGCGCTCCTGGAGATACCTGTGTATGAGATGGATGAAGAATTTGCGCGAAAGTATCATATAAACCTTAACCTCGATCATGGGATGACCGTTCCGCTTTATTTTATTCTTCAAGCCGGGGCCAGTCTTCCTTTGGTTGCTGTGTCGATGGGGTTGCTGCCCGGGGAACAGCTATATAAATTCGGCGCCGCTGTCAGCAGATCGGCGTCCAAATTGGGGAAGAAGGTGGCTGTGCTGGCAAGCGGGGATCTCTCACACCGTTTGACAAGGAAGGCTCCGGCTGGTTTCGATCCGAAAGGAAAGGAATTCGACCTCAAAATGGTCGAACTGGTCAGCAAAGCACAGTTTGAAGAGATTCTCCATATCGATGAGGAATTAGCGGAGAAAGCAGGGGAATGCGGTCTCAGATCAATTCAAATGATGTCGGGATCCTTTGATGGTTTGTCTGTAAAAGGGGAAGTTTTATCATATGAGGGTCCTTTTGGGGTCGGGTATATGGTTGCTGTTTTGACACCCGGGGAACCAAAACCAGAAAACCGTATTATGGATAAGTTTCTTGAACAAAATAAAGAGCGCGGAGAAGAAAGCTATCTAGTCAGGATAGCCCGTCAAACCCTGGAAAACTATTTAGCAACGGGAAAGCTGCAAATTCCGGAAGACAAGGATATTCCGCCGCAGTTTGCAGGTAAAGCGGGAGCATTTGTTTCCTTAAAAAAACATGGTAACTTAAGAGGTTGTATAGGGACTATAACAGGGCAATATAAAAATGTTGTTGCAGAGGTTGTTCATAACGCAATCAGCGCGGCAACACACGATCCGCGTTTTTATCCTGTCGATAGGGGAGAACTGGCTGACTTAAGTTATTCTGTTGATGTGCTTGGGCCACCGGAGGCTGTAAACAGCCTTGAGGAATTGGACCCTAAGAATTACGGTGTCATAGTACGTTCCGGAAGGCGTTCCGGATTGCTCCTGCCCGATTTAGAAGGTGTAGACACTGTCGATGAGCAGGTCTCCATTGCCAAACAAAAAGCCGGTATAGGTCCGGACGAACCTGTACAACTGGAAAGATTTAAAGTTGAAAGATACAAATAACAGCCAGGGGTGAGAGCTTGGTCAACGAAGCTCTTTTCTACGAGAAGAAAGAGGACAAATATGTAACCTGCACGTTATGTCCCAGGGTATGTAATATCGGGCCGGGGCGTACCGGTTTTTGCAGGACAAGAAAAAATATAGACGGAACATTATTTGCTTTGAATTATGGCCGCTGTTCATCGATTGCGATGGATCCGATTGAGAAAAAACCGTTTTACCACTTTTATCCCGGCGCAAACATTTTGTCAATGGGCACGATAGGCTGCAATTTGCACTGCAAGTTTTGCCAGAATTGGACAATTGCGCGTGCTGATGAAGGATATCATACAGAGGAGATCTCTCCCCGGAAAGCGGTGGACCTTGTCAATCAATACAGGCAAAAGGGCCGCTCCTGCATCGGGATAGCGTACACTTACTCAGAGCCTTTTACATGGTTTGAGTTTGTCCTGGAGACTGCGCAGACAGCCAGTGAACAGGGCATAAAGAATGTGTTGGTTACCAACGGCTATATTAACAAAGAACCTCTTCAGCAAATTCTTCCGTACATCGATGCCATGAATATAGACGTCAAGGGTTTTACTGACGAATATTACCGATCCGTCTGCAGCGGAAAACTTGGACCTGTGGTACGCACGGTCGAGGAAGCGTTTGATAAATGTCATGTTGAGCTGACCACATTGCTTGTTCCGGGATTGAATGATTCTTTAGAAGACATCAATGGATTGGTTTCCTGGACCGCCGGCCTTGACCGCGAAATACCATTGCACTTTTCCCGGTACTTTCCGAACTACAAAATGGACCAACCGGCCACACCAATTCAGGCCCTGCAAAAAGCGTGGGAACTGGCTAAAGAGAAACTAGATTACGTATATGTTGGCAACGCGCCGCAGCTGAACGCGGGGAACACATACTGTCCGCAGTGCAAGTTTAAAATAATTGAGCGTTATGCTTATACCGTGAGGATAACAGGATTAAACGAAAAAAAATGCCGCCGCTGCGGCTATCCGATACGTCTGGTTGGAGGCCCGGAGGATGATTCCGGATTAGTCATACCAGAGAATAACACCGGCAAAGACTGATCCAGTTTCGATAACCTGATGTTCAATAGCTTTGACCAGGCATTTTGTTAATTTAAGGTTTCTGGTTTGAAAAGCCTCTTTCACCATCCCCGTGATTATATCTTCCGCTTCCTTTTTCGAAACGTGACCGGAGTATTCCATGATTACTCCGAAACCGCCCTCGGGAATGCCGACTCCTACTGCTGCAGTGATAGTATCACCCGGTTTTGATGATGTCAGTGTACCGTAAGCGATGGGAACAAGCGAGCCCGGCGGCAAAGAAATTGTTTCGTCATAGACTGCGCCGGGTGGTAAAATACTGCTTACTTTTAAAAGGTTCACGTTGCCGGCGCCTGCCTCCAGCAGGGCTTGATCAAAGGCGTTCAGGGGACTTATGCTTTCTCCCGTTCCCGCGACCAGTTTAAAAACGGTTGGTGTTGGTAGCAAGTAATCCACTCCTTAAGATATTTACCGCTTAATTACAACTATCGGGGTTTGTTGATCGTCATTGCCAAAAGGGTTATCGATCAGGGCTTCTTTTGCTGTCCTTTCACTATCCTGGCTGGTTGCGGCCAGTATATCGACGCATTTGATGTCATTGACATCAGCAATAACCGCGTCCACACCCGTTGCCTCAAGGATTGAACGGACAATTTTTTCCGGCTCTTTAGGTCCGAGAATAATGTGCTTCTCATAAGGCCACATTGTGCCTGCTATATCATCAATTAAAGCAAGTTCACGGCCCGCCACGATATAAAAGTATCCCTTTGCTCCTATCAAACGGCCGAAGATAGATGCAGCGCAGCCAAGTATGATTTTAAAGATGCCTACTTCCCGGATAGCAAGCTGCATTGCGGTCGGAGTAGCCAGACTGCCATGTTTGGCAGGGAAACGGCTGACGAATTTAGCAATCAAGCCCGGGCGGATTTTTTCAGAAAGGACCGCACGGCCTTGAGTAATTGCAGCTACGCTTTCCGCTACAGCGATGATATCCCCCGGGAAAGCAATTCCTTCGGTATATTTTCGGGTCAGTTCAACGATATCGTCTTTTTCAGTTACGACGTGAGTTTTAATGGGAATGGAGGAAAAATTCAAGGCAGCCATCACCAGTCCTTGGTGTTCTTTTCATTACAGGGTATGAGCTGTAATAGAAAAGGGCGCCTGTACGCTTTTTTCAGTTTTTTAGTTTTTCGGTTTTAAAGGCCTACGATAAGGATGGTTACCCATTTAACAAGAAGGGCTGAAGGGATAAAAATGATTTGGGCGAGGATGGTTCCCATGATTCTGGTTAAGCACAGATAATAAACCATTTGTTTGATTTCTTCCTTCTGCTCGTTTCCTAGAGCATGATCCGTTATTACAGCCGCCGTAGGGTTAATAATTATTGCTGAAAGTATTGTCGCTATACCGTTGACAACACCGGACAGCAGGCTTGCCGTAGACCTGTAGTTTGGCAGCAAGGCGCCGGCATAAAGAGAGGAAAGCACGCCCGTTGTCCAAACCGAAATGACAATTATGTTGGCAATAAGGAATGCAAGCGGAATAGTCCGTCGATATAATTTCGGCTTGGGCAGGAATGAAAAACTTTGAAATAAAAGCAAGATCAAACGCCGGGGGGAAAGAAGCATTATGACGAGCCTGATCACAGAACCTGTTTCTTCAAACATGTAAATAACCCTGTTAAAAACAAAAGAGAATATAGGGGTGAAAAAGACGCCCACCAGAGTGCCGGCGGTGGCTGAAAAGATTACAAGTCTGATTTGGTAATTTAGTACAGCAAGCTGTTGTCTGTAATAGGGATCTTGAACTAGACCCTGGCTGACAGCAAGAGTATCTTTCATTGCGTTGTTAATAGTTTGCTCGACAATTGAAGAAAGCAGTGGCGCCTGGACAAGGTTTGCAGTGCTGGCCAGCAAAGAGACGATTTGGAACAAGGAAAAGGCTGTGGCAAGTCTTTTGGTGGAAACTCCTGAAAGACGCACCGCATATGCTAACGTATCAGTTAAATGAATGATTGCTGTTAATATACAGATTAATAACAACCTGTCGATTTTAATTCACCCGCCGAGCGTATATGGAAAATTTACTTGTCTATAGCAAAGTATATGAAGCCGGAAGGAAGGGTAGTATTCAAAGGCCCAGGAGATGATAAATTTCCTCGTCCACATGCGAACCTTCTGCCAGGACTTTTTTTAGTCTGAAGTCTTTTACAGCCCGGGCAGTGCCGGGTCCGAAAATTCCATCTGCTTCGTTCCTGTAAAAACCGAGACGCTTTAATGTGTATTGGACAGCTTGAACGGCAGAACCGCAGCTGCCCTGGTTCAGGAGGGGATAATCTTCTCCAAAGCGTCCGAACGGGTTGCCGGCAATTATTACACGTGTTCCGACAGTAACCCAGGGATATATTTCTTCAACATGAAGATTATGCAGGCGGACACACCCGCCGCTGGCGTATGTTCCTATGGAGGAAGGATTATTTGTTCCATGAACACCAAAATTTCCGCAGGGTATATTTAAACGCATCCAGCGGGCGCCTGTCCCGGCGCCCGGCAGATCTGACTTATCGACAACTTCCCATACACCGACAGGTGTTTCCGAACTTGGTTTGCCAACAGCCACAGGATATTTTCGAACCGGTTCCCCTTTAGAAAATACTGTCAGGGATAAATTAAAGGTATCAATTAACAGGCAAACATCATAGTAAGGAGAAGGGTCAGGATTATCACTTAAAATATTTTCATTCAATACGGGCATGTCCTGAGATTTCTTAATAGGGTAACTAGTGCAGTTGCAGTAGCTTCTTGTGCTTCCTAACACGCATGATGGCCAAATTTGGCATGTAATACCAATTACCAGAAGAGTTGTTAGCAATCGCAATCGCTTCAATTACTTCACCAAGCAAATTAGAAGTACCCCAAAGATGGGGCCGTGAGTTATTTTTTCCCGCAACTAAAAACTTATCCATCAAATAGTTCTTTAATACCGTTGAAGATTCCAAATGCTACTTTCTCGTATAAGTAAGGATTTCTCAAAAGACCTTCCTCTACATAATTTGAAATTGTAACCGGTTCTACGACAACTCCCGGAATTTTTTTCAGCGCTGTTAACTTACTGTCCCTTTTTATTTCACGGATATCACGTTTTATTTTTCTGGCAACCTCCTTTGCTATCAATCCGGCCAACTTTTCACTGCCGGCTGCAGCCGGGTTGTATCCGACAGAAAGTCCTTCGACTTCCGGATTCTTATCGTAATTGGTATGAAGGCTTATAAAAAGATCCGCTTTATTGCTTAGTGCAAGGTTGAACCGCTTTCTTAGCGGTATGTTCTGATCGTTTTTCCTGGTAAGCATTGTTTGCGCCCCGTATTTATCAAGGTGTAGTTTTGTCTGCTCGGCCAGGAGCAGCGCTACATTCTTTTCCAGCAGATCAACAGGGCCGAAGCCGCCCTTATCATCGCCGCCATGACCCGGATCAATTACTATTTTCAAGGGGGAGAAAATATCATAGAGGCATTTTCGATCAAGAGCAATAAAAGTACGCGCGGGAATACCTTCGGAGAAGTCAACTGTAAAAGGAGTTTCGTAATCTAGAAAGATTTCCGCCGTGACGTTTTCAGCTTCGTTTTGCTCTACGATAAACTCGTTAATCAGGCCGTCGTAGACTTCTGTCCTTGAATAATCTATATTTGCCCGCGCCTTCCTGATAAGCATTTTGACATTTACGCCGCTGGAGTTGAGTTGATATGAAAGGGGATGAGTTGATTCAATTGTTACGCGTGAGAACTGTCTGCCGTCCTTTTCTAAAACGTCACTCCAAAAATTTGTTATCTGCGTGAACCTTTGACCAGCCATAATACACATCACCTTCAGTTTTTAGTCATATTTAAATATATGGCTAAGAAAGAATCCTATTCCTGTTACTGCCAGAACATAATGTCCAGAAATAGACGGTATTAAATGTCCATAACTTGAGCGTATAGGAATTTTCATTTTAAGAATGCGGGTTTGCGGGCTTTTGCTGCTGCCCATAGTATACAAAGGGTTGTAAATAATGTATTGGCTGATGATTATGCTAAAATAGGGGTCATAAGCTAAAATAGGGGTCATAAGCTAAAATAGGGGTCAGGCTTGACTTATTTTGATAATTGACTTATTAAGGAGGCTACTTAACTACATCACTTTTTATACTCTATCCTGGAATTATTCTCTAAAAGCTCAGTTTTCATAATTCGTGGCGCCGCTGGCGGCATGTTGAACTATCCTGAAAATTACTTGAAGTCAACTTGGCATCAGGGAGGTCAACTGTCTACGTGCTCATGTTCGCCTATTATACTTGTACGAACTCGTTCAACCTCCGGCTCGGTCAAAACTCAGCGCTTATGCGCCTCAAACATTTTCCTCGCTTACCCTCGGATTCTCTCGTTCTTTGAATGAAGGCTCAAAATCACACTTAAGACATTGCCCTTCCTTTATGATGCCATTTTCATCCTCCTGATGGCACCGCTTTAGCGGCATGGATGTCTATCCTGAAAATAAGTTCTTCATACGGTTAATCCGATAGGCACGGCATATATCACCGCTCACTTCAATGCTCCGCTTCGACAGCAGCGCAGCTTGCTTCGGACCGGACTAGCGGTTGCTGCAAAGGCGGCATATAAAAAAACTCTCATCATTGTTCTTTTAACTTTGGCATTAAGACTGTTTTCTATCAGCTATAGAGCGCCGCTGGTTTCGCACCGCTGTCCGGTTACCCTCGCTTCGCCGACTGCTGTTACCGGCGCTTCGCAAATCGTTCACTGTTGATAACCCCCTTTGAGGGACAGTTCTGGATTACTGTGGTTCTAGTACAGGCCGAACCTCGCTTATCGAAAAAAGTACACAAAAATGTCCCTTGTATTCCTAATTGGACTCTTCAGAAGCACCGTCCCTGTATTCCTCTTCCTCGATTATTTTGATAGTATTATTTTTAACAAGAAAGAAGGTTTTAAAATGGATTTCGACAAGGAAAAAATGCTAAAGATTGCAAACAAACTAAAAGATAAAGATTCTTATTTATTTGAGTTAAGACATGGTTTGATGAGTAACAAGATATGGTGGAAACAATGAAACTATACAAAACAGACGCTTTGGTTCTAAGAAACCTCAGCAGGGGCGATACCGATCAACTTCTCGTTTTGTTTTCTTTGGAATACGGAAAGTTAAAAGTAATGGCCCATGGATCGCGTAAGATAACAAGCAGGAAAAGAGGCGCAGTACAACCGCTCACCCTGACGCGATTTCTAATCCATAAGGGTAGATATCTGGATTCCGTTCGCCAGTGCGAGGAACTGGAGTCTTTCCCCGAACTGTTTCTGAGGATGGACAGAATTTGTTATGCCAGTTACGCTGTCGAACTTATCGAGAATTCAACTGTTGAGGGGGAAGCTAATCAGGTATTGTTTGCGGTTTTGGCGGAAGCTCTGAGACAGTTGGGTAGGGGTGATCCTGAAATCATTGCCCGTGCGTTTGCATTAAAGCTGATCACCCTGGTGGGCTATAAACCGGTATTGGATCTTTGCGCTAAATGCCGTAAAGATTTAACCGGTAAGGCGCTGGCCTTTTCTCCTCTAGCGGGAGGATTCCTTTGCGCAGATTGCGCAAGAGACAATAGAGAGAATCAGATGATTAGGTGCCACAGGGGAACACTGGAGACAATCAAGCTTATGCTTGCCTGGGAACTTCCTAAACTGGGGCAGTTAAAAGTCGATTCTAGAACACGCGAGGAGTTGTATTACGTGCTTAAGCTCCATCTCGAATATCACCTTGGCTACCGGTGCGCGACAGAAATGTTTATTGAAAAACTCAGAAACAAAAACAACCGGTATAACCTCAAACTCTAATTATTCCTAAAATAATTGACTTTTTTCTTCAAGTCTGATAAATTATGAGTTAATTATGGGATTAAATAGTTTTTCAAGAAAATATTTGCCTTCCGCCTTGTAACATGCAGTATAATGCGGGAGGTTTAAATTTGTGGAGGGAAAAAGGTTGAATTTTCAGGATTTAATTATGACCCTAAATGATTTTTGGTCGAGCAGGAACTGCATAATCCAACAGGCTTACGATGTGGAAAAAGGAGCGGGAACCATGAATCCTGCCACCTTTTTACGTGTACTGGGCCCTGAGCCCTGGAACGTCGCCTATGTGGAACCATCAAGAAGGCCAACCGACGGCAGGTACGGAGAAAACCCAAACCGCCTTCAGCATTATTACCAGTACCAGGTGATTTTAAAACCTTCACCCATTAACGTGGTGGATATTTACCTGGAAAGCCTGAAGTCGATTGGAATCGATACAGACCGGCACGACGTCAGGTTCGTCGAGGACAACTGGGAGTCGCCTACATTAGGAGCCTGGGGGTTGGGATGGGAAGTCTGGCTGGATGGGATGGAGATAACCCAATTTACATATTTTCAGCAGTGCGGAGGGTTCGAGTGCAGGCCTGTTGCATCGGAAATAACATATGGGTTGGAGCGGCTGGCCATGTATATTCAACAGGTGGAAAGCGTTTTTGATATTAAATGGGTTGACGGGATTACATACGGGGATGTTCACCACAGGGGTGAAGTTGAGCATTCAATATATAACTTTGAGGAAGCAAATATTGAGATGCTTTTCAAGCTTTTTGAAATGTATGAGCAGGAAGCCAAACGGGTGGCCGAAAAGGGGCTCATTCTGCCGGCCTACGATTGCGTTTTAAAGTGTTCCCATACTTTTAACCTGCTGGATGCCCGCAGCGCCATCAGTGTTACAGAACGTACCGCTTTTATTCACAGGGTACGTGAAATCGCCCGTTTATGCGCCCAGGGCTATATAGCGGAACGCGAAAAGATGGGTTACCCACTTTTAGGCCGCATAAAGGAGGTTGAGGACAACGAATAAAGATTTCATCATGGAAATTGGCATGGAAGAAATGCCGGCGCGCTTTATAAACCCGGCTCTGGAACAACTAAAAGATCTGGCGGAAGAAAAATTTAAGGTACACCGGCTGCCCTTTTTGTCAGTCCGTACTTACAGCACGCCCAGGCGTTTATTGCTGCATGTTATCGGTCTCGAACCTGTTCAGGAGCCGTTAGTCCAAGAAATAAAAGGTCCTGCGGCGAAAGTGGCCTTTGATGAGAACCGGAAATATACACGCGCGGCTCAAGGCTTTGCAAAAAGCCAGCGTGTAGATCTTCAGGATTTAATTATAAAACCCGTAGGGACGGTAGATTATGTCTTTGCTGTTAACAAGCAGGCAGGCCGCCCTGCGGCTGAAGTTTTGTTGGAAATTTGCCCGGACGTAATTAGTTCGCTGCATTTTCCAAAGTCAATGCGTTGGGGAAAGGGAGAGATGCGGTTTATCAGGCCAATCCGCTGGCTGCTGGCGCTATATGGAGAACAGGTAATCCCATTTGTTACCGCGGAACTAATAGCCGGCAATATCACATACGGACACCGATTTTACAGCAACTACCCGATAATGGTTCAACATCCGGATGATTATTTTGAAAAAATCGACCAGGCTAAAATAATGATTGATCAGTCGCAAAGACAAAGTATAATCTGGGAGAAAATCACTGAACTGGCTGCTCAGGAGGGCGGAGAAGCAAAACCGGACCCGGAACTGCTCGAACAAGTTGCTAATTTGGTAGAATACCCCACTGTAATAGTAGGAAGTTTTAACAATGAATACTTACAGATACCTCAGGAAGTACTGATTACCTCAATGCGTGATCACTTGCGTTGTTTTCCTGTCTTCGGCCCGGATTCATCGCTTTTGGCGCGTTTTATAGCTGTTTCCAATAATGGCGGGAATGATCTCATTCGATCAGGCTTTGAAAGGGTTTTGAGAGCACGGCTGGCTGATGCGGCTTTTTTCTGGAATGAGGATTTAAAGACTCCTCTTGTTGAGCGAGCTGATTCTTTGAAGAGAATTGTCTGGCAGGAAAACCTGGGCACTCTCTACGAAAAAATGGAACGGGTAACCTCAATATGCTTTTTTCTGTGCATGTCATTGGGTGTTGAGCAAGAAATTGCCGCAGATACTTTAAGAGCCTCGCGCCTTGCCAAAGCCGACTTGTCCTCCAACGTAGTTTACGAGTTTCCGGAACTCCAGGGGATAATGGGCTGTGAATATGCCAAACGGCAGGGAGAAAAAGAAACCGTTTCCCTGGCCATTGCCGATCATTACCTGCCGCGTTTTTCGGGCGACAAACTCCCTTCAGAAACGACCGGAATAATCTTGGCCGTCGCAGATAAACTGGACACCCTGGTGGGTTGTTTTGCGGCCGGTATTCAGCCTACGGGCTCCCAGGATCCCTATGGGCTCAGGCGCCAGGCGCTGGGAGTTTGCCACATAGTTCTTGAAAACGCCCTTGTATTTTGCCTGCATGATATTCTAGCAGCTGCTTATCAAAGCTATCTGTTAAGTTCCAAGCTTGAATTAGCGCAGGATGAAGTTCTTAAAGAACTTGAAGTATTTTTTACCCAGCGTTTGAGAAATATTTTTAGTGATCGAGGAATTTCTTATGATATATGTGAAGCCGTTCTTTCGGTGGGTGTTGATGATCTGTACGGAAGCTGGCAAAAAGCATCCGCATTAAAGGACTTAAGCGCAGAGACGGATTTTCAGGACCTTTTGGTAGCCTTTCACAGGGCATATAACATATCCCGGAAACATAATCTAACCGAAGTAGACGAAACTTTGTTTCAGCATCCTGTAGAAACCGACCTGAACAATGCTTTTATAAATACCAGGGAGAAGGTAGAGCAGAGTGTAAAAGAACGTGACTTCCGCAGCGCGGTTATGACTATGACACAATTAAGAAAGCCTGTGGACAGTTTCTTTGAAGGCGTTATGGTAATGGCCGAAGACGAAAAAATACGGAATAACCGTCTTAGCCTTCTGAAGAATATAGTAAACCTGGTTTTTTTAGTTGCTGATCTAAGTAAACTTGGTTAGTTCTGAATAAGTTTTACCAGAAGGAATTTGAAAGGATAAGAGTAATATATTAAGTAATATATAATTGAACAAGCTGTTACCGGCGCTTCGCTTATAAAACATCGTTTTTGGACGATTTTACTAAATAGACACTGCAGTGCCATCAGTAAGATGAAAATTCAACAGCAAGGGAGGGCAATGTCTTAAGTGCGATTTTGAGCCTTTATTCGAAGAACGAGAGAACCCGAGGATAAGCGAGGGAAGTGTTTGAGTCGCATAAGCGCCGAGTTTTGACCGAGCCCGAGGGTGAACGAGTTCGTACAAGCATAAGAGGCGAAAATGAGCATGCAGGCAGCCGACCTCCCTAATGAACATCAGTTTTCAGGATGTTATTTTCAAGATAGATACTTAAAAAGTTAGGTTTTAGGGGTAGATAAGTGGAATTAACGCGGCGGCAGGAGGCCATCCTGGAGATAGTCAAAAGGAACAGCCCCATTACAGGTGAGCAGATAGCGGAGCGCCTTTCTCTGACCAGGGCAACTTTGCGTCCTGATATGGCCGTGTTGACAATGACAGGCCTTTTAGGCGCCAGACCAAGAGTCGGATATTACTATAGCGGGAAATCTCCAAACAGGGTTATTGCCGAGAAATTATTCCAAATTAAAGTAGGGGATGTGAAATCAGTCCCCGTTGTCGTCCCTGAACACTGTTCGGTCTATGATGCAATAGTGACGATTTTTACCGAGGATGTCGGAACATTATTTGTCGTCAAAGAGGGGGGATTCCTGGAGGGGGTCATTTCCCGCAAAGACTTACTGAAGAGCTCAATGGGGAACCAGGATATTCACAAGCTTCCGGTGAATGTAATAATGACACGCTGGCCGAATATAATTACTGTCGAACCTGAGGAATCCGTCTGGGCTGCAGCAAAAAAATTGATTGCGCACGAGATTGACGCTATTCCGCTGGTTCGGCCGGTGGATGACGGGAAAGGCGCCCAGGGGATGGAGGCAATTGGCCGCTTTTCAAAGACGAACATTATTCGTTTATTTGTAGGTCTGGGTGAATAAAAAATGGGGAGGGGTTAGTTATCAGTACGAAGCCAAAAACCCAGCCGGTTATCTATATTATTTCTGATTCAATTGGTGAAACGGCGGAACTGGTAGCATTAGCCGCGGCCAGCCAATTTAATTCCGGAAAAGTCAATATTCGAAAAGTGCCTTATGTAAACAATCCGGAAGAGATTCCCGAAATTGTTGCGGAGGCCAGCGCATTTTCCTGTATGATTGTATATACCCTCATTCTGCCTGGTTTAAGAGAAATCCTGGAGGCAGAGGCCCTCAAATACGGCATTCCAACTGTAGATATCATGACTCCAATGCTGGATGCTTTGGGTAAAATAGAGGGCAAGCCTCCAAAATTGGAACCGGGCCTTGTCCGAAAGGTTGACGAAGATTATTTCCGTAAAGTTGAAGCTATTGATTTTGCTGTGCAAAACGATGATGGGAAAGATTCCCGGGGTTTGCTCAAGGCCGATCTAGTGATTATAGGGGTCAGCCGGACATCAAAAACGCCGTTATGTACGTATCTTGCCCATAAGAGGATTAAGGCCGCTAATGTACCGCTGACACCTGAAGTTATTCCTCCCGAGGAAATATTTAAACTGCCGCCGCATAGAGTTATTGGATTGACGATTCTTCCTCAGCAGCTGCACGAAATCCGCCAGGAACGATTAAAAGCGTTAGAATTAACCGGCAACGCCGATTATGCAAGAATGGAGCGAATTTTAAAGGAACTGGAATATGCCAAGGGTATTATGCAAAAATTAAACTGCAAGGTAATAGATGTAACAAATAAGGCAGTAGAGGAAACAGCCAGCAAAGTGCTGGAGATATACTACAGAGGTGAAAGAAATGGCAAAGAGATACGTCTACCTATTTAGAGAAGGCCGTGCAGACATGAAGAGTCTTCTTGGCGGCAAAGGAGCGAACCTGTGTGAAATGACCAACATAGGGCTGCCCGTACCGCCCGGAATAACCATTACCACCGAAGCCTGCAACGAATTTTACGACTACGACAGAAAATTCCCGCCCGGAATGGAAGACCAGGTAAAAGAACAGCTTGCGGTATTAGAAAAAGACACCGGCAAGAAATTCGGCGACCCCAAGAATCCGCTGCTGTTAAGCGTACGTTCTGGCGCCGTAATCTCAATGCCAGGCATGATGGACACAGTCTTAAACCTGGGATTGAACGATAAAACCGTAGCCGAACTTGCCAAAAGCACCAACGACGAACGTTTCGCCCTGGACTGCTACCGCAGATTCGTCAACATGTTCGGCGGCGTCGTCATGGGCATCGAACACCACAAATTCGAACACATCCTAGAAGAACAGAAAAAGAAAAAAGACGTCGCCTTTGACCACCTGCTCACCGCCGAAGACTGGCGTGAAGTAATCGCAGGCTATAAAAAAATCTATGAAGAAGAGACCGGCGCCCTCTTCCCCCAGAACCCCATGGAGCAGCTCTTCAAGGCAGTATACGCAGTCTTCAACTCCTGGAACGGCGCCCGGGCAGTCGTCTACAGAAAGATCAACAAAATCCCTGACACGCTGGGCACAGCCGTCAACATCCAAATGATGGCCTTCGGAAACCTGGGCAACGACTGCGCCACCGGCGTAGCCTTCACCAGAAATCCCTCCACCGGAGAGAACCTGCTCTATGGTGAATACCTGATCAATGCCCAGGGTGAAGATGTCGTTGCCGGAATCCGCACACCCATGCCGATTTCCAAACTTAAAGACGAAATGCCGGCAGTCTACCAACAATTCGCAGACACCTGCTTACTCTTAGAGAAACACTACCAGGACATGCAGGACGTCGAATTCACCATTGAGCGCGGCAAACTATTCATGCTGCAGACCAGAAACGGCAAGCGTACCGCCCAGGCGGCCATGAAAATAGCCGTCGACATGGTCAAAGAAGGCCTTATTTCCAAAGAGGAAGGCATCTTAAGAGTCGAACCCGCCCACCTGGACAACCTTTTGCACCGGCGGATCGACCCGGGCGCCAAACTCGATGTTATCGCAAAAGGACTGCCCGCCTCACCGGGCGCGGCCAGCGGCAAAGTAGTCTTCGACGCCGACGAAGCCGAGAGACTCGGCAAAGAAGGAGAAAAAGTAATCCTTGTCAGAACAGAGACCACCCCTGACGACATCCACGGCATCGTCGCCGCCCAGGGTATCCTCACCTCCCGCGGCGGAATGACCAGCCATGCCGCAGTAGTCGCCAGAGGCATGGGCAAACCCTGCGTCTGCGGCTGCGAATCATTAGCAATCGACTACACCGCCCAGGAATTCAAAGTTAAAAACGCCGACATCATCATCAAAAAAGGCGACCTGATCTCCATTGACGGCGCCGCCGGCCAGGTAATGAAAGGCGAAGTTCCCATGATCGACCCCGAGATCACCGGAGAATTCCAGGAAATCCTCGACTGGGCCGACCAGATCCGGACAATTGGTGTCAGAGCCAACGCCGACAACCCGACAGACTCCACCAGAGCCAGAGAATTTGGCGCCGAAGGCATCGGCCTGTGCCGCACCGAGCACATGTTCATGGCGCCTGATCGCATACCCATAGTCCAGGAAATGATCATGTCCGATACGCTGGAAGACAGAGAAAAAGCCCTGGCGAAACTTCTGCCCGTACAGCAGGGAGACTTCTACGAAATCCTCAAGATCATGCACGACCTGCCCGTAACCATCCGGCTTTTAGACCCGCCGCTGCATGAATTCCTGCCCAACGGCGAAGAACTGGCCATCGAGATTGCCGTACTTCGTGCAACAAACGGCGACCCCAAAGAGATCGAAGCAAAAGAAGTAATCCTTAAAAAAGTACGCGCCCTGCATGAATTCAACCCCATGCTCGGGCACCGCGGCTGCCGCTTAGGGATAACCTTCCCCGAGATATACAAGATGCAGGCCAGGGCAATCTTCCAGGCGACTGCACAGCTTACCAAAGAAGGCGTGCATGTAATTCCGGAAGTTGAAATACCCCTGGTCGGGGACATCAACGAACTTAAAATCACCAAACTAGATGTAAACGACGTAGCCGCACAGGTAAAGAAAGAAACCGGAATTGACTTTGAATACAGTGTCGGCACAATGATCGAAGTGCCCAGGGCAGCCCTTACCGCGGCTGAAATAGCTGAAGAAGCTGACTTCTTCTCCTTCGGCACAAACGACCTGACTCAGACAACTTTTGGATTCTCCAGAGACGACGCCGAGGGTAAATTCCTGCACGAATATGTAGATAAAAAGATCCTGCCCGACGACCCGTTCGTGGTATTGGACAGAAAAGGCGTCGGCAAACTCATGATAATTTGTGTGGAAGACGGCCGTGCAGTCAAGCCCGGACTCGTCATCGGCATCTGCGGCGAGCACGGCGGCGAAGCTAACTCGGTGGAGTTCTGCCACCTTGTAGGCCTGGATTACGTCAGCTGCTCTCCTTTCAGAGTGCCCATCGCCCGCCTGGCTGCCGCTCAGGCCAAGGTGAAGGAAAGCGGGTATGTCAGCAAAAGCGCTACGGTGTAAAAGAAGAAGAAATAAACAGTGACTCTTAAAAAGGAAAATCATGAGTAAGTATGTTGATATAACAATTATCGGAAGCGGCGTCGTAGGCCTAGCGGTCGGCGCCGCCGTTGCCGGTTTAGGGAGAGATATATACTTACTGGAGAAAAATAATAGCTTTGGGCTTGAAACCAGCAGCAGGAACAGCCAGGTAATCCATTCAGACGGGGGAGGCAATTTTAATTTTAAAACCAGGATCCTGATTAACTGCGCCGGTCTGTACGCACAGGAAATTGCCGAAATGGCCGGTATCGACACGATTAAATCCGGATACAAGGTTTATTACTGCAAGGGAGAATATTTTAAGGTTGCCGACAGTAAAAGCAAGATGGTCACAAGGCTGGTCTATCCTGTACCACCAATCGGGCTTACAGGTGTAGGTATTCACGTAACTATTGATTTTGATGGCAGAATGCGCCTTGGACCAGGTGTAAAATATATTGATACAATAGATTATTCTGTTGACGAATCAAAAAAGATGCTTTTTTACGAAAACGTGAAAAGATTCCTGCCGTTTTTATCAGAAGAAGATCTAACACCGGAAATGGCGGGGATTAGGCCGAAACTGCAGGGTCCGGGACAAAAGCAAAGAGATTTTATAATTTCCCATGAGAAAGAGAAGGATTTAGCCGGATTAATCAATTTAATCGGTATTGAATCTCCAGGCCTGACAGCATCGCCTGCTATAGCTGACTTAGTAAGGAACATAGTAAGGAAAATAAATTAAAGAAGAGTAAGCCAATGACGAATTCAAGAGTAAAAATAATTATTCTGAAAGGGCAACATCACCGAACCTGGCGGCATCACAGACTATAATAAACATGCCGGGAGCATAATAAGGTCAACTATTTTAGATAGAAAGAGTGGGGTATTATGCGTATAAAGGTAAGAATAATTCTTCTGACGTCTTTGATACTGCTTCTTTTATTTGGGCTTATTGGCGCCGTGTCGGCACAGAACAAGGACACCATAACAATATCTTCTGATAAAATGATTGATGACGACTACTTTGCGGCAGGGAACAATATCACAATGCGGGGTACGATCAGCGGGGACTTTTTTGCGGCTGGAAATGATATCTGGATACAGGGAAACCTGCAAAGGGATCTTTTTGCGGCTGGACGCAATATTTACATGGAAGGCCGGATCAATCAGAGTCTTAGAGCTGCTGGTGAAACAATTAATGTTAACGGAAACGTAGCCGGGAATGCCCTGGTTGCGTCAAGATATCTTTCGTTTGCAGGGGGAAGTGTAACTGGCGGAAATGTACTGGCTGCTGCCGAAAAAATGCTTATAGACGGAAAAATATCAGGAAACTTTAGAGGCGCGGCGGATACAGTCACGATTTCCGGAGTGATCGATCGCAACGTTATTATCGATGCTAAACATGTGACAGTCTTAAAAGGCGCCAGGATTGGCGGAGATCTTATTTACAGGTCCTCTGCTCAGGCCGACATAGAACAAGGTGCGATTATTGGAGGCAGTGTGAAACAACTTCCAGTTGTTCCTGAGAAGACAGAGGCCTCTCAAAACAGGACCACACAAGAAATTATAGGGTGGATTTCATTACTGATCTTCACGGGAGTTTTTACTCTCTTTTTCCCATGTCCCATAATACAAGGAGCGGAAATTCTTAAAACCCAGCCCTGGAAAAGCTTGCTGCTCGGTTTGGCAGTTCTTATAACCGGCCCAATTTTAGCTGTAGTGCTTTTTATAACTGTAATAGGAGGATATACCGGAGGCGCCGTACTTTTCGGTTATGGATTGTTTATTATAGCCGGAGCTTTTCTTGGCAAGATCTTTGCAGGTCTGCTTCTCGGTGCATATATCCTGCGCTTAATCAACAAGAGTACGCAAACTTCGCTGATGATATCCGCTCTAACCGGTGTCGTTTTAATTAAGGCTGTTTCCTATGTGCCTTTTCTGGGGGGGCTCGTTAATTTTTTAATTTTTATCTTTGCAATGGGAGCTCTCATATATCTTGCCGGGCAGGCATGGTTGACTAAAAGGCCCGATTTCAAAATTCCTTATCCAAATCAATAAAAGATGTCCAGAGTTACATGAGGCCCTGTTCCTTTTAATAGCGGACAGGGCCTTGTTTATTGTCAGAGTTTGTATTCCTTTGTAGAAATATTTGTCAAGGAATATATGTACTTAAAAAGAATAACATTTTTATCGGAAAATTTTCCAACAACTGAGCAATACCCGTTTAACCTGGAAGCTTTTAAGCATACAAGAAATATTACCTTCCAGAGCCCGGGCACTTTCTTAATAGGAGATAACGGGACTGGAAAATCAACGTTACTCAGGGCTATTGCCCGCAAGTGCAAAATTCATATCTGGAAGGAAGAAGACCGGCCTCAATTTCATAATAACAGGTTTTCCGAAGAGCTATACAGATATCTTGCTGTAGAGTGGGACAAGGAAGTTGTTCCCGGATCATATTTCTCATCTGAAATATTTCGTTCTTTTGCGCAAATATTGGACGAATGGGCGAGGTCTGACCCCCCGGGATATTAAAGTATTTCGGCGGGGAATCTTTGGTTACCAAATCACATGGCCAATATCATATGGCCTATTTCAAGAACAGGTACCGGATTAAGGGATTATACCTGTTGGATGAGCCGGAAAACGCTTTATCGCCAAAACGGCTGATTGAGCTTCTAGGTGTATTAAAGGAGATGAGCCAGGGAAGTAAAGCACAATTTATTATAGCCACACATTCTCCTATGTTACTTGCTTTTCCAGCGGCGACTATCTACAGTTTTGATTACTCTCCTATAAAACAGGTGGAATATGAGGAAACGGATTACTGCCAAATTTATAAAAGTTTTATGGATGACCTGAATAAATTTTTGGATAATATCTAGAATGCTAAATCAATTATTATTTAAATATTTTAAGAATTAAAAAATATTGTTTGTAAAAGGAGAAATCTTTATTATAATAGGTAAGAAGGGAAAAAACTACAGTATAATTTTAAAAGGAGGCATGAAAAATGACGGAACAAAAACAGGTTTACAAGTGCAGTATTTGCGGGAACATTGTTGAGGTTCTTCATTCGGGGAAGGGGGAACTGGTTTGCTGTAACAAACCTATGCTGCTGTTAAAGGAGAATACGGTTGATGCTTCCTTGGAAAAGCATGTCCCGGTTATAGAAGTTACTGATGGTCGAGTTATTGTAAGAGTCGGCAGTCAGCCTCATCCAATGGAAGAGAAACATTTTATTGAATGGGTGGAACTGCTTTCTGACGGTAAAGTATACAGGCAGTTTTTGAAACCGGGAGAGAAAACAGAGGTCGAGTTTGCCATCAGTTCTAAAAATGTTACGGCAAGGGCTTACTGCAACATCCATGGCCTCTGGAGTTCTTCAGCATAACCACAGGAGGGAAGCTGAAGTGTCAAACAATAATCTGATAATACGTACAGAAGTAAAAGACCGGGATGTGCAGGTGAGGGGCTGCGGCTATCCCCCGGCAAGGCTCAAGGCTATACGGAAAGGCCTGATAACGCTGCATAACTTTGAAAGGATGGCTGTTAACATATACCGCAGCCAGATTACTAAGCAGCCGGCAAAAGAGAATATCCAGCTAATCTCGGCGATGTTGAATGAGATGACACATGTCCAGGATTTTCAGATGAAATTATATGAATTTGGATTTCGTCCAAGTATACTGAGATATTTTTTTGCCCTGTGCGGACAAGCCATGGGTTGTTCTTCACGCATTCTGGGCATGAAAAGGGTTTTAAAGACGGATATTTGGGTAGAAAAAGAAGCTATTAAACACTATAACAAACTGATTGGTACTATCGACTGGGATCCAGATACGCGCAAAGTACTGGAAAAAAACCGTGCTGATGAGCAGGAGCACGTAAAGCGCTGGGAGAAATTATTATCTGTCTAGAAATTCTCGAATTGGAACAAAATACAACTTAGCATTGAGGAGGTATTCAAGATGAAAAGTTTAAAAGGCACAAAAACAGAAAGAAATCTTTTAACGGCTTTTGCCGGTGAATCACAGGCCAGAAACCGCTATACCTACTTTGCATCTGCTGCTAAAAAGAATGGTTATGAGCAGATAGCCGCAATCTTTCTTGAAACCGCAGACAATGAAAAAGAGCATGCCAAGAGGTTCTTTAAATTCTTAGAAGGCGGTAACGTTGAAATTACGGCTTCCTTCCCGGCTGGTGAAATCAAGACTGTCGGAGAAAATCTTCAAGCTGCCGCAGGCGGAGAGAAAGAAGAACACAGCCAGATTTATCCTGAATTTGCACGTATAGCGGACGAAGAGGGATTTCCTGAGATAGCGCAGGTTTTCAGGGCAGTTGCTGTTTCGGAGAAACAGCATGAAAAACGTTACCTGAAGCTTCTGGAGAACATAGAAAAGGGAATGACCTTTAAAAGGGAAGAAGTTGTCAGGTGGAAATGCAGAAACTGCGGGTATATTCACGAAGGAACCGCATCGCCGGAGATATGTCCTGCCTGCGAACATCCCCAGGCATACTTTGAGATTCTTGGAGAGAGCTATTAAACTTAATTGAAAGCAACCTAGTTTATAAGGCGAGTCGGACAGACTGTTTGGCTTGTCAAGGGGACGGTTCCTTTTGACATGATTAATGATGCCTTTGCTGTCAGGAGAACCGTCCCCTTGACACCCTTGACATGTTATTTAACTGACCTGTTGAAAGAAGCGGCTTAATAGAGTTTGTTTACAAAGCACATAGCTAAAATAATGAAATAAATGGCAGGGTGAAGTCATGAAAAAATACCAGGTTTATTTTTTAATGGCGATTGTGTTTGCTGTAATAATTTTTATCTTTTCTGTACAGAATGCCGAAGGTGTATCTATTAACTTTCTCCTCTGGAAGGTACAAAACGTTTCCAAAATAGTTATAATACTTATATCTGCTTTATTAGGATCTCTGATTACAATTTGTTCAGTGTTTGTCTGGCAAATTAAAAAATGGAGTTATATCCTTCAGCTTGAAGCGCAAATCAAAGACCTTAAAAAGAAGTTGGAAGCCGGCAATCCGAAACCATCTTAAAAAAGAAAGCAATACATGGAAGGGTCTCGGAAACCAAAAATAACCAGCAGCATCTAGCAGGAAACAAATAGCATTAAAACCACAAACATACACAAAAAAGCTGAAAAACACGTTCCTTGATAACTTCATAGCGTTGGTTTATGGGTGGCCGGCAGGTCTAACCGGAAAAA
>LDZT01011516.1_pt1 | contig 84745 bp, 79 predicted proteins | sample 615521 | NCBI WGS metagenome assembly LDZT01 (sample SAMN03408292, study PRJNA278302) | terrestrial metagenome | isolation source: oil reservoir sample SB1 | place: USA: Alaska, North Slope, Schrader Bluff formation | collected 2011-09 | reverse complement strand
TATTTTGAGGAAGAATTAAAAAGAATGAATAACCATCGTTATTACCCTCTCAATGTAGTAATGATTGATGTAAACGGACTAAAAGCTGTAAATGATGTATTTGGGCATCAAAAAGGAGATCAGCTGCTGAAAAATTTAGCTCAATTATTGAAAATGACTTCCCGAAAGGGAGATGTTATAGCTCGTTTGGGAGGCGATGAATTTGCTATTATTCTCCCAAACACAGCAACTTCAGATACGGAAATATTTTGTCAAAGACTTACTGCAAATTGTCAAAATAATAATTTTACACCTGCTTACCTTAATCCTAATATTTCTATGGGTTATGCAACACAAGAGGATTCATTATCGAGTTCTGAGGAACTTATCAGGGAAGCAGATGAAAAAATGTACCAGAACAAACTATTCAATGCCAAAAGTAGAGAAAAACACCTCTTAAATGCATTTCTTTCCATTCTGGCAGAAAGAGATCCTCATACTGAAAACCACGCCAGTCGAATGGCAATACTAGCACTGACAATGGGGGGAAAAGTTAATCTTAACAGCTATGATCTTAATAGACTTCGTTTATTAGCTTTATTACATGATATTGGCAAAATTGGAATACCGGAAAACATTTTATTTAAAAATTCCACTCTTTCACCTTCTGAATGGAAAAAAATGAAGGATCATTCCCAGATAGGATATCGTATAACCAAAAACATTCCTGATTTTGCTTCCATCTGTAAAGAAATATTATACCATCATGAAAGATGGGATGGCTCCGGATATCCAGTCGGGCTAAAAGGTAAAGAAATTCCCTTGCTTGCCAGAATCATATCAATTATCGATGCCTATGATGCCATGCAATCTAAGAGGACTTATAAAAAAATGCTGACTCAAGAAGAATCAATAGCTGAAATTACAAAAAATGCAGGAAGCCAATTTGATCCTAATCTAGTACCAATTTTTTTAGACATTGTAAAAGAAGATTCTAAATAACCATCTTTTTTCAATAATTAGAAAGAAAAATAGCAATTATAATGTAATCCTGCAAAATAATTATTTATAATTTACAAAGAAAAATTATCTATTTAGAATAAAATTACCCGGTTTATAAACCGGGTAATTTTATTTAGGAGGTTTAAAAATGAAAAAGTTATTTGTTGGATTAATTAGTTTGGCAACTTTTTAATTTGATAAAAATTTTAACATGAATCTGTGATATGTCAAGGGGGTTAATAAAAAATTTAATTAAAATCTCATTTTAGTAATACTATTTTTTGGCAGGGGAAATCTTCTCTCTATCTGCCTCAACTGAACCTACTATCAAACCAACAATTTCTTCCTGGGTAGTCTCTTTCGGAATTCGTTCTGCTACTTTTTTACCTCGCCTCATTACCACTAATCTCGATGCCACTGAAAATATTTCCTGCATTTGATGGCTAATTACTACTACTGACACTCCCTGGGAACTTAAAGTCTTTACAAGACTCAATACTTTTTCCTGCTCTGCAACACCCAACGCTGCGGTCGGCTCATCCATAATTAATAATTTGGCATCCCAATAGATAGAACGGGAAATTGCAACAGCCTGCCTTTGTCCACCAGAAAGATTTATAATTTTATTTCTTAAAGAAGGAATCTCAATATCCAAACGATTTAGTACTTTTTTAGATTCATTTAGCATATAATCATGGTCTAATATATTGATAAATCCCAAAAATTTCTTCAGTTTCTCTCGACCTAAAAATATATTCGAATACACATTCAGGTTCTCAGCAAGTGCTAAATCCTGGTATATAGTTTCAATACCTATCTTTAGGGCTTCCATTGGATTGTTAATCTTAACCTTTTTATTGTTAAAATAAATTTCTCCCTCATCTGCACGATAAACACCTGAAATTACTTTGATCAAGGTAGACTTTCCCGCACCATTGTCACCTATAATTCCAACTACTTCCCCAGGAAAGACCTTTAGATTTACCTTATCAACCGCAACTAATCCTCCAAAGCGTTTAGTAATATTTTTAACTTCCAACAATGCTTCCATTACAACCTCCTCATTCAACTTCCTTATCTTTATAGACATATTCGGGAGATATTTGATCAATAAGTACAGCAAAAATTAGAATACACCCAACAGCAATATGTAAGTTATAGGTTGGCACGCTTAGATTAACCAACCCAACTTCCAAAGCTCCAATAATCAAAGCCCCTATTACTGTCCCCATTACAGTGCCTTTACCACCATATAAACTTGCTCCCCCAATAACTACTGCAACTACAGCATCTAAAACTCGAGCACTGCCTGCCGGTGCCCTTCCAGTAATAAACCTTAAAACATACATCACTCCTGCCAGGGATGCAAAAAAAGATGAAATCATATATGTTTTTATTAAATGTGCCTTTACATTTACCCCAGATCTCTCTGCAGCATTTATGTTTCCACCAATAGCATAAGTATGCTGTCCAAACCTTGTTTTTGCTAAGATAAAAGCAAATATTCCTATAAAAATAAAAGTCAGTACCGTTACATTGGGAATAATATAAACAAGTTCTGTTAATTCCTCACGACCTAAATTTTCCGGCTTTATCAAAAAACTAAACAACTTTTCAGGTAACCAGTAAAACAAATACCCATGCCCAATTGATGCTACTTTTGTAGGTAGGTTATGAATTGGTACATTTCCACAAATAATCTCTGCAACACCATAAGCTATTCCATACATTCCAAAAGTAGCAATAAAGGGCGGCACTTTTAACTTTGCTACCAGGAATCCATTAATAAAACCTGGTATAAGACCAATTAACAAAGCGCTAAAAATTCCAATCGTAATAGCTAATTCCTGTGTAAAACCTGCTCCCCACAATTCTACCATTACCTTTGCAGATATTACAGAACTGAAACCTACCATAAAACCTACCGAAAGGTCAATACCGCCTGTAACAATAACAAAGGTTTGACCAGTTGCAAGTAAAAGTATAGTCGTTGAAGCCATAAATATTTCCTGAATGTTCTTCAGGCTAAAATAATTAGTTCCTATCAAACTAAAATAAATAACTTCAGCAGCTAAAAATATTAAGGTCCATCTTCTTAATATATTTATACTTAGTTCTTTAAAATTATTTTTTTCAATCATTCATTATATACCAACTCTGGGAAAAATTGATCTATCAGAACCGCAACTATCAAAATAATACCAATAGCAATATAACGATAAAAGATAGGCAATCCCATCATCATTAATCCATTATTAAGAGTCCCAATTAAGATAACTCCCACTGTCGTTCCCCATATGCTACCCTTGCCACCAGTTAAACTGGCACCTCCAATAACAACTGCAGCTACTGCAAACAACTCATAACTAGAAGTATACTGGGTATGAACACCCATATGTAATTTATAAACCAGTAATACACCGGCACAGGAGGCTAGAAAAGATGAAATAATATATGTTTTTATCAGGTGACCTGGAACATTAATACCGACCCTTATTGCTGCATTAAGTTCATCCCCGATAGCATAAGTATGCTGGCCAAATCGAGTACGAGAAAGAATAAAAGAAAACAATATCAATATTATTGCAATAATCAAGATAGTAACAGGAACAATTTTTATCAAGCTTAAAATATCAGCTCGTTCCGTTAACTCTGGTTTAACTAATATGGAAAAACCTTCTTTTTGTGAAAAGTATGCCAAAAACGAATTCCCAAAGTCTCTAACCTGCAAAGGTAAGAAGCCGATAGGGAATCCCTCACATAGGCGCCAGGCTAACCCATTGGCTATCCCCCACATTCCCAGGGTAGCAATAAAAGGGGGAACACGTAGCCGTGCAACCAAAAAACCATTAACCAATCCTGGAATTGAACCCAAAAATAATCCTATTATTGAACCGCTTAACATACTTATAATAGGGGCATATCCTGCTGCATTCATGTCCCGCATAACAATTGCGGAACTAACGCAGGCAAAACCCATAACAAAACCAATAGACAAATCAATACCGCCACTAATAACGACAAAAGTCTCACCAGCAGCCAATAATAAAAGAGAGCTTACGGCTAATATTAGATTATTAATATTATTGACACTAAAGAAATTATCTCCCAGAACACTAAACAAAAACAATAATACTATTAAAAAAAATAAAGACCAGTTTTTACCAATATAATAAATTGGGCGAATTCCAACAATATTATGATTATTATTAGATTTATTCTTTGTTCTCTTTTTATCGGTCATTGGGAGTAAATTCCTCTGTAGTAAGGTGACAGAAAAAATAATTTCTCTGTCACCTTACTTTCTATTAGGCTAGTCATTAATTAGCATATTAATCAATTATTTGTATATATATTGTTGAGCTTCTGGATCATTGACATTTTCCTGGGTAAAGACAAAAAATCCTGGTGTTACCTTTTTGGGAATCTCAGCACCTTCATTTAAATGTTTGACACCCCATTCCACACAAAGAGCACCCATCTGAGCTGGCATCTGTGCTAAGATTAAGTCTAATTCTCCTCTCTTTAATGCCTCAATCAATGTTTCCGTAGCATCCCAGGTGGCTATTTTAACCGCACCTTCCAATCCTGCACCTACTACTGCTTGATATGCACCCTGTGCACTGAAAACATTCACTCCGAATACAGCTGCCAAATCAGGATGTTTTTGTAAGGCTGCACTAACCTGTGCAGCAGCAGTTTCCTGGACATCCAGACAATATTCTACCCCAACTAGTTCCATTTCTGGGAAAATTTTAACTCCTGCTCTAAATCCAAGTTCTCGATCCATAACACTGGAAGTATCTGGATTTGTATTTTCCAAAAAGACTTTGCCTTTTCCATCTAACAACAAAGCTAATTGACCGGCGACAACCTGACCTCCTAAAAAGTTGTCAGTACCGATATAGGAAAGTGGGAAATTGTAATTACTGTCTTTTGTATAATCACCATCTCCTAAGTATGTATCAACAGTAATGACCGGAATACCACTGTCATGAACTTCCTTCAAAACTGGAATCAATGCCTCAGTGGATGTCGGTGCTGTAAAGAGTAAATCAATATCACCTCTAGCTACCAGGGCCTTTAGAATAGGTACCTGGTATTCTGGGCCCCATGCTTTTGGATACTCTCCAACTAACAATTCTACCCCTAATTCCTCTGCTTTAGCTTTAGCTCCTTTTTCCATGGTAAAATAAAAAGGGTCTGCTATGCCAGGCATAAAGGCAAAGCGAAGCTGTGCTGCACAGGTCATGCTGACAAAAGAAACGAGTAGACAAACAATTATCAAAATAGTATACTTTTTCATTCTTTTTTCCTCCTCTATTTAAATAATATTACACTTAAATAATCTGAAAGTCTTAGTTTTTCTTTTTTATCTTTCTATTAAACCACCTCCTTTGTCCTTATGATTTTTTGCAAATTATATAAAATGCTATTGAGGTTGTAATATATTGCCTCTTTCCACAAATATGAGACACTTATATTTCCTTGCTTTTTTGTTCCAACCATCTCACCGCTGCATAGATTCCTGCTCCTAAAGACTCTGCATTAGAACTGATACCAGAAAATCTAATATCAACTTTTTGAGTTCCAAAGAGATAATGAGAAACAAATTTTTGAACAGGTTCTATAAATATATCCCCTAAAACAGCCATTTTCCCGCCAAGAAAAACTGTTTGCGGTCCAATCATATGAATAGCATTTACAATTGCAGAACCAATCCAGGAAGCAAATGGACTAAGAATTTCCTGTGCTTTTTTGCTATTATCATCCTTTCCAACCAATAATTCTTTAAATTCTTGCAAATTATTCACTTTTAAACCACTCTTTTGTGCTTGTTGCAATAATATATCTACTCCCGCAATATCCTCCAGATAATAATACTTTCCATTATCAAAACAAAGAAAATGTCCAATTTCCCCTACAAAATCATAAATCCCTTGATATAATTCATCATCAATAACCACACCAGCACCAATTCCTTCGTTCAAAATAATGCGAATAAAATTATGGATATCTCTTCCGTCACCAAGCCATTTTTCTGCTAAAGCACCTACGCTTGCATCATTTTCTATCCATACAGGTATGTTATATTTTTCTTCTATAATTTTCTTTACTGGCACATCTTTCCACCCATGAAATTTTGGCGGTTGCTTAACAATACCATTTTTAATGTCCAGCGGCCCTGGAATACCAACTCCTATAGTAGAAATTTTCAAGTTTTTCCTATGGGCAGAAGCAAACAATTTATCAAAATTTAGAAACAAACTTTTTATAATTTCTTCAGGCTCAAAATGTTTATAGTCTTCACCTTTATTTTTAACAATTACCTTCATTCTGGAATTCATTAACAGTGTTTCTACCCTTCTCCTACCTAAGTGGACACCAATACTATGGGCAGCATTAGAGCTAATATGAAGAGGGTAAGGAGATTTTCCAATATTTCCAGTAGCTATTTGATCCGATTCTTCTACAATTCCAGCCTCTTTAAGTTTTTTAACAATAGTAGATACTGTTGTTTTGGTAAGTCCTGTTATTCTAGACATTTCTACTCTCGAAATCCCGTCATATTTCATTAAAAGTAATAATAAAGTGGTTGAATTTCTAATTCTGCTATCTTCCGGTTTTAATATCAACATTTAACAATACCTTCATTAGTTAGTAAACTTTCCTTACTAATTAAGTATAATTTAACCAAAAATAATTGTCAATAACTTTTTTTAATACAATGAAAGAATTATCAGAAGTGTATTTTATTTAAAATATTAATAAATGAAAATATTTAAAAATTTTCAATGTTCTTAATTTCTCGCTCTAAATCATCATTAGAAGTTAATAATCCTATTTCTAATTGAATGACCTGCTTTTCACCGGGTTCCAAATAAACCAAGCTTCTCTGTTTTCGCTCTTTAGAACGACCTTCTACTAAACAATTTGAAGGCTCCAATCCTGTGACATAATTACCCATTTCTAAAAATTTCCATTGAATAAAATGTGGTAGGTAACGAGTATCATAGTAAAGGTATATTCCTAGATTCTTTTCAGAATTAATCAAAGCTGCTTTACTCCAGCCAGTAGCATCTTTTTTTAATTGATGATAAAAAACCGTATCCGGGTAATTTGATTCAGGAGCGTTATAATAATTATATATATCCATCTCTTTTTCAGCATGTTTATCCCTGGGAATTACCTGTAAAGATGGAGCATACAGTTGAGATTTCTTATCTAGTATAGGATATCCAATATTAATATGATAAAGTAACATTAATGGTGATGTGTGAAATCCTTCATTACTAATAATGTCCTGGAGGATAATTTTATTTTCCCCTAGCTTGCTGGATATTTTTCTGGATATTAATAAATGAGTAGAAAGGGCTTTTGTTTCTCTTATCTTTCCCTTAATTAAAAAAGTGCAGTCATCCCCATTCCAAATAGAATCAAGGGCAACTTCCTCTGCCGGAATATTGGAAATTCTACCATGGAGTCCAAGTTCCTCTCCCTGATCAACATCCGGAGCGCCAAGATAACTTAATCCACAGGTTACCAGGAGCCCTCCTCCAAAATTACGAAGCCATTCATTTCCATTGGCCTCAAAATACATAGGTAATGACTCACCTACTGCAGAGCGATAATTAATCGGGATACCCCTATATTCACATAAACCAATGTCCATTCCACGGTCAAGAAGGACATGGTACCTTAAACCGGTACCTGTTCTGCATTCCACTGTATTCAACCCATCAGATTTGCCTTCTCTATAAGTTAGCCGTTTTAACCCTGCAATCTGTTGTAAACTACCAAAATAACGCTTTATTTCTTCACGAGTAAGGAACTTATTCCCAATTTTTAACATAGTTAACTCCCCCTACTTTATTTATTCCTCTTAAACTCTCTTAATCCTGGGATCGGTAAATACATCAGTAGCATCATCACTTGGAGACGAAAACTCCGAAATAACAGCACCCTCTTTACCGGCCTGGAACCAATGTAATGTATTTTTATTTATTGTGAATTGTTGGCCTGGTTTTAAAACAATTTCACGGGATACAGTATAATATTCTTCATCACCTTTTGGTGGAACTGTTGAAAATTGAGGTGTTTTTGGCCCATCTATATAAAGATAAACAGTGCCATAGCGACATCGAAAAGTTTCCCTTTTCCCCTCCTGACCGTCATGATCTGGATGTCTATGCTCAGGACAGGTTTGATTAGGCAATAATACCATTTCCTTGGCACAGTAGCGGTCATTATTAACATATACAACCAGAACTAAGCCAGTCCTTTGAAAATCATCTAATCCCATATCGGCAATTTCCATATTCTCAATTTCTTCCTCTGATAGGACAATGCCTGCTTTTTTATAATACTCAAGTGCTTCTTGTTTTATTTTTTCCAAGTTATCTTTCATTCTTCTAATCCTTTCTTAATATTAATAATTTTTCAAAATATTAATACTCACTGAGAAATATCTTTTTCCCACAATTGGTACTCAGTAATATATGTCCAGTTCTCTGTAGATAAAGAAGGATTTGCTTTTTCCCAGCCTTTATTCATTCTTTCTCTAATTTCGATAATGGGTTTCACGCCACTTGTGGCATCAAGCTCTTCTACACAACTAGCGCCGGTGGCTGTACCAATATTTATGGCCTCCTCTGGTTTTGATCCCTCAATTATCTGGGAAAGAAAACCGGCAATGGTAGTATCACCTGCTCCGGTTGTTCCAACAACGTCTACTTTATAAACAGGAGAAAATAATTGCCGTCTTGACCACAGTTCCTTATTAATTAATGAACAAATATTCTTCCCTTCCATTATCCCTGTTTTTAAAAACAGGCCCTTATCTCCTAGCTTTATTGCAGATATAGCTATTCCACTTTCGATTAACTCATCAGATAGCTCTAATAACCAGTCAAGTGTTAAAATTTTTTTGCCTGTAGTTAATAAGTGATAATTTTCTTCATCCCACATATATAATAACTCATCAATGCTTGGAACAAAAATATCAACATAAGGTAAAACATTTAATAAAAATTTTTTCCAATCAACTTTACCCGCTGGAGATTCCGGATCAACCATTACCATGTCTAAACTGGTTACCATACCCATGCTTCTTACCTTTGAAAACATTTTTATTAATTCCTCACCATTATTCTGATAAAATTCCTTCATTGCAGGAGGATATCCAAAATGGAATAAACGTGCTCCTTTAATACTAGAATAAGATATTTCGCTGGAATTAAAGGTATGATTGCTTCCTGGAAAATTCAAAAAAATACGATCAGTATCTGGAGGATTTAACACTACTGTATAAGAAGAATTGTCATTATTGCTGATTACCATGTTCTTGGCTATTTCTTTGTCTTGCTTTCGCAACATTTCCAAAATAATTTTCCCAAAGACATCATTTCCAATTTTCCCTAACAAGGTTGGTTTAAGGCCTAATCGCTGTAAAGTTAAGCCAGTATTGGCAACCGCTCCACCTGTGCTTATATCCACACCTGACATCTCCAATATATGCCCTGGTATCAACATTTCAATCCCTCCACTAGCCCAATGAGGAATAATATCAAGACAGATATACCCACATACTACCACATCCATTTAGCAATCAATCTCCCTTCTTACTCACACTAAATAATTCTATATATTTTAATTGAAATTATTTTTTATTCTCTTTATGTTCTCTTTTAATTCTGAAGAATATTCTGGAACTGCACCTGATTTGCTGGCAACAAATGCTCCTACTTGATTGGCAAATTTGCCACATTCACTTGGATTCCAACCTGATAAAAATGAAAACAAAAATGCAGCACTGTAACTATCTCCTGCCCCCACTGTATCAAGTACTTTTATTTTTTCCCCAGGGATATGCAAACAATCATGACCATCATAAACCATTGAACCATTTTCTCCCATGGTTATACATATTATTTCAATACCGTATTCAGCAGTAATAATATGACAGAATTCTTTCTTGCTAACTTTTTTGCCTAACAATAATTCTGAAACAATCTTGGTCTCCTCTTGATTTAATTTTAACATGTTGCTGATTTTCAAAGAATGATCAATCCACTCGCTATGATAGAAATTCTGCCTGATATTTACATCGTAAAAAATGTACTTACAATTCAATTGGGGAATTAAATTATATAATAATTCTCTATTAGATTTTGTGCGCTGCGCTAAGGTACCAAAACAAAAAGCATGCCAATTTTCCTCAAATAAAGTATTTTTTAAATTATCTTGCAAGATAATCTCGTCCCATGCGGTGTTTTTATTAATAGTGTATTGAGGGTTTCCCTTTTCATCCAGGAACACATTAACTTTTCCAGTAGGTAAATTTGGATGGATTGAAATATAGTCAGTATATAAACCATATTGTTTGGCTATTTCTAAAGCTTTTTTACCAAGGTCATCCTTTCCCACTGATGATATGTAACTAGAATGAATGCCCATTTTTGCAAGATGGCTTGCCAGGTTAAAGGGAGCCCCTCCAATATAGGCTTTCCCTCCAATTATATCCCATAAGAGCTCTCCAAATGACAAAATTTTTATCATAATATTCTTGCCTTTTTAATAATCAATTAGCCAATCAATTGAATAATCACTATTAAGCAATATTTATATTAAAGCCAAATTTATATTTATTCCTCTTTCCATGAGGGTTTTCTTTTTTCTAAAAAAGCCTTGACTCCCTCTTCAGCATCTTTGGTTGTACATAGACCACTAAAGAGCTCTCCCATATAATCAATAGCCTGATGATACGGCAAATCTTGCATCTGGTATATACCACATTTACCTATCTTTAAAGCAAGGGGGCTCTTTTCAGCAATCTTTTGGGCAAATTTTATTGTATGGTCTTTTAATTCTTCTAAAGGTACAACTTCATTAACAATTCCCAGGCGAAATGCTTCTTCAGCATCAATTATCTTTCCAGTAAGAATAAATTCCAGAGTCTTCTTTCTCCCAACGATTCTCATCAGGGGAACTGCGGGGCCCAAACAGATTAAACCAACATTAATTGCGGTAGTACCAAATTTCGCATTATCTGCAGCAATAGTAAAATCACTGGCAAATGCTAATCCTGCACCATTTGCAACTGCATACCCTTGAACCGAAGTGATTACAATTTTCTTCATTCTAGCTATGGTGTGATTATGCTCATCCATTAAATGCAAAAAATTTCTATACTCTTGAGGTGTTTTATTTTTAAACTCATTCAATGCTATTCCGGTAGAAAAATTTTTTCCATTAGCCTGTATTACTATTATTTTTACCTCTTTATTTTCTTCTAATTTCCATAAAGCATTGTTTAATTCTCTGGCAAAAGGAATATCTAAAGTATTATTCTGTTCAGGCTTATTTAAAGTAATCACTCCTATATTATTAATCACATCAGTCAATATAATATTTTCAGCAGTCATTCCAATAGCCTCCTAATACCATGGTTATTTTGTACTTTAGATACCCAAATGATATAATAACAAAACACCAAAATCAAATATATTTAATACATGACATTGGTCACATAAATAGTTGATGACCAAAATTTATTTATATATTAATCATATTGGAGGACAAAATAATTGGCAAAACAAGCTGAACTACAAAAATTTGCAGAGTATGTCAGATTAACCTGGGATAGAAGACTCACTGAATCCACTGGTGGAAATATGAGTATTAGAATTAATAATAAAATCTATATAACCCCATCTAGTTTCGTAAAACATTTCTTTACAGTAGAAGATATTGTTATCACTGACATGGATGGTAAACAATTAGCAGGTAAATATAAAGCATCTTCGGAAATTAAAATGCATTCAAAAATTTATAAAAGAAGAAAAGACATTAAAAGCATTTTTCATGCCCATCCAAGAAATGGACTTTTATGTGCCATAAATAATATTAGAATTAATACTCATATTTTACCTGAAGCAGCTTTTTTGTTGGGCGAAATTACATATCTTTCCTATAATCAACCAGGTACAGAAAAATTTGCACAAGCTTTTACTGAAGATGCAAAAAAAGGGTGTAATGTATTTGTTCTGGAAAACCATGGTGTAACTACTTGTGGTGATTCAATTGAAACTGCCTTTGCGCGACTTGAGACATTAGAAACATGCGCCTATCTTGCAATAATGCAAGAAATAATTGGTAAAAAACCAAATATAATCCCCGAAGAAGAGATAAAAAAAATTATATCCTAAAATCTTATAATATTATTCCAATAATATTAGATAATAGATATAGATAAAAATATTGGTAACAGTTTATTTATATAATTTTTTCCAGATATTCTTCATGCACTTTCAGTGCAATTTGGTCATGTAAAACAAATCTTATTTGTTTAACATTTCTTAATCTTGGAATCATTCCTTTAATTGTACGAAAAGCAATTTCGGTAGCATCTCTCAGGGGATAACCAAAGGCCCCAGTTGAAATTGCTGGGAAGGCAATAGAGCTAATCCTATGATCTTCTGCAAGATTTAAGGCATTCCTATAACAGTTTGCCAATAAAATATCTTCTGGCTTATCCACACCATAAACAGGGCCCAGGCAATGTATAACAAAACGATTTGGCAAATTATGCCCCCCAGTAATTACAGCTTCACCTGGTTTAATAGGAGCCAGGGGTAGACATTCTTGTTCCAATCCAGGTCCTGCTGCTCTGTGTAAAGCACCGGCAACACCACCTCCAATTCTTAACTGTGCATTAGCGGCGTTGACAACAGCAACCATATCTGCTTGAGATGCAATGTCTCCTACAATACATTCTACAGTTATTCCAGATATTTTTTTTCTCATCATTGCGCCTCCGATTTACTTGATTAATTATTTCATTTGATTATTTGACTACTCTCATAAAATATTAAAATATTTTCGATTTTTTTTCAAATCATAGAACTATTTTTCAAGTTTTTTTAATATTTCATCTTATTATCTAATTTTTCCCATATCTGAAAAGCTATTTTTGCTTCTTCTATTTCTAAGTGAATTAATGGTATGGTTCTTTTAGATGCCGGCAGACTTAATTCAGAATAAATAAAATTATCATCAAATCCAATATCCTGGGCATCTTTGCGGGTGTTTACATAATAAATCTTATCAATGTGAGCCCAGTAAATCGCACCAAGACACATAGGGCAGGGTTCACAGCTAGAGAAGATTATACAACCGGAAAGGTTATAACTATTTATCTTCTGACATGCCTTTCTTATTGCCTGTATTTCTGCATGAGCAGTAGGGTCATTATTCAGGGTAACTCTATTAACACCTCTGGCAATAATCTTATTATTTTTGACTATCACTGCGCCAAAAGGCCCACCACCTTTTTTTGCATTTTCGATGGAAAGACGAATAGCTTCTTTTATAAACTTATTAATCATTTTCAAACCCTCTACAATTGTTAAACTCTATTCTGGATTGATATTAATGATATTTTATATGATATCAACTAAATCATTTTTGTATTTTAGATTTTATATTATAAGGGTTTTATTCCTATCGTATTTAACCAATTTTTTACATCTTCCTCCACTCTTGTTGCTTTAAATGCAAACCACTTTTTCTCATAATCTGGATAATTTTTTAATACATTTTTAAAACGACGAAAAGCTCCCTTGCCATCTAATGCGATATTTAACTTTTCTCTAAGTAACTCATCTTCAACTATATCCGTAAAATCAACCATAAGTTCATAGCTTTCATAAGTTGGTTTTTCTGGGATATTGACATAGCGACCAGTTTGGTTATTAAGAATATTTTCTGCAACCTTTATCTCATCAATTTGCCAATCAGGCAAGTCTCGAATATTCATATATTCATCATCTCTTACATATTTGGAAGCTTCCTCAGACAATACTATAACCTGCCCGTTTTCCGTATCTAAATAATACTCAGCTAAATCCCTACTAACGTCTTCCATGGCCATTCCAATCATTTCAAGATCTACTTGTAATTCTTTCATTGCCAAAACCTCCTATTAAAAAATCATAATATCGAGAAATTTTATGTTTTATTCTGGTCATCATAATGTAAAATCCTGGGGACATAATCAGGAACTATTTGATTATATACTTTCAGGCATTTACGTTCAGTAATAATTCTCCTTATATCTGAATACCAGGTATTTTTTACTCTGAGTTTTGATAAAGATTGTTTGATAACAAAAAATTTATCTTTTGTATTTACCTGTATTACTTTTTAGCTCTTTTTCTTTTTCAATGTCAATCAAAAAAATCTCCTTAAATCTCAATTTATAGTTTTATTGAGAGATAAACTGCTCTTACTTTCTGGGCTTGGATTAGATATTGGTCTTAAAGATACATAAATGGTAAATCATTCTATGCTATTTTACAACAAATTTTTAACAAAGTTATTACACAATATATATTTTGAACAATATTATCTTCTTGCAATATATAAATCTTGTCTTGAAATGCTATTTTAGTTTTAAAGAAACTTATTCACTATTAATATTGTAAATTTGAAATTAAGATACTACTAATGTTAAAATCAAACTATTAAATTCATCAAGAATTAATAAAAGCTTTTTAAATAAAAATAAAGTATTATTTTTGGAGATACAATGGATCAACTATTGTTTATTTTAGCCATTATTATTATCTTAACAATACTTTACTTTTACTTACTTAAAAAAGGGAAAGGCCCAGGTAAAAAGAGTGCCTTATGGCAGGAATGCCGTAGAAAATTGCGTCTTCCTGACAAAATAGCTGATGAGACCATTGAAAGACATATCAAGCGATTAAAGGAGAAACATCCCAATCGTTCAGAGGAATGGTGCTTAGAAAAAATACTCTATGACCTGGACAGAGATCGCAGATAGGATAATTACATTTTCATGGAATAATTCTTTTTTATCAAATATTTTTCCAGAAATATAGAAGAAATCACAATTAGAGGTATTGAAGCAAACCAGCGAATCGCTGTAAATTCAATACCCAAAAACGATGCTTCAAACAACGTCATAGGAATTCTTACTATAGCCGAAGCACCTACAAAAGTAAAAATAACGCTCAATCGTGCTCCCTTTTTGTACAAGGCTGAAGAAACGGGCAAAGCAACCAACAAACCTCCGCCCATAGTTCCTGCTAAAATAATCGCCCAAACATATCCTCTTAGTCCACCTTTGTGTCCTAGATGCTTCTCAACCCTCTCCCGTGAAACCCAAACTTCAAATAACCCGATTAAAATAAAGGCACAGGGCAATATTTTCATCATATATAATAAAAAAGAGATTAGATTATTGCCTATTTCAATTCCGGATGGAATACCAAAAAAATATGAATAGGTAATAAAAACAAAATAAATTAAAATTATAATGAAATAAATATTTCTATTGATATTCTTTTTATTCTTCTTTCGCTCTTTCATATAATAATTTCTCCAAAATAAATTCCAATCAACAATGCTACAATTATGGCTATAATAAAACTTATGATATTGCGGATTAAAGTTACTTTTTTACCAAAGTAACTTGCTTCAACCGGGAATGTTATAGTGCCAACCATCATTAAAGTTATGGTAAAAGAGGCAATAATCATAAACGATATACCGCTATTTTTTAATATTCCAGCTAAGGGGAATGCTACAAAACCCGGCATAATTGTTATTGATCCGACTAATGCGGCCATAATAACATTGACTGTGTGGTTACCAAAATTAAGATACATAATTATTTTTTCCTGGGGCAAAAGGTATAAAATAACAGAAACAAAAATAAGCATTATCAAAAAAGATGGAGAGATAGTTATAAACCTTTTATAAGCAATCAGCAAAGCTTTTTTTGTTCTTGCCTTATCAGCTAACAATGATAATAACAATATAATTCCAGTTATATAGATAAACCACATATTTGTCCTCCTATAGTTCAAAGCCTAAAAATGTTTATTTATTAAAAAATAGGGAGTAACCAAGGCTATTACTGTTAAAATATAGGTACCCCCAGTATATAATGCTGATTTACCTGCTCTCTGCTGTTGTTCGGGATCAGATTCTGCCCGGGTAGACAAATATTCACTTGCCGCCATGGAAAGAGACGCTGAAATACCTGTAATCAAACCAAGTATTGCTATAATTCTTGAATTCTGTATGGAGAGTGTAAAGCCAGCCAGGGCTCCAGTTAGTTCCACCAGTGCGTCATTTAAACCCAGAACAACAGAACTCATATAGGAAAGCCTTTCTTCGTTAATTAAATGAATTAGTTCTTCTTCATGATTTTCTTCCTCTTCAATAATTTTTTCCATTTCAGGAATAACATGAATGATTTTTCGATATGTTTTTTGCGCTTCTTCTTCTCCTCTTTCCTGTAACTTAACACCAAAAGTCAATCCAAAAAACCGTGAAATAAAAACATAAAATAATACTTTTATTTTATTTGCCTTAAAAGTTTTCCCGGTATATTTACTAAATGTGCTGGCATGATGTCTTTCCTCTTCTGCAATCTGCTTTAATAATTTGGCATTATGAGGATCTTTAACTAATTTTGATAATCTTTCATAGACTTCTGTGCTTAACAACTCATCCAGCTGAGCTTTTTTTAATTCATCAATCTCGTCTTTGGTTAATTGCCTGGTCATCCTAAACCCTCCTTTCTTTCTCTCCATAAATATTTTTCTGTTTATCACAAATATTATTTTTCTAAGAATTTCTTGTTTATAATTATAAATCCTTTTTGTTATCTTGAATAATTAATTTATTTTATATAATATTGATTTTCCCTTCCAATAATTATAAAATTATAACCGTTCCTTTTGTAAATATCAAAACATTGAATACAAATATTAAAATTGAGAATAAAAATGGAAATTAAAAATAAATATTTGCCTGAATGGGTTAGAAAAGAAATTAAACCTGTTAAAGTGAAAGACTTTCAAATTGCCAGGATTTCAGGAGTATATAAAAATAGCTATTCAGTATTTAATGATTCTGCTGAAATACTTGCAGAATTAACCGGTAATTTAATGTTTAATATTGATTCACCTTTGGATTACCCTACAGTTGGCGACTGGGTGTATGCTCAATTCTTCAATAAAAACAGCCTGGCTATTATCCATGAAATAATTCCTAGAAAAACAATGTTGAAACGAAAGATGGCTGGTAAAAAGGTTTCTTATCAATTAATTGCTGCTAATGTTGATATTGCCCTTATTATTCAATCACTGGATAACAATTTTAATCTCAGAAGAATGGAGCGCTACATATCAATTGCAAAAGAAGATAACATTAAACCGATTATTTTATTAAGTAAGAGCGACCTGTTGTCTAAACAAGACATAAAATCTAAAATTTCAGCTATTCTCTCTATCATGCCAAATATCAAGGTAATAGCCTTTAGCAATATGGATAACAAATCTGTTGCTCAAGTAACACAACTATTAGAAACAGGTAAAACTTATTGTTTGATAGGTTCATCTGGCGTTGGGAAAACTACACTAATCAATCATATTTTAGAAAGAGATAAGTTTAAAACGCGGGAAGTTAGAAAAGATGGCAAAGGAAAACACACTACTACTAATCGGCAACTGATTAATCTTACCAATCAAGCAACTATTATTGATACTCCCGGTATGCGTGAGCTTGGTATAACAGACTCCCAAAAGGGTATTGGAGAAACATTTCAAGAAATAACAGAATTAGCTAAAAAATGTCGATTCAACAACTGTACCCATACTGTAGAAGAGGGTTGTGCAGTGCTGGCTGCACTAAATGAAGATATTCTATCTAATAAACGATATGAAAATTATATTAAAATGAAAAAAGAATCTGCTCATTATGAAATGTCTTATGCCGATAGAAGAAAAAAAGAAAAGTTGGAAGTCATATTGCTTAGAAATATTATAGCTAAAGTATAAATAAAAAATCGAAAGAAAAAGAGCTAAAAAGTGATAAAAAGCCAAACCTCTTTTAGAGGTTCTTAAAATCACCCTCTTTGCGGGTGCGATATTTACTCGTCTTAGAATGTATTAAAAATACACCCATTTTTGGTCTCATCAGTTTATATTGTAATTTTAATTCTTTCTTCCTATTCACAAATCATCCTTATCTTCAGAAAAGCATAATTTTTCTAAATGTTAAAATATATTGAGATTACTGTTGCAATTATAAAACCAATAACTGCACCTACAATCACCTCAAAAGGAGTATGACCAATAAATTCTCTCAACCTTCTGTCTTTAATTTTTATTTCATCAAAAAATTCAATTATAATCTTATTAAGCACTTTGGCTTGTTCGCCAGTTGCTCGCCTTACTCCTGCAGCATCAGCCATTACAATAATTGTTACCATAAAAGCCAGAGCAAATAAAGAGGTTGTCCATCCTTCTCTATAACCGATAGAAACTGTTACACTCATAGTCAGGGCTGAATGAGTACTGGGCATGCCTCCTGCTCCGAAGAACCTTCCAAAATCAAATTTTCTTTCAGTAGTATAATAAATAATCAACTTAATAGTCTGATTAATTATTAGGGTAATTAAAGCAATTCTAATAACCGGATTATCTATAATTTGATAGAAATCATTTATAATATTAATTCACTCCTTCTTCTATCCTTCTAACTCTTGCAATTCAAAAAACATCTTTCCTGGATGTACCTTTATAATTTTTTATGGAATGAAAGTAGAATAGAGGGATACATTTCTCGATAACTAATAATATATGGGGCTAACAATTCTAAATTAACCCCATATTATTTATATATATTATTCGCCTATTCGCCCAGGTAGGCTTCCTTTACCCTCTTGTCTTGTAAAAGCTCTTCTCCAGTTCCTTGTAAGACAACTTTTCCTGTCTCTAGAACATAAGCATAATCAGATATTTTTAGGGCAGCGAAGGCATTTTGTTCAACCAGTAAGACAGTCATCCCTTCCTGATGAATCCGTTCAATTATTTCAAATATTTCTTTAACTAACAAAGGTGCCAGACCTAATGACGGTTCATCCATCATCAATAGCTTTGGGCGTGACATCAATCCACGAGAAATCGCTAACATTTGTTGTTCTCCACCAGATAACGTACCCCCTTTTTGCCATAACCTTTCTTTAACCCGTGGAAAAAGTTCGTAAATCCATTGCAAATCTCTCTCAATTTCCTCTCTACCGGTACGAGCAAAAGCTCCCAGTTCCAGGTTTTCCTGTACTGTCAAATTTGGAAATATTTTTCTTCCCTCTGGAATTAAGGCTATTCCTTTTTTGACAATTTGGTCTGCATGAATATTGTTTATTACCTGGTTGTCAAATTTTATTTCACCCTTCTGGGGTTTAATTAAACCACAAATAGTTCTTAAAGTAGTACTCTTGCCTGCTCCGTTAGCACCAACTAAAGTAATAACCTTCCCGTTAGGGACATCAAATGTAATTCCTTTTAAGGCATGTATACCACCAAAATAGACATTTAAATCATTTATTTTAAGCATAATTTGCATCCACCCCCAAATATGCCTTTATAACCTCAGGGTTATTTTGAATTTCCTTTGGATTCCCCTCTGCTATAGTTACTCCATAATCCATGACCAGGATTCTTTTACAAATTCCCATTACTACTTTCATATCATGTTCTATTAAAAAAATGGTTAAATTAAAATCATCCTGAATTTTCTGAATAAATTCCATTAATTCTCTAGTCTCCTGAGGATTCATTCCGGCAGCGGGCTCGTCTAAAAGTAACAATTTAGGCTGTGTAGCTAATGCCCTGGCAATTTCCAATTTTCTCTGCTGCCCATATGGAAGACCTCCTGCTTTTGCTAATTTTAATTTTTCCAACCCTACTTTTTTTAACAACTGCATAGAACTATCATAAATATCTTCTTCTTCGCGTACATAGCCTGGGAATTTAAAGATTGCTGATGCAAGATTTGATTTCAAGTGAAGATGAAAACCTATCATAACATTATCAATTACTGTTAGATTATTCATAAGTCTCATATTTTGAAATGTTCGAGCAATCCCTTCTCTGGCAATTTTATCGGGTTTCAAACCGGTAATATCTTTCTCCAAAAAATATATCTTATTTATTGTAGGAGTATATATCCCCGTAATCATATTAAAAATAGTTGTCTTGCCAGCCCCGTTGGGACCTATTAGTCCAATAAGCTCTCCTGGATCCATCTTTAATTTAAAATTATTTACAGCTGTCAAGCCACCAAACTTCATTGTTATACTGTCAACATTTAATAATTCCATTATGTTGCACTCCCTTCAGATGAATTCTTTTTTGAAAATTTGTCAAAATAACGGAAAAAACCTTCCCAGGAAAACTCAACGCCACCCAAAAGTCCTTTTTGTTTATATAAAATGATAATCAAGATAAGAGCAGCAAAAGCAACCATTCTTAATCCAGGTATACCTGGAATTTCAATTGATCCAATATTAAAACCTGCTTCTATGGGACGCAAATATTCCAAAAAGATATTAAATAAAAATGCTGCAATAACTGTGCCGGTTATGCTTCCAAATCCACCCATAACAACCACGATTAAAATATTAAATGTCATTAAAAACATAAATGCCTTCGGATCTATTGTAGTAAGCAGACAGGCAAATAATCCCCCACCAACTCCTGCAAAAAATCCTCCAATGGTAAATGACATTACCTTATGATAAGTAAGATTGACCCCTATAACCTCAGCTGCAAGTTCATTCTCTCTAATTGCCATTAAAGCACGCCCGTAGCTGCTGTTGATTAGTCCCCTTATGATATAAATTGTAAAAACTGCTACACCCATTGTCCACCATAGATTTGTAAATTCTGGAATCCCTTTGATTCCCAATGCCCCATTGGTTATATTAGGAATATTATTGGCAACAACTCTAATAATTTCTGCAAATCCCAATGTAGCTATACCTAAATAGTCTCCCTTAAGTCGTAATACTGGTAACCCTATCAAAAGAGCAGCAATAGCAGCCATCAAACCACTAAAAAATAGGGCAATAATAAAAGGTGTATGTAATATAGTAAACGGCCAGACTAAAGGCTCAATTATAAATATCATTTCTTTATAATAAGGAGGGAGTACCAATAAGGCTGTGGTGTAGGCTCCAATAGCCATAAATCCAGCATGCCCGAGTGAAAATTGACCGGTAAATCCATAAATCAAATTTAAACTTACACCTAAAGTAATATAAATACCACTTAGATTAAGAATTCTTAATTTATATGCATCTAAATAATTCTGGGCAAGGTATATTAATAACCCCAATAAAATTAACGCTGATATAGTTAATATCTTTGTATTTAGTTTTTTCATTGTGTTACACCTTCTCCTGGACATTTTTACCTAAAAGCCCATCAGGTTTAAACAACAATATTAAAATCAGTATTAAAAATATAAAAGCATCTCTATATCCTGACAAACCTGGCAAAAAAGCTACAAATAATATTTCAGACATCCCCAAAATCATACCACCCAGCATTGCTCCTGGAATATTGCCAATTCCACCTACTACTGCTGCTATAAAAGCCTTTAGTCCTGGTATCATTCCCATCCAGGGAAATAACTGTGGGAATCTTAATCCCCATAAAATACCACCAACTGCCGCCAGGGCAGAACCAATCATAAAAGTTATAGCTATAGTCCTGTCTACATCAACTGCCATTAGCCTTGATGTTTCAATATCTGTAGAAATTGCCCTCATAGCTAAACCAGTCTTTGTTTTATAAACAATATATATTAACATTGACAAAAAGATTGCAGATACAATAACTGAGGCAATAAGAGTTGATTGAATACGAATTCCTCCAAATTTAAATAAAGTTTGAAAGAATTCGGGGCGATGAACGGATTTGGGAATTCCGGAAAAAACGACGATGGCTAAATTCTGTAGGAAGAAAGAAACACCGATTGCTGAAATCAAAACAGAAATCTTAGGAGCATCACGGAGAGGTCTGTAGGCAATTCTTTCTGATAACATTCCCGTTACAGCAGTTAATATTATTGCAACTATAGCAGATGCCCACCATGGTAAATGAAAAATTAAAAAGCCAAAATATAGAAAATAAGGCGCTAACATAAATATTTCACTATGTGCAAAGTTAATTAATCTTAAAATACCATAAACCATGGTATATCCTATAGCAATCAAGGCATATAAACTTCCCAGGGATAAACCATTTGCTACATTCTGCAAGAATAAATTTAATGACATAGTATTCTCCTTCTAAACACTTAATATTTTCATCATACAATTATATAAAACAAACATGCCTGAATTATTAAAGGGATTCAGATGAAAAATTTAAATAATGCTCAAAGAGAAGAGATAGAATAACTATTCTATCTCTTCTCTTTGCATTATCGTCTAATTGTTTATTATATTAGGGATTAACAGTATCAAAATATTCATAGTCTCCATTAACAATCTTAACCAAAACTGCAGGTTTTACTGCGTCACCGGTTTCATTGATTGTAATTGAACCGCCTGCACCTGGGAAATCTACAGTTGCCGCCAGAGCATCTCTAATAGCTACTGGATCTAACGAACCAGCTCTTTCGATGGCATCAAGCATTAAATTATAAGAATCATAGGTAAGAATGGCTACAGCATCCGGGGTTAAATCATATTTTTCTCTGAAAAGTTCAGCATATTTTTCACCTTCAGGATTAAGTGGCTGGTCTTCAGCAAAAAAAGTACTGGCAATTAAACCTTCAGCAGCTTCTCCCGCCAAATCTATTAATACTGGGTTATGTAGAGTATCACCACCTAAATACATACCTTCATATCCTAATTCTCGTCCCTGGATTGCAATTAAAGCAACATCTCCAAAATAACCAGGGAAGAAAAGCGCTTCCGCTCCTGAGTTGATAATCTGACTTAATTGGGCACTAAAATCCTGATCACCTGTATTATATTTCGTATCACTGACTATTTCTCCACCTAATTCTTCAAATGTTTTTTTATAGAAATTTGCCAAACCCACTGAATAGTCCTGAGCTATGTCAACCAAAAGTGCTGCCTTGGTAATTCCTAAATCATTATAAGTATACCGAGCCATAACTTCTCCCTGGAAAGGATCAATAAAGCATGCACGAAAAACGTAATCTTTGCCCTGAGTAACCAAAGGATTTGTTGCAGTACCGGAAATCATCGGGATTCCCGCTTTATCGGCAACTTCTCCACCAGGAATTGCCATACCGCTACCATAGCTGACAAAAACTCCCACTACTCCGTCTCTCTCTATTAGTCTGGAAACTGCACTGGCTGCTTCAACCTTATCACTTTTATTATCAACCAAGACTAATTCAACTGGTTTTCCCAATACTGTGGGGTTTTGCTCATGGGCAAGTTCATATCCTCTCATACAGAGCTCCCCACCTGTGGCCATAGCACCGGTCATGGGTTCAGAAATTCCAAGTTTAACAACATCTTGTGCAATAGCTGCATTCCCGATAAACATCATAAGTGCAGCTATTATCAAAATAAATAAACCTTTTTTCATTCTTTTCTCCTTCTTTATAAGAAATTTAAATACTCTCTACTCCTAATAAATTAACCTTAATAGTTATTTCCTTTTGTTTTATCTTAGTTCTATCACCTCCTATTTTTGGAATTTTTCTTCTCAATCTTTTTCTAATTTACATTATAAGAAACCTAAACCAATGAATTCATCATATTTATTTTTTACTTCTATAGTATAACTTTGGTATAACTTTGGTTTTTAAACTCAATAATGCTTATAATACAAAAAATTGAAAAGCTTTTTATGTCTAAAATTTATTTAATTATAACTCTTTATTATGTTAAAAACCATTATAATAACCAGATTTTCCAATTTTTTGCAAATTTTTAATTGCCTCAAAAATATTATTCTATTTTGAGAAAATATTCCTGGATTTAATTTATATCCTTGTTTATCTATTTTTCAATATTTTCAATGCTATCTCAGGATAATTGGTGATTAAGGTATCAACCTGATTAGAAATCATCTGTTTTATTGCATCTTTATCATCAACAGTCCAGACATTTACTTTTATATTATTATCATGGCAATCATTAACAATTTCAGATGAAACACTATAGTAGTGGGGATGAATTGCCTCAACACCTAACGTTGTGGCATAAATCCAAGGTTGGTATAAAGTTGAAACATAAAGCAACCCTGTTTTGATTTCAGGACTTAATTGTTTTATCATGGCTATACTATAATGATTAAATGAAGAGCAAATGACTTTGCTTTCTAAGTTCATCTTCTTTATTATGCTTACTACTTCTCTTTCTATATTCTTGTATTTTATTATAATATTTTTAATTTCAATATTTATTAACTTAGAGTTTCGGGTCAACTCTAGTGCTTCTTCTAATGTCAAAATTTTCTCCCCGGCAAATTTTGGAGAAAAATAGCTTCCGGCATCTAATTTCTTAATTTCTTTCAATGTTAAATCTTTTACATAACCAATACCGTTGGTTGTCCTATCAACACGTTCATCATGTATAACCACCAATTTTTTATCTTTTGTTAATTGGACATCAAGCTCAACTCCATCTGCACCCATTTGCATGGCTTTTTGAAAAGCTGCTTCGGTATTTTCGGGTGCAATCTTTGATGCACCTCTGTGAGCTAAAACAAGCGTTTTTATCATTTTCCCCTTCTAATTATCTTTCTTTATACTATTCATACCAATAAAAGTATTCATCCAAATTTTTCTTTATACTGCGATAGCTATTTAATTTTACACTGAAATCAGGGTAACCCAAAGATATACAAACAACCAATTTCTTTTCTTTCTCAATATCTAAAAATTTTTTAATTTCTTCAGCATAGCCTGTTACTGATGCCTGTATACAGCTACCGATACCTTTACTATATGCCGCAAGAATAAAATTCTGGGTAAATAACCCCATATCAAATAGAGACCAATCACTTAAATTGCTATCCATAAAAAGAAAGGCTGCACAAGGTGCCCCATAGAATTCATAATTCATTAAATTTAACTTTTTTCTCTCAACTTTGTCTTCTCTTGCTATTCCCAAGGTATTAAGCCTACGGGCTCCATGTTCTCTGGTTCTTTTTTCCATTTCGGAAGGCCAGTTAATAGGAAAAGAAATATCCGGATTTTTAGGAGTTTCACTTTTGGCTAATTCCAATAATTTTTCACTTAGCTTATTTTTCCTTGCCCCGCTGACAACCACAACATCCCAGGGCTGTGTGTTAGTATAAGATGGTGAATTTCCAGCGGCTTCTAAAATTTCCTCTATGTCTTTTTGTAAAATATTTTTTGCTAGAAAACCTCTGATACTCTGCCTTTTTTTTATACCTTCATAAAGATTCATAGTAACCTCCTTAAAAAAATAATTATTCTGTAAAAAGTCATTTTACCTTTAATCTAAATCAAAACAATTCTTAACCAATTGGTCTATTTTATGTTATAAATACAAACTTTATTTAATTTTTAGTTTTTTCCTTCACACATTCAAGCTATTTATTTAACCATTACCACCTTCTTAGAAGGTGGTTTTTTATGGTTAAATAAATATGCCCGCCTCGGCTGTTCTATTTATCTTATCTACACTTAATAAACCACAAATACCTATTAACTCGTCATTTTTTAGTTTTACTATAGAAAAATGATATCCTTCCTTGCATAAATTTTCCAATAGTTGTTTTTCTTTTTCTATAGTAAAAATACAAGGTGCCATTGATAAATTTACAGTTAAATCGAGATTGTTTACCCATTCAGTAAACTGCTCAGCATCATCTATATTGATTGGTGATAAATATAAATATTTATCATCAATTTTTTTAAAATATTTAATAAATATCTCCTCCAATCACAAATTAATACAAGAAACAATTATAAAATAACCAAATGGGGTAAACTTCCATTACATAAAAGTTTTACTCCATCAAATTAGTATATTAACATAAGTTTTTTGTTAAACATTATATGAATCTATCTAGAATTCAATCCATTCTAGATCCAATTCTTCTAATTTTGCCTTTGTGGGGACACCATCTTTGTCCCATCCTTCCATTGCATAATAAGTTTTTACTGCTTGCTCAAATTCTTCCCTATCAATAGGTTTGTCTTTTAGGGGGCCACTGGTAAAGGCTTCAAAGAATCTATCAGGAATTTTATCGTCCTTGCTACTTAAGCCTTCCCGGAGATTAAAGCAACGGGCCATGGTATTTGACTTCTCTGCAACCTTTATCATCTCATATAAGCTGGTATTCCAGCCAGTTACTGCATTAACCAGGGATACCAGATTTTCTAGGCTTAAAGGTCCTTGGGGAACACCGGTAAACATACAAAGGCAAATACAGTTATATAAACTCCATATTTTCTGAGTATAAGAGAAAAACCTTACTTTTTTGGAGCTCAGATCAAAAGGATCTATTGGTTCAAGCAGTCCTAAGGGTTTTACTGAATCCAGTGGGTAACCATAATCTGTAAACATCAAGTCATGAGGAACTTCCATATGATCAGCTCCAGTCGGAGAAATTGCATATTGGAGCCCAACATTTACCTTTCCTCTTGGCTCATGCATTGGCAATTCTTGTCCTTTAACATGCATGGCAAATTTTTCTGCTCCGTTACCAAACTCTTTAGCAGCATAGAATACTCCTCTTGCTAGAATGGCACCGATACCATCAAGATTCTTTATTTTATCTATCATTTCCAGCATAGCTCCGGCATTACCAAACTTAAGCTCGATTCCGTCGGTGTCATCTTTGTCTATTATCCTCTCTTCAAAGCATTCCATGGCAAAGGCAATAGTAGCACCAGTAGAGATGGTATCAAGACCGTATTTATTGCATAGCTCATTTCCTTTGGCAATGGCTTCCAAACTATCAATACCACATAGTGACCCTAAAGAACCAACAGTTTCATATTCAGGTCCTCCATAATAGGGATCTACATGATATATACCCTCTACCTTAACCTCACGTTTACAGCGTATTGGACAAGCATAACAGTGTCCTCTATTTACCAGTATAGTATCTGACATAGTAACTCCAGAAATTGCTTCTGCTCCTTCAAACTGACCTTCACGGAAATTCCTTGTTGGTAAAATTCCTCCTTCGTTTAGACCTACAACTCCTCCTGCAGTTCCGTAATCATGAAATCTCTGAGATGTTTCTTTCCATTCTGAGGCACATTCTTTTGTTATTTGCCTAATCTTTTCTGGATTAACATATGCATTTTTATCGGTAGCTTTTACGGCAATGGCACGAAGTTTTTTCGACCCCATAACTGCACCGAGTCCTACACGACCATTAAAGTGCTCGCACTCATTTCCGATATTCGAATATCTCACCATATTCTCTCCTGCAGGACCTATTTGGGCTATCCTTATTTTTTTATCCTTTAGCTCATCACGTATTATCTTTTCTACTTCACCAGTTATTTGGCTAGTTAAGTGGTTTGCATCTCGTAATTCTACCTTATCATCATGAATCCAAAGATAAACTGGCTTAGGGGAAACTCCTTTAATAATAATCACATCAAAGCCAGCCCATTTTAGCTCAGGAGCCCACCAACCCCCTGCTTCTGCTTCGGCAAAACCACCGGTAAGTGGTGATTTAGCAGCTACTGTAAAGCGACTTGCACCGGGAACGGTAGTCCCTGTAATAATACTGCAGGCAAATACTAGCATGTTTTCAGGTCCTAAAGGATCAATTCCTTTCTTCAGTTCCTTTAATAAAAAATAACTGGCAAGCGAACTTCCTCCAATATATTTACGATAAATATTTTCTTCTAAAATTTCTGTTTTTAATTCTCCTTTAGTTAGGTCAACTCTTAGTATTTTACCATTATAAGAATTCTTATTTGCCACGTCTCTTCCTCACTGTTTTTATTATTACTATTCATTCTACCTTAATTTTTTTATTTTATAAATAAAATTCTATCGATTCAATTTTTTTTATTTTTAAATAGACCCGAAAACTTGCCAGCTGAGGAAGGAGGGAGTAAGATGATTAATATTTATCTTTATCCTTAAATATAATATATGGAGGATATTGGCTTTCCAATAACTTTATCTGACTGAAAACCAAATGTTTGGCAAAAATAAGGGTTTACATGTAAGATTTTTTCATCAGTATTATAAAAAACAATAGCAACATCTATATCCTGAAAAATAGACTTATTTAAATTACAAATTGCCTCATTCTCTAAATTTGTATTTTGAATTTTTTTTATATCTGTTTCATCAATATTACTACTTTTATAAGACACTGTTACTCCTGGTACTTTTTATTACGTCTTTTTTCTATTACGTGTTGCTACATCAAATACTACCGCAGCTACTAAAACAAGGGCTCTTACAATATATTGATAAGATATATCAATACCCATCAAATTCATGCCACTGGTCAATGACATCATTACAAAGGCACCAACAATAGATCCGGTAACCTTTCCGATACCACCTGAGGGTGAAGCTCCACCTACAAAAGCAGCTGCTATTGCGTCCAATTCAAATAATGTACCTGCTGTCGTTGTTGCTGATTTAAAACGGGAAGCATATAATATGCCTGATAATGCTGCCAGTACCCCCATTGAACAGAATACAATATATGTTATTTTTTTTACACTAATTCCTGTTAACTGTGCAGCTTCAGGATTACCTCCAACCGCATAAATATGTCTTCCAAGATTAGTTCTAGCCATTATAAAATGATATATCAAGACAACAACAATCACAATTACTGCTGTCCATGATAGACCTCTATAACCTGACATTATCCAGGCAATAGCTCCGATTAATGCTGACATAAGAATCAATTTTAGAATAAAAAAATGGACTGGATAGACCTTAAAGTTATGGTATATCATTCTGTTACGTTTTCTGATTGCACTTAAAATATAAAAAATAATTACCAGTATTCCTAGTACAAGTGTCATTTTATGTACTCCTGCCAGGATTCCTATATCAGGAATATAAGGAATATCAGGAATATATCCATTCCCTATGGCATTAAAGGCATCATTAGTTATAACAATTGTACCTCTATGCATAGTTACCAGTTGCAATGCTCCTCTGTAACCCAACCAGCCTGCAAGTGTCGCTACAAAGGCAGGTATTTTCATCTGTCCTACCAAAAAACCGGTCAAAAAACCTGCCATAGCTCCTAAAATTACTATTAAAGCTATGCTAACAGGGGTAGACATGTGCCAGAATTCCATAGCAGTCGCTGCTACTGCGCCTAAAAAACCTGAAAGATAACCTACCGATAAATCAATATGAGATATTATAATTACCAGAGTCATTCCTATTGCCAATACTGCTATATACCCGGTTTGATTAATTAGATTACTGATATTTCTTGATGATAGGAAGATACCTTTTGTGGTGATAGTAAAAATTATCATGATAACCAATAAGGCAATATACATACCCCATTCACGAATATTTTCTTGAAATAATCTATTTACATCCCCAATTAATGTTGCTTTTTCGGACTTATTTGCTCTTACCATTGGGCCTTCTTCCTCCTTCTTCAGCAAAATCGTCACGTGCACCAACAATATATGCAACCACATGCTCTCGGAATGTATCAATATCGCCGGAAACCTCTGTATCACAAACCTTGCGTCCCTGGCGCAAAACCATCATTCGGTCACTTACCTGATAGATATCTTCTATTCGATGACTTATTATAATAATTGAATTACCCTGTGCTTTTAGTTCTTTCACCAAATCAAGCACCTTTTCAATTGCTGCTACACTCAATGCAGCTGTCGGTTCATCCATAATAGTCACTTTAGCATCAAAAGCAGTTGCACGAGCAACAGCTATAGCTTGCCTTTGGCCACCAGAGAGGCTTTCTACCCTTAAACGAACAGATGAAATGTCAATTTTAAGCCTATCTAAAAGACGTTTTGTCTCTTTTTCCATGTAGTGCTCATCTAATATACCTATTGGTCCTAATCGTAAGCTGGACTTTTCTCTTCCCATGAATACATTTGCAACTACATCTAAATTATTAGCCAATGCCAGATCCTGGTATACCATCTCAATTCCCTGCCGATGTGCATCCTGGGAGCTTGTCATATGTATTTTTTTGCCTTCTACAAATATTTCCCCTCCATCAGGAATATACGCCCCACTGAGGATTTTCATTAAAGTAGATTTACCGGCTGCATTATCACCAACCAATCCCAGAACTTCATTATGATTCAATACCAGATCTACTCCTTTTAATGCCTGTACACCGCCAAAATTTTTCCTTATATTACGCATCTCCACAACTGGTACTTTTTTTGTCATAGGTTTCCTCTCTTTGCATTAAATATATAATTAAAAATTAATTATAATTAAACAAAACCTATTTATTTCCATTCACTATTCTAATCTCTATGATTATTAATGTAGTTTTTAATAAAATTTGAAAGTGAGCGAAGTGAATTATTTTCATCCATTGGTGAAATTTTTCACTTCGCTCATATTTACTAGTTCAAAACAAAACAATAATCTTACTTATTTGACGATACTTTAAATGCCTTCTACTATAGATTATCTAAACCGGTAAATTCAGAGGCATCCCAGTAACCAGAATCTATGATTGCCTCTTTTAAATTGCTTTGATCTACTGCAATAACTTTAGAAGGCTTTGCTGAAACATCAATTACTCCATTATTGTAAGTATTTGTACCTTCAGGAACTCCGCCTTCAAGATATGTAACAGCAGCATCACTGGCATCATTTACTAAGGTTCTGACATCTTTTAGAACTGTCATTGACTGTTTTCCATCAATAATATACTGAATTGAAGGTATTTCAGCATCCTGACCAGTACTAACATAGCTGGTTACATCCTTATCATCAGCAAAGGCATCTGAAATAGCTCTGGAAGTTCCATCATTAGGTGCCAGTATAAAAACATCTCCTTTATCTTCAGGACCGGCAACGGTTAAATTAGCTTCAGCAAGATTCTTTGCAGTAGTAAAGTCCCATTCAGTAGTAATCTGGCCAAGAATCTCTCCCATTTCGGCACGGGTTAAATCTGCCTTGTCCTGTAGTTCAATAGCTTTGCTTGAATTCTTAATTACAAAAGTGCCGTCTGCAATCTTGGGTTGAAGTACATTCCAGGCACCTTCAAAGAAAAGAAAAGAATTATTATCGGTAGCAGCACCAGCATACAGGTAAAGAGGGTTTCCGGTTCCAGTAGCCTTATCAACCAGGTATTGTCCCTGAGCTGCTCCGACAGCAATACTGTCAAAGGTTACATAATAATCAACTGAATCGGTTTCAAGTATCAATCGGTCATAAGAAATAACCTTTAAACCAGCTTCTTTTGCATCATCTGCTGAAGCAGCAGCAGCAGTAGCATCATGAGGACAAATTATTAGTATTTTTGCACCTTTTGTAATTAATGCCTCAACATTCTCTTTTTCTCTTGCGGAAGAACCCTGACTAAAGAGAATCTCAGCACTATAACCTGCATCTTTAAGTGCATCGTTAAATCGTGCCTCATCCTGTATCCATCTGGGTTCATCTTTAGTAGGAAGAACAATACCAACTTCTACTGGCTGGGCAAATGAATAACTTGCTACTGAAGAAATAAATAGCAGAACTAAAATCCATAAAATTGACTTTTTCATTTTCTTTTTTTCTCCTTTTTAAATTTATTAATTGTGTGTTTATTTTGATGTTTGATTATTACTAGTTTAATACATCACCGCCTTTCTCCTTGATAATAATTTATAATAAGCTGTTAAAAGCAAACCCCTTATTTATGATATATTTCCAAACTTCTAATGTCAAATTTTTGTCCACTTTTTTGTTGATTTATTGTTCTTTAAAATTGCTTCTATAAAAGAAAGTCCCGTTATCCCCTCTTCTATACCAGGAAAATCCCAGCCACTTTCTCCGCCCGGACATGGGGATTGATTATTTCTCTTGCAACGTATAGCTTTAAAAAATGCAGAATATATATTTGCAAAGGCACAGATAAACCCTTCCGGGTGTCCTGCAGGAAAATTTGATGCCTCTAGGGCTTCTTTGCCTAATGCTGAAATACCTTTTTTAAAAATAGTGCTGGTGCCATCTGAATTCATCATTTCCAACACTTCTGGAAATTCCTGGTCCCAGGATAAAGCAGCTTTATCTCCGTATATTTTTATTCGCAGAGCATTGCCTTCTCCGGTTGAAACCTGGGAAGCATGAAGAAGTCCATTGACCATATTATTATATTTAATAAGCACAGTTCCATTATCTTCAAGCTGATTCCCCGCTATAGCAGTATTTAAGTCTGCACATACTTTTTCAGGAGTTAATCCGGTAATGGTTTGGATAAGGTTCAGGGCATGAATCCCGATATCTATCATGGTACAGGAAGGACCGGAGATGGCTGGATCAAGATGCCATGTTTTAAATACCTGGGGGTCGTTAAGAAGAGGAGAAAGCCACCCCTGGTTATAACTAACAACAACATTGATAATTCTCCCAAGCTCACCTGAACGAACTAGATGCCTGGCCTGTTTAATCATGGGATATCCGGTATAACCATGGGTTAGGGCAAATACCATCCCTGTTCTTTGCTGACTGTTCTTTATTTCCAGGGCTTCAGCGAGAGAGATTGCCATTGGTTTATCTGAGATAACATGAAATCCGTTTTCCAGAAAGGCCTTTATCATGCTGTAATGAAGGGCATTGGGAGTCGCGATTATTACAAAATCAATTCTTTCTTCGGCAGGGAGTGTATTTTCCTTTTCAATCATCTCAGCATAATTATTATATATTCTGTCTTTCTCTATTTTTAGCTCCAGGCCCCGCTGTAGGCTTCTAGCAGGATCACTTGAAAAAACTCCAGCTTTAATTTCTGCTTCATTATAAAAATTAGCTGCTACTCTATGCGCAAATCCTATAAAAGAAGTTTTCCCTGCCCCAATTATTCCTCCAAATAGTTTATCCATTATATTCCTCCTTAGATAAAACTACCCAGGATTAATATTTTTCCTCTTTCTATTCTATTAATTGAGACTCTTTATATAATATTATGACATAAAAAATATATTTTTTCTACTCAAAGGATATCTCTACCAGACTAAAATATTTCTTCCTCCATTAGAAATAAGAGAAAAAAATTAACAGCAAAACTTTAATTAGTGTTATCACCGAATCCTGAAACTGCAAATTGGCTGTTGTATAAATCAGCATAAAAACCATTCTTTTGCAATAATTCTTTGTGAGTTCCCTTTTCGGTAATATCTCCTTTATCCATAACCAGAATTAAATCTGCATCCCGGATAGTCGATAGACGGTGAGCAATGACAAAACTTGTTTTTCCCTCCATGAGGGCAAGCATGGCTTTTTGAATATGAATTTCAGTTCTGGTATCGACACTGCTAGTCGCTTCATCGAGAATCAATACGGTTGGATCTGCCAGAATTGCGCGGGAAATTGTCAGTAATTGTTTTTGGCCCTGAGAGAGATTGCTTGCTTCTTCATTTATAATAGTTTCATAACCATCCGGAAGTGTTCTGATAAAGTGGTCGGCATAAGCCATTTTTGCGGCAGAAATTATTTTCTTTTCTGTAGCATTTTCCCAGCCATAGGCAATATTCTCTTTGATGCTTCCCTTGAACAGCCAGCTATCTTGAAGAACCATTGCAAAAAGTGTTCTCAATTCACCCCGTTTCATGTCACGAATATTTACTCCGTCAAAGGTAATTTTCCCATCATTTACTTCGTAAAAACGCATGAGCAAGTTAACCAATGTGGTTTTCCCGGCTCCGGTAGGACCTACAATGGCAATGGTTTGACCTTTTTTAACATCGATATTCATATCTTTTATAAGTATTTTTCCAGCACTGTATCCAAATTGAACGTGTTCAAACTTTATATTACCTTCAGCTTTATCTAAATGAATCGCATCCTGTTTATCCGCTATTTGCTCAGATTCATCAAGAACTTCAAAGACACGCTCAGCTGCAGCAATGGTTGATTGAAAAATATTAGCAATGTTGGCAGTTTGAATAATAGGTTGGTTAAATTGCCTGGAATATTGAATAAATGCTTGAACATTTCCAATGGTAATAGTTCCTCTGGCAACAGAAATTCCACCTAAAATAACAATAAAAACATAGCCAAGGTTACCAATAGCTGTCATTAAGGGCATAATGATTCCTGATATGAATTGAGCTTTCCATCCGGCATCATATAGCTTACTATTCACTTGATTGAATTTATCAATAGATTGCTTTTCATAGTTGAAAACTTTAACTATGTTATGGCCAGTATACATCTCTTCCACGTGACCATTTAATTGACCTAAGAATTTTTGTTGTTTGGCAAAGAATTTTTGCGATTGTTTGGCAATAACCCTGGTAACCAAGAAACTTAAAGGTAAAGTAACAAAAGCAACCAAAGTTAACAGAGGGCTAATGGTGAGCATCATAACCACGATTCCCACCAGGGTTACTATGGCAGTAATTAATTGGGTAACACTTTGTTGAAGAGTATTGCTGACGGTATCAATATCGTTGGTCACCCGACTGAGTATTTCTCCATGACTTCGACTATCAAAATATTTTAAAGGTAATCTTGATAATTTAGAATTAATATCTTTTCTCATATCATATATGGTTTTTTGAGTAATATCAACCATAATATACTGTTGAACATATCTAAATACGGCACTGATAACATATAATACGATTAAGATATAAATAATATTTAAGATATAGTCAAAATCAATGACTGCATTAGGGACATTTTTCATTTTTAGGAGAAAGCCTTCAAACAATTTGGTGGTCGCTCGTCCCATAATTTTTGGACTGATTATAGTGAAAGTTGTACTGGCAATAGCCGACAGAAAAGTAATGATAAGCTTTATTCTGTGAGGTTTCAAATAAGCAAGTAATCGTCTTAAGGTACCTTTAAAATCCTTGGCTTTTTCTACCGGCATAGCCATATTTCCATGCCTTCCTGAACCACGGCCTAATCCCCTAATCGGTCTCCTTGGTTTTCGCTCTTTTTCACTCATGGTAATTCCTCTTCTGAGAGTTGTGAAGCTACGATTTCCCGATAAACTTCACAGGTCCTGATTAAGTCCTGATGTTTACCCATAGCGACTATTTTACTTTCATCTAAAACAATAATTCGGTCTGCATTCATCACCGTGGTTACTCGCTGAGCAATAATTAAAACTGTTTCGTTTTTTATCTCTTCTTTAATTGCTGATCGTAATCTTGCCTCTGTTTTAAAATCAAGAGCGGAGAAACAATCATCAAAAATATAAATTTCAGGATGTTTGGCCAAAGCTCTGGCAATAGCCAGTCGTTGTTTTTGTCCTCCTGATAGGTTGGTCCCTCCTTGTGCAATAAGAGAATCGTATCCTTGTTTCATAGCAGAAATAAATTCCGATGCTTGAGCAACTTCGGCTGCTCTTATCATTTCATCATGAGATAAGTTTTGGTTTCCAAAACCAATATTTTCAGCAATAGTTCCCGTAAAAAGAACAACTTTTTGAGGAACTAAACCAATCTTGGACCTTAATTTTTCTTGCCTTAATTCCCGTATATCCACACCATCAACTAAAATACGACCTGATGTTACATCATAAAATCTCGGTATAAGATTTATTAATGTTGATTTTCCGGAACCTGTACTTCCGATGATTGCAGTCAATTCTCCGGGATTACTCCTAAAAGAAATATTTTTAATAACCGGTTCTTCTGCGCCTTGATAACAGAAGCTTACCTTATCAAATTCAAGATAACCCCTTTTGTCTTTTTCTGAGCTAACACCTTCTGATTTAATTTCAGTTTCAATCTCTGATTTACTTTTTTTTGGTATCATTGGGTCCTTGATCTTGGCTTCGACTTCTAAAACTTCATTAATCCGAATCGCTGATACCGATGCCCGGGGTAACATGATAAACATCATAGAAACCATAATTAAAGAAAACATAATCTGTGATGCATATTGAATAAAGGCCATTAAATCCCCGACTTGCATACCACCGTTGTTAATTCGTATACTTCCAAACCAAATAATGGCTACAATAGCCAAGTTGAGAATTAACATCATTAAAGGCATTAAAATAGCCATCAGTTTGTTGACTTTTATAGCTGTTTCCGTTAAATCAAGATTGGCTTTATGAAATCTTTTCTTTTCGTAATCCTCCCGATTAAATGCCCTAACAACTCGTATACCGGTTAAATATTCGCGAAGAACTAAATTAAGCTTATCTAATTTAATTTGCATTGATTTAAAAAGAGACATACTCTTCTTTGCGACGAAAAAAATTATAATGCTTAAAATTGGCAAGATAACCACAAAGATCAGAGACAATTTAACATCCTTTGAAACAGCCATAATAATACCACCGATAAAGAGCAATGGCGCTCTTAAAAACATTCTCAGCATGATGAGTGTCAATCGCTGAATTTGGGTAATATCGTTGGTTGTCCTGATAATCAGAGATGCCGTTCCTTTATCATTAAATTCTTCTAAAGAAAAACTTTCCACCTTGGTAAAAACTTGTGTCCGAAGATCTCTTGCAAATCCGGTTGCTGTTTTAGCTGCCAGATAGCTTCCTAAAATAGAACCTATCATAGCAATAAAAGCAATCAGAATCATCCATCCTCCGATTCTTATAATATAGTTAATATCTCCATTGACTACTCCTATATCCACAATATCTGACATCAGTGTTGGTAAATATAATTCTGAGATTGCCTGCAAAAAAACAAAAAAGACAATTCCGATAATAGATAGCCAATAAGGTTTCAAATTTTTTAATAATTTAATCAATTAGGTCTACCCCAATGTATAAAACTTTCTATTCTAATTACAATTCAATAACTAAAAAAACAATCATAGCATACACTTTTTTCAATTTTTTGTAAAGAATTTGTAAAGAAATAAATTACCTGGATGGAGAAAAATAATTATAGAGGTATTCCATCTAGAAATATTATTCTACTTATTTGTAAACCTTGCCCCGATAAAATTAACAAATGCAACAAGGGTAGTTGAAATGGCAATCATGATAATACCCAGGGCTGAAAGCCTTCCCCAAAGTCCATCATTGGCAAATCGGAGAATTTGAACTGCTAAAACCTCTGTTCCAGGTCGGGAAAGAACAACTGAGAGGGTCAATTCACGCAAAAACATGGTAGCCATGAGAACCCATGCGGAAACAATACCAGGTACCAATAATGGAACAATAATTCTCCACATAGTAGTCAGGGAACTAGCTCCACAAACCATAGAAGATTCTTCAAGATGCCGATGAATTTGAACAAAGGCACTGCTCAATGGACGAATACCATACGGAAGATAAGTAGCAATATAGCCAATGAGTAAAGCCCATATAGTCGCATAAATGGGGGTACGTACAAAAAACCACATAAATCCTACTCCTATAACAATACCCGGAAAAGAAAAAGATAAAAAGCTTAATGACTCCAGGAAACCGGATGCCTTTGTCCTTATCTTAACAATAGTATAAGCTACAAAGATTGATAAAATGACTCCTAAGGTAGCCCCAAAAATACCAAGAAATAGACTGTTCTTTAGCGATAAGAGTGAAATGGGATCACTGATAACAGAAGACCAATGATCTAAATTCATCATGGAAAAAGCCCTGGCACTGGGTACCATAGAATAGGGAACAAAAGAGGTATAAATTAAAACCAATACCGGAAGAACAATCAGGACAAACATTAAAAGGCCCAGGATAATAAATAAAGGTATCTTTGCCTTTTTAAGTTCAATCACTGTTGGCCGATATCCGCGGCTGGAAATAGTAACATATTTTTCACTTTCCGAGGTTAAATATCTATATATAAAAATCAGGGTTATTGATGTAACTAAAACACTCATTCCGATAGCTGCAGCCTTTCCATAATCCACGGCAAAACCGATAGAAATTGTCCGATAAATATGAGTTGATAAAACATAAATCCTACCAGGCATACCAATTACCGAAGGGACAGCAAAGGAAGCCATACATCGCACAATACAAAGAATAAATGAGGCAAGTATAGCCGGTCTGAGTACTGGCAGAGTAACCCGGAATAAGGTCTGTCCGCTGTTTGCACCAAATACCCGGGAGGACTCTTCTAAATTTACATCAAAGGAAGCCATAGCTGGTGCGATGATTAGATAAGCTATGGGCATATCAAGCAATCCTTCAACTAGTATCATTCCCCAAAGTGAATAAATATTAAGTGGAGAACTTTCCAATGAAAATAACTGCTTTAGTATAAGATTCAAAATGCCATTAGAGGGATTTAATAATAACACCCAGCTAACTGAAAAAAGGATATGAGGGATCATCATAGGAGTAATGGAAATAATTTTAAATAAAAATTTAAAGGGGATATCTGTTCGGTTGTTCAGATATGCCAAAAATAAGGCCAATACGGTAGCAACTATTGCAGCGCCGACTACAAAAATTATGGTATTAAAAATAATCTTTGCAAAAGCCGGATCACTATAAGCTGAAATATATTTATCCAGCGTAAAAGAACCAAAAGCACTCAGACCTTCAGAAAAGCTTCCGAATATAAGCATTATAACCGGAGAAACCGTTAAAAATCCAACAATTAGAATTAATATCAGGGTTAATTTGGGAGTTTTTTTCATCATAAATTTTCCATTAAACCGAAACAAGAAGACAATATTCCGGACTTACAGTAAATTCTACATCATCGCCTTTTTTTAATTGGGTTTCAGGTTTTATTTTTACCATCAAGATTTCATTACCAACCTTTATTTCTCCTTCATATGATTCGCCAATAAAAACAAGATTCTCTATCTTGCCCTTGAGACTATTCTGTCCCTTAACCTCTTTTTTATTTTCCTTTAAATAGATAAATTCTGGTCGAATACATAATACAACCTCACTACCCTCAGGGAAATCACGCTTTTGGCAGATAAAAGTACCCATCTTAGTATCAACAACAGTCTTATTGTGCGGTTGAGATTTTACTACTGCTTTAATAAGATTGGCTCTACCAATAAAATCCGCTACGAAACGGTGGGACGCATCGAAGTATATTTTTCTTGGAGAGCCAATCTCTATAATCTTTCCGGAATGCATTACCGCGATTATATCAGAAAGAGCAAGGGCTTCAATCTGATCATGTGTTACATAAACAGCAGTTATCTTAAGTTCATTCAGGAAAATTCTCAAATCTTTTCTGGTTTCTTCCCTGAGCTTTGCATCCAAATTACTTAAAGGTTCATCAAAGAGAATAACTTTTGGTTCCGCGATTAAAGCTCTGGCAAGGGCTACACGCTGTTGTTGACCACCTGAAATATTTGTTGCTGGCCTATGTTCAAATCCTTCCAGTTTAACGAATTTCAAAGTCCTTTCAACCCGTTTCTGTATTTCTTCCCTGGATACTTTCTGGATTTGAAGTGGATAGGCAACATTATTAAACACATCCATATGCGGCCAGATAGCGTATGTCTGGAATACCATAGCCAATCCTCGTTTTTCAACCGGCACATTTATTCCTTTCTTGCTAGACCATACTATTTCATCGCCTATAATAATTTCACCGGTATCAGGAGTCTCCAGACCTACAATACAGCGAAGAAGGGTAGTTTTCCCACAACCACTGGGCCCAAGCAAAGTAAATATTTTTTTCCCGGGAATTGTAAGACTTACATTATCCAATGCCTTTATCGTCTTTCCTTCTGAGTAATAATGCTTGCTGATATCTTTAATCCGGATTTCCACAGTTATCCTCCTTCGCTTATCACTTACCTAATAGTAAATATCGCACCCGCTTAGCGGGTGGCTTTAAGAACCTCTAAAAGAGGTTTAAGTTTTTCTTGTTAGTATTTGTTTTGCTTTTTTCTTATATTTTAACTGAATATTTCTAAGCATTAGAACTGTTTGCTTTGGACTGCAGGTGAAAAATTGTCAGATAGCTTCTCTTGCTCTTTTTTATGGTAAAACCAAAGAATAACCAGCTAAGCTGGTAACCTCTATATATATCGGCAATAAGCCCGAATAAGGGTGGTGATACAAGCATTCCAAATATCAAGCCCACCATTGCTTTGCTCATATCTAAATCTTCAGAAAGAAAAACAACAAAATGAGAAAGCGTAGCTCCTTCCGCTATTCCAAAAACAATACCAACTATACAGACTGTATCGCTATTCGCCAGCCAAAGATTTCTCCCAGAAAAGGAATTATACTAGCCCCTACTATAAAATCCAGTTTGTGTGAAACCCATTGAAACAGCCCTTTTTTCCTTAGGACTATTTATCATAACTGCCTTTGTTGCAGAAGGAGTAATTATGCTGAAACCAAGACCAGTAAAAAAAGCAATCAATAAAAGAAAATTATATGATGCTGATAGACTGTGTAATAATAATAGAATACCCATGGATCCTATTCCACAAAGCATACCTTTTTTGGGTACCATTTTGTCAACAATACTACCGGTAAAAACAGCAAGCAGCGCAGCGCTGATGAAAAAGCTGGTTGAATAGTAACCAACTTGTACTCTAGTTAAATCAAATTCTTCACGAACAAAGTGAAGCAAACCAAGAAAACCGTTCTGTCCGATACTTAATGCAACATAAGGCAAAAAAAGAACAACTAGCACTTTAAATAATGCAATGTCTTTTTTATTTCTCACCTCTTGTTGTAATAGATTTTTCTTATTATTCTTCATTTTGTAAAATATTGCTACTTAATAAATTATTTCCTTTTAATTAATAATCTTTTTAAACAAATATATTTCTAAGTTATTCAAAAGTTCTGGTGATTTCATCGGTTGCCGAACATGTTAAATCCTCTAAAAAATTGTCTGTCTTGATTTTAGTACCATAATCCTTTTCTTTTATTTCTCCAATCAAATAAGATTTAATTCCCTCTTTCTGTAAAATTTTAATTATTTTATTGGATTCACTTTTAGTGCTTACAATTAATAGACTTCCTGAAGTTATAGTATTTAAAGGATTCAAATGATACTCATTACAAAGTGTCTGTGATTCTTCTAAAATCGGAATCTTTGCTCTCTCAACCACAATCCCAACCTGGGAAGCCTGTGCAATTTCATAAATCCCGGCAGATAGTCCTCCCTCTGTCGGATCATGCATGGCATGTACCTCTAATTGATTTGCTAACAAGGCTTCCTTTAAAACTGATAATCCAGGTTTGTAAATAAAATTCTGGCACCTTTTTATAAAATTTTTTGAATACCCCTTATCTTTTAATTCCTCCTGCTTCTCTCTGGCTATAATTGCTGTTCCTTCAATAACAATGCCTTTTGTCAATAAAATCACATCACCAGTTCTGGCACCAGAAGTAGAAACAAGTTTATTCTTTTCAACCTCACCTAACATGCACCCAACTACAATCGGGCGATCGAGATTATAACTAATTTCGGTATGGCCACCAATAACCGCTATGTTTAACTGATTGCAGGCATTATATATCTGAGCAAAGACCCTTTCGACAACCTCTCCAGTAGTTTTGTTTTCCGGTAAGAGAATAGTGGCTTGAAACCACTTGGGAACTGCTCCTCTGGTGGCAATATCATTGGCATTGACCTGCACAGCGTACCAGCCTATTTCCTCGGTTGCAAAAGTTATAGGATCAGTTTTGGCAACCAGATACCGATCCGGGTATTCAATAACAGCAGCATCTTCTCCCAATTTAGGCCCAATAATTACTCGTGAATCCGGTTTACTTTGATATTTTTCCAGCAATTTTTTCAGCAGAGAAAAACTCAATTTGCCCAATGGCAATTCTGCATTATCTACTTGTCTATTTAGTTTTGAATTATCAGTTTTTTTCTTCATTTTTAGCCCTTCTAATTTCCAAAAACAATATAGCTAATGTCCGGTTAATATTAATTTTTGATTGATTTTTTTCTTAAAATATACCAGGGCTGAACGGGTTTTACCGTTTTGATTTGAATAATTTGTCCGGAATGTGGCGCTACTTCTATCTCTTCGCCATTTTCATCCCACATTTTCTCGATTTTCTGTACGAAAAAATCATCATCCGGACCAAATATCTCAATTTCATCACCGGCAAAGATCCTGTTTTTTTGTTCAATCGTTGCCAGCTGATTCTCAGAATCGTAACTAACTACCAGTCCGATAAAAGCATAATCCTGAATATAGGCACAATTATCATATCTCTGCTCATTTCCATCAGGTTTCCCAAAATAAAAACCTGTAGTGTATTCTCTATTGCTTATCTTTCTTAACTCTTCTAAATACTGTTCATCAAAAGTGTATTTGTCTGGATTTGCACAATACTGATCAATCAAGCCACGATAAGCCCTAACTACAGCAGCAACATAATAACTTCCCTTCATCCTACCCTCTATTTTAAAAGCATAGATTCCGGCTTTTATTAACAAAGGAAGATATTCTATCATACAAAGATCCTTGGAATTAAAAAAATATGTACCTTTCTCATCTTCATAAACCGGCAGATATTGTCCTGGCCTCTTCTCTTCCATAAGAAAGTACTCCCACCGGCAGGAATGGGCACAATCTCCTCTATTAGCATCCCTGTTTATCAGATAATTACTTAACAGACATCGGCCAGAATAAGAGATACACATAGCCCCATGCACAAAGGTTTCCAGCTTCATTTCCGGTGGTGATTTTTTGACTATCTCATTAATCTCTCTTAAAGATAATTCCCGTGCCAGAATAATCCTGCTGACTCCCTGCTCATACCAGAAATTTACCGCTGCATAATTAGTGGTATTTGCCTGGGTACTTAAATGAATCTCCATCCCCGGAATGGTTTCTTTTACTATTTTAGTTATTCCAGGATCAGAAACAATAACTGCATCTACTTTTAATTTCTGCAAGGTAAATAAATACTCTGGAAGTCCTTCTAAATCTTCATTATGGGCAATAATATTAATAGTGATATAAATACGCTTGCCTTTTTCATGGGCAAACTTTATGCCTTCTTCCAATTGTTCTATATTAAAGTTTTTTGCCCGCGCCCTTAAACCAAAATTCACACCACCAAGATAGACTGCATCAGCTCCATAGATAATGGCCATTTTTAAATTTTCCAAATTACCCGCCGGGGCTAATAACTCCGGTTTTTGCATAACTATTTCCCCTTGATTCTTATTGTTTTTCTTTTCTTACTATAAAATATGCTATTTTACATTTTTATTTGAAGCTGCCTCTACGACACAATACAAGCCCTCCCCTGCCCTGGTTGGCATAAAACATTGATTGCAATAAATACAGGTAGCCTTTCGGGTATCCCCCAAAAGCCATCGTTTAATTAAATCTGGTTCTCTGATTAATGGTCGGCAAAGTGCAATATAATCTGTTAACTCCTGCTCAACTAATTCCCGTGCTACCTGCAAAGAACGGATACCTCCTACCAATATCAAAGGAACATTTATATTCTTTTTATATAATTTTGCAGCATCGCGATAATATACCTCGTCTTCTGTTCGGTCAATCCTACCTATTCTTGAAGAGGAATATTTACCTATTGAATTTCCTCCACTTAATTCAATAGCATCAATTCCTTCTTCTTGCAAGAGTGCTGATACCTGAACCATCTGCTCAGGAGTAAATCCACCTTCTAAAAAATCATCTGAATTTAACTTTATTGCAACTGTGTATTTTGTTCCTAGTTCCCTCTTGATTGAATTTACAATCTCCAATACAATACGAGCTCGATTTTCGATGTTTCCTCCGTAATTATCTTTTCTTTTATTAAAAAAAGGAGAAAGAAATTGATTCAACAAAAACCCGTGCGCTCCATGCAACTGAACACCATCAAAGCCAGCTTCTTTTGCCCTTATTGCAGCTTTTACAAAATCATCAATTGTCTGTCTAATCTCACTGATAGTTATCTTTCTACAATTATATTTTTTAAATTCTAAATCTGAGGGACCAAGTGCCTTACTATCTTCCGAGTTACCAATAGCCCGTCCACCGGCATGTGTAATCTGCATGATAATCGTACTTCCTTTATCATGGACTTTTTTAACCATATCCACATAACTATCTATCAGACAATCATCATAAATACCTAATTGTCCAATATGTGCCTTTCCGGTAATATTCACAAAGGTATGGCTACTTATAATTAATCCAACCTGACCCTCTGCTAATTCAACCATCATTTCAGTAATTTTATCACTGCATGATCCATCAGGTTTAGCCAAACCTTCCCAGGTTGCACTTCGAACAAACCTATTCTTTAATTTCATCTGGTTTATCTTTGTTTCTTCAAATAACTGTCTCATTAATTATTTCCTCATTTCCCTCAATAAAATGTTGCAATATTTGTTGCTAGTATCTCAATTCTGGTAAATTCCTATGATCTTACTTATTATGAAAATTATCTTCTTTTAACCATTTCGGCTTAACCTCTGGGTTAACACAATTATTAGGAAGAAAACCATTATGGACTCGTAAGATATTTTTTGCTACCTGATTGGAAATGCCTTGATAAGAATAGTCAGTAACACCGGCAATATGTGGTGTTAAAAATACATTTTGTATATATTTTATTGGATCATTAGGTTTGAAAGGTTCCTCCCAGAAGACATCCAGTGCCGCACCGCCTATATGACCATTTTGCAAAGCGTCAATTAATGCTTCCTTTTCAATAATTGCTCCTCTTGCAGCATTCAAAATACAAGCACCCGTCGGAAGCAAAGAAATTGTCTCTTTATTTATTAAATGAAATGAACTTTTATTTAAAGGTAGACACAAAAATAGAAAATCAGTCTGTTTAAGAAATTCTGGTAAATCCCTTTGTCTGCCAATCCATTCTAAACCAATCTTTTTTGCAGTAACATAATCAGGATTGCGCTGTAGGGCAATTATCTTCATCTGAAATGCCTTTAAACGTCTTGCCAATGCCTTACCAATTCCTCCAAATCCAAGTAAACCAGCAGTCTTGCCATATAATGCCTTACCTATCGGTGAACCCCATGTAGAATATTTCTCTCCATAAAAACGTGTTTCATATTCCTTCCGGCATAAATTTAAAACTGCCATTATATACCACTCAGCCACTGATTCTGCATTACCGGTTCCCTCGGTAGGTACATTTGCTACAGGTATCTTATATTTCGTTGCTGATTTAATATCTACTCCTTCTAAACCTGCTCCCCATTGTTGAATAAGCATAAGTGAAGATGCTTTTCCCAACAACTCAGACTCGATCTTTGTCATTCCGGGAATAAGAACATTAGCATCTTTAATCTCCTGAAATAATTCTTTGGGGTCTACTGCCTTTAAATCAATATCAGGTAATTGTTTTTTCAAAAAAGTAGATGATGCAGGGAAACCCTTACCGGCAATAACAGTTTTATTTTTTCTTATATTAGCCAATTCCATAATACTCTCCTTAATTAAATGTGTTTGCAATATTCTTTTATTTTTTTGTCAATAATTATAGATTTATGAAGTCTGCTCTAAAATCCAATCTCCTATCAGTTCTAAAGCAACCGGTGAAATAGTTTCCTCGATTTGGGCATATTCATCAGGAGAACCGGTCTCAGCTGTCTGAAAAATATGATTAAGACCGGGTAATTCCTTAGTTAGATAATGATTATTGCCTCCGGCTATTAATGCTTCTTCAATGGCCTTTAAATTTTCTTTTGGTGGAACCTGCAGGTCTTTCGAACCAATAATAGCAAGCACCGGACAACTAACTTTACTCAAGGTCGGTCTTGGGTCATAAGTCAGGAAAAAGACTTTCCTCGTCAGGCAACGTTAATGTTCCGGCAAGAACAATGCCGGCTTCTCTATTTTCATACTTGACTTCTTCTTCAATATAGGGAAAAAGTCTTTTTGGTTCTTGGGGTCTTGATATTTCTACGGACTTTTCTACTTTTTGAAGCAAAAGCGGGAAAGACGCACCCGCCTGTTTCCAGTCTCCTTCAATTTCCGTATAATCCTGGCTAATTATTCCCTCATAAATGCCAGCAATAGCCTTTATCTCTATAGAAAAACTATTATCTTGCAGCATAACTGCATCTACCGGGATGCCTGTGACTCCCTGATCAGGACTATCCATTGTTGCAGTTAAATTTCCCTCTGGAGTTTTTGTAATTCTAAAAATAATCCTGAGCTCAGTTCCGGGAACCTTTAACTTCCCCTCCCAGATTCCCTCAATGCCCAGAAGCTCTGACGAAAAACTAACTTGATCCTGTGCTAAAGCCACAAAAAATGTACTGTTCATCATAAGTAAAATAAAGCAAGCAAAAATGTGAAATAAAATTCTAATTATTTTAGTCATGATATTGTTTTCCTTTCTTGCTTTAAAATTATAAACCAATAACTCTTCTAATCATTTATTATATAACATATATAAATATTTAATGTAATATTTTTATTTCAAGAGTCAATCCCAATTTTTCTGTAAAATTAAGTAGCCACCAATTCATCCTTGGTATTGACTCCTTCTTTAATTTGTTTTATTTCTTTTAATAGAAGATCATCTTCTTGTGAGAATTGATCCTCTTTGTTTATCTTCATATACCTTCTGCCGGTCTGCCATTCCTCATCAATTTCCATGAGCCTCATACAGACATAGCGCAGGCAGGATTCCTGGTTAGGGAAAATACCAACTACCTTAGAGCGTTGTTTTAGGTCTTTATTGATTACCCCTTCAATTAAATTGGTGGTTCTGATCTTACGGCGGTGATGAGTGGGGTAATCAAGATAGGTCAGGGTAAATTCCAGTTCTTCTTGTAACATTTTACTGACTTTATAATAGCTAGTCTTGTATTTTTTGGCAATAATCTTAGCTACAGTAGTGGCCATCTGTCTGCTGGGAGAATTAAAGATCTGTTTGAGATAATCAGCCAATTTTGTTTTCTCTTTATAGGGAACACAAGACAAGACATTACGCATAAAATGACAGATACAGCGTTGATGTGGTGTACTAGGGAATATTTTCCTGTTGAGCTTTAATAAGCCCTTTATGGTCATCAGAGATAGTTAAATCTACGTATTTTAATCCCCTGTCTTTGATTTTGTTAAAGTGATTTAGGTAGCTCTGGCAGCTTTCCTCAAAGGCAATATCAACACCCAGAACCTTACGGTGTCCGTTCTTATCTATACCTATACTAATTAACACTGGACAGGAGATTACCTGGTGGTTTGCCCTGATAAAAAAGTAAAGTGCATCGGTAAATAGATAGATGTAATAATCTTTTAATTGTGCTTGCTGCCATTTTTTTATCTGGGGATCCAATTCCTGGATGATTCTGCTGACGGTGGATTTGGAATAGGTGAGATCCGGGGATAATTTACCAACGATTTTCTTTACCCGGTTGGTGGAGACACCATCGGTAACCATCTGGCAGATACTGGCAAGTAGCGCTTTTTCACTTCTTTGATAATTTTCAAACAATTGAGTCTGAAAGGCAAATTCTCTAATCTGTGGTTTGGCTAATAAGAAACTGCCTAACCTGGTATTAAAAGACCTAGGCTTATAGCCATTACGATTGGCCTTTCTTTTGGTATTATCTCTTTTGTGAGATAATACGCCTACCTGTTGATCTCTTTCTTCTTCCATTAGCTGTTGCATAATGTTTTTTACCATTTGTTTTAGGAAATCTCCATCTTTACTTAATTCCTCTTGCAAAATAGACACGATTGAATTAGTATTTAGTTGGGTCATCTTGAATTTATCCTCCTTAATTTTTTAGAGTATCATCTATATTATGGAGGTTCTTGATGGCCCATTTCAAGTTATTATCTTAATTAAATTTCTACTTTTACAGAAAATATAACACACACTCTATTTCAAAAAATGATTTATTAGAAAATTATCAATAATATATTATTACTCTTAAATATTTTATGCTATGTGGTATACTTACTGCTTATCCCTAAGATATTCTTTCCTTTTTATATTGAAACAAAAAATTGAAATATGGTGGGGCGAATGAGTTAAACTTATTGAAAATTTTTTAGGAATAATAAGTTTACAAAAAATTCATATTACTAAAATTAATAATATAAATCATGAGATTAAAGTCCTGAAAATAAAAAGATAAACTTTACCATTGCTAAAAATAAGTAAAAATTTATGGTTTTATTAAAAATGATAGTAAAAAAATAAGAACTATTACAATTTTAGAGAAATTTCAGATTACCTAAATAACTGCGGTAACTGAAATGATTTTAATCATGAGAATTTTTACTTTGTTCCTTCTTTAAATTAGCAAAATGATTCAAAAACAGGTTTAATACCCCAATTCTCCCTCTTAATTAATTTATGTAATATTTTATAGTTCAAACACTGAGAGTAAATTTATATGACTTAACACTTTAGAAAATTGACCTCAATCAGCAAGAATTCCTATCTGCATTACAAACCCACATTGGAAATTATTTTCTTTTCTTCTTCAATAACATTTGATTCAATCTTGTTTACTTTTTTTAAAGCTTTGTTTACAAAATCTTCATCTTTAATCGATTGCAAATTGATCTTTACATTGGATAACGCACCAAGAACTGCGCTCCTTGCCATCATTGCAGCAACTGCTCCATCGCTAATGGCATTCTTATTTCCCATTTCCACAACCTTGGATGTCAGTTCTATTAACTTCAGTGTATCTTCAGCCACCCCAAGAGGAACTAAGGCAGCATTTTTAAATTCTTCTTGGATAACTTGCTTTCTTTTTATAATCTCTTCCTGGGTATTTTTAGGTAATTTAAAAGCATCCATAACCCGGCTAAATGCTTCAGCGTCTTTATCAATATCCTTCAAAAATTTCTCTCGATAATCCGCTGATTCCCGGGATATCATTTTCATCTCTTCCTGTACTTTCTCAAAGCCTTTCTTGCCTATTGTTAAATTTGCAACCATTTCAGTTAAAGCAGAGGCAAGGCTGGCGCTTAAAGCAGCAACGCTCCCTCCTCCTGGAACAGGAGAGTTAGAAGCTAATTCCCCTAACAAATCATTGAAACTTTTTTCAATCAACATTGGATTTATTCTTTCCTTTCTTATCAAATACAACTCTTCCATTTTTAATGACTTTTTCCACACAACTTACTCCGATATGATAAGGAATATATTGATATGAAGGAAATTCCAGGATAACAACATCCGCCTGTTTTCCAACATCAATACTTCCTATGGTTTTTTCTCTATTTAGAGCAGCGGCTCCATTAATTGTTAAGGCAGTGACTGTTTCTTCAACTGTCATATTCATATAAATAGTGGCCAAAGCAAAAATTAAGGGAATTGATTCAGTAAAACAACTACCTGGATTCATATCAGTAGCCAATGCAACTGCGCATTCTTTCTCGATCATATCTCTTGCCTTGGGATAAGGTTCTTTTAAACTAAATGCCGTTCCAGGTAACAGGGTAGCCACTACACCGGCCATACTGATTTCTTTAATGCCTGTTTCAGAAGCTTTTAACAAATGATCTGCAGAGACAGCACCCAATTCAGCCGCTAACTCTGCTCCACCAAATTGTACTATCTCATCAGCATGGAGCTTTAATTTCAAACCCATCTTTTTTGCTTCCAACAACAATCTTCTGGATTGTTCTAAGGAAAATACGTTTTTCTCACAAAACACATCGCAAAATTCGGCTAACTTCCTTTCTACCACTATAGGTAGAACTTTGGCAATAATAAAATCAATAAATTGATCTTCTTTCCCTTTATACTCTTCAGGTACCGCATGTGCTCCTAAAAAAGTCCTTACAATATTGATGGGATGAGCACTGTCCAATTTTTCCATAACTTCTAATTGTTTTATCTCGGTTTCACAATCAAGGCCATATCCGCTTTTACCTTCCACTGTAGTAACGCCGAAAGAAAGCATGGAATCCAATCTTTTCAGTCCTTCATGGTACAACTCTTCTTTTGAAGCCGCTCGGGTAGCCTTGACAGTATTTAGGATGCCTCCTCCTCTTTGCATAATATCCATGTAACTGGTTCCATTTAATCTCCAACAAAATTCTTCAGCCCGATATCCCCCAAACACCAAATGAGTATGAGAATCAACAAATCCCGGCAAAACCGATTTACCAGAGGCATCAATGACTTGATAATTTTCTTCCTTAAAATTTTCTGATATTTTTCGTGTATCGCCTACTGCCTTAATAATTCTATTCTCAATAACTAATCCGCCATTGGGAATTACTTTTAAATCAGACATTTCTTTACCTTTTTTTGCCTTAAAACCACTGCAGGTCACTATTTCAGATGAGTTTTTTATGAATAGATTCCCTTTATCTAACATTTTATTCTGTCATCCTTACTTCCAAAATTTGCTCGGTAGAAAATCTTTCTAAACCCAGATAATAGGCTGCTGAATCTACTAAAGTTTCCATAGGAGCAAAACCGATTATCTCACTTCCAATAATATTTACTCCGTATCTCTTGGCTTCCACTCTTACCAATTCAAAGGCCCGGTAAAGAGGGGTTTTGGTATAATCTGTCATATTGATTGATACTTGAACAATTCCTCTTTCCTTTAATTCAACTCCCATTGCCTTACAATATCTCAAACCACCATTTTTATTTCTGATACTTCTGGCAATATGATTGGCTATTTCTAAGTTATTAGTTCCAAGATTTATATTATATGCTATTAATGGTGCTCTTACACCAATAGCAGTTACTCCGGCAGTAGGATGGATCTCAGTAGGTCCATAATCAGGTTTCCATTCCGGTTTTTTGATTTTTTCAGCCATCCCTTCAAATTCACCCTTTCGAATTTCCGAAAGATTCTCTCTTTGGGGTGAAGTTGCTGACTTTTCATATAAGAATATTGGTAATTGATACTTTTTGGAGGCTATCTTTGCTACTTCTTTGGAAAGGGATATTGCTTCTTCCATATTAAAATTCTTGATAGGGATAAAGGGTGCAACATCAATAGCCCCCATTCGAGGATGTTGTCCTTGATGTTTTCTCATGTCAATTTCCTCTATAGCTACACCCATGGCTTCTATAACCGCTTCTTTTAAAGGTTCAGGTTCCCCAATAACCGTTACGACTACACGATTATAATCTGCATCTCTTTCGTATCCTAATAATTTTACACCCTCTTTATTCTTAAAAGGTTCTACTATTTTTTCTATCTTGGTTAAATCTTTGCCTTCACTAAAATTTGGGACACATTCAACGATTCGTTTCTTCTTTTTCATTTCAGCAACTTTCCCTTTCTAGAAATATTTTCACAATCTAATCTATTAATTTCTTAATCAAATCTTCATTGACTAAATAAGGAATAGTGATATGGTCACCTGTTTTATTTTCTTTATTGTGATTTATAGCAGTTTCCATAGCATTTTTATTTCGTGCCCAAGAACGCCTCGCTACACCCCCTAATACATCCCATGATATTGCTTTTTTTATGATTGTATCTACTTTCTCACTACCATCCAGTACTAAACCAAAACCACCGTTTATAGCTTTGCCAATTCCCACTCCGCCGCCATTGTGTAAAGTTACCATAGTCATTCCCCTTGCAACATTCCCCGCAAAACACTGAGTAGCCATATCAGCAGTTACATTGCTGCCATCTTTAATATTGGCAGTTTCCCTGAAGGGGGAATCTGTGCCACCCGGATCATGATGGTCTCTGCCTAACATAATGGGACCAATTTCTCCATTTCTAACCATTTCATTAAATTTAAGGGCAATGTTAATTCTTCCTACTGCATCCTGGTATAAAATTCTCGCCTGGGTTCCTACTACTAATTGATTCTTGTCAGCATCCTTGATCCAATAATAATTATCTCTATCTTGAAACCTTCTATTAGGATCAATACAATCCATGGCTGCTTTATCAGTCTTAACTAAATCTTCATGTTTCCCACTTAAGCAAACCCACCTGAAAGGTCCATATCCATAATCAAATAAAAGTGGACCCATAATATCCTCAACATAAGAAGGAAAAACAAAACCATCATTAGGATTTTCCCCATTTTTACAGATCTCTTTAACCCCTGCATCAAAAATTGCCTTCATAAAACTATTTCCATAATCAAAGAAATAGGTACCCCTTTCAACAAGAGTTTTAATTAATTCAAAATGATGAGTTAATGATTGATTTACAAATTTGATAAATTTCGCTTTATCTGTTCTAAGAATTTGTGTTCGTTCTTCAAAAGTCAATCCTTGAGGGCAATAACCCCCTTCATAGGGGACGTGACAGGAGGTTTGGTCTGACAATAAATGAATTTTTATTTTTTTCTTTACTGCGTATTCAAGTAAATCAACAATATTTCCATAAAAGCCTATAGAGATACTATCTTTCTTGTTCATATATTCTTGTGCTAGATCAAAGGCTTCAACCGGGTCTTTCACTATTTTCTTGATCCAACCCTGGTTTAATCTAGTCTGAATTCTGGAATAATCAACTTCAGCAATAATTCCTACCCCATTGGCAATATCTACTGCTTTACCCTGTGCTCCGCTCATTCCGCCTAATCCCGAACTTACAAATAAATATCCACTAAGATCACCTTCGTCAGCTATATTAAATTTTAACCTGCCAGCATTCAATAAGGTATTGTAAGTACCATGGACTATTCCCTGGGGTCCAATATACATCCATCCACCAGCAGTCATTTGTCCGTAATTCGTTACACCCAACGATATCGCTTTGTGCCAATCTTCCTGATTATCATATTGGCCAACCAATAAACCATTTGTTAATATCGCGCGAGGAGCATCAGGTGACGATTCAAATAATCCAAGCGGATGACCTGATTCCACTACTAGAGTTTGATTCTCCGTCAACATCTCTAAATATTTCTTAATAAGTCGGTATTGCATCCAATTTTGACAGACCTGTCCTGTTTCACCATAAGTAGTTAATTCATAAGGATACAAGGCAACATCAAAGTTCAAATTATTGTCTATCATAACTTGCATTGCTTTTCCCGCAAGACAATTCCCTTGATATTCATTCACCGATTTCCCGTAAATACTTCCCTTAGGCCTAAAACGATATCCGTAAATTCTTCCTTTATCTAACAATTCGTTTAAAAATTCGGGTGCTAATTTTTCATGCCATTTTTCTGGAATATATCTCAATGCATTCTTTAAGGCTAACCCAATCTCTTCTTTGTTTAGAATAAGTTCTCTTTTGGGCGCTCTCCTTATTCCTTCTTTAAATTCAGACATTTCTGGTAATTCGTCATCCAATTTGATAACCATTGCTTTGGAAATATCTAAGTTTATTTGCATCATGATCACCTCTTTCAATATCATTTAATGATCAATATAATTATTATAGTAAACAAAAATAAATAAAAAACCTATCCTCCAAGATAGGCTTTTTTAATTTCATCTTTTTGTTTAAGAATATCAGCCTTGTCTTCTAAGACGATACGACCGGTTTCTAATACATAACCTCTATCCGCATTAGTGAGGGCCTTTTTAGCATTTTGCTCTACTAAAAGAATAGTAATTCCCTCTTCGCGCATTTTTTTAATTGCAACAAATACAGCATTCACTAAAATGGGCATAAGACCCATGCTTATTTCATCAATTAAAAGAAGTTTGGGATTTAACATAATAGCCCTACCAATTGCTAACATCTGTTGTTCTCCTCCGCTCATACTTCTGGCTAATTGTGTTTCTCTCTCTTTAAGTCTAGGGAAAAGGGAAAAAACTTTCTCTAAATTCTGAGTTAATATTTTTTTACTTTTTACGGTATATGCACCAACTTTTAAATTTTCAACTACAGTAAGATCGGGGAAAACTCTTCTTCCTTCGGGAATATAACCAATACCCATCTCCGCTCGAATCCAGGGTGGTTTATTGGTTAAATCATCACCTTCAAAATATACTTTACCCTTTTTGATTCCAATTAATCCCATTATTGCTTTCATGATGGTAGTTTTTCCTGCCCCGTTTGCGCCAATAATTGTTACAAATTCACCCTTCTTAACAGAGATAGATACCTCGCTGATTGCTCGGGATTCTTCGTAGTATACATCAATGTCTTCTAATTTAAGCATTTTCTTCTTCCTTACCCAGGTATGCTTCAATTACTTTTTCATTTCCCTGGACTTCTTTAGGCTTTCCTTCCGCAATCTTTTCTCCATAATCTAAAACTATCATCCGGTCACATAAAGCCATAGCAATAGGCATATTATGTTCAACCATCATGATAGTAAGTCCTTCAGTGGTTAATTTTTTTAACAATTGGATAAAATCCTCTATGGCATCATGGCTTAATCCTGCACAGGGTTCGTCAAGCATGACAATTTTAGGCTCTATTCCCAAGACTCTGGCAATTTCTAATCTTTTAATATATCCTAAACTTAAAGCTCCTGCTTTTTCATTTTCAAATTCTCCCAATTCAACCATTTCAAGAAGCCTTTTAGCTTTAGAAACAGTTTCACTTACCCGGCAACTCCCAAAAGATTTCCATATACTTTTATATCTATTAATTCCAATTGCTGATATTATATTATCTAAAACAGTCATATCAGCAAATGGTTTTACTATCTGAAAAGTTCTACCAATACCCAACCTGGCAATCTGAAAAGGGGTTAAACCTTGTATTTCTCTATTCTGTAAAATAATTTTCCCTCCATCAGGATGATAAACTCCACATACAGTATTGAAAAAGGTAGTTTTTCCAGCTCCATTCGGACCAATAACTCCAAGTATTTCTCCTTCTTTTACCTCTACACTGACCCCGTTAACTGCTTTAACGCCACCGAAAAATTTTTTTAACTTTTCAATTTTAAGAATTGCCACTCTATAAACCACTTCCTATTTCTTTCATCTTTTTGTTTCCTTTAAATAATTTACTTATATGGGTCCATAAATAACTTCTCTCTCCCAAAAGACCTTCGGGTTGAAATCTCATCGTAAATACTAATAAAGCACCATAGATTAACATTCTATAATCCATGGCAAATCTAAATACTTCAGGAGCAAGACCTAAAAATAATGCTCCAACAATAGGACCCCTTATAGTACCTGAACCACCCACCATGGCCATCGATAAAATAGTAATTGAAGTTGAAAAAGCGAAATCCACTGAAGAAATAAAAGTCATATAATGAGCATAAAGACATCCTGCTATCCCAGCAATAGCAGTACCTAATATGAAAGCTATAATTTTATACTTTTTAATATCTATACCTATTGACTCAGCTGCTCCCTCATCATTTCTTATCCCTCCCATGGCTAAACCAAACCAGGATTTCTCTAGCTTTCTTAAGAAAAGAATGATTAAAATAATTAAAATTATTGTCAAAATTAAATAACCAACATAGTTCATTTTCATTCCAAAAATATAAGCTGGGCTAACAGATAAGCCAAAAGACGCTCCAAAATAAGGAACATATTGGAAAATTGCCACTACAACAAAATTAATTCCTATAGTTGTAATAGCTAAAAAATCATCTCTAACTCTCAAACTGGCAAGTCCTAAAAGCGTACCGATAAAACCTGATATTAAACTTGATAAAGGAAGGGCTAATAAAAAAGGGACCCCATATCTTCCGGTAAGTATAGCTGAAGCATAGGCACCAATACCAAAGAAAGCAGCATGCCCTAAGGTAGGTTGACCTATATAACCAGTGATAATATTCACACTGAGTGCTAATATAATAAAAATGCCTACATTAATTGCTACTACAACTTCATACATATCTTTAACCTAATTTTACACATTTTTTCTTACAAATAACCCTTGCGGTCTAATTAATAAAATTAAAATAACAGCAATAAAAGCGATTGAATCTCTTGGAAGAAAGAACCCAATATAACCACCTATTAATGTTTCAATTAATCCGATTAACATCGCTGCAACAACTGCTCCTACAGGATTACCCAATCCTCCTAAAACAATGATAGCTAACATTTTATAAGCCGGAACTTCTCCCATGGTAGGTGAAACATAGTTATACATTATTCCAATCATTATCCCTGCAGCAGCTGCAAAGCTATACCCTAAAAAAAAGTTAAAAGCCACAACTATATTGACATTGATACCCATAGCTTTAGCTATTTCTAAATCCTGAGCTGTAGCTCTCCAAGCCAATCCAATTTTAGTCTTGGTGATTAAATACCATAATGTAAATAAAAGAATTGCAGTAATTAAAAGGACTAATAGCCATACTCCCATGATAGTAAGATTCTCTGTCTGAATACCTGAAAAAGGTAAAGTTAAATCTGATGGGAATGCTTTCATTTGAGGTCCTGCCCATAATCTTATGAAATCACCTAAAAATATAAATAAACCTATACTGGTAATCAGGGATATGAGCGGAGACTTTCCTAGCAAAGGGAGATATAAATATTTCTGTACTAAAATTCCCCAAATTCCCATTGCAATCATTCCTATTAGAAAAGAAAGTATCAAATTTGAAGTTGCCATATATGAAAAAAGACCAATGTATGCACCTAAGGCATATGCTCCGGCATTGGAAATATCCAAGATCCTAAGAATACTATATACCAGCGTAGCTCCCATTGCAGTCAAAGAATATACACTGCCAACAACTATGCCATTAATAATCTGCTGGAGTAACATTAAGTTCTTTTTTCCTTTCTTTGCTTATGGACACTTGGGAAATATAAAATCTGTGAATGATACCACATAAATCGGAATTATCCGTAAATTCTATATCTTGATGATGAACTTTACGGATAATTCCTTTATTCTTTTTGTATTTGATTCAAATTAACAATTCATTCAATAAATCATTTGATTTTTGATTGAAGATCAAAAATTTTCTATATTTATAAAGTCGGAGGAGCGACAACTTCCATATCAGTAATCTCTGCAAAGTAATGAAATTCTCCATTCACGACTTTTTGAACCTGCACGGTTTTAGTGACTTCTCCTAGTGAATTATAGCCTTTGATAATTCCAGTTACTGCTGGAAAATCTTTTACTTGGTAAATTCCGTCTTTAATTTCATCTGGGGTAGTACCATAATTCCTCATCACGTATCCTAAGACAGTAAAGGCATCAAATACGGATGCGCCAACCATATCAGGAGCGTAACCATATTCTGCAGTAAACGCTTCGATAAAATTCTGTACTTCGGGTCTTTCGCTATCTCTGTTAAGATTAGTAGTAATAATCAGCCCATCTGCTTTTTCTCCAGCTACCTTTAAGAACTGCATGGTAGAATCCACACCTTCAGTACCTAACTTCTGACATTCTAAACCAATAGCATCTGCCTGGAGAATAATCTGCGAACCTTCTCCTGCATAGGCAACCATAAATAGTAAATCAGGATTATCTTGTTTTATCTTTGTAAGGACCGGAGTAAACTCCTTTTCTCCTAGAGCAAATGAATCTACAGAGAATATTTCAATACCGTTTTCCTCTGCATATTCAATAAATGATTGAGATAACGCGTTACCAAAGTCATTATCTACATAAATTACAGATATAGTCTTAGCACCCAAAAGGTTTATTGCAACCTCAGCTGCTGCTCTACCTTGAACAGTTCCGACAAAAGACTGACGGAAAACATAATCTCCGGCTCTAGTTATATCGGGATGAACTCCATATGCGGAAATCATGGGAATTTTCCCATTTTGGAAAGTCTCAGCTGTTGCTCTGGTCGTATGACTATAAGAGCCACTAACTGCCGCAACTACTCCGTCTTTAGTAGTTAATTTTTGAGCAATACTGACTGCTTGGGGTGGGGAGAAAGCATCATCATAATAAACTAACTCGACCTGAGTTCCGTTTATCCCTCCCTCTTCATTCATTAGTTTTACCGCTAATTTGGCTGCATGAAAACAACTTTCTCCATCAGCAGCTGCTGGACCAGTTATGGGAGCAAAAAATCCTAATTTAATAGGTTCTTCTGCACCATATACTACCAAAAAACTAGAAACCAATAAAAAAACTGTCACAAGCCCCATTAAGCCAATCTTCTTAGAATTAAACATAAAAACCCCCTTAACCTTAATATTTTAAAAATAGACACACAATTTATCCTTGATTACCCTAAGCATATGTATTAATTATAGCTAAAATACAAAGAAAGTCAAAAAAATGTATGCCTAAAATACTACACATCGATTCCCACGCCTTAACAGGCGTGGTACGTTTAGAACTCAAGCTGTGCTTGTCCTGTTTCTTCTTCTGCCTGGGATTGAACGTATCTGCGAATCACCTCTTCGTCGATTCCCACTGTTGAGACGAAATATCCTTTTCCCCAAATGCTCTTCTTGTCCCAGTAGACCTTTTTCAAGAAAGTGAATTTCCTACTGAGGGATCGGCTGGTATTCTTCTTGATGATCTCTACTGTTTTACTCACAGCATATTTCGGAGGAATCACCATATACAGGTGAACATGATCTGGTTTGATTCCTATCTCTAGATATTCCCAGTCTGGATAATATTTTGTTATTTCTTGTAACTTTATCTCCAGATAACTATTTACCCCGGTTACCAGGATCTTTCTACGGTAACGGGTTATCCAGACGATATGATATTGGGTCTTGTATATGCTATGGGCTGACTTGTATAATTTCATACCCCTTATTCTATCAAAGAACGACCAGAAGAAACAGGAAAGAGTTCTCATCCCCACCTTTACAGGTGGGGAGTTCTCACTAGATTAAAAAATCTAAGAATACTAAAATTAATATAAACATAACATTTTTAAACAATATTGATTATAAAATATATAACTTGATTTTTTCATTTATCGAACTAAAATTTCATAAAATATACTTGAGTTATCTATTTCTCTAATTGCCAAATCAATTTCTAATTCCGCAGTCAAGTCAAGAAAATCAACTGGCCTAAAAGTAGTAACCTTAAATCCATCTTTGGTAACAATGATTCCCTCACCTGTTGCATTAAAATTAATTTCTCCGATTAAACCTGCACGAGATTGGAGAATGAACCAATTTAAACGTTCTTCCCAAAATTTATCTGAATAAGAGGAAAATAATGCTAATCCATCTTTTTTGGTGACTCGAATAGCTTCTTTAATTAAATCCCTTTTATCTTCATTAATGGCAGAAATACCATTTTGAACACAAATGACCATGTCAAAAAAATGATCTGGAAATTTAAGATTAATGGCATTCATTTGTAATAACTTATAGTTTGAATGCTTTTTTAGTATATTCTTTGCTAATTCTAGACTAGACTTGGATATATCAATACCAACTACTTCCTTTGCTTTATTGCAAAGCCTGTTAAGCACCCTTCCATATCCACATCCTAATTCTAATACTCTATCTGAAGGTTTAATTTTATCCAAAACATATTGAATTTCAGAATTTAAATACTGCTGTACCCGTGGAGGTGCAATCTGATAACATTTTTTTAATTGTACGGCTGACAATTTATCTGAATAATAACTATTCTCATTCATATGTTATTCATACCACAAACCCTTAAAAAGGTACTTTGAAAATTATTGAGAATCAAGGCTTCAAATTGGAAAACTCCTAGGATTTTACTTCAGATATTACAAAAAATTCTTTCATATTTTTTATCCTTTTTTACTGTAAAATTTGAAACATTTATTCGGAATCTTCAACAGTAAATTTAAAACTTTTATCGCCAAAAATATTACAAACAGCTACAATTGCTATTTCATCGCCTTCTTTAACCTCAGGAATAAAATAAACAAAAGTCTGGCTGTCACCTAATTGTTTCGATATTTGCTGAACAATAATTTCTTTATCATTAAGGCTTACTGTTATACTCTCAATAAAATGAACTGGATCACCACCTACTGGATGAACAACTTCAACAGACAATATATTACTTTCCAAATCAAATTTTGCAGTAACTTCCCTTGGGGGATGTGCCATTGCTGTGCTGGCTATTAAAAACATTAATAACAAAACTCCTAAAAATAGTTTTTTCATCTTAATCTCCTCCTTATTAAATCTCACACCTTCCTTATTGGGTATTTCCTGTAGACCCCAGAGAGGTTCTCCCATCCCTAGATACAAAAAGACAACATTCGATCTTAAAAAAATATCATCTGAAAATTTTCAAATTATACTAAAATTTTGTTTCCTTAGATCATATAATCTTTTACTTCACTACCAACACACTACAGTTTTTGGCCTCCTGTATGATTGCATTACTTACACTTCCTAACAACATTTTTTCAGACCGCCTAATCCTCTACTACCTACTACAATCATGTCAAATCCTTCCTTCTGGGCAACCTTAACAATCGTATCAGCTACTGATCCTTCTTTTAGCATAGTACGTATTTTTATGTTTTTGTCTTTAAACATTTTTTTATAATCTGACAGCATTTTCCTCCATTCAGCTTTTTCTTCAGCACTAATCTTTTGGAGACGTTCTAAATACTCAGGGTTCATGCCAAGATTTGCATAGGGATACATTTTTGCTGAATTAAAATCATGTACATGAATTATAGCTATCTCATTGGCCTTACATCCTTCAGCAATAATAGAAGCTTCTTTGATTGCTTTCTGACTATGTTCTGACCCGTCAGTACAAACCAATATTTTCATAAATTTCCTTCCTTTCTTTTATCTTTAAATGTTTATATTTTTCAAATAAGGTTTTCTTTTCAAATTATAACATATAGGAATAAGAATAAAAAAAGGATCAGGTTTCTTAAGAATATCTAAGAGTATAAAACCTGATCCTGAAATATTTCTGGTGGAGATAAGGGGATTCGAACCCCTGGCCTCTGCGATGCGAACGCAGCGCTCTCCCAACTGAGCTATATCCCCATAAGTTTTTCAATCAATAATTTGAGCTTAACACACCTAGAATTTATGTCGGTCATATTCTTTTATTTTTACCTGTCCGGTATTACGGTATTGCTTGATCTGTCTGGTAAGCTGAGATCGGGAATAGCCGGTTATCTTCATGAGATATCTCCTGATTAATCCTTTTTCTTTTTTAGAGAGAATAATATATTGGAACCTCTTTAGGGTTTCTTCTATCCAACGATAAGTCTCCTTCTGATATTTCCTGTTGAATTCTATACCCTCTGATTCAGTCAAAAAGCTCTTTATTTGGGACATACTACTTAAATTATAGTCATTTGTCATAATCACCATCATATAGTTATTATGACTCTTTGGTCTGTTCGGTCAAATTTGTTGACATTTACAGACACATTTCAGGCTCATCTTGCGTTGGAGAAGACTGTAAAATATTACTTTCTTTGATACTTTTTAAAAACTTACCATAAGTTTAGAGAAAATATCTATATACTTTTTTAGCATATTAATATAGCCTTCTAATATCTGACCTTCTCTTGCTTTTTGAATTACCTTTTATTTTCTCTATTTTTTTGTTAATGACTTATTCAATGATTTGAATTAAGGTATTACTCGCAATCTAAGGTCTTTCTTTTATATTTTTTGCCTCATCTATTTCAACTTCTTGTTTTCATTCATTGATTCAATCACTTTTATTTCCATCTCATCCATATATTTCTGAAGCCTAACCTCTCGATTCCAAAAGACAATTCTTGATAATTTATCACAAATGTTGTTAATAAAAACGTCTCTGCAATACTACATTTTCAGAATATTACTCCTGAGATTAGAATAATGTTGGAATAAGGACTGCATTCTCCTGTTCTAATAATTGCTCTGCTCTTCTTTGATAAGTCCTTTAATTCTGTATGGGTAATAAATTGCATTTCCTTTATTAATGAGGAAATTAAATTTAGGGCTTGAGGATTTTTCTCTTTAATTTCCTGGGCTACATAGCATTCTTCGACTTTAAATTCGGAAAGAACTGCCGTTAAGACTTCTGCAAAAGAAGGTGAACCGCATTTTAAAGCCAAATCAATTCTCTCAACTCCTTTAGGAATTGGTAAACCGGCATCAGCAATAATCAACATATCTCCATGTCCCATCTCAGAAATAATCCTATTAATTTGGGGATTTAATATTCCATTCTTTTTCACCTTGAGAGACCTCCTATTTGCTTATTAAATTCCATTCAATAAGCCTATTTTCAAGCACTATTATGCTACTCTTTTTCTTTATTCCAATTTTTTCCAATCAATTTCAGATTTAATCGGGAAAGATATCGCTGCCCCTTTCTTCTGAATAGAATAAGAAGAAACAAGGTTTGCTATCTTGATTGCCCTGGAGATATTTCCCCACTGAATCATTCCATACAAAAAAGCAGCAATAAAGCAATCTCCTGCTCCAGTAGTATCTACCACTTTCTCAACCGGTAAAGCTGGAAAAAGATTAAAGGTCCTATTATCTTCATATCCTGCTCCCTGTTTGCCTAACTTAACAATAACTTCTTTTACTCCCCGGGATTTAAGAATATGAATGGCTTCCAAAATATTCTCGGTATTGGCAAGTTCTTTTAGTTCTATCTCATTGGGTAAAAGATAATCAATTAGGTCCCAGATATCATCATTTGCTACCTTACTTACAGGGGCAGGATCTATTATAGTTTTTAGCTTGTGTTTTTTAGCAAGTTTTAAGGCAAAGAATATTGATTCTAAAGGAATTTCAAACTGTGCTAAAAGCCAGGATGCATCATCAAAAAGTTTTTCGTGCCGGATAATAAAATTTTCGTCAATTTCTCTATTAGCTCCGGGATAGATTACAATAGAATTCTGACCCTGGGCATTAACCCAAATCGAGGCAGAACCGGTAGAAACTTTTTTACTTTTGGAAATACCGCTAATATCTACTCCGCTTTCCTTTAATGAAGAAAGAGCAAAATCATTGAGTGCATCTTTTCCTACCCTGCCTAACATCAAAGTAGGCACATCCAATTTAGCCAGAGCAATAGCCTGATTAGCTCCTTTGCCTCCTTGAAAAATGCCAAAATCATCACCAACCAGGGTTTCTCCGGGTTTGGGATAACGTAGAACAAAAGAAACAAAATCTATATTAATACTACCTAACACCAATACTTTTTCCATGATTGCTCCTTAATATAAAATCATTTTCTGAGATTAATTTCATAATATCATAATTCTTTTTTGATTGTGATGTAGAATATTTAAATTATGAACACTCAAAAGTGGCGCTTAGTTAATTATTTAAAAAGCAAACAAGGTTCTTTTTACTGCTTCTTTCCAACCTCTGTATAATATATTTCTTTTTCTATTATCCATTTTACAATTAAAATTTATACTCGAGGTCCTTAATTCTTCTATTTCCTCTTTGCTATTCCAAAAACCCTTTGCAATCCCTGCCATAAAGGCTGAACCCATGGCTGATAATTCCTCTATTTTATTACAAACCAATCTTACTCCAAGTATATTAGCCTGAAACTGCATTAAAAAAGTATCTCTTGTCGGACCACCATCAACACGAAGGTCTTTAACTTCAACATCTGATTCTTTTGCCATTAAATCTACTATATCTTTTATCTGATAAGCAATTGATTCTTCTGCAGCTCTTACAATATGAGCTTTTTTTGTTCCTCTGCTTATTCCTAGGATAGAAGCTTTCGCTTCGCTGTTCCAGTAAGGGGCACTTAATCCTACAAATGCTGGTACCAAATATACGCCCTCGGTACTATCAATAGAAGAGGCTATTTTCCCAGACATTTTTGCATCTGTAATAAGTTCCAAATCCTTAACCAGCCATTCTATTGTCGCACCGGTACAATTTATATTACCTTCAAATACATACTCAACTTGGTTATTCATTCCCCATGCTATAGAAGTAACAAGTCCATGACTTGACTGCAACATTTTTCTTCCTATATTCATCATAACAGAAGAACCTGTACCATAGGTTGCTTTAGCCATTCCTTTTTTAAAACACTTCTGCCCAAATAACGCTGCATGAGAATCTCCCATTACACCGGTTATTGGTATTCCCTTATTCAATATTCCATTTATTGTTGTATAACCAAAAATTTCATCAGAATATTTAATCTCAGGAGCCATTGTTTGCGGTATATTAAATATTTGCAGTAACTCTTTATCCCATTTCAGTTCTTTTATATTAAATAATTGCGTTCGACTAGCATTAGAATAATCTGTTGCATGCGATTGTCCATTAGTAAGCTTCCATACAAGCCATGAATCAATAGTACCATATATTAATTCCCCCTCTTCAGCCTTTTCCCTAGCCCCCTCTACATTATCCAATATCCATTTTATCTTAGCTGCTGAAAAATAGGCAGATAAAACGAGTCCTGTTTTTTCTTTTACTTTTTTTTCATATCCCTGTTCAATTAATCTATTGCAGATATTACTTGCTCTATTGCAATGCCAAACCACAGCATTGTATATCGGTTTTCCTGTCTGTTTTTCCCACACTAATACTGTCTCTCTTTGATTTGTAATTGTTAAAGCAATGATCTGTTGTCCTGTTAAGCTTATTTTATCGAGTATGTCTTTTATAACTTGCAGGGTATTTTCATATATTTCTTCAGGGTCATGTTCGACCCACCCGGGATTGGGATAATATTGCTTATGTGCTTTATTACACCTATCAACAACCTGACCATTCTGGTTGAAAAGAATTGCCTTTGTTGCTGATGTTCCTTGGTCTATTGTTAAAATGTATTGTTCTCCCAATTGAGACACCTCAAATTATATTTTGATAAAGCTAAGTTATCATTTCTATTGCAGTATTAAAAATATTCTTTGCTGATAAACCATAATGTTCGAAAACTTCAGATGCATTTCCAGTAATTGCAGGCTCATCAGGTATTCCAATAATTTTTATCGGAATAGGAAAATGTTGAACTATCTGTTCAGAGACAGCTGCCCCCAATCCACCAAAAATGCTATGCTCTTCAATCGTAATTATATGACCAGTTTCTTTAGCAGCTTCAATAATAACTTTATTATCAAGAGGCTTTAAGGTATGCATGTCTATTACTCTTGCAGTTATACCTTTATTTTTTAATAAAACACCTGCCTCCAATGCAACCTTTACAGTCTCCCCTGTCCCAATAATAGTAAGATCTTTTCCTTCCATAATTATATTTGCTTTACCTATAGAAAATGGAACATTATCTTTTGTATAAATCTCCGGTACAGCATTTCTCCCCATTCTTACATAAACTGGACCACCATGATTCACTAGTGCTTCTGTTACTATTTTGGTTTGGTATATATCACAAGGTAAAATAATATTAATACCGGGAATTGCTCTTATAGCTGCAATATCATGTAATGAGTGATGGGAAGAGCCTAATGGACCATAACTTACTCCACCGCTGACTCCGATTATCTTTACATTAGTATTTGAATAGGCTACATCTAATTTTATCTGTTCCAGACTTCTGGCAGATAAAAATGATGCAGGTGCACATACAAATGGTTTTTTACCACATGCGGCTAATCCGGCTGCTATACTTACTTCATTTTGTTCCGCAATTCCTATTTCTACAAATTGTTTCGGAAGTTGTTCAGCAAAATCACCTAAAGTTACTGACCCCCTGGCATCAGAAGTAACTCCTATAATATCTGAATCCACTTTAGCAAGCTCTAGAAGTGTATCAGTAAACATCTTCCTGCATGGTATATTTGTATTCATCTCGACACTATAACCTCTCATTCCTATGTAGTTGAGATTCCAACATTTCTAATGCTTCTTTTAATTGATCTTCATTAGGAACTTTGTGATGCCATTTTGCATCATTTTCAATAAAAGGTACACCTTTTCCTTTAATTGTATTTGCAATTATTAAATGAGGTTTTTCTTCTTCTTTAGGTAATTCTTTAAATTTCTTCACTAATTCTTTGATATTATGGCCATCCACTACTAGCGTATACCACCCAAATGCAGTCCATTTTTCTCTAAGATTTTCTAAAGTCATAACGTTTTCTGTATTCCCACTAATTTGTAAGTGATTCCTATCTATAATTCCAATAAGATTATCTAGCCTATAGTGTCCTGCTGCCATTGCTCCTTCCCATATAGAACCTTCAGCTAATTCTCCGTCCCCCATAAGCACATATACCTTGTAATTTCTATCATCCATCTTTCCTGCAAGAGCCATCCCAACAGCTACTGATAAACCATGTCCAAGAGCCCCGGTATTCATCTCTATTCCTGGTATTTTTACACTTGGGTGTCCTATTAATCTTGAATTAAATTTACAAAAATTTTTTAACTCGTCTTTTGGGAAAAACTCCAAATCTGCTAAAATGTTGTAATAACCTTCTACACTATGGCCTTTACTTAGGACAAATCTGTCACGCAAATCCCATTTCGGGTTTTTAGGATCTAATTTCATAATTTCATAATATAGAGCTACTAATATATCTACTGAAGACAGAGACCCTCCTGTATGTCCTCCTTTTGCATTATATATCATCTGTAACAATTCTTTGCGTATCTTTATTGCCTTGTTTTCCAAAAATTTTATTCTATCCAAAAATATTTCCACCTTATTTATTATATCTTAAATAAATATAAAAAAGACTAAATTTAATTAAAATCTTTTTTGAAATTATTAGTTTCCCACTTTAAATATTTAGTAGCTTCTTCAAGAATATCAGCAACATTGCCCCTGACCATGGCAACATGATGCTCAAATCCTTTACTACAAATATACTTCATTATTTTTTGGAGATTTTTTACCTCTACTACTGCTATTCCCCCGTCCATAGGAAATGGAGCATCCAAAAACTTGCCTTCTCCTGCATAAGTCTTTATATGTCCTTTTCTATCATCTGTAGATACTCTAAAAAATGTAAAATCTCCAGAGGCAACGCGCCCTTTGATAGCACCAAAACATCTATCCTTACCAATACTTGCACCAAGTATATCTAATTCTGAAATTTCTATATCATTATTCATAAAGCTTCGGGGGAAATTGCTGCAATGTGTACATGCACACTGATTATAATTACTCCCATAATTATTATTCCAATCCAAAAGAGCTGCAGCATTACCTGACGCCAATTGCAAGCACAGCATACTTAAAGCTCCCGTTACATCCATCTCACAGGCAAAGGGGATTCCTTTCTCGCCAAGCATGCTCATTGTTAAACAAGCTGCACAACCATAATTATATTCCAGGCTATCCCAACACTGAATAGCTCCAGCAATAAGCTCATTTTTTTCAATAAATTCTTCAACCGCGAGACTAAATCTAGCTTGTTTTAAAATATTATCACTTTTTATTCTTGAAGGAATTTGGCCATAACTCTTTATTTCCTCTGCTTTTGAAACTGCCTTTGCTGCGTCAATTTTATCGGCTACAGCTAAAATCTCTGAAAGATCTATAGGAACAACAGTGATTCCGGAATGTTGTAATATTTTTTCACTAAAACGCATAGTTTGAAAAGGCGCAGGACGTGTCCCTATAGCACCCAATCGAATATTTTTTAAACCACTAACTACTCTACATACTCTTCCAAACTTATCCAAATCAGCTTTAAACTCAAGGCTATCAATGTTTTCAGTATGAAGCACCGTATTTGTAAAGGGAATTCCATTCTGATAAAAATTATTACATACTGAAATCTTACCACAGAATGCATCACGTCTTTCGCTAACAGATATTTTATCTATTTCATCGCAGGAAGCCTGCACTAAAATAGGAACATTAAGGCCTGATAAAGCAATACTATTTACAATTCCTATTTCCTCTCCAAAATTTGGAAGCACTACCAGGATACCATCAATTTTATCCTGATTCTCTTTAAAAAATAGTGCACACTTTTTTGCATCCTGATAAGTTTCAATATTCCCTGAGGGTGTTTCTTTTTCGGGAATTATTATATGATTATATCCTAGAGAATCTAAAACCTCTAAAAGTTTCTTTCTATCAATCTTAGCAAGTTCTTGGTTAAAAATACCTCTTGTTCCAACAATAACTCCAAAAGTTATACGTTTCTCCTTCATGTATATCCTCTCCTTCTAACTATATAATCACTATGCTTCAAAATTTTTTATTTTAATACCTTATAAATAGTGTTTTAAATATGATGGAGGTGGTATTACAAAGTATTGTATAAGTTTCAGTCCACCTCCATCATTAAAAATAAAATTCTAATTACTATTTCTTCTTAGGAGCAAACTTTTCATACTGATCAGCATTTTCTGGAGTTATTAAAACCATATCAATAGATTGTTTCTCAGGTTTTCCTGTACTACCAGTTTTAATCCACTTATCTGCCTGTATAGCGGCCTGAGTAGCCATTTCAGCTACAGGTTGTAATGATGTTGCTTTTAACTCACCTTTCAATATAGATTCAATAGCATCATCACTTCCATCAAAACCAACACAAATAACATCATCTCTTCCAGCTGTTAATAAAGCAGATTGGGCCCCTAAAGCCATAGTATCGTTTCCACAAATTACACCTTTTATTTCCGGATGTCTTTGTAGTAAAGTTTCCATTACACTATAGCCTTCTGTTTGACTCCAGTTAGCTGTCTGTTGGGCAACCATCTCCATACCTGGTATTTGGTCAAGAACATCATGATATCCCTGTGAACGAATATGGGCGTTGGTATCAGTATCTTTTCCTGTTAGCTCAACAAATTTACCCTCTTCTTCCATTAATTCTGCAAAATATTCTGCTAAAATTGTGGCTCCTTGATAATTATTAGAAATAATTTGGGATACCGCTACTCCTTCCTTGGTAATCTCTCTATCTACCAGAAAACAACCGATGCCAGCATCTTTAGCTTTCTGAACTGCAGCTACTGTAGCATCAGCTCCAGCATTATCAAGGATAATCGCCGCTACACCTTGAGCTATAGCAGACTCAAAAAGTTCCATTTGTTTGTTAGCATCATCACCATGGACCATCTTGATTGTATTATAGCCTAACTCTTCAGCTTTAGCTGCAGCCATTTCCTGCATAGTTCCGAAAAATGGATTTTCTACTGGCGGAACAATTACTGCTATAGTTTTTGCTTCATCCTGGGCGAATACGCCAGAAAAACTCATTGTCGTTAAAAGAAAACTAACACAAATTATTAACACACATTTCCTAAACATTTTTTTAACCTCCATTTAAATTTTCATTTAAATTATTAATATAAAATAACTCGAAAAATTTTCCTTAAAATCACCTCCTATCTTTTTTTGTTGCAAGCATTACTTATTGAAAATGAGTTAATATTATAAATCAAAATGTACATAAGGAAATAATTATTATTACAAATTTAATTCCTGTTTTTGTAATCTAATCTTCTCCTGCATCCTTAACTGAGCCTGATCAACAACTACCGCTGCTACAATTACTATACCTTTTATTATATTTTGTAAAAATGTAGAAAATCCTAATACTACTAATCCATCAACTAAAACCCCGATAACAAAAGCGCCAATTACTGTGCCAAATATGCTACCACGTCCACCCATCAGAGAAGTTCCTCCTAAAACAACCGCTGCAATTGCAGTTAACTCAAAGCCAGTGCCAGTTGCTGGATGAGCAGCTACTAGCTGTGAAGCAATTATCAGCCCAACCATGGCCGCACATAAACCACTAATCATATAGACAATAGTTTCGGATCTATTAACCTGAACACCAGACAGCTCAGCCGTGCGTCTATTACCACCAATTGCATAAACATGCCTTCCAAAAGGTAGTCTCATTGCGACAAAATAAGCCACTACTGCAAAAATTATCATAATCCAGATAGAATAATCAATTCCCAAAAAACAACCTGCACCTAATTGTTCAAAACCTGTATTTCCAAACTCAGGCTTGCCAACTAAGTTAGAAAATGTATACCCATTGTTTCTTAATCCAGCAAGGCCTCGTGCGACATATAACATACCAAGAGTTGCTATGAAAGGAGCAACTTTAAAACGAGTTATCACCAAACCGTTTATAGCACCCATTAATATTCCCACAATTAATGTAAGGATAATAACCATCCATATATGGGGAAACACAATTACCCCGAAAATAGACAATTGTATCCCCTCTTTAATCAAACCACCGGCAATCATAGCCGAAAGCCCAACAATTGATCCAACAGAAAGATCTATTCCGCCAGATAATATTACAAAAGTCATCCCTATCCCTAATAGTGCATTGATTGCTACATGTTTAGATATAATTATGATATTCGCAACTCTTAGAAAACCTGGTGAAAGCAATGCAAAAACTACAGTAACTAGGATTAGAGCAAGAAATACTCGACCTCGTAAGAGTAACTGAAGTAAATCAATTTTAGTCATTGAATGTACTCTTTTCTTTTGGGTAGTTGAGCTTTCTTCCATCTTAATTGCCTCCTATTATTCAATCTTAGCATTAGCAGTATTTTTTATACTATTCTCATCAACTGAAGCATTGACTAAATGTGCTTCGGTTGCTGTGTCTTTTGTGAATTTACCTGTAATTACTCCTTTTGACATTACCAAGATACGATCAGACATTGCCAATATTTCCTTCAATTCGGATGAAACAAAAATAATTCCATATCCTTGGGTAGCTAATTTCTGCATAATTTCAAAAACCTCGTGTTTTGCACCTACATCAATGCCCCTCGTTGGTTCGTCTAACATAAGCACTTTTGGATCAGTGAGTAAACCTTTCGCTACTACTACTTTTTGTTGGTTACCACCACTAAGTGATTCAACAATACTGTTAGGATCTGTAACCTTGATAGACAATTCTTTAATCAAATTATTTACAGCTTTTTTTTCTTTTTTGCTTTCAATAAATAAACCAAAGCGATTAAGAAATTTTTTTAAACTCGCAAGTATTATATTATTCGAAACTGACATAGTTAATACGAGACCATCCCGTTGTCGATCTTCCGGAACCAATGCTAACCCTGACTGGATGCGATCTAGAATATTGCCATTTATCTCACGATCTTCTAGCCATATTTTTCCGGTTGCTAGTCTATTGGATCCTATTAGGCATTCCAGTAATTCTGATCTACCAGCCCCTTTTAAACCATATATGCCAAGGATTTCACCTTCATTAACTTTAAAAGAAACACGGTTAACTATATATCCTCCTCCAACTCTAGGCAATGTTAAGTCTTCAACACGAAGTAACACTTTTCCAATTTTATGTTTTTTGCTTACAAAAAGCCTATTTAATTTCCGACCTATCATCTTTTCAATAACCCACTGCATATTGATTTTTTTTACATCATCTTCAGCTACAAGACATCCATCACGTAACACAGAAATATAATCACCAATCTGCAAGACCTCGTCTAACTTATGAGAAATATAAATTATTGTAATACCATGCTCTTTAAGTTCATAAATAACTCGAAAAAGGTTTTCAACTTCAGAAGTACTCAATGCTGAAGTAGGCTCATCCATTACCAATATTCGTGCATCTTGAGATAATGCCTTGGCAATCGTAACAATCTGCTGGGCACCTACCCTTAATTTACTTACTAAAGTATTAGGGTCTATTTTTTGTTCTAATCTCTTAAGTATTATTTCGGTTAATTCTTGCTGTTTTTTCTTATCAATAACTCCTTGATTAATAATTTCTCTACCTAAAAAAATGTTTTCAGCAATACTCATATTAGGACATAAATCAAGCTCCTGATAAATAATACTAATTCCATAATTCGTCGCATCCTGCGCTGAACTTAAATTAACCTCTTTTCCTTCTAACAGAACTTTACCCTTTGTACATTTCTCATTACCAACCAGTATTTTCATCAAAGTTGATTTACCTGCCCCATTTTCTCCAACTAATACATTAATTTTACCTCTATAAATCTTGTAATTTACTTGATCCAATGCGACTGTGCCAGGAAATAATTTTGTAATACCTTCAGTACGTAAAATTACATCTGCATCTTCGTTAATAGAATTGTTCCTTAATAGTGTGTCTCTCATAGCATTTCCTTTATATAATCTCTATTCGTATAGGAACGATATTAATCTCTTTCATAGGTATTGTGGCAAGATTGAAAGTTCTAATAGTAAATGCACCATAAAAAACAATTGTACTATTTTCAATATTTTCATGAAGTGACTCAGTGTCAATCTGTTGCAAACAGCGTTTGTTTATTTCTAAATTAACTTTACCATATTCAGTTTGTTCTCTGAAATCTCCAAATTCAATAAAGCCTACTGCATCTCTTATTGAACTTTCATCACTTGGAATTCGAGGACCAATATAAAGATTAACCTTGATAGGTCCGGTATATTCTTCCAGTGAGATTTCAACTTTACCCAGACTGGTTTCAGTTTTAACATCAATTACTTTACCGCGCCCTTTAACTGCATAAACATGCGCTTCACCTACTGTAATCAAGCCATATTCTTTTGTAATAGGAATTAATCTTTCTTTAGAAATAGTCCCTTCATCAGGTTCCATTTTCCACAATAATTCAGATAAATCAACTGCCCTTTCATCCAAAGCAGGAATAAGGCTAGTTTCCCATATATCGTCTACATAAGCTTCCGGCTTAAATTCTTCACTAAGTCTTAATTCTTCTGTTTCTTCAATTGGAACAACTGTAAACCCATAAAACAATGCAAAAACTAATAGAATGATAACAGAAATGGGGATAATAAACCTTTTTATTTTAGTATTTCTATATTCCATATTCCCCTCCATTTAGAGGCATATAAATCAATCTTACAAATAAATAATTGTATATTAAAATCAATATAGAGTTAGCATCAAGATTAACTATATACAACGTATTTGAAAGGTCTATCTAATTAAATACAAAATATTTTAAATTGCAGAGATTTGATAGTTATATAATAAATATATTTTATTCATTTAGTTTCATTTTTACCTTGTGTATTCAATGGTTAGTGATTTAGTGCAGTAGAGATTTTTCTATTTTCTAGCTATAAAAAATTAATAATAACATTACTATATTTTTAGTAAATATAGATATTTTTTACTAAATTTTACTTAATTTATTTATAACATCTTTAAAAAAATATGTCAAATAAATAATAATATTTATCATTATTAGAAATTACTGGCTATTAGTTTTTTATTTATAGTAAAATATAAAATAATTACTTTTATAATATCAGTCATAAATAGAAAGACTCTATGGAAAATCAAAAAAATATAAATATTATAACCATTTAACTATTTCAACCCAAAATAAATTGAAAAAGTGTATAATAAATACCTTTAATTAAAAAATTAATTGAAATAATATGTAATAATTATGTTAATATAATATATAAAAGTGGACTTAAGATTATTTTTATAATCGTCTTTGAAATTTCAGAATATTTAAAAAATTAGCTAAAATATTGTGGTGTTTTATTGTATAATGACTGAAATGATTTTAAAAAAATAATATACTAAATAAATTTATTGAAAATTTAGGATTTTTACTCTATAATAAATAAAATAATCAATAAATCTTAAATTATTAACAGTTTAAAACACTTTAACAGATGGTGAAAATATATGAAATTTAAAGCAAAAGATATCGCAAAAAAATTATCTATTTCCCCTTCTGCTGTTTCAATAGTTCTAAATAACAAACCTGGTGTGAGTGAAAAAACGCGGGAAAAAGTATTAAGAACAATTAAACAAATGGGATATAATGTTAATTCCTTAACAAAATCTTCTTTTAATCGTAAATTTAATATACGCTTTATTATTTACAAAAAACATGGATATGTGGTTTCAGACACTCCATTTTTTTCTGCCCTGATGGAGGGCATTGATAGAGAAGCACGCAAAATGGGATATAATTTGCTCATAACTTATATAGACGAGAATAAAGATGACCTTATTAGGATTATTAATATTATAAAAGAAACTTCTCCTGATGGTATTATGTTGTTGGCAACTGAAATGACCAAAGAAGACTTAATACCTTTTAAAAATTTAAACATACCACTTCTGTTATTAGACAGCTATTTTGAAAACGAAGATATTGATACTTTAATTATAAATAATATTAATGGTGTATATCAAGCCACTTGTTATCTTGCTCAATTAGAACATGTAGATATTGGATATCTTCATAGTTCAATATGGATAAATAATTTTGATCAAAGAATGTTTGGATTTAAAAAAGCTTTAAGGGATAAAAATTTAATACTCAGAGATAATTATATATTTCATCTGGAATCAACTATAGATGGCTCCTACCGCGATATGCTAAAAATTCTTAGTAAAAAACCTGATTTGCCTACTGCCATGTTTGCTGATAATGATATAATTGCATGTGGTGCCATTAAAGCTATGAAAGAATTTGGGATTAAAATCCCTGAAGATATTTCCATAATTGGCTTTGATGATATGCCTTTTTGTGAGATGATCGATCCTCCTCTAACTACAGTAATGGTCTATAAACATAGAATGGGAAGGATTGCTTTAAAACGCCTGGTTGAAAGAATAGAAAAAAACCCTCCTGAAACAATAAAAATTGAAGTGAACACCAAAATTATTGAAAGAAAAAGCGTGATAAAGTATAAGTGAACTAAGAATTAAAAGCCTTTTTTAATCTCTCCATAGCTTCGGCTACCATAGACCTGGGGCAAGCAAGGTTCATTCTGACAAATCCTTCCCCTCCAACACCGAACCATTCTCCGGGATCAACTGTTATCTTTGCTTTTTCCAGTACAAAGGAATCAACCTCTTTGTTGTTCATTCCGGTATCCCTGAAATCAATCCAGGCTAAATAGGTTCCCTCGGGCTTAGTTAACCTCACCCCCTGCAGATGTTCTTTAATATAGGCTACTGCATAGTCAAAATTCGATTCGATATATTCTTTTAATTCTTCTATGTAGGCATCGCCATGAAGATAGGCAGCTTCTCCTGCAATCGGACCGAATACATTAGAGCCAGGATAGCGGTTCATTTTTATTCTCTTTCTCATTCTCTCTCTGATTTTCTCATTAGGTATAACAATAACAGAAGCACCCAGGCCGGCTATATTAAATGTTTTACTGGGAGCAAAGGATAAAATTAGGTTATCAGTGATATCGGAAGACATGGTTCCTGCAGAAATAAATTTATTCCCTTTCATAATAAAATCGGCATGTATCTCATCAGAAAATATTAAAACATCATTTTCACAGCAAATTTTGCCCAAATTGTCCAGCTCATCTTTTTTCCAAACCCGCCCAACCGGATTATGAGGGCTGCATAAAATGATAAGTTTGGTTTTTTCTTCTTTTGCCAATTTCTCCAGGTTTTCAAAATCCATTTCATAATAGCCATTTTTCTCAATAAGTTGATTAATTCTAATAGTCCTTCCACAATCTCTTATTGCTTCATTAAAAGGGTAATAAACGGGCTGCTGTACTATCACACCATCTTCTGGCTTGGTAAATTCCTGAATAGCTGCGTTGACCGATGGAACAACTCCTGCTATGAAAATCATCCACTCAACATCTGTTTTCAGTCCATAATACCTTTTAAACCAACCGGAAGCCGCTTCTTTAAATGCATCTACCGCATCTTCTGAAATATAACCATAAATACCATGCTCTGCCCTATCTTTGATAGCTGAAATTACCTCTTTGGGACAGAGGAAATCCATGTCTGCTACCCACATGCATAATGCATCTCCCACATTATATCCGGGGAACTTTCTTTCATATCCCTGCCACTTAGCACTATAGGTACCCTTTCGTGAAATAACTTTGTCAAAATTATATTTAACCATGTACCCTACCTTTCCTCTTTTTTACATCATCACATAACTCATCTTTTACAACTATAATCTTCTCTGATACCTCTAAATTTCTCTAATGCCTACACTAAAAATAGCTCATATGTTAACTTCAGGTATTGTTCACTCATACCAATGCAGAAAATCTTCTGGTTCTTTCTTAATACTATAGTATTTATTCAATTTTGCCTCCAAGTCAGGATAACCCATTGATGTGCAGGCAATCAATTTCCAATTACCTTGAATGTTCAGAAATTTTTTAATTTCTGGTGCATATTCAGTGACCGAAGCCTGAATACAGCTACCAATACCTATACTATGTGCAGTTAATATCAGATTTTGCGTAAATAAACCCATATCAAATAAAGATCATTCTCCTAAGAATTTATCCATAAAGAGAAAAACAGCACTTGGACTTTATCATCTCTCTCTATTCCAAGTATATTAAGCCTTCGTGCCCCGTGTTCCCTGGTTCTTGCTTCCAGTTCAGGTGGCCAATTGGTTGGTAAGGGGATATCGGGCTTACTTGTTGTATTCCCTGCTGCCAATTTCAATAACTCTTGACTGAGTTCATTCTTTTTTTCACCGCTTACAACTACCATTTCCCAAGGCTGAGTATTCGTATACGAAGGACTGTTTCTGGCTGCATCGACTATTTTTTGTAAAACGTCTCTACTGATTGGTCCCGATCTGAATGCACGAATACTGTGTCTTGTCTTAATACTTTCGTATGCTTCCATTTGAAAACCTCCTTAAATATATTAATTACCAATCATTATACCAAATTTTTTTCTTTTATATTTTACCAATATCAATACACTCTTCGATGAATGATAAATATGAAAAATAACTTTTTTCTAACAGGCTTTCTCAAGAAAATTAAGAAGATACCGATTAAAAAATTCATGGTGAGTTTCCATGGGATAATGTTTAGCTTCTTCAATCAATAACAATTAACAATCTGGTATTAGGGATTTCATTGATAAACTTCAAAATTAAAAATATAAATACAGAAAAGATTTTGGCTAAAAAAAATTTTTTTATATACTTATTATTCATTTTTAGTCTCTCTAAGTAATAGTCCCGTTCTTCCACTATTAGTGATATAAAGGATTAAAATGATAAGGTTTTATAATGATTAATTTATTTTCCCAATTTCAAGAAAATTCAATTTCTTCGAACCTGGTAAGTAATTCCTCAGCTTCTTTTGATAGGACGATAATATTTGGCCATTTGTAAGTAATGATATTTTGAGCATGAGCTAAATTATTTCTTAAATCTTCAAGATCCTTCAATAACTCATCAAATTTGTTTTTACTGTATTTCAGTTTTCTCAGAATATCTTCATTTTCTAATAAAATGTCACGCTTATCGCAAAACTGTAAACAATCTATTAACTCAATCGCATTATTGTTACTCTGCAGCTCTTGAAATATTTCTTCTGTGTTACTTAATCTCTCTTCTGAAGAAATATACTTTTTCCAGCTATTTCCAGGATATTTTTTTCTAATAATTCGGAGCATTTGCATCTCTATCAGAGATACCAGCGAAAACAGCCACATTCTTACAGGCATTTTCCCCAGATCTCCTGGAGTTATAATTCCAGATACCACATCAAATGATGTTATAAAGACATGGTTATAACTTTTTATTATGTCTAATACTTCGTCAATCGTTGCATTGTCTGGCAAAATTTCTTCTTCTTTAAAAACTTGAAAATAATTGCCAAGCTGACCTTTATCCAAATCAGCTCTAACAGCATACCCTTCGATTATCCCACTCTTTCTTATCCCAATGACGTCATAATCTTTCTCAATCATAATTTTCTTAACTTGCCCAACGTCTGCTGAAGTATCAAATGAATAGAGCGGTTCAGTAATATGCCTGGCTTTAATATTTCTTTCAAAGATTTCTTTTAAATCTTCTATGGACGATTTTGGTTTCTTCATTGAAATGACCCCTTTGCTTGGTAATTCATGAACATTTTTTATTTTATAAATAATTTTTAGGTCCTAATACATTAATTTTAAGCTTTTTCAATAGTCAATTTCAACTTTTTATCTTATTACCCTACTTACCTCAGGTAACAATCTACTTCATTTTCTCCCCCTCACCCTAACCCTCTCCCTCCGAGGGGAGAGGTTCATACGAACTCCCACACTTTATTGGATATGTAGATAATACTGTAATTTAAGCCATTGGAGTTTGGTGAAATATGGAAATCCAATAATTCTCTTGCGGGAAAGATTGACTTCTCTCGTTTCTTTCAATTGAGGAGAGAATTAATTTCTATCTCGGTTCCTCTCACTTTGACTAACGATTGACCTATCTCGTCTCCTCCCATTTGAACAAAGGATTTTCTACTTCATTTCCTTCCCCTTGAGCAAAGGAATGACCTAATTTTATCTCCTCCCCCTTGAAGCGAGAATTAACATCTATTTTGTCTCCTCCCCCTTGAGGGGGGAGGATTAAGGTAGGGGTGAACGTTATACGTCAGACTCTTTTTCTGTCATTACACAGATTTTTCCCTTTTTTTGTTCATTGCGAGCAGGCTTTAGGCTGCGTGGCAATCTCATCCATTTATTCCCGAAAAAGTAGTTATTTGCTTATCACTTGTTACTCATTACTTTTACTGTATTCAATTGTATTAAACCAAATTCTGACTACTAGCTACTAATTTTTCCTTGCACCTTGTACCTTGAATCTTGCAACTTTCTTTTGACTGGTAGACCGGGTGATTGGCAGAACGACAGACTATTATTGTCATTGCGAAACTTTCTTTGAAAGTTGAAGCAATCTCATCCACTTAAGCCCAAAAAAGAAGACTTCACTACAAAAGTGGAAAATTGGAAAGATGCAAAAATATTAATAAATATTGTAGAGATTATCTTTTATTGATTTCGAATCTTCCATTCCATCATCTCATTATTCCAATATTCCAACGTTCCATTATTGCATTCTTTTATACTATTTTTACTAAATACAAAATACTAACAGTTAAATACTATGCAATGACAGGGATAAATATACCCTTCTCAGAAAGGTTCTTAAAAACCTCTACTCTGTCCTTTCCAAGGAGGCTTTTTATCTTCTTTGTATTCCTCTACTCCAGGACCACCTAGCTGACGTAGCCGCCAGATACCATAAATATAACTTGCAACCAATACCATTATAGTCACTGGCCAACCCAGGAAAATATTTGCCTAGGCAATTTTAGAAATATCTCCGACTTGCAGGAGTGAAATTTGGATAAAAAAACGTATCAAAATTAATACAGTCCAAAACCAGGTTACCTCCCGATAGGCTGGTTTAATATCTTTACGCCAGTACCATTCCAAAGGCCATCCTCTACTCAAATGGCTGGCTCAAGCAGCCAGAGGTTTCCCTATTAACAGGCTTATCAAAGTTAAGCCCAATAATAGCCCGCTACTGATAACAGGTCCGATGAAATAAAGAGACGGATTTCTAGTTATGAATACCAGACCTGATACCAGGATAACCCCAACCAGTCCACCAAAGGCATATTTCCAGTTTTGTTTTCGGAGAAGGCGAATCACTGCTAATAATGAGGCCAAAACCAAAGAAGCAATAACCGCTAAATCCAAACCTATTATACTATGCATCAAAGCAAAAAATAATGGCGGGAATATCGCATCAAGCGTTTTACCGGATATTACTGATTTGATTTCTTCTATTATTTCTTTTCTTTTGACCATTATTCTTTTCTCTCTTCACTTCTCTTATTTTTAGTATTTTTAGATCTAGCTCATATCCTGAAGTGAAGGATTCCCCAGAATGTAATTTTCCTGGAATAGGCAGTTGGTTTTATCTAATTTTTTGGATATTTTTTCCAAAAACATATATAGGCATTTATTTCCAAGATTGGGATCTTCCTTAATTAAAAGTTCAAGGTTTTTCTGCTCTATAGTGAGCAGTTCGATAAATTCACTGGCTACGGCATTTACCTGATGTCTTTCATTGACGATGGCAGACTCTCCTAAGAATCCCCCAGTGCAAATATCCGCCAGGATAATCTCATCATTCTTTTCATTGTATTTAACAACACGCAGACATCCTCTGATTATAATATAAAAAGAAGAATCCTCATCACCCTCTTTAAAGATAATTTCGTCCTCCTGGTAGGCCTTCACTGCAGATATGCTAACGATTTTTTCTAATTCCTCATCTGTAAAAGCTTTAAACTCTACCATTTTCTTTAATACTGCTTTTTTATCTTCCAGACTAATCTTTTCATAATGTTCCTTATCAACTTTAATATCAACTTTAAATAGATTCTTTTCTTCCATTATTCTTCTTATCGCCTTCTTGTTGTTCAGGCTAAAATCTATTAATTTCTCCCAACTCTTTTGTATTTTTCTATAGGCGGTAAAAGGGTCTTTTTTGGGAATAGCCTCATACATGCTTAAATAAATATTTTTTATAGACTCCTTGCTTGCCTCTACCTCATTATTTGCCAAAGATTCCATTGCCAGCAACAAATTAGTCTTAAAAATTTTATCTTCCAGGTCATTAGTCAAAAATTCTCCCGGATATGGGAAAAAATCTTTTGCTGATACCATCCGCATGTTGTTTACTTCATATTGAGAGTCAATTTTAGATTTTTCGTAAATAAATCTGTAAATATCCTCTCTTGTTCTCTGCCATACAGGATGGGTCTTTAGGGGAGGTAAATGTTTTATGCTTAGTTTATTATCCAGAAAGAAATCAAAACCGAACATTTTGGCATTAATGAGATAATCAATGTCTTCCCCCCTGGTAATATTGGGATCAAAAGGAACTATCTGGTATAAATTTTTATGAACGACCATAGCCCCACCAAAGACAAAAGGAGTTTGTTTAAGGCGCGGCTCACACCCGATTATCTTATCAAAAGCCTTTGATTTACTCCCAAACCGATTCCAATAAGTCATCCATGGCTCCATACTGACATCATCATAATAATTTCCATATTTATTCAAATAATAGCCTGCTACACCATATACAGTTTCACCATATACTCTCTTTCCAATAAATTCCCGGGCTATATCCATAAAATCAGGATTTTCAATTACTTCATCATCATCAATCAACACTGTTATTTCAGAATTAAGTAAATGAGCAGCAAACAGGCACATATTCCTGACATTGGCATAACCACGTAAGCTTAACAATGAAAGCACATTTTCTTTTAATTTAGAATTTCTAACATATCTCTTAATTTTCTTTAAAGTATTTTGGGTAAATAAATAGGTTTCTACATCCAGCTTTACCTCTTTAATTATTTTTCTGGCTTTTTCCTCTGCTTCATCTTCTATTTCCATATTTGTTGGACAAACCAACACCACTAATTTGAAATCCTTCTTTTTTAAAATTTTCATACTTTCCAGAGTCCGAGCCAGGGTCCCCTCTTCATCAACAGGAGTAGCGTGGTCATAGACGATATCTCCTTTTTTGTAGCCAATCTTGTTTTCCCGCCCCCAATAGGTAGGTATAACCACTACAGTTCTCATCATTTTATTTCTCCTTCTTATTATTGTTAATAATTCTTTAGAAAATTATCTTTCTCTAGTCAAGATATTACTTCCTGGTAAATTTTTTCTACTTCCTTAATAGTTTTGTCCCAGGAAAAATTGTTTATTGCATATTCCTGTGCTCGCTTTTTCCTCTCTTTTTTATCAGGCCTTATCAGTTCATTAATAATAGCTTCTGCTAAGCCTATGTCATCTTCTACATCAACCAGGGCACCAATATCTGCATTTATAAAATCAAGAAGGCCTCCTTGGTTGGTACCTACTACAGGGGTACCGCATGCCAGTGCTTCTATAGCCACCAATCCAAAAGGTTCAGTTCTTGAAGGTACAGTGCTCACATCTGCAATATTAAATAAATCTCCCAGCTGTTCCTGGTTTACATGACCCAGGAAAAATGTTCTTTTTAACTTTAAGAAATCTCTCAATTTTTTTAACTCTTCGTACAAGATACCATTACCGGCTATCAATGTCATTGTTTTCTCTTTCATCTGGTTTTCATAAATTTTAGTGGCTTTTAACAATATGTCCACTCCCTTAAAATGAGCTAACTTCCCTGCAAAAAAAACAATATTGTCTGGAATATCATATATCCCAAACTTTGCTAAAACTTCCTTCCGGGAAACCTCTTTTACTTTAAAAAGATTAGTATCATATCCATTATGGACAATTTTTCTTTTTTTATCTTCAATGTGGTAAAGTTCTCTTGTATCTCTGTCCACTTGTTTTGATATGGTAATGACTTTTTGCGCATTTTGAGCACCTTCCAAAGCATAAGGATGATATCTTTTGTCCTCTATAAATCCTTTCAGGTCTGTACCATGCACTGTTACCACATAGGGGATACCGGTTTTATAAGCTGCATATGGAGCAATCCAGAGATGCTGGGCATGAATAATATCGGGTTTAAAGTCCTCTGCTTCTTCCCCGGTCACCCTGACCATGATATCAATATAGGTTTTCATCTGCTTTTCGGTTAGTTCATAAAAAGTATTATTGCTTCTGGGATGACTGGTAAAACATGGAAAATTAAAATCAACTTCATAATTTTTATTAGAGTTATTCCTGAACATTATCGGTCTTATTCTAAAAATTTCCTTTGGTACTTTTTGGTTTTCGGGAAATATTACTTCAACACTATGTCCGATTTTGGTTAATTCTTTTGCCAGATTTTTAGTGTAGACTCCGCTCCCCGAACCTTCCAGGGGAAAGTGATTTATTATTAATATCTTCATTAATCTTTGCTCCCGTTTTCTAATTTTTCAATCAGGTTATCCCAGGCCTTCATAGTATTTTCATATTCATTAATTATTCTTCCCAAATTATTGTATGATTCTTCCAGTGCTTCAGGGAGGATTAAGAATCTCTCATCTCTGAGATATGAGGCTATGGCCCTGGAACCTATCAGTGATTTTTCTTTCTGTAATTTTTTTACTTCTTTTACATCTTCTCCCTTCAGCCAATTCAAAAAAGGATTTCTGCCTATCCATCCCAGGCAAGTATAAAAAAATCTGTCCCTGATAGATTTATCTTTCTTTATATCCGGCACCTTTGGATAATTTCCAAAGGTATTATGGAATATTTTGGTATCTATATCAATACATTTTTTCTGACAATTTTTAAACTTGATTCCCAGCAGAGTATCTTCCCCGCGAGTTAGAAAATGTTCACCATTCACATTATACACTGTTGAAAAGAAAGGTTTTATTTCTTTATAATCACTTAATTTAATGGCTACATTTCCACCTAAAATTTTGCTTGTTTCAAAAACATTTCTCTTTTTATCATTATCTAAATTTAAACAGGAATGTTTTTCTGAATTTTTTACAAACTCATAATTATCTTCTTTTTGTAGAGATAGAAAAAATTCCTTCATTCCTTTAAAATGTATGGGTGGGATAATTGAATAGCCGGAATAATCACTGGTGGTAATAATAACCTCTTTTTTCTTTAGATATTCTAAGTGCCTTCCGATAAAATCTATCTCTTTTTCTTGTATTTTTTTGTTTTCTTTTACCAATACTTTAGGATAAACATCTGTATCAATAAAAAAAAGTGCCTCCATTCCATTCAGCAAAGCCTGGATTAAGGCATAATTTCTATTCATGCCATAAGGCACTAAATTATGCTCTTTTAAAGTATTGCACTTTAGCAGAATATCTATATTTTCTTTCGATACACCTATCTTATTTAATAATTTCATTATTTCCGGGGAATCATTAACTTTTAGCAAAAAAACTTTTACTTTTTCTCTCAGGCTTTCTACTAAATGAAAATTACAATTACCGGAATAGACAATTATTATACTGTAAATTTTATGTTTATATTTTGAAGCATTTTCTAAAAAATCATTTATAGGTTCTAAAGAATTGAAATCTTTAGTTATTGTTGCTATGGATATTTTCACTAATACTCCCTTGCATTTCTTGATTTAAAAGAATTTTTATCCTGGTTTATTAAATATAGTGGGACTCACATCTTTCAGATCAAACATCTTGACTCATATTTTAAAAATTTTCTAAACCTAAGTGATACAGTTAAATAACAAGCCATTATGCTATTTAACGGCTCTATAGCCTGAAGAGGAGCAGATTCTTTTACTATTATACACATCCTCCACCAACATTGGAAATTTTACACTATCCTGCGGGGAATTTAACCCTGAGAGATTAAAAACAAAGGGGATGTTAACTAACCTGTTATCTGACCAGTCCAAATCAAACATCCCCTTTGTTTTTAATTTATTTAACCGTGAAAACCACCTTCTAAGAAGGTGGTCATGGTTAAATAAAAGGTTTTACCATAAAAATATGAAGATAAGCCATATGATCATTTTTAACCTGAATCCCAAAGGGTGATAATGCATAAAAATATTCAGTTAAAGTATCAGGAAAAAGCAAAACCAGAAATAGCCAGGAAAAAGTTAAACCTCTTTTAGAGGTTCTGAAAGCCACCCGCTATGCGGATGCGATATTTACTGTCTTATACTTTTACAAATTCCTTGTCTTTTTTTATCACATTTTTATCCGGTATGTAAAAGTGAAATTCGTTAACCCTTGGCAATTTAGTACCTAAGGTCTCCTGCATTAATTCCTCTATGGTTTCGATAAAAATAAATTGTATATCTTTCTTTATCTCCTCCGGGACATCGCAAAGGTCTTTTTTATTTTCCAAAGGAAGAAGTATCTTTTTAATACCGGAACGATGCGCCGCTATTACCTTTTCTTTAATTCCCCCCACTGGAAGAATTGTGCCTCTCAAAGATATTTCTCCGGTCATTGCAATTTTTGCATCTACCGGAATTCCGGTAAACAGAGAAGCTATTGATGTAAACAGGGTTACACCAGCAGACGGACCATCTTTAGGTATGGAGCCCTGTGGTATATGAATATGAAGGTCATGTTTAGCAAAATTATTCTCCTCCAAACTCAAAAATAATCTTGACCTAATCAAACTCTGGGATATCTTGGCTGACTCTTTCATAACATCACCTAATTGTCCTGTAAGCATTAGCTCCCCTTTCCCCGGCATAAAAGCACTTTCGATAAATAAAATATCACCCCCAACAGGTGTCCATGCTAATCCGGTAACTACCCCTGGCGGGTTTGATTTCTTAACTTTATCATATCTGGATATCTCGGGTCCTAATATGTCAAACAACATTTCTTCTTTTACTGTGTAAGGAATTTTTACCTCATCAACTATTATCTTTTCTGTTGCATGTCTAGCTATAGCTGATAATTGTTTTTTCAGACCTCTAACTCCCGCCTCCCGGGTATACTTGTCTATAATTGCCTTTATGGTATTATCTTCTATCTTTAACTGTTCAGGTGTAAGGCCATGATTTTCCAATAC